>Ga0115549_1000509_pt1 | contig 24768 bp, 29 predicted proteins | sample COGITO_mtgs_1004_2_FD_87176 | JGI IMG/M metagenome (GOLD analysis project Ga0115549, IMG submission 87176) | Pelagic marine microbial communities from North Sea - COGITO_mtgs_100430 | ecosystem: Environmental > Aquatic > Marine > Epipelagic | place: Germany:Helgoland, sampling site Kabeltonne...
GGCTAAAATTACTAAGATTAACGACTTGAAATCAAAGCTCGAAAAAGACCAAAAAGCTATAAAAGTAGCGTTGGTTAATAAGAATAAAGCAAAATCAGCGCTCGTTGCTAAAGAGCAAGAGCGCGCTACAATCCTTAGTAAAACCAAAGGTCAAGAAAAGCAATATCGTAAGCTATCATCGGAACAAGAAGCAGCTAAGCTTCAAGTTCAACAGCAACAACAGTCAGCTATCGAAGCAGCAATGCAACGCGCTTCACGTAGTGCAGGCGGCGGCGGAAATGTAAGTGGAGGCGGATCTCTCGGTAGTTATGCTAGCTGGGTCGGTGACTGCTACGTCGATGGTAACGCAATCTCGTACAGTCTTGACCCGCTTGGCTACGGCTGCAACCAATGTGTTAGTTACACGGCGTGGAAAACCATGCAGGCTACTGGTGGTAATATCGCACCGAGCTACTGGGGAAATGCAAATATGTGGCCAGGATCGGCTCGTGCAGCCGGACTAAAGGTTGATGGTAATCCAAGTAGTCGCTCCCTCGGCGTTATCTCCGCGGGGCAGTACGGACATATCGTATACATCGAAAACTACAATCGTGCCAATAACACTGTTGATATAAGCCAGTATAATTATCTGATTAACGGACAGTGGGGCAAATATAGCACTGCGAGTGGCGTACCGGCCGGCACGTACGATACGTACATCCATCTTCCGTAAAGAAAGATTATCTTCTACATTAATAGCGCATCACTAAGAGGTGCGCTATAATTATTATAAGTATTGATAACACGAATAGGGGAAGAAGTGGCAACACCACATAAATCTATGGCGGCAGGACAAAAACGCCCACAAGGTATTTCTAGCAGTGTATTTGTTTTGACTATTGCGATCATTGCAGTCGTAGGGTTTATTGCAGGCACACGCCAGCATGAGATAACAGCCGCGCTTGGGCCGGTTCTTGGGTATAAAGTAGCGGCAGGGGAGATTGACACATCATCAATCGAAAAGACCTATCGTCAATTAAGCGCAAACTTCGACGGTAAGATCGATACTCAAAAACTTATCGACGGTGCAAATAGCGGCTTAGTTGATGCGGCAGGCGATAGATACACCGTTTACATGACTTCCAAAGAAGCCAAAGAATTTGACGATGCACTATCTGGTGAAATTGGCGGCGGGATTGGCGCAGAAATTGGCGTACGTGACAATAAGCCAACGATTCTGCGGGTTCTTCCTGATAATCCAGCCCAGAAATCCGGCCTCATGGCTGGAGACGTTATTCGAAGCGTTAATGATCAATCGGCTTCAAAGTGGGACAGCTCGAAGACGGCTACAGAGATTAAGGGTGACGTCGGGACATCGGTCAAGATTGACGTGATACGTGACGGCAAAGAAAAGAACTTTACGATTACGAGGAAGAGTGTTGATAACCCAAGCGTTCGCAGCGAAGTAAAAGATGACATTGGAATACTGACTGTAAGCCGCTTCGATGAAGAAACCGGTGATTTGGCACGCAAAGCTGCTCAGAGCTTCAAAGACAAGAATGTTAAAAAAGTCATACTTGACCTACGCAATAATGGTGGCGGGTATGTCACGGCAGCCCAAGACGTAGCGGGGCTATGGCTCGATAAGAAAACAGTTGTAACGGAGCGCACGGATGGCAAGCAAGTTGATGATCTCAAGTCGGGCGGCAATCCATTGTTGAAAGGACTACCGACAGTCGTCTTAGTCAATGGCAATACCGCAAGTGCTAGCGAAATCGTGTCGGGCGCGTTGAAGGACTACGGCGTCGCGACTTTGATTGGTGAAAAAACCTTCGGCAAGGGTACGGTTCAGAAGGTAATTGATCTAGATGATGGTGCACGTCTTAAAGTGACTGTAGCACGCTGGTATACACCAAAAGGTCGCAATATTACGAAAGAGGGAATTGAGCCGGACGCTGTCGTTAAGTTGAGCTCAAAGGACGTCAACGCCGGACGTGATCCACAACTTGACGCAGCGAAGCGCAAGCTTGATTAGTAATAAACATAAGTAACTTGTACAGGCGTAAAGAATTGTAGTACTATAAGAGGCATATGGATACTAAGAAAAAAATATTACTTGTAGAAGATGACGTCGCATTGGCCTCGGTGTACCGCTCGCGGTTAGACCTCGAAGGATTTGAAACTAAAGAAGTTCATAACGGTGAAGAGGCGCTTTCGGCAGCGATTGAATTTAAGCCAGACTTAATTTTACTTGATGCGATGATGCCAAAAATTAGTGGCTTTGATGTGCTTGATATTTTGCGCAATACGCCAGAGACAACCAATATTCGCGTTATCATGCTAACGGCATTGAGTCAGCCAAAAGACAAGGAGCGTGCCGAGTCGCTTGGCGTCGATGACTATCTTGTAAAATCACAAGTAGTGATTGGAGATGTAGTTGAGCGAGTTAAGCACCACCTTGGCGTCACTGAATAAGGAAGCGGCTTATCTACATAAAACAACGCACAAAATTGTGCGTTGTTTTATTGTTGTTTTGCGGGTTATCTATTTAACGCTAACTTGTGTGCGTGGAACTGAGCGACCAGTAAAGTGTGTTTTCTTGATCTTTGAAAACTCTACAATACCATCAGCAGCTGCGTGTATTGTGTAGTTGCGTGAAAGAAAAGTTCCAGGTCCAGCAATTTTAGTACTGCCAGTTTGGCGAACTAAGACTTCTCCAGTGCTGACTTTCTGTCCACCGAAGCGTTTAACACCGAGACGTTGTCCGGCATTGTTGTGGATGTTTTTGCTTGAACCGCCGGCTTTGACGTGTGACATACGATAAACTCCTTATAGTTTCTAAATCAATCTGTATAATTGTAGCGAAATTGATATGGTTCGTCAAGACTTCTCAAGGAGTAGCAGTTGCCTGGCAACGATTTGATCAGGCCGAGCGTACAGCAGATCGTCAGGCCGAGCGGTTTTAAGCTCGATTTGCTTTACGCCGAAGCTTTCAAGTTTGGTGACGAGAGGAAGCTGAATAAATGCACCATTAGCGTCACGCCAGGCTGGTACTGCGAGGCAAAGTGGCGCACCTGATTCGAGCTGCGGAATGATATTCTCGAGGAAAGTCGTGATGATGTGATTGCAATTACCGCGAACTTGCTCGAGTTTTGTCGGTGATGGTGCAGCGCTAAATGGCTGTCCAAGATAGGTCTCAGCTACGACTGCGCTGATTGGTTGCTGCCAAGCAGTGTCCATAGCGTCGCCTTCATGCAGGTTCCAATCGTAACGTTCGCGCTGTTCATTTTGTAGCCAGGTGAGATTATTGTCTGAATAATGAATCATCTTTTCCGATAGGTCGGTGCCATAGACGCGGTATCCATTTAGCGCAGCCTCTTGCAAAATGACGCCGGTCCCGCAAAAGGGATCAAGAATTGTTTGCGTGCTCGCGTCACTTTTTTGAGTAATCGCGAGATTAATCATAATCTGCGCTAACTTCGGCGGCAGCATGCCGACGAATGCGTCGCGCTTAGGTCGTTCTTGGTCGCGCTTTGCGTACGCGGTAATGTTTTGAGCACCGGTACTTTCGGCGACAAGGACTCGTCCGTTTCGCGACCGGACCACCAGTAATTCGACTTTGTTATCTGAGAGACCGAGTTTATTGTGGTGGGATACGGCAGTGTTCAATGCGGCATTACTATTTGGAACAAGCCTAACACTGACGCCATTTTTCTTCAGTTTTTGTTTCAGAATTATACCCGCTTTTTGTACATTGTGGCCATCGGCAGGGAAGCCGTAGGCACTGATACCTAGTGTCAATTTTCCCTCAAAACTGCTCCACCTGCGCAAATAGTGCTGAACAATTTTTTGGCTCGTAGCTTGCCAGTCGGCTTTATCTATTTTCAATGAGACGACACCAGCCTTCGTTGTGCCGCCAAGTCTCTGAATATCAAATGCTTTAGCTTCGACAGTCACTGCTTGATCAGAAAACCATGTGACGTCATCGCGTCCGTATTTTCGTTCGAGTTCAGCTGCGCCGATTGCTGGTTGGCGTCCAAGGATTGCAAGTATCATAGGTGTAGTATACTAGAAATATGAGTTTTCGTTCTTGGTTAAGTGTGATTACATTGTCGTTTATTGCGATTATTATCTTTTTTTCGCGCCATGAACTTGTTCAAGCTTTCAAATTACTTGAGACAGTCAATATCTGGATATTGCTTCTACTGATACCAGGGCAAATTTTCGTGTATTTTATAGGCGGAGAAATGATTTTTTCTTATTTGCGAGAAAAGAAATCAATTAAAGAGATCAAGCCAGCTGAACTGACCAAAATGTCACTTGAAATGAATTTCGTGAACCACGTACTGCCGAGTGGTGGTGTTAGTGGAATTTCATATATGAGTTGGCGGCTAAACAAACTTGGCGTCTCGGCGGGGCGAGCAACAGTTGCGCAAGTTGTGCGCTACGCCATGGGATTTGTGGCTTTTATCGTGTTGCTGGCTGTTGCAGTACTCGCGGTGACAATCGACGGAAGTATTAATCGATGGATTATTTTAGTGAGCTCCATTTTAGTGAGTGGCATGATAGCGGTGCTTGCGTTTGCAGTGTTTCTTTTTAGCGATGAATCGCGAGTAATGCGCTTCTCGAGGTTTACGACCCGTAACCTCAATCGGTCGATAAAAAGAATTACGTTTGGCCGAAAAACTAATGTGCTTAGCGGAAAAGTAGTTGACAAATATTTCACGGAAATGCATAACGATTATATCGAGCTCAATCGTGATAAGCGGATTTTAAAGAAGCCGTTTTTGTGGGGTATATTGTATAACGTGTTTGACGTGTCATTATTTTTGATCACATTTTGGGCGCTTGGCTATCCGGTAAATCCTGCGCCAGTCATGATCGCTTACGGTGTGGCTGCGGGGGCTGGATTTTTCGTCATAACTCCAGGTGGAGCGGGTGCCTACGAAGCAATTATGGTGGCATTTCTGGCTGTCGCTGGTCTCGATAAGGGCGCGGCAATTGCTGGAATTGTACTAACCCGAGTCATTTTGTTGCTCGGAACAATCATTCTTGGATACTATTTTTATCAACGTGCACTGGTGAAATATGGCAAGCCAAAACAATAGCGTCGTCCGTTTTAGCGTTAGTGATTTTATCGCTCTTACTAATCAAACGCTAGAATATGCGTATCCAAGTGTCGAGGTAGAGGGCGAGGTAGGGAGCTTCAAAGTCAACCAAGGAAAATTTGTCTTTTTTGATGTTAAAGACGCCGGTGGAAGTGTCGGTTGTTTTATGACAGTCTGGCAACTTCGCGTACCAATTGAGGATGGCATGAAAGTTATCGTCACGGCGACGCCGAAATTGACGCCGTGGGGTAAGTTTAGTTTGACAGTGAGGACGATTCGTCCGAGTGGCGAAGGCGCCATTAAAAAAAGCTTGGAGATGCTGCAAGCGAAGTTAGAAAAAGAAGGCTTGTTTGCGGACGAACGAAAGCGTGTGTTGCCGCTACCGCCAAACCGTGTGGCTGTTATAAGCAGTACGCAATCGGCTGGATATGCGGACTTTATTAAGATTATTAATGATCGCTGGGGCGGTATTCAAATAGACGTAGCGCATGTTCAGGTGCAGGGTGCAGCAGCACCGGATCAAATTATTCGAGCACTGCAATATTTTAATAGTCAGCAGGAATTGCCAGATGTCATTGCCATTATTCGCGGTGGTGGCAGCAGCGATGATTTAAGTGCCTTCAATGACGAGCCGTTAGTGCGAGAGATTGCGTCGAGTCGAGTGCCGACGCTAGTAGGCATTGGTCATGAAATAGACACAAGCCTGGCTGATATGGTAGCCGACAGAAGAGCCGCGACGCCGAGTAATGCTGCCCAAATTTTAGTGCCAGATGCCACGGACGTGCGGAGGGCGAATCGACAACTGCTAAAAGGTGTTGTACCTAATATTTTTCGCATGATCGAATCTCAGCGCCGGGAGGCGAGGATGCAATTGTCGCTCATGCTGCGCATCACTAGTGAGAACATTGAGCAACAGGTGAATCAACTCGAGCACACGCGGCGTCTCATGAATGAACTCGATCCGTCAACAGTATTGAGCCGTGGGTACGCATTGATTCGCGGTGATTTGAACGTCGGTTCGATGATAGAAATTGAAAAGCACGATATACTAGTAAAAGCAGAGGTAAAACATGTCAACAAAAAATAAATCACAAACGATTACCGAAAAAACCGACCAGTTACGAGAATTGGTCGCCTGGTTTGATGGGGATGATTTCTTGCTAGAAGAGGCTATGCAACGATTTGAATCTGCGCAAAAATTAGCCGAAGAAATTGAAGCCGACCTTAAAAATCTTAAAAACGAAATTACAATTGTTTCACAAAAATTTGACGAAGACGTATGATAGCATTTTGGATTTTCGCAATCATTGTCTTAGTATTTGGATTTGTGGTGTTTACTGGTGCGCCGTATGTCCCGAGCCAGAAAAGATTTTTACGTCAAGCATTTGAACAATTGTATCTGCTATCCGACAAAGACACGTTGGTTGACATTGGATCTGGAGACGGTGTTGTATTAAGGGTAGCGGCGAGTTATGGTGCGAAAGCTGTTGGCTACGAAATTAATCCGGTACTGGTTGCAATCACTAAATTTTTGTCACGTGGTAATTCACTGGTTGAAGCACATGTTGCGGACGTATGGCGACAGCATTTGCCCGATAGCACGACAGTCATCTATGTATTTGGTGTAACGAGAGACATGAAGAAATTTGATACGTTCTTTCAAGGTGAAGCCAATCGTTTGGAGAGGTCACTATCGGTGATTGGACATGGCGCGACGTTCCCGCATCGTTCGCCTGAAGCGCAGCTCAATGCTCATGCGTTGTATATTTTCCATCCTTTACAACCAGACGAAGCGTAAGTATAATGACGCATATGAAAGTTTCTCGACACACCAAACAAAATGGCGGCGTTAGCGGCTCAGTAATCGTTATTACTATTTTGACTCTGCTATTACTAGCAGCAGGGTCTGCGGCGATACTTGCCTATGTTAATTACAATGAACAAAAGACAAATGTTGACGGCAAGATTGATATCGCAGTTGCAACAGCCAAAAAAGAACAAGGCGATGAAGATGAAGAGAAATTTGCCGACCGGGAAAAACAACCAAACCGTCAATTCATTGGACCAGATGATTATGGCCGCGTCACGTTTGACTATCCGAAGACGTGGAGCGCTTATGTCGCGCGAGACACGTCGAATGGCGGCAAGTACGAAGCCTACCTCAATCCAAAGGTTGTGCCACCAACCGGCGCGCAACAACAATTTGCGTTACGGGTAACGATCGAAGAGCAGGACTTTGACCGTGTTGTCTCGCAGTATGACGCGCTTATCAAAAAAGGTGACCTCAATGCGAGTCCAACCACATCTAAGGGCAACAACGGCACGCGAATCGACGGAAATTTCAGCAAAGATATTCGCGGCTCAGCTGTCATTTACAAAATTCGCGACAAAACGCTGACAATACGAACCGATGCCGATGTTTTCAAGCCTGACTTCGAAGCTATTGTTAAGACAATCAATTTCAATAGTTAAAGCATCACGGACACGCATACTGACATGCTACACTAAGTAGTATGAAGGGGAGCGTATTCGGTGTAACGAATGACAGTAAACGACTGAATTTTTCAGTAATCTCTCCCACTATCGCTGCAGCCCATGAGCTCAAAGCTCCGCTGGCACTCATTCGGCAGCTATCTTTGTATCTCGAGTCCGACAATGTATCACATGGCGAGCGCGAGCGTCTACTGCAACAAATCACGCTGACGAGCGAGCGCGGACTACGACTTACAAATGACTTATCAAGAACTGCACGGCTTGATGATAGTTTGTTCTCGATGGAACCATTGAATCCTATCCAAATATGCGAAGGTGTGGTAGAGGAACTTTCGCCACTTTTCATGGCGAAGCATAGTACTTTGTCTGTAGCGCAAAAGCGCACATCGCCAACTGTCGTTGGAAATCGACAGCTACTCCATCGAGTATTGTCAAATTTTGCTGATAATGCGCTGCACTATAGTGAAAGCACTCGACCGGTTCAGTTTCAGGTTAGTTCAAGTCAAGCTGGTGCCACGGTTCGATTAGCTGTTCGAGATTATGGGCCAGCTGTTCCACTCGATATTTGGAAGAGAGTGTATCAAAATCTTGGTCACGCATCACAAACGTTGCAAAGCCGTCCACAAAGTAGCGGACTTGGGTTGTACGTTGCTGGTGAGTTTGCTCGAGTAATGCGCGGTCAAATTGGGGCAATTCGTCATAAAGACGGCGCGACATTTTATATTGACTTAGCGGCCTCAACCCAGCTGCGACTATTATGAAAATAGCTGAGTACATACTTATCGTTGAAGACGATGATTGGCTTGCGGCACATCACGAGCGAATTTTGACTGGAGCTGGGTATGTCGTTAATTCGGTACCACACGCTATTGCGGCAATTGAGTCAATTGACGTACATCGACCTGATGTATTGATTGCTGATGTTTTTTTGGCTGGCCCTAACGCTTTTACACTACTGCACGAGCTACAATCTCATAGCGATTTTGCTGATATTCCAGTGATTTTATGTACGAATATTGCGCATGACATTGCCGGGGAAGATATTGCACTCTATGGTATTCGGAGGGTTCTCGACAAAACTACGATGCAGCCGCAGGATTTAATTGCGGCAGTCAGAAGTGTTAATTTATGAAATCCTTACGCACGCAAGCAATTGTTCTTAGGCGGACAAATTATGGTGAAGCCGATCGGATTATTCAATTTTTGACGCCACAAGGACGAAGGGCAGTGATGGCAAAAGGCGTACGGCGCGAAAAAAGCAAACTAGCTGGCGCAGTCGAGTTATTTGCGCTGAGCGACGTAGTAATTGGACAAGGAAAAGGTGAACTTGGCATCGTTACGTCGGCGCGTTTGATACATTTTTACCGTAATATTTTGCAAGATTATGATGGCATGCAATTTGCGTATCTCGCTTTAAAATTTGTCGCACGCGCGAGCGAAGCGGTTGACGAGCCAGAATGGTTCGATGTGATGCTAGAGGTACTGATAGGGCTTGATTCACGTCAAGTGACCCTACCGATGGTAAAGCTGTGGTTTTATTTGCATTACACCCGTTTGCTGGGCGATGAACTGAGCCTGACCAACGATGTCGGGGGTCATCGTTTACAAGCTGAGGTCACGTATACCTATGATGTTTCAGAGAAAGGTTTCCGGCAGAGCCCGCGCGGTGAGCTAACCTCAGCGCACATCAAACTCTTGCGACTTGCTAACTCAAAAAGTCTCAAGACACTGGCGCACGTCGGTGGTATCGAGACGGTTGCTGGTGAGTGTGCGTTGATCGCTCGGCAACACGCATCCCTACAGTGAGTAATAGAAGCCTCTCGCGCTATCTGTTATACTGTCGATATATGAGCGATCAAAAAAAACAATCTAATCAAAGAATGGAAGCAATTGTCAGCTTAGCTAAGCGGCGGGGGTTTGTTTATCCCGGGTCGGACATCTATGGTGGCGAGGCGGGATTATATGATTTTGGTCCCAATGGAGTTGAGTTACTCAACAACATAAAAAAGTTATGGTGGAAAGCTAATGTGCACGATCGAGATGATTTTGTAGGTATTGATTCCGCAATATTTAAACATCCTAAAGTGTGGGAGGCCTCTGGTCACACAAGTGGCTTTTCTGATCCTCTTGCTGAATGTAGAGTATGCCACGCCAGGATTCGCGTCGACAAAGAGCTTGGGGCAATTGGTGTCACAGCTGATGAGAAGATGAGCGAGGAAGAGCTTAATAGGCTATTTGATGAGAATCGTACGAAAATAGCCTGTCCAAAATGTGGTAATAAGGACTTTAGCCGTGCAAAGCCGTTTAATCTTTTAGTGAAGTCTAACCTCGGAGATTTTACGGGTGAGGACGCTAGGCCGGTTTATCTTCCGGGGGAAGCCTGTCAGGGGATTTATCTCAACTTCAAGAATGTCGTCGATACTATGCCTGTTAAAGTCCCATTCGGTATTGCACAAATTGGTAAAGCTTTTCGTAATGAAATAAGTCCACGTAATTTTTTGTTTCGGACGCGCGAGATGGAGCAGGCCGACACACAATTTTTTATTCGACCGAACGAGAATAAAGAAGCGTTTGAACGAATCAAGCAAGCGCGATGGGACTGGTATCTCTCAATTGGCATTAAAGAAGAGAATTTGCGCTGGTCTCAGCATGATAACTTGGTCTTTTACGCTGCCGACGCCTGGGATATTGAATATAATTATCCATCACTTGGTTTTGACGAAATGGAAGGTATTCACGATAGAACCAATTACGATTTAACGCAACATATGAAGTATTCGGGGGTTGATTTAAATTATCGTGACCCGACAACCAACGAAAAATATATACCGTGGGTGCTAGAAACTTCAGTTGGGCTGGGACGACTCTTCCTGGCTGTATTAAGTGACGCTTATACTGAAGAGGAGATTGGTGAAGGTGAGTCTCGTACTGTTCTGAAATTACATTCGGATCTGGCGCCTATCCGTTACGCCGTTTCGCCACTTCTGAAAAATAAACCAGAGCTCGTCGAAAAAGCTCGTGAAGTCTACAAAATACTCAAGAAAAAGTATGGTAACGTCATGTGGGACGACAACGGCAACATTGGTAAACGCTACCGCCGCCAAGATGAAATCGGCACGCCGTACTGCGTCGTTATCGACTTCGAAACGCTAGGAAATGGCACTGTCACCGTCCGTGACCGTGATACAACAGAACAGAAGCGAGTGGCTATTGATGAGCTCGCCTGAATATAACTTCAGTCAAGACGGTAAGTAACGATGATCACCTATTTTCGCTCGAGTCAATATCGCCCCGCTATAAAAAAGGTTGAAACATTGCAGCAGGGAAGTTGGATACGCTGTGAAAAGCCAAATGAAGCAGAAATTGCAGAGCTTATTACGCTCGGGATGGACGCCGATATTTTGTCTGACGCGCTCGACCCGCATGAGGTGCCGCGCGTGGAGTATGGCGATGACTGGACATATTTCATTACGCGCCTTCCTGATGCCGATGATCAGTTTAATGATTTCACGACGCCAATGCTTTTTGCGATTGGGCCGCAACATATCGTAACGGTCAGTCGCGAGCAACATAAGAAATTATGGACCGCGTTTACGGATTCGACCGAAGCACCAACCACACAAAAGACAAGACTTTTCTTGCTGATGATGGATACCGTTTCCCTACAATATCAGCGTCGTGTCGCTGGACTGAATCGACAAATTCGCACCGTCACAACTGATGTCAGCAGACTGCGCTCCAAAGATATTACGGTAATCGTCGAATATGAACGACGGCTGAACGATTATCTTGACGCGCTTATACCGACCAACACTGCACTTGAAAAATTACTCAGCGGCAAGGTAATTCGCCTCTACGATGATGATCGCGACTTGGTAGAGGATGTGTCGATTGAAATTGAGCAGTTGATGGCGCGTTGCACGAGTCTGCTACGTACGATTACCAATGTGCGAGATTCATTCCGCGCCGTGATGGACACGCGTTTGAACGAGACAATTCGGCTCCTGACCGTCATTACGTTGGCGCTGACAATACCGACGATGATAGCGGGGCTTTTTGGCATGAATGTGCCGCTGCCGAGCGGGAGCGATTCGCCAAATACGTTTTGGGAAATAGTTGCTGTGAGTGTATTTGCAGCGGCGGTGCTGAGTTATTATTTCTTGAAAAAACGATAAGATTAACGAACACAAGGGAGCAGATTTTATGGGATTTTTTGACGCATTGAGCAAGATGGTGCAGGGCAAACCGGTCTTTGAAGATAACGGTAGCGAAGGAAATGATGACGAGTGGGGCGATTCGAAAAAAAGCGATACTCCTCAGCAACCCCAACCAACAAATCGTACGCCTGTCGACGACCGAGGTTACAAAATTATTCCTATCGTGGCGCTCACTCATTGCCACTCTAGTATCCATGGTGATTCCATGCATACAACCGTGGAAGCTAGTAATATGTCAGAGCACGAAATCGAGCTCGATAAGATTATTATTGATGGCACTCGCCGCGAAATCGACAGACGTCTTGCGCCAAAGCAGTCGCATGAAATTGTTGTTTATGAAGGAAAGTTGGGTGATTCTGAACATAAGAAAGCTCAACTTATTTATAAATTGGTCAGCAGTGGAGATTATTTTCGCGCAGATTTTATGGTGGAATATAACCGCGAAGACGACAGGCGATATTCGATTGAAGAATTTCACCCCGAACATTCAATTCGCGATATATAATTCATAAACCTGATATAATGGAAACACAACAGGTAACTTCTCGAGGAGGTATCGGTATGGCGCAAGAGGGAACAGTTCAAGACACTGCGGTGGTCGCTGATCAGCCTGAAGGACCTGTGCCCGAGAGCCGTTACACCACCTTAATGCGCCAAAGTGCTCAACTTGGACAGACCGCTATGAAGCGAGTTGGCGGTGTGAAAGAATTTCTTAATAAAGAAGTCCCGCTTCCATCGGCTGCACAAATTTGGCAAAATCTCCCCATTGGCTCAAAAGGTCTCGATGTTACCGAGGGGAAACGAAAATTAGATATTGATGAGCTGCGCAAGATCGTGCAACAATCTCATCAAGTGCTCGCCGATGTTCAGACGGCGTTTCCGATAACGTTATTCCCTGATCGCGTTTGTCTCGATAGAACGGTCATTACAATCACTAAGCGTACATTTTTTTGGTCGGCGAACGTGATATCAATTAGGATAGAGGACATTTTGAACGTATCGTCAAACGTTGGTCCGCTATTTGGGTCATTGACGATTGCCAGCCGTGTGATGAGCTCTGTCGATCACTATGAAATTAATTTTTTCTGGCGCAATGATGCTATCGAAATGAAAAACATTATTCAAGGGTATCTTGTTGCCAAGCATAGTGGTATGGATACTGAACACTTGTCGACAGAAGAATTGGTCGGCATGTTGAGGGAACTCGGTGACGGTTCGCCGACAAAAACTTGAGAAATCTTGTAGCGAACGGTGCGCTATACTGGATATATGATTACGTATTATACAGATGGTAGCGCGAGCCCTAATCCTGGTCCAGGGGGGTTTGCTGTGATTAAAAATAACGAACCCCACATCTTGGGCTCAGAGAACGGCGCAACTACTAATATCCGCATGGAGGGTCTCGCAATAAAGGCTGCACTTAAAGATGCTGATTCTCAGCCATGTCAGATTTATACAGATAGTGAATTTTGGATTAATGTCATTACAAAATGGTCGCTCAATTGGGAGAAAAGTGGGTGGAAGAAAAAAGGTGGCGAAATAAAGAATCTTGATATTGTTCGTGAAGTTTGTCCGCTATACCGGGCGAGTCAGGCTAAGCTCATTTGGGTGAGAGGCCACAATAACGATCCGGGCAATGAGCTAGCAGACACGTGGGCCAATAAAGCTCGAGAAGGTGAACGGGTGTAAGAAACATGGATAACTACTTATCTAAAAGTACTTTGTCAAAAATTGCTGCAGAGACGACGCCAATATTTGTGTATTCCATGTCATACGTACGCGACCGAGCTGCAGCGCTACTGTCCCAAAAGACGCCATTTGGAATGACGGTCCGCTATGCCGTTAAAGCCAACCCGCATCGCGAATTTATTGCTTTGCTTCACGAGGTTGGGTGTCATTTTGACGCTAGCTCGAGCTATGAGGCAACTGAGCTTTTAGCACAAAATATTCCAGGAAATAATATTAGCTTATCGAGTCAGCAGCCCGCGCACAATCTTTCGGAATTGTTGAACGCCGGCGTGAAATACGTCGCAACATCATTGAGGCAGCTAGAACTGTTTGTGGCGCATGCGCAGCCTGGTGGTACCGTTGGACTTCGAATTAATCCAGGACTGGGCGCTGGCCATAATAATCGCACCACGACCGGAGGCGCTAACTCAAGCTTTGGTTTGTGGGCAGCTTACGTGCCCGACGCTTTAAAATTAGCATTAGACAATAGTTTCATAATTGATCGTCTGCATATTCATATTGGTTCTGGTGCTGATCCGAAAACGTGGCAAGCTGTCATGCAATCAGCGCTTTCGATCGTGCGAGACATGCCTGACGTCACGCAGCTTGACATCGGGGGAGGCTATAAGATTCATCGTTTTGGTGATGAGCCTGAGACCGACATGACGGATATTATTACCGTTTTTAGCGCTGAGCTTGAAGCCTTTGCAAATGAAACTGGACGGCATATACATCTGGAAATTGAGCCTGGAACATGGTTGGTTGGACATGCTGGTGTGTTGCTTTCATCGGTAACAGATATTGTCGATACTGGCAAGGACGGACATACGTTTCTTCGCATTGATACTGGTATGAATGATATTTTGCGTCCAAGTATGTATGGTGCACAGCATAAAATTTCAATTCTTAGCGACAGCTCTGAACGTGAACGGTATGTCGTTGTCGGGCACAATTGTGAAACTGGAGATATTCTAACACCAGCTTCCGCTGACCCCGAATCGATAGAGCCACGACTACTTAACAAGGCCGAAATAGGTGATATTGTTGCTATTTATGACGCTGGCGCGTATTGCGCGAGCATGTCGGCTAAGGGTTACAATTCGTTTCCGTCAGCTCGTGAAGTCACTATTGAATAATAAATGTATGCTACAATAAAAAAAGTTAACAACTAACTATCAAGAGCGCGATGAGGGACTGGCCCGATGAATCGCCGGCAACCACTATAAGAGTATAGGAGAGGTGCTAATTCCAGCCTGAATTTCAGGAAAGATAAGGAGTATCTATGTCAAAATCAATCGAATTTCGCACAGCTGAAAGCGTCAGTCCAAAACACCCGGACAAGTTAGCTGATCAAGTGAGCGATGCAATTTTAGACGCGCACTTAGCCGAAGACCCACAGGCACGTGTCGCAGTTGATGTGTGCGGCGGGCACGGCAAAATTTTTGTCACAGGCGAGGTAACGTCGAGCGCTCGAGAGGTAGACGTTCCTGCTATCGTGCAGCGAATTGTTGGCGATATTGAACTCATCGAAAATTTGGTGCGACAAAGCCCAGAAATTGCAAAAGGCGTCGATATTGGAGGAGCCGGCGATCAAGGGATTATGATTGGTTATGCCTGCAGCGAAACCGAGGAGCTGCTTCCGCTGGAGGTTGTTTTATCGCGCCGGCTAAATCAGAAATTGTACGAAATATGGCCATACGATGGTAAAACACAGGTGACGTTGAATCATAAAAACGAAATTTCTCACGTTGTGGCAAGCTATCAAAATGCAGCAAAAGAGCACCTTGATCGTGCCGTCCGGGAATGGCTTTCGACGCAGACGACGTCCGAGGATGTTGAATGTCATATCAATCCAGCAGGGGATTGGAGTATTGGTGGTTACGAAGCCGATGCCGGTCTGACTGGTCGTAAGCTTGCGGTCGATAATTATGGGCCACGCATCCCGATTGGCGGCGGCGCATTTAGCGGCAAAGATCCGAGTAAAGTTGATCGCAGTGCAGCCTACATGGCACGAAAAATCGCTGTGGATTATCTAAAAATTCGCCGCGCTGAAGAGGTTTATGTGCGAATTGCATACGCGATTGGCGTGGTTGAGCCACTTGAAACGACGGTGATTATTGACGGTAAGGCCGAGCAGATTACAGGCTACGACTTAACGCCAAATGGTATCATCAAGAATCTTAATTTACGACGGCCAATTTACGAAGAAACCTCTCGCTATGGTCACTTTGGTCACGGATTTTGTTGGGAGAAATAACGCAATTATACGTTACAATAGGGTAAGCAATTACAAAAAATAAAACACCAAGAAAGCTAAGCTAGCAACACGTTATGGAAGAAAAAACCGAGTCAGTCGATATTTTTCAGTGGGCAAACAATATTGATGGAATTAAAAAAGAGTTAGATGTCGAATTCTTTTTGTTTAATAAAAACTATACACCCTACACGACAAACTTTAATAGCGATTTGAACGCTCAGATTAAGCCACTATTTTTGTACGACATGATTAACTTTGTTAATCTTGGTGCCGGAACTGGCCTTCAGGTACGAGATTTCGAGATGAGCGACAATGAGCCGGATGTGCTGTTAAAAACCGAACTTGAGAAAGTCGGGCGAGCCGAGACGGTCTTGCATTTAATTGAACACGAACGTCACGATATGGAAGAATTTAGTGACGCTGAACATGATTTTAAGAGAATAAAAGGTATTATCGCGCGGTTTACTCAGAAGGACGATCCCAAAAAAGTATTCTATTCTATCAAAGCGATTGCGCAGGGAAGTGTGCTTGGTGGCGCGACGGCGTGGGAATTTCGTGACGGAAAGTTCGGTAGTTTTCAGGCTGAAGTTGGATTGAAAATCCCGGCTGATAACCAAGTGTTAATTGTTAATAAGCAAATTTTTGTCTTCAACCAATCGAAGTTTGAAAAGCTATTTAATTATGATTACAAAAAACAACTTCTTGCAGATCAGAAAGTTGCTGAAATTGAGCAGCATTTCAAGCTTAGCTTTCCAGACGGAATGGACCTCCAAACACTTGTGCGAGAGCGTAAGAAGATTGTTAATAAACTGCAGAAAATGGAAATTGGTGCAGTAACGCAGGAGCAAGCGCTTGAATACGCCGACACAATGCAACTCGAGCTTATGAGCGACGATGCGGGCGCAATTATTATTATGGACGGCAACGATCTTGATACATTCGTGAATTTGATCAACGAGGATTATATTACGAGTGAGATCACTGGGAAGCGCTATGAGATAAAAAGCAAGAAGTTACTAGATGATGCAGAGGGGGAAGCGTCGGGGGTAAAAGTCTTTTAAGATAATGCCTTTAAAGAGCCCATGCTTGCACAATTTCTTCCGAAGTATTTAAATACCCATTAGGACAACGGATGTCTGCGGAACAATATGTTTCGCACCTGAGTTTGGAAGAGGGGACTATCATGGTTCAGCCGGAGATCAAGGTCAACGCGTCAACTAGCTTCAGCAGCAAGTTTTTCAGCACGATCACAATGGTCGGTACCGATATAGGCGGCGGCCCGGTCTACGACATTGCTGAGGCGTTCATTACAAAACTCAACGCTACGGTGGATAGCATCGATGCACGCCGCGTGCAAAAGCTGTGTGACGATAATTACGTCATCGAGGTGGTTTATTTCGATCTCGTGTCGGCACGGAGGCAAGTCGGCGCGGTGTGGCTATGCGTCGAAGACCTTTGCAAAGAGCTCAATGGCATCGATATTTCGCCTCACGAGAGGATCCAAATCACGATGATGTAAATCGACCATCCTTTGTCCATCGGCCACCTAGCAATAGGTGGCCATGACATTTTCGGGGATTTTATCTGACAAACACGGCAAAATTGCTATACTAGTGATAGTAAGAAAAGCGAGGGTACAATGAGTCAGCAACTAGCCAACTATGATGATATTTCAGTTTTATTTTTTAACACGACACTCAAAAAATCTCCAACGACGAGTCACACTGATGGAATCATTGACGCCAGCCGTAAATTGTACGAAAAAGCTGGTGCACACGTTGAAGAAATTCGCACGATCGATCATGCAATTGCAACCGGTGTCCAGCCAGATATGACGAAAGAAGGCTGGGATAAAGATTCTTGGCCACAGATATACAAAAAAGTTGTTGCATCTGACATCGTAATTATCGCCGGCCCGATATGGCTGGGAGACAACAGCTCCGAAACGAAAAAGCTCATCGAGCGATTGTACGCAAATTCTGCCGACGAAAATGACAAAAAGCAAGCGATATACTACGGCAAAGTTGGTGCGGCGATGCTGACTGGAAATGAAGATGGAATTAAACATTGTAGCAGCAATATTTTGTATAGCTTGCAGCATGTTGGTTTTACAATACCGCCAGAAGCTGATGCTGGATGGATAGGAGAAGTTGGCCCAGGACCCAGCTATCTCGATGAAGGCTCTGGCGGCCCGGAAAATGATTTTACAAACCGGCACATTACGTTTATGACGTGGAATACGTTGCATTTCGCACGTATACTCAAAGATGCGGGCGGAGTGCCGGCATACGGAAATTTGGCGTCGAAGTGGCGTGATGGTAATAAATTTGGGTTTGAAAATCCTGAGTATCGAAAATAAATTAGCTAGGAAACATACTTTTCAGGGATGGCACGGTCGGTTCTTAAACTTTGGAATAGACTCCTAATAGCTAGACAGGCTTCATTATCGCGAGATTCCAAAAAATCTTTGTAGAAATCGACATTTGCACCAGATATTATATCGGTAAAGGCCTCGTCATACCACAATTTTTCTATTTCAGCATCGATCGTACCAGCTTCCTTTAAAGTTGTCTCATCTTTATATTCATATTCTTCATCAGTTTCGGCTACGGAGTAAATAATCACCTCATTATCATATATTTCAAAACCGCGATTACGAGTTATTTCAATTAAATCACCATCTTTTTCAAGGCCGTATTCAACAAACTGTCGAGATGACAAGTCACCCGGTTCCGTGTTCTCCCATTGTTCAACAGAGTCGGGTGGCATATGAGGCTTGACAAGGTCTGGTAGCGCATCAATCGGCTGAGACAGTGCAAGAAAAATAGCGACACGACCAATCTGTGTATAGCCATCCTCGTCTTGATACCGTTCGGCAGCTAGCCAAACTGTTTTTCGTTTATACAGTGGAGTATAATCATCATCTTCTTCTTCTGCATCGTTTATGTAACCAACACATATCGATGAGCAACGAGATAGCTCAACGGCATCAGTTTTGGCCTCGCGAAATTCGCGATCTTCAGCTAGGGCAAAGTTTGCTAATTCATTAAATAAATTTTCTGGGGTAGGAATTTTTGGCATATTAGTTAATGATAGTAGAACACAATGCTCAAGCGCAAGCATGAACACGATTCGTGGCCGTGAACGAATTTAGCGTATACTAATGAGATGAATCAAAATCTTGCACTCGAAATAATGCTTTCAGGTGAAAGTGTCCTTTTGACAGGACCAGCTGGGTCAGGTAAAACATTTGTGCTAAATCAATTTGTTCGTTTGTCTAAAAGCGAAGGTAAGCACGTCTCGGTGACGGCGACAACTGGCTTGGCAGCGACACATCTTGGCGGCACGACAATTCATAGTTGGGCTGGAATTGGCGTGAGTGACGAACTGCCTAGCGGATTTGCCGAGCATATCAGCAAAGGGCGCCGCGAGATAATCGAAAAAACCGATGTGCTGATTATTGACGAAATCTCGATGCTTCACGATTATCGTCTTGATATGGTTGACGAAGCGTGTCGTTTGGTGCGGCGAAAAGACGAGCCGTTTGGTGGGATTCAAATTATTATGAGCGGTGACTTCTTTCAGTTGCCGCCGATCAATCGTGGTGATACGCGGACAGGTGGGTTTGTCGTTCATTCTGACGTTTGGCAAGAGCTTGATCCAACAATTTGCTATCTGCAGGAGCAGCATCGCCAGGACGACGAAACGCTGCTTGATATTTTAAATAGCCTTCGCTCTGGTGATATTCGTCGTCATCATGCTGAAAAACTTCTTGCTCGCGTAGAAGAGCAGCCGCCTGAAGGTATGATATTAACAGAGCTTCACACGGTTAATATTGATGTCGATCGCTTAAACGATGTAAAACTAAAAGAACTGGTTGGTGACGAATTGCAATATTCACAGTCGACGACGGGTGCGGATAATTACGTCGAAAACTTGCAACGTTCAGTGCTGGCGCCAGCGCTTTTGACATTAAAAAAAGGCGCACTTGTTATGGCGGTAAAAAACTCACCAGAGAAGCGTTACGTAAACGGAAGTCTCGGAACGGTGAATGGGTTTGAGACCGGAACCGAATATCCGATTGTCGATTTTAAAAATGGCCGTACGGTGACAATGCAGCCGGATACGTGGGAGCTGCGTGACGGAGACAAAAAGCGGGCGAGCATTAGTCAAATACCATTGCGGCTTGCCTGGGCGATTACAGTGCATAAGAGTCAAGGAATGACGCTAGATGCGGCGCGGATTGATCTGCGGAAGGCGTTTGTCGAAGGAATGGGTTATGTAGCACTGAGTCGCGTAAAAAATCTTTCGAATTTGTTTTTGCACGGAATTAATCAAACGGCACTGAGGGTGAGTCAGGATGCGCAAGCGATAGATGAACAACTACGTGATCGTGCGTCGTGCGACGCTAAGAGATTTTCTCATCTTGAAAAATCAGCCGAAAAGCGTGCGAATGAGCCGCCAAAAAAAGCCACCTCGTCTTCGTCATGGCAAGACAAAATTGCTAAGATGCGCGAAACCTATCCGAACGCTTATCGTCCATGGAAAGCTTCAGACGACGAACAGTTGAAGCAAGATTTCACAAATGGCACAGACGTCAAAGTTATGAGCAAAAAACTGGGTCGTCATGAAGGTAGTGTGAAAATGAGATTGCAAAAACATTTCGGTGAAGACGCAGTGCAATAGGCGGATAAGCTGAAAAGCTGAATGCGCTATAATAGTCCTATGCAGAAGAAGCCCCACCTTAGTTACCCAAAGAAATTCTTATGGGGAGCATCAGTAAGTGCGCATCAGGTTGAGGGTGGACAGAAAAATCAGTGGTCGCAATGGGAAGACGATCAAGCGAAAACGTTAGCCGCACAAGCACCTTACCAGTGGGGCGATATTGAGAATTGGAACGATATTAAAGCGCAAGCAACCCAGTCAAGTAATTATTTGTCTGGACGGGCTGTCGATCACTACAATCAGTTTGAACTTGATTTTGACATTATAAAAAAGCTGAATATGAATGCCTTTCGCTTTAGCATCGAATGGTCGAAGCTTGAGCCAGAAGAGGGAACCTGGAGCGCAGAGGCTGTTGCGTACTATAAGGCATATATTGACGCGTTGCGACAGCGGGGGATTGAGCCGATTGTGACACTTTTTCATTTTACACTGCCAATATGGTTTGCTGAGGCCGGGGGGTTTACCAAACGAAAAAATGTCGAGTATTTCGTGCGATATGCCGAGCGAATTGTTGAAGAGCTTGGTGCGTCGGTAAAATATATTATTACAATTAATGAGCCAGAAGTATACGCCAACGAAAGTTACCGAGCTGGTAATTGGCCACCAAACCGCACCAGTAAGCGTGATTTTTATAATATCATGCTTAATTTGGCGCGAGCGCACAACAAAACGGCAGACGCATTACACGAGAAAAATCGACGTTTCAAAGTCTCGATTGCTGCGAATATTTGCCACACCTATGCTGGCGATGACGCGCTCTTGAGCCGTAAAACCGCTTCGGTTATGCAGTACGAACAGAGTGATTATTTCTTGAAAAAAGTGATTAAAAAATGCGATTTTCTTGGAGTGAATTACTATTTTAGCAACCGAGTGTACGGTTATCGAGTCCATAATCCAGAAAAAAATGTGAGCGATCTTGGTTGGGACATGACACCAGCTGACATTCAGTTTGTGCTGGAGCGTACATTTGAAAAATATAAATTACCGATAATAGTTACGGAAAATGGACTTGCGAGCTCTGACGATGAGCGCCGTAAATGGTGGTTGTCGGAAACGCTGCTCGCGATGCAAAAAGCGATGGACAACGGCGTGCGCCTCGACGGCTACCTCCACTGGAGTTTGCTTGATAATTTCGAGTGGGACAAAGGCTATTGGCCACAATTTGGATTGGTCGCAGTTGACCGAAGCACAATGAAACGGCGCGTCAAACCGAGTGCAATTTGGTACAGTAAAATCATTAAACATTTACGGAGCACCCAATGACCGACCCATTTAGCGAAACACAAGTAAAAATTGCCGTAATAGGTGGGGGAACGGGAAGCTTTACGTTACTGTCGGCACTGAAAGATCATACAACTCAACTTGCAGCCCTGGTGAACATGGCGGATGACGGTGGCAGCACTGGCATGCTGCGCGATGAATTGGGCGCGCTTCCGCCAGGTGACGTGCGACAATGTTTGGTTGCTTTATCACGAACACCGGAAATTCGGGATTTATTTAATTATCGATTCGACGAGGGAAGCCTTAAGGGTCATGCGTTTGGTAATCTATTTTTAACTGCGCTTGAAAAAATGACTGGAGATTTTGGACGTGGCGTTGAGCTAGCCAGCGAGGTGCTTAATATTGTTGGTGTGGTCGAACCGATTACGCAAACAAACGTAACGTTGGCGATGCGAAGTCAGAATGGAGAAGAGACGCTTGGTGAATTTGAAATAACTGAAAAAGATTTTGCAGGTGAAAAGCCAGAATTCTGGCTGACTCCTGACGCGATACCTAGCCCCCGAGCACTTCGCGCGATTGAGTTGGCCGATATTGTCGTTATTGCGCCGGGAAATCTTTACGGTAGCCTCGCCCCAGCCTTAATAGTGCCTGGAATCGGCGAAGCGCTTGAAAAGTCTAATGCATTTAAGGTCTACGTCTGTAACTTAGTGACAAAACCTGGCCAAACTGACGGCTACGATGTGAGTGAATTTGCTCAAGAAATTGAACGCCTTGCAGGTAGAAAATTTCTAAATGCCGTAATTTATAACACAGAAAAACCTAGCGATGAACTTTTAAAAAAATATGCCAAAGAAGGGGAGCTCAGCGTTGAGTACGATAAGGCGAAACTAGAAACAGCTCCTTATATAGCAGCTGGATCCCAGCTTGTCGCAAATGAGATATGGCAAAACTCAAACAGATCAGATCCAATTGGCGTCGCAAGAACATTGATTCGACACGATTCGGCCGCAGTAGCGACTGCGATTATTGAAATCCACGACTACTACCGTGCTAGCAAGAAAGTTAAGCATTAGAATGGCTGAACGCCATTTTTACGCGCTAGATTTCGATCGTTGCCTTGGAGATACTGATAAATTAATGTCTATGTTCGAAGTGAGCTCCGCAGAGCTATCTCATGTATCGCGTAATGATTTACGCCAGGCACGAGAAGCTGAAGAGGCGAAAGGGCTTTCGTTTGACGCCGTCGCGTATGTGCGACAAGTAATCGGAGAAGACTATCAGCATTTTGATAAACTCATCGAATATTTCTGCCAGCAAGCTCGACTAAATGACATGCTGATGGCTGGTGCGCGGCGATTGTTGAGCGGCTTAGTAGCGCGTGGCGATAATTTCGGTATCGTCACCTATGGCAGCCAAGATTGGCAATCGATTAAAATTAAAGCATCAAATCTCGAAAGCTATCCAGTTTTCATTACTGAAAATCGTTTGAAGGGCCAGGTTATTGCTGGCTGGCAAGATAGTGATGAGGGAATAGCGCTGCCGCATGAGCTTGCAAAAGATTCTGGTTTCATCGATACCCTAACGCTCATCGATGATAAGCCGATTAGCTTTGCTGACCTGCCAGAGTGGGCGGACGGCATCTACGTGCAAAGTTCTCGCTACGCGGGCAACTCGATCGACAACCAACGCGTGATTTGGGCTGACGATCTCGATGAAGTTTGCAATACAATTGGTCTGCTTCAAGTCCCGTAAAAAGTTACTGTATTGACAAAACATAATCGAAATGCTATTATGACACTATTATGAAACAAACAACAAAGCAAGCCACTCAGTCAAAGTCAAAAAAAATTGTCCGTAAAACCGCATCAATCAATAAAGCTCCATATTCTAACTTATCGTGCGACCTTAAAGATTCTTTACTTGTTGTGTCTATTACTGCTAATTTGTTTGTTCTGACGGCGTGGATAGCGCTTCAAGTCACGACGCAATTTGATGGACAGGTGAGTAGCTTTCTTTTCACACGCTAACACCACCACTGTTGAGGATCAAAGTTTTCCACGTAAAGTGGAAAACTTTTATTTTTATAGTAAAAAATGTCACAAAAAAGGCTTGCATGTGGGTAGCAGTGGGTAGTATGATAAGTCCAGTGGAAAGAAGTGGGTAACAACTCACTCACCAAAACAAACACCACTAAAACATTAAAAAACCTACGCGCTAAAGCGAAAACAGCAGAAAGCACACGCAGCGATGGATTATTTCGAACGAAAGCTTGACGACAAGCACCGGTTAACAATACCGACAGAACTTCGAGAAGAATTCATTAGCGGAGTTGTGTTGACGCAAGGATTCGGTGACTATTTGCATCTGTATTCCCAAAAAATCTGGGATGAAGAAGTCGAATCTGCGCTCAAGGGTAGTATTCTCGATGAGACAACTGCCAATTTGAACGTCCGTTTTCGCCGAGGTAAAACGACAGCAGCACTTGACCAAAAGCAAGGTCGAGTCACAATCGAGCAGCATTTGCTAGACTACGCCGGAATCGACAAAGAAATTGTTGCGATCCGAGCCGGAAGTTACTGGCGAATTATGACGGTCTAGTTGTACTCGCACAGTAGGTAGCTCACAAACGCACTTTAACAATTCGTTGTCAGTAAAAGGTACACTCTCGAGAACACCTATCTGACAGGAAAAGCACGTGAGCCATGTTGCACCACGCTAAAAACAGCAATCGCACCTTCCTACAAAACAACACCTCCCAAAACTCCACCTCACACATAAGTCTCTCAACCAAACGATTATGAGTTACACAGTAACGCTTTCACGTTTGGTCACTTATTGAAACCAAAAACAAACACAACAAAAAACAAAAAAAGCTTTCCTGTCAGTTAGGTGATCTCGAGTGAGCAACATCGCACCTGTCCTTCGTGATAGAATGAGACAAGCTCATGAGTATCAAAGAACATCCACCACAGCAAGACGATTCAAATGAATCATTGTTACATGTTCCGGTTCTTTTAGAAACCACGCTAGATTTGTTGCA
>Ga0115549_1000559_pt1 | contig 23665 bp, 20 predicted proteins | sample COGITO_mtgs_1004_2_FD_87176 | JGI IMG/M metagenome (GOLD analysis project Ga0115549, IMG submission 87176) | Pelagic marine microbial communities from North Sea - COGITO_mtgs_100430 | ecosystem: Environmental > Aquatic > Marine > Epipelagic | place: Germany:Helgoland, sampling site Kabeltonne...
AAATATTGACTCACTTCTCCCGAGGAGTTAATCTAAAACCGCCGGCGTGAATTACCCGGTGCGAGTTAGTTGAACGTGAAGGGATTGGTGGGAAAGTCAGGCGCTCGGTCTGGCTTGTTACGTTAACTTCAACGTAAGGAACCCACATGTTTACAAGCGAACCCTCAAAAAAAGGGTACGAAAAAACAGCAAGCCTCACTCTGGAAAGTTATTGGCTTGATAATCCTGATCGTCCCGAAGCACAGCCACCCTTGACCTCGAACGTGTCGGCAGACCTCATAGTCGTCGGTGCGGGCTTTACCGGTTTGTGGACAGCACTTGAAGCGGCCCTTGAGCACCCAAATTGGCGGATCGTTGTCTTGGAGTCCGAACGCATAGCCTGCGGTGCTACCGGGCGAAACGGTGGCTTTGTAGCTGCATCTTTGACCCACGGCTTTAGTAATGGGCTTTCAAGGTGGCCAAAAGAGATGCCGGAACTTTTGCGTTTGGGATCCAAGAATCTAGCGGAAATTGGAGATCGCATATCCCAATTTGGGATCGAGTGCGATTGGCTGGTGAGTGGTGAAATCGACGTGGCAACACAGGAGTATCAAGCTATTGAATTAGCAGAAGTTCACGCGGAGATGCTTGAGCTGGGTGTTCACTGCGAGTACTTGACCGCTGAGCAAATTCGGTCGCGAATTAATTCACCGATCTATCTGGGAGCATTACTGGACCCCGACGTTGCAGTGGCAGACCCCGCCAGACTGGCATGGGGACTGGCAAAGGAGTTGGATCGATTTGGTGTCACTATCTGCGAAAACTCACAAGTCACGGGGCTTGAAGACCTCGGTACCAATGTGCGGGTACATGTCGGAGCGCATAGTGCCACCGGACCACGGGTTGTTCTGGCAACTAACGCCTATCCGCCGCTGTTGAAAAGGCTCAAACATTTAATCGTTCCCGTGTATGACTACGTATTGGTGACCGAACCGCTCACTACGGCCGAGCGTGAATCGATTGGCTGGCTCGACCGGGAAGGGGTTGGGGATGCCGGCAACCAGTTCCACTATTACCGAGTGACGCAAGACGGTCGGATACTTTTTGGCGGCTACGACGCGATCTACCGAGGAAAGGACGGGGTCAAGCCTGAGTTTGACAGTGACACCGAATCCTTCGCAAGGCTGGCCGACCATTTCGTCCAAACCTTCCCACAGTTAGATCAGGTGAATTTCACGCACGGATGGGGCGGTGCGATTGATACGTGCTCCCGGTTTAGTGCCTTCTGGGGAAAGGCACATAAAGGTAAAACGGTGTACGTCGCTGGATTTACCGGCCTAGGTGTTGGGGCATCACGATTTGCTGCCCTGACATCCCTTGACCTCGTGGAGAACCGCGATACCGAGCGAACTCGGCTTCACATGGTGAAGTCAAAACCCTTGCCATTTCCGCCGGAACCTTTTCGCAGTTGGGTAATCACGTGGACAACAAAGTCGTTACAAAAGGCAGACCGAGAGAATGGGAAGCGGAACCTATGGCTGCGTGTACTTGATTCGCTCGGCCTCGGTTTTGATTCTTGAGTTTTCCTCCTTGAGTTTCGCTTCCTGAAGTTGCGATCATTGCGAGTAGGGTTGTGGCATGGCGAGATACGGAAGTCAGTTTGGGCCAAATTACACGTTTTTGGGTGTCCCTGAATGCGATCTCGGCGAACCGTCGACATTTGAGAACGCCGACATTGTGATTGTGGGAGCTCCGTTTGACGGTGGGACGTCATACCGCGCGGGTGCGCGCTTTGGCCCGCAAGCGCTCCGAGCGGCTTGCTATTTGGAGCACGACGGAAGTCGTCCCTCTTTGGCCATGCGTGTCGACGGTCTCAAGGACCTCAGCGTTGTCGACGCCGGTGACGTTGAGCTTTACAGTGGGGATGCTGCAAGATCGTGCGCTGACCTAGAGGTCGAAATTGAAAAGATTGCGCAATCCGGTGCCATTCCGATTGTCCTTGGTGGAGATCACACGATCACCTGGCCTGATGCAACAGGCGTAGCCCGTGCCCACGGATGGGGAAAAATAGCAGTGATTCATTTTGATGCTCACGCGGACACGGGTGACATCACTTTCGGATCACTCATTGGTCATGGGCAACCAATGCGCAGGCTCATTGAGTCGGGTGCAATTCGTGGGGACAGGTTCCTGCAAATTGGACTTCGAGGGTATTGGCCAGAACCCGAGACCTTGGGATGGATGGCAGAGCAAGGCATGCGTTCCTACGAGATGACGGAAATTGTCACGCGTGGTTTAGCAGACTGCTTGACCGAAGCATTCGAGATCGCTTTAAGTGAATGTGACGGAATTTTTCTTAGCGTTGATATCGACGTGTGTGACCCGGGCCATGCCCCAGGAACTGGGACTCCCGAACCCGGCGGTTTAAGTGCGCGTGAACTCCTCGACGCTGTTCGAAGGATTTGCTATGAACTTCCGGTAGTGGGAATGGACATTGTCGAAGTTTCTCCACCATTTGACCACGCAGATATCACTGCACTTCTGGGAAACCGTGTTGTCCTAGAAGCATTGAGCGCTATTGCTAGGCGCCGAAAAGATCAAAAGTATGGAACAACGTGGGATCCGAGTCAGCCGCTTCTCGATGGACGAATTCCGGGGGAGTGAAACGTCTCTGTAAAGGCTAGGCGGTTGCTTCAAAAGCTGCTTCAAGGATTCCGAGCGCCTCTTCCAAAAGTGCTACCGGCATGGTCAGCGGTGGCAGGAATCTGAAGACGTTTCCGTATGTACCAGCGGTGAGAGTGACAACGCCATGCTGGTGGCAGTACTTATTGAGTGCAGCGGTACGTGCAGCATCGGGTTCCATGGTGCCAGGCTTGACTAATTCAATTGCAATCATGGCACCCCGCCCGCGAATGTCTCCTATAGTCGGATGATTAATTTGCATGTCGGCTAGGCGTGGCAACATGATTGCCTCGATATCTTTGGCGATCTGACGGGCGTTATTTTCTTTCATCCAAGCGATTGAGCCAAGTGCGGCCGCGCAGGCAACAGGGTTTCCTCCGTAGGTGCCACCAAGCCCACCGGCGTGCACTGAATCCATGATTTCGGCTCGACCGGTGACCGCCGCGAGAGGCATCCCGCCGGCAATACCTTTTGCCGTGGTGATTAAATCCGGCACGACACCTTCAAATTCGCTGGCAAACCAATCACCGGTCCGCGCGAATCCGGATTGGATTTCGTCTGCGACGAAAACAATCCCGTTAGCCTGTGCGAAATCTGCGACAGCTTTGAAGTAACCGGGGGCGGGCACAATGAAACCGCCCTCACCCAAAATAGGTTCAACAACGATTGCCGCAATGTTTTCGGCGCCGACTTCCTTTTCCATGCGTGAGATCGCCCAATCAGCAACTTCTGTGCCGGTGTGGGGGCCGTCGTGGAAAGGGTAGGAAACCGGAACTCTGTAAATCTCAGGTGCGAAAGGTCCAAAGGAATGCTTGTAGGGCATATTTTTTGCGGTCATCCCCATGGTGAGGTTTGTCCGACCATGGTAGCCATGTTCAACAACTACGACTGCTTGACGGCCTGTAAAAGCGCGAGCGATCTTGACAGCGTTTTCAACGGCTTCGGCACCCGAATTAAAAAGTGCACTTCGCTTGTCGTGATCACCGGGCGTGAGTTCATTGAGTGCCTCACACACTTCTACGTAGCCGGCGTAGGGGGTAACCATGAAACAGGTGTGCGTGAAGTTTGCAACCTGTTCTACAACACGACTGGCAACTTCGGGGTTCGCGTTACCAACCGTTGTGACTGCAATTCCAGATCCCATGTCAATGAGTGAGTTTCCGTCGGCATCAACCAAGATCCCTCCACCGGCTTTTGTTATGAATACAGGGAGTCCAATGCCCACTCCTGAGGAAACAGCATTCTCCTTGCGGGCCAACAGTGCCAGGGAGTGTGGACCTGGGAGGTTCGTCACCAATTTGCGCTCTTGATTGACTCCATTGATCATGCGCTCGGCTGCAATTGTCATGGGTTTTCCTTCTAGCTGTCGATGTACAGCGGTGGATATCTAGTCTTTGCTTTCTAAGCATAGGGGTGAATGAAGGAGATGCAGACCCCTGATCTCCTAAACTGTCAGGTGTGAATCAATCCAGCACGGTTACCCGCGGCCTTGGACCAATACGAGTTGTGATTCTTGGCAGCACCGGCTCGATCGGTGTGCAAGCCCTCGACATTATCCGCCGTAATCCTGATCGCTTCAAGGTTGTCGCGTTATGCGCGACAGGAGCCAATGCACAGACTTTGGCACAGGCTGCGCTTGAGTTTGAAGTGGATGTCGTTGGTGTCACCCGGGGGACTTACGCCCAGGACGTACAAATGCATCTACTCGCGGGTGTCAAAGATCGGGGATTCGCCGAAGGTAATCACGCGTTGCCCGAATTAGTAATTGGGCCGAGCGCTCCAGAGGATCTGGCACGGCTCAATGTGGATGTCGTGCTTAATGCAATTGCCGGTGCCGCGGGCTTGCGGGCTACTTTGGAAACACTGGCAAGCGGCAATCGATTGGCGCTTGCCAATAAGGAGTCCCTCATTATTGGCGGCGACCTGGTCAAAGGGTTGGCAACCGAGGGACAAATTATCCCCGTTGATTCAGAACATTCTGCAATTGCTCAATGCTTACTAGCGGGGCGCCGGGACGAGGTGCGCAAACTCGTCATCACTGCAAGTGGCGGCCCGTTCCTGGGAAAGACGCGCGCGGAATTGGAACAGGTGAGTGTTGAACAGGCGTTGGCCCACCCGACGTGGAAAATGGGGCCTCTTGTTACCGTTAATTCAGCAACGCTTGTGAATAAGGGGCTTGAAGTAATTGAGGCACATCTGCTCTTCGACGTCCCATTCGCCGACATCGAAGTGACCGTGCACCCTCAGTCAATAGTCCATTCCATGGTCGAATTCGTTGACGGATCGACCATTGCGCAAGCCAGCCCCCCAGATATGCGGATACCCATTGCATGGGGCATGTCCGCTGGGCAAGAAATATTTCGAGTCCAAGACGCAGCCCCCGCCTGTGACTGGACACGCACAGCTAAATGGGAATTTATGCCACTAGATGGTGAGGTGTTTCCAGCAGTTGGACTTGCCCGTGCTGCAGGTGAGGCGGGAGGGACTGCACCAGCTGTGTTCAATGCCGCAAATGAAACCGCTGTTGCGGCCTTCTTGGCGAGTGAAATCATGTTCACAGGAATAGTTGAACACATTGAGCACGTCTTGCAGGCGCATTTAGAAGGGAAGAGTTTAGAAGGGAAGAGTTTAGAAGGGAAAAGCGACTTCGGACCGGGAAGTGGCTTCATCTCAGGGAACGCACTTACACTTGAGGACGTCTTAGCTGCTGATAGCTGGGCCCGGGGAATTGTCCCGGGGAATTAGGCGGGCGCACTACACCGCGGTAAGGGAGAGGAGAGCACATGCTTGAGGTTCTCGGCATCCTGCTCTTCGCATTGCTCATCGCTTTATCTATCGCACTCCATGAGGTGGGTCACCTTGTTCCTGCCAAGAAATTTGGGCTACGAGTTCCTGACTACATGGTTGGTTTCGGGCCCACCCTTTGGTCCAAAGTGCGGGGTGAAACGCGCTATGGAATAAAGGCAATCCCACTAGGTGGTTACATCCGGATGGTCGGAATGTTGCCCCCAGCAAAAGACGACCCGGATGGTCGATCTCGCTCGATGTCAACAGGTCGCTTTGCAACGCTGGTTGCGCAGGCGCGTGAGGCTTCATTCGATGAAGTTTTGCCGGGTGACGAGAATCGTCTGTTTTATAAACTTCCGGTGTACAAGCGAGTGATCATTATGCTCGGTGGGCCAACTATGAACCTAGTCTTGGCTTTCGTGTTTTTTGCCATCGTGTTAGTAGGAATCGGGTTACCACAGCCTTCACTTACGGTTGCCGCGGTGGTGCCTTGCACGCCAACGCTCGCGTCACCTAGCGGCGAAGCGTTACCTTCCGGTGCGTGTCCCCAGGGAACTGTTCAAACCCCCGCAGCCCTTGCGGGATTGCAAGAAGGCGACGAAGTTGTTTCGGTGGGCAATCGGACGGCTGCGACTTGGGAGGAAGTGACGGATTGGATTGTCGCTAATCCCAACACAAGTACCACACTCGTTGTGCAGCGAGCCGAAGGTCAGGTCTCCCTGCCTCTGGCCATCGCGGAAGTCACTCGCCCAATTTATGACGAAAATGGTGCAGAAACCGGTGAGAGTCAAACGGTGGGGTTCCTTGGCATGCGCCCTTCATTTGAATACGTACAACAACCGATTTCAGCGGTTCCAGCCTTCATGTGGGATATCACGGTTCGGTCTGTTCAAGCATTAATCTCCCTGCCCGTGCGGCTTTACGAATTGGTATCGGACACTTTGATCGGTGGACAGGATCGAGCCATGGACGGACCGGTCTCTGTTGTTGGCGCTAGTCGACTGGGTGGGGAGATCGCTAGTATGGACTCTCCGATCACCGCCAAAGCTGCTACATTTTTGGGGCTTGCGGCATCGTTAAATCTTTTCCTTTTTCTCTTTAATCTTTTGCCTGTCCTCCCACTCGATGGTGGTCACGTTGCGGGTGCCCTCTACGAAGGGATTAAAAGGCGCTTTGCTCGGTTCCGAGGCAAGCCAGATCCCGGGCCTGTCGACACCGCACGTCTTCTGCCGGTGGCCTACGTTGTTGCCGGAGTGCTCCTTGCCATGGGGGTAATTGTGATTTGGGCCGATATTGTGAAGCCCATCTCGCTGGGCTAGCCCCCAGGGCAGATAATGTCCATGTGAGCATTGACTTAGGTATTCCAGCACCCCCACCACCTGTTGTAGCACCTAGGCGCAAGACCCGACAATTGATTCTTAAACATCACCTCAAGCCCCTCGCTGTCGGCGGGGACGCTCCGGTGAGTGTGCAGTCGATGTGTACGACACTGACGGCCGACGTCGACAGCACCCTTCAGCAGATTGCGGAACTCACCGCCGCGGGTTGCGAGGCTGTCCGAGTAGCAGTTCCCAGTCAAGATGATGCTGACGCGCTGGCTCAGATCGCCAAGAAGTCGGGCATCCCCGTAATCGCAGACATTCACTTCCAACCAAAGTACGTATTTGCTGCCATAGACGCGGGTTGTGCGGGTGTAAGAGTCAACCCGGGAAACATTAAGAAGTTCGATGACAAAGTCAGCGAAATCGCGAAAGCGGCCTTGGATTCCAAAACCCCAATTCGAATTGGGGTGAACGCCGGTTCGCTAGACCCTCGGTTGTTGGAGAAATATGGCAAGGCGACGCCGGAAGCACTTGTTGAATCGGCTCTTTGGGAGGCATCGCTCTTTGAGGAACACGGATTCGGTGACATCAAGATTTCAGTCAAGCACCACGACCCGGTAATCATGATGAAGGCGTACATGCTTTTGGCGGAGCAATGCGACTACCCACTGCACCTCGGTGTGACAGAGGCTGGCCCCGCATTCCAAGGAACAATCAAATCAGCCGTTGCTTTCGGGGGGCTTCTTTCACGTGGAATAGGTGACACGATTCGAGTTTCTCTGTCGGCACCTCCCGTTGAAGAAATCAAGGTGGGAATCGGAATCCTGGAGTCTCTCAACCTGCGCCAGCGAGGACTTGAAATTGTCTCCTGCCCGTCATGTGGGCGTGCACAAGTGGATGTGTACACACTCGCCGAGCAGGTCACAGCAGGACTCGAAGGTCTGGAAGTACCGCTCCGAGTTGCGGTCATGGGGTGCGTGGTCAATGGTCCTGGGGAGGCTCGTGAGGCAGATCTAGGTGTTGCCTCAGGTAACGGCAAGGGGCAGATTTTTGTCAAGGGCGAGGTCATTAAGACCGTCCCAGAAGCCCAAATAGTGGAGACCTTAATTGAAGAGGCCATGAAACTTGCAGAATTAATGGACACTAAGGGTGAACCGTTAGTCACCACGTCCTAGCGTGTGCCTCATGACCATTGCCGAGAGGGATCGAATCCTTGGTTTTCATTCTGGGGTGGTACGAAATGTTACTCAGCGAGAATTACCCGAAGCCTTGGCTTTGGCGCGACGTGAACCCGAGATCAATGGGTTTGTCATTAGCCGGATCCAACTCGCCCTCGTTGACCATTGGCGACTCGGTGGTGCGCTCTGGGGGTACTTCATAGGGGATCACTTGAGCAGCATGCTGTTTGTCGGGGCAAATATTGTCCCGGTGAACACCGACTTTCCGGCACGGCAGGCTTTCGCCGGTGAATTGATGCGGACGGGCAGACGCAGTTCTTCAATTCTCGGCAACCAAAATGAAGTACTCGACCTGTGGGAGCAGATCAGCATGTACTGGGGAAAGGCTCGGGCGATTCGAGAAGCTCAGCCCTTCTTGTCAATGAGCATTGATCCGCTCGGCGCAATTGACTCGCGGGTCCGAACCGTCGTGGCGAAGGAGATTGATCTACTTTTCCCTGCTTGTGTTGACATGTTCACTCAGGAGGTTGGGATTTCACCCATCGCAAGCGGCGGCGAGACCCAGTACAAGCGCCGGGTGGCTGAGGGGATCGATTCGGGAATGACATTTGCCGTCATCGAAGATGACGAAGTTCACTTTAAGGCGGAAATCGGGTTTGCAACTGATTCCGTGGCCCAGCTACAAGGCGTCTGGGTGAATCCCAAGCTTCGGGGCAGCGGTATCGCTGTCCCAGCCCTGAGCGCAGTTATTGTCGCTGTTCGTGCCAAGTTCGCACATACGGTGACCCTGTATGTCAATGACTTCAACACTCCCGCACGCAAGACCTATGAGCGTGTAGGTTTTCAGCAGTTGTCGCTATTCTCAACCATATTATTTTGATATTTAGCCAAGCCACTACTGTGTGAAGTCCGCTCTAGGGTGAATTGTTCTAGGGTAATTAAGGGTGAAGGTCATTGTGTCGCCACAATGGGAAGTTCACTTACACATTAAATTGAAATTGAGGTAGCCGTGATCCAACGTATGTCGAGTCTTTTTGTGCGGACATTGCGCGAGGATCCAGCCGATGCTGAAGTACCCAGTCACAAATTGCTCGTGAGGGCAGGTTATGTCCGAAGAATCGCTCCGGGAATATTTTCCTGGCTGCCGTTGGGATACCAGGTATTTCGTAACGTCGAAGCGATTGTCCGCGAGGAAATGAATCAAGCAGGATTCCAAGAAGTTCACTTCCCGGCGCTACTCCCTCGTGACGCATACGAAACAACAGGTCGGTGGAGTGAATATGGTGACAACTTGTTCCGGCTCGAAGACCGGAAGGGCAACGATTATCTTTTAGGGCCCACCCACGAAGAAATGTTTACCTTGATGGTGAAAGGAGAGTTTTCTTCCTACCGCGATTTGCCTCTCTCGATTTATCAAATTCAAACGAAGTATCGCGATGAAGCTAGGCCACGTGCTGGAATCCTGCGTGGGCGCGAATTTGTTATGAAAGACTCGTATTCATTTGATCTCGATGAGGTCGGACTCGAAGATTCCTACAACAAACACCGCGAGGCTTACATATCAACATTTGACCGGATGAAGCTCGACTACGTAATTGTCACGGCCATGGCGGGAGCAATGGGTGGATCCCGTAGTGAAGAGTTTCTCGCGAACAGTCCGCATGGCGAGGACACTTATGTTCGGTGCGATTGTGGATTCGCCGCAAATGTGGAGGCGCTGGAAATTCCAATGACCAGCTTTGATCCTGAGCTCGACCTTGACGCCCACTTTCCGGCAGCTCATGCGGAGCAAACACCGAACACTCCAACAATTGATTCACTCGTTGACTTGTCGAATCAACGAGAAGACCTTGCCAGGTCCGATCGGCCATGGGATGCCTCGGACACCTTGAAAAACATTTTGATGATCGTGAAGGATTCTGACGGCAATCAAAGTCCACTTGCAATCGGGTTGCCTGGAGATCGAGAAATTGAAACCAGACGCCTGGAAGCTGCGTTATACCCCCGCGTAGCACGTCCATTCGAAGAAGCGGACTTCGCCAAGTACCCAACACTGATTAAGGGATATATCGGTCCCCGCGCACTCGGAATTAATTCCCCGGGTGGGATCGAATTCCTAACCGACCCTCGGGTTGTGCGTGGAACGCGTTGGATCACCGGCGCGAACGAGAAAGGTCAACACGTTTACGATCTTGTGTGCGGGCGCGACTTCGAGTCCGATGGTGTCATTGACGTTGCTGAGGTATTCGACGGGGACCCTTGTGCAAAGTGCGGTGGGAACGTCTCCATTGCCCGGGGAATCGAGATAGGTCATATCTTCCAACTCGGAACCAAGTATGCCGAGTCGCTCGGCCTCAAAGTCTTAGATGAAAATGGAGACCTGGTAACGGTCACAATGGGCTCCTATGGAATCGGTGTGTCAAGGGCTGTTGGCGTAATCGCGGAGGCCCACCACGACGAAAAGGGTTTGGTATGGCCACGTGAGGTCGCACCTGCAGACATCTACGTGGTGGCAGCAGGAAAATCCGAGGAGACCGCAGCGAAAGCAGAGGAGTTCGCTTCTGCCTGGGATGCCATGGGATTGCGCGTAATCCTCGACGATCGTGTTGGCGTTTCGCCGGGAGTAAAGTTTAACGACTCCGAATTAATTGGTGTTCCAACGATTGTTGTCATTGGCAAAGGTCTCGAAAAGGGCGTGATCGAAGTGAAGGACCGCGCAACTGGGGAGCGAATTGACATTGCCCTTGATCAGGCAGTTGTAGCAGTACACCAAATTTGCACCAACTAATTCATGATCGAACTCAGCCTGTGGACGATTTTGCTGCTGGCCCTGGCGGCGGGAGCCGCTGGTTGGGTTGACGCCGTGAGCGGTGGTGGCGGCTTGCTTCAGTTGCCCGCACTTTTTATCGCACTGCCAGCTGGCAACGAAGTAAATGCACTCGCAACCAACAAGCTTTCTAGTTTCTTCGGGACTGCTACAGCCGCTAGAACCTACATAAAGCATCTCAATCCGGATTGGAAAACAGCGCTACCGATGGCGGCGGTTGCATTCATTTTCTCTGCATTGGGCGCTGCAACGGCTCACTTAGTTCCCACTGAGTATTTTGGCACTGGAATTGTTATCGCGCTGGCTCTCGTTTGGATCTGGACTCTCCTGAATCCGTTAATGGGTCAGTCAAGCAAGATGCGGTGGGGCGGCCGCAAGAGACATTATGTCGTTGCTGTGGGAGTTGGTGCATTAATCGGGTTCTATGACGGCATATTTGGTCCAGGAACCGGGTCTTTCCTGTTGATCGCGCTCGTTGGACTCTTGGGGTATTCATTTCTGGCAGCCTCGTCTACCGCCAAGATTGTGAACTTGGGTACCAATGCGGCAGCGTTGTTGGTATTCGGCTTTTCCGGTTCAATCCTGTGGACGCTGGGGTTGCTCATGGCATTGTGCAATGTTCTGGGCGCATACTTTGGAGCCCGAATGGCAATCACTCGCGGTAGCCCGTTTGTGCGAATTGTCTTCTTGGCAATCGTCGCGATCCTGATCATTCGCCTTGCGTGGGACCTCTGGGCTTAGATCCCTTTGGAAGAGTCCGTTGTAAGTGTAAGGTAGTAAGTACAACTGACCGATCACAATTGGAAACCGCGGTGAGAATTATGGGACTACCTCTTGAACGCGCGCGCGAAGCTGCAGCGGTTGTGTGCCAAACCCTCGGGATTGATCTAGAGGATTGCTCGATTAAATCGGCTGGTCGCCGGGAGGTGTTTACGGTTGTTGTCGATAAGGACGGCGGCGTTGACCTCGACCAAATCGCTCAAATAAGTCGGTCGATCTCCGAAGCACTTGATTCGCTCGAAGAACTTGAGGACCACCCATTTGTCCTCGAGGTAACGTCTCCGGGGACGGACCGACCGCTGACAGATATACGTCATTGGCGCAGGGCGACTAGTCGTCTGGTCAACGTGTCATTTGTTAGTGAACACCCGGAGACCCAGGTCCGGGTTCACTCTGTTGAAGGCGATCAGGTGAGCGGAACAGACCCCGATGGCAATCCGATTATTTTTGCGTTACCAGAAGTGGCACGAGCCGTAGTCCAAATTGAATTCAATCGTGAGGAGTAGACATGGACATTGACGTCAGTGCGTTGAAAGCACTCGTAAGGGAACGGAATCTTTCTCTAGAGCTATTAGTTGAATCAATTGAGGCCGCACTGCTCGTGGCCTACCACCGCACCGAAGGATCATGCGCGAAAGCTCGTGTTGAACTAGATCGCAAGAGCGGACACGTCACGGTTTGGGCCCAAGAGGCACTCACAACGCCGGAAGCATTAGCGCTCGGAGACGCCGCAACTTTCAGCCCAGAATTTGACGATACACCCGACGGTTTTGGTCGAGTAGCCGCGAGCACGGCTCGACAGGTTCTTCTTGGCCGATTACGTGAAGCAGAAGGTGAAGCCACTTTGGTGGAATTCACGGGTCGAGAAGGTGACCTAGTCTCTGGTGTAATCCAACAGGGGACTAATCCTCGCATGGTGCGAGTGGACATTGGGAAAATCGAGGCAAACCTTCCACCTGAAGAACAAGCAACGGGGGAGAGCTACCCGCATGGCGCTCGCCTCAAGTGCCTTGTTACTGGAGTTCGTAAAGGCTTTAAGGGACCTGTTGTGACAGTTTCGAGGAGTCATCCGGATTTGGTGCGCAAACTCTTCGCATTAGAAGTGCCCGAAATTGCCGACGGAACCGTTGAGATCACGGCAATCGCCCGCGAAGCGGGCCATCGCTCCAAAATCGCAGTTCGATCCCACAAATCTGAGGTCAATCCAAAAGGATCCTGTATCGGGCCTCAAGGTCAGCGAGTACGACAGATTATGAGCGAATTAGGCGGTGAAAAGATTGACATCGTGGATCACAGTGACGACCCCGCCGAGATGATTGCTCAGGCGCTCTCACCCGCAAAGGTGACTTCTGTGACCATCGTGGATGCGGACCTGAAAAGTGCACGTGTTCTGGTTCCGGAATATCAACTCTCTTTGGCCATTGGGCGAGAGGGGCAAAATGCCCGGCTTGCGGCGAGGCTGACCGGATGGCGAATTGATATTCGTAGTGATACCGCAACTGCATCTGACTGATTCGTGTGACTCCACCTGTTCGCACCTGTCTAGGCTGCCGTGTTCCCGGCCCCAAGTCTGAACTTGTTCGGCTGATTTGGCAGGGCCCTACATTAGAGATTGTTCCTGACTTTGCCCAGAACAGCCCTGGGCGAGGCGCATACCTGCATCCGAGCTACAAATGCGTTGAAAAAGGATCACGGCGGGTCCGCGGGGCGCTCCGGATTCCCGGCACGGTAGATTGGCGCACTGTTAGTGAACCGTGGGCAGACTTACGTGCATTTATTGCAACCAGTGTGCCTGTGGAACGTGACCAAGTTCAGACCGATGAAAACAAATGAGGTTGACCGTGAAAAAAAAGATGAGCGCTTCTCAATGAAGGCCTTCGCATGAGCGTGTCCGCATGAAAATGCTAGGCGCCCAGTAACGGTCCGGTAAGTAAAGCCCGGGCCAAGACAGGAGAGTTGTGTCAAAAGTCCGGGTATATGAACTCGCTAAAGAACTAGGCATGGACAGTAAGACCGTCCTAGCCAAGTTGCAAGACATGGGCGAGTTTGTTCGTTCCGCCTCGTCAACCATTGAAGCTCCGGTAGCCAGAAGGCTCAAGGAGGCGCTGCCACCGGTTCCCGAAGGCGAAAAAAAGCCAGCCAAAAAGGTGGCGAAAAAGGCCGTCAAGAAAGCCGCAGCGGGCACATCGACCCCTGCTGAGACTCCCGTTGAGACGAATGATTCGAGTCACATTACGGCCACCTCAGCCGATGCACCGAGCACCGTTGCCGCAAAGGCGGCTCCCACGCAACCCTCTGAGGAAATCTCAGGTACTGGCTCGCAGACCCCAACGGCGACGCCGGCACCCAAGCCAGCAGGACCACGCCCAGGCAACAACCCATTTGGTAGCAGCACTGGAATGCCGAAACCCGCGCCCCGTCCCGGGAATAATCCATTTGGGTCTCCGACAAGCGATCGATCTCCCGGACCACGTCCAGGTGGGGTTGCTGGAGCGCCTCGCCCAAATCCAGGAATGATGCCGACTGCACGTGCCCCGCAGCGGCCAAGTGGTCCCGGTGGTGCTGGCCGTCCGAGTGCTCCCGGTGGTGCTGGCCGTCCCGGTGGCCCCGGTGGTGCTGGCCGTCCCGGTGGTTTTGCTGGCCGTCCCGGTGGTCCCGGTGGAGCTCCTGGTGGAGCTGGTGCACCCGGAGGAGCCCCGGGTGGCCCGGGTGGCCCTGGTGGGCGCCCCGGCAACAGAAGCGGTGGACGCGGAAATACTGCTGGTGCATTCGGGAAACCAGGGGGTCGCCCTTCGCGTGGACGTAAGTCGAAGCGCGCGAAGCGTCAAGAATTTGACAACATGGAAGCACCTGCGATGGGTGGCGTTCGGCTCCCGCGTGGTGCGGGGGAAAGTGTGAGGCTTCCACGCGGTGCAAGTTTGACCGACTTCGCTGAGAAAATCGACGCTTCACCCGCAGATCTGGTGAAAGTGTTGATCGGTCTTGGAGAAATGGTGACCGCGACGCAGTCCATCGACGATGACACACTGAATCTGCTCGGTACCGAGCTCAACTTCGTGATTCAAATCGTGTCACCCGAAGATGAAGATCGGGAACTACTCGAGACTTTTGACCTTGAGTTCGGTGAAGACGAAGGCGAAAGTGCAGATCTGCAGTCTCGTCCGCCGGTCGTAACAGTCATGGGTCACGTCGATCACGGTAAGACCCGACTCCTGGACGCGATTCGTAAAACTAATGTGATTTCTGGTGAAGCCGGTGGTATCACCCAACATATCGGCGCGTACCAAGTTATGGCCCATTCTCCAAATGGTGAACGTCCCCTGACCTTCATTGATACGCCAGGTCACGAAGCGTTTACCGCCATGCGTGCTCGTGGCGCCGAAGTTACCGACATAGCAATTTTGGTCGTTGCAGCCGACGACGGTGTTAAACCACAAACAATCGAGGCGCTTAATCACGCTCAGGCAGCCGGAGTCCCGATCGTTGTTGCAGTGAACAAAATCGACAAGGAAGGCTCGGACCCAACTAAGGTGCGCAGCCAACTCACCGAATACGGTTTAGTCGCCGAGGATTTTGGCGGGGACACCATGTTTGTGGACGTTTCGGCCAAGAATGATCTGGGAATTGAAACATTGCTCGAAGCGGTTTTGTTGACAGCTGATGCCGCACTGGATTTGCGCGCAAACCCAGATCAGGACGCACAGGGCGTTGCCATCGAGGCACACCTCGACCGCGGCCGTGGACCCGTAGCAACTGTTTTGGTGCAACGCGGAACACTTCGTCCAGGCGATTCAATTGTGGCCGGAGACGCATTTGGTCGGGTCCGCGCGATGCTCGATGACCAAGGAAACACCGTTGAAGTCGCGGGACCGTCAGCTCCAGTCCAGGTGCTCGGATTGACTTCGGTTCCCGGGGCAGGCGACAGTTTCCTCGTCGTTAGCGAAGATCGAATCGCTCGCCAAATTGCCCAAACACGACAGGCTCGCGAGCGAGCCGCGATGCTGGCAAAGAATCGCGTGAAACGTTCACTTGAAGACTTCTTGGAATCAATTGAGCGTGGTGAAGTTTCAGAACTTACGTTGATCCTGAAGGGTGACGTATCTGGATCGGTGGAGGCACTGGAAGATGCACTCCTCAAGATTGACGTGGGTGAGGAAGTGTCACTGCGGGTTATTCATCGTGGAGTTGGTGCGATCACCAAAAACGATGTCACGCTTGCCAGTGCATCAAAGGCAATAATCCTCGGATTCAACGTTCGACCTGAGGGCAAAGTGGCCGAGTTCGCAACCCACGAAGGGGTCGATGTTCGTTATTACAGCATTATTTACCAAGCAATCGACGAGATTGAAGCTGCGCTTAAGGGAATGCTCAAGCCTGAATTCGAGGAAGCGCAACTTGGCACCGCTGAAGTACGCGATGTATTCAAATCATCCAAATTTGGAACTGTTGCGGGTTGCTTGATTCGGAGTGGGGTTGTTCGGCGAAATAGCAAGGCGAGATTGGTCCGCGACGGTGTCGTTGTGGCGGATAACTTGTCGATAGCGACCCTTCGTCGTTTCAAAGATGATGCAACGGAAGTGCGTGAAGGATTCGAGTGCGGTATCAACCTTGGTTCCTACCAGGACATCAAAGTTGACGACGTTATCGAAACCTTTGAAATGCGTGAAAAACCACGCAAATAGTCCAAGGAGAATTGTCATGGGCAATGAAGCACGTGCGCGGAAATTGGCAGATCGAATTAAAGTCATTGTGGCGCAAACTTTAGAAATGCGGATCAAGGATCCGCGGCTCGGGTTTATCACGATCACAGACGTTCGACTTACAGCAGATCTGCGTGATGCGTCCGTCTTTTATACGGTGTTAGGGACAGAAGAAGAACGACAGTCGACGGCTGCGGCTCTGGCTTCGAGTAAAGGCATGCTTCGGACCGAGGTTGGCAAGGGAACCGGCGTTAAATTTACGCCGACTCTTGAGTTCATCTTGGATGCAATCCCCGAAAATGCAGCACATGTCGAGCAGTTGCTCAAAGATGCCGCCGAGTCGGACGCCAGGGTTCACGAACAGGCCAAGGCGGCTAAGTACGCCGGTGACGTGAATCCTTACCGTGAAGCTGAAGACTCTTAGCCCTCTAGGCTCCCTAGGCTTTTTATGCAGACAGGTACCCAGTCAGTTGCGCCACTTGCAGGAGTGGTGATTGTTGATAAACCGGCAGGAATAACCTCACATGACGTTGTCGCGCGGGTGCGTCGAGTTTTCAACACCCGCAAGGTTGGGCATGCAGGAACACTTGATCCAATGGCAACGGGCGTCTTAATCCTGGGGATCAATGCAGGAACCAGAATCTTGGGACATATATCTGGCGCTCATAAGTCGTATCGTGCGACCATTCGTTTGGGTGCCTCCAGTTCAACCGATGATCGTGAAGGGCAACTGGGAGCATTGACCCCCGCGCGGAATATTTCTATGGAAGACGTGAATGTCGTTCTTGGCCGTATGCGCGGTGAGATAATGCAGCGTCCAAGCGCGGTGAGCGCCATTAAGATCGACGGTCGTCGTGCCCATGCACGTGTCCGTGATGGGCAGACGGTCGAAATTCCTAAACGAGCTGTCACAATATTTAGCCTCGAGGTGGTGAATACAGATCAGGTAGGTGACTTCCTGGACATTGAGGTGGTCGCCAACGTTTCTTCGGGTACATACATTCGCGCGATCGCGCGTGACCTTGGCGATGCACTGTCAGTGGGCGGTCACCTTACGCATTTGCAGCGAACGTCCATTGGTCAATTTTCGTGTGAAGATGCCGTTGGTTTGGAAACTCTTGAAGAATCCTTAGAGCCGTGGAGTGCTGCGATTTCCCTTGAGCAGGTTGCACGTGGAATTTGGCCTTGTCGTTCACTCAACCAAGCTGATTCCTTGGCTGTTCGCTGGGGGCAACGACTAACTTGGCCAGAGGACTTAATCGATCCGATTATTGCCTTGATTGACCACAATGGTGAACTCGCGGCAGTCGCTGAGAGGAAAGAAGGGCGGTGCGCCTACTTGGCTGTCTTTCCTAATGACGTGAAACCACCCAGTAGCCTGCAGTGGTGAGTGCATCGGGTTCGCTAATTTGTATTGGGATCTTTGACGGCGTGCATCTAGGCCATCAGTCACTTATTGCCTCTGCAAAAGACTATGCACGGCAACTGAATTTGACCTTAATCGTATGTACATTTGATCCACACCCCAACACGGTCGTACGACCGGATCATGCGCCAAAGTTGATCAGCGATATCAATCATCGCAAGCAGCTCCTCGTGGATTGCGGGGTTGAGCATGTGGAAGTCATCACGTTTAATTCGCAGATAGCTAATTTGACCCCGATTGAATTTTCTCGGGAGTTTCTCAGTGATCGTTTAGGAGCTCGAGTCGTCGTGGTAGGTCAAAACTTCATTTATGGTCGAAATGGCAGCGGAGATGTAGACACGCTGCGTGAAAACGGTTACGAGTGCGGATTTGAAGTTCGCGTGATTGACCTTCTAGATTCCGATGGAACCGTGTCGTCAACAAGAATCCGTGAATGTGTGCGACTAGGCCAAGTTGAGTCAGCGGCCGCCCTCCTCGGAAGAAACTTTGTTCTTTCGGGAAACGTAATTCGGGGTGACCAGAGGGGGCGCGAATTGGGATACCCAACTGCGAACCTTGAGTGGGAGGACCAACTGATTGTCCCTGCAGACGGTGTGTACGCGGGCTATCTCATTGCCAACGGTGACCGGATGCCAGCGGCAATTTCAATTGGATTAAATCCACATTTTGAAGGAAAGTCACAACGGGTCGAGGCCTATGCGCTGGATCGCCTTGATCTTGAGCTTTACGGAGTAAGCGTTGATATTGAGTTCGTCGCAATGATTCGCGAGCAGGAGGTCTTCGATAGTTTGGATGGATATCTCACCCAGATCGCAAAAGACGTAGTGGCGATAGCGGATCTTTTGAGTCGATAGGCGGTAAAGCCCGAAGAATGCCAGCACTGCTAGTATTCAGGCTCAGACGGTGTGGAGGCGGGCGCTTCCACACACGTGTCCATGAAATCAATGCCCAGGCTCACATCTGTATCAGCGGTGGGCATGGCGCGCCCGAGAGGAATACATGTCGCTCGACAGTGCAGTTAAGCAAGAAATCATCGAAAAGTACGGTAATAAGCCAGGGGATACAGGTTCACCTGAAGTCCAGATCGCGATGCTCAGTCGCAGGATCGAAGATCTCACGGGACACCTGAAGACTCATAAGCACGATCATCACAGTCGTCGTGGGCTACTGCTCATGGTTGGCCAGCGCCGACGCTTGCTCAACTACCTCACCAAAACCGATATTAACCGTTACCGCTCAATCATTGAACGGCTTGGGTTGCGTCGATAGCTTCGCGTGTGGCGGTATTGAATGTCGATACCGCCACTTCGCGCTTCTAAGTTTAATCCCCTCAAGTAATAAGAATCGAACTAAATCAGACACTTTAGGTGCACCGCGGATGTCGGTCCTCGGTAGTGATTTTCGGGTGAAGAGACCCGCGGATCTCGATCGAAGACCGCCGAACATGGCGGCAGTGCAAAAGTGTCTCACAAAAATAAGGAGACATCGCATGCAAGCAAATATTACTTCTGCAAGTGCCGTTATTGACAACGGTTCATTTGGAACGAGAAACATCCGATTCGAAACAGGACGTTTCGCACGACAAGCCGCAGGCTCGGTGTGCGCGTACATGGACGAAGACACCATGTTGCTCAGCGCCACAACTGCAGGCAAGCATCCCAAGGATCAATTTGATTTCTTCCCGCTCACCGTCGATGTTGAAGAACGCATGTATTCCGTCGGCCGCATCCCCGGTTCATTTTTTCGCCGTGAAGGGCGCCCAAGCGAGGACGCAATTCTTACCTGCCGACTTATTGACCGCCCACTTCGCCCGACATTCAAAAAAGGCCTGCGCAACGAGGTGCAGGTTGTTGTCACTGTCATGTCCTTGAACCCTAAGGATCTCTACGACGTACTTGCAATTAACGCTGCGTCAGCTTCAACGCAGCTGAGCGGTTTACCTTTTACCGGTCCGATCGGCGGCGTTCGTGTCGCACTTATTGGCGGACAATGGGTCGCATTTCCCACCCACGAACAACTCGAAGAAGCAGTCTTTGACATGGTTGTCGCTGGTCGGATAGCAGGCGACGATGTCGCAATCATGATGGTCGAAGCAGAAGCTTCAGCGCAAACCATTGATTTGGTTGCTGGTGGAGCCACAGCTCCCACCGAAGAGGTCGTGGCACAGGGCCTGGACGCTTCAAAGAAGTTTATTAAGGTGCTGTGCGAAGCTCATATTGAATTGGCCAACGCCGCGGCGAAGCCGATTGCTGACTTCCCAGTTTTCTTGGTGTACCACGACGATGCATACGACGCCGTAGAAAAGATTGCGGGAGAGCCTGTCTCGGCCGCACTCACAATCCTCTCAAAGGCTGAGCGTGAAGATCGACTCGACGAAATCAAGGCCGACGTCATGGCTGCGTTGGGGGCAGAATTTGAAGGTCGAGAGAAGGAGCTCAGCGCTGCACTTCGCTCTGTAACGAAGAATTCAGTTCGTCAGAGAGTGCTCACCGATGGTGTCCGGATAGACGGTCGCGGACTGGCAGATATTCGCACCTTGTCCGCGGAAGTTGATGTCATTCCCCGAGTGCACGGCTCGGCACTTTTCGAGCGCGGTGAAACGCAAATTCTTGGAATCACAACCTTGAACATGCTACGCATGGAACAACAGCTTGACACTCTCAACCCTGAAAGTCGCAAACGCTACATGCACAACTACAACTTCCCGCCATATTCAACGGGTGAGACTGGTCGTGTTGGTTCACCCAAGCGGCGGGAAATTGGTCATGGGGCACTTGCTGAACGCGCGCTGATTCCAGTACTCCCAAGCCGCGATGAATTCCCCTATGCAATTCGCCAGGTATCTGAAGCGCTTGGTTCAAATGGATCAACGTCAATGGGATCTGTGTGTGCCTCGACAATGTCACTCCTCAACGCGGGGGTACCACTCAAAGCACCCGTTGCAGGAATTGCCATGGGGCTCATTTCCGGCGTTGTGAACGGTGAACAGAAGTTCGTGGCGTTGACCGACATTCTTGGTGCCGAAGATGCATTCGGAGACATGGATTTCAAGGTTGCAGGTACCCGTAATTTTGTCACGGCGCTGCAATTGGATACCAAGCTAGATGGCATCCCAGCCGATGTGTTGAAAAGCGCTCTGACCCAAGCTCGTGACGCTCGCTTTACCATCTTGGACGTCATGATCGAAGCAATCGACACCCCGGATGAAATGGCTGCAACAGCACCGCGGGTGATTTCCGTACAGGTGCCTGTTGACAAGATCGGCGAAGTAATCGGGCCAAAAGGCAAGATCATTAACCAGATCCAAGAAGAAACTGGCGCAGATATCACGATCCAGGACGATGGAACCATCTATATCGGCGCTGTCGATGGCGCTTCAGCGGAAGCGGCTCGCAATGCGATCAATCAAATCGCCAATCCGACAATGCCTGAGGTCGGGGAACGGTACCTCGGTACCGTTGTTAAAACGGCAACTTTTGGTGCCTTTATTTCGTTGGTTCCGGGTAAAGATGGACTTCTTCACATCTCTGAGGTGAAGAAGTACGCCGGCAAAGCTCGCATTGAAAACGTTGAAGAGGTTCTCAAAGTGGGGGACAAGATTCAGGTTGAGATTAAGGAAATTGATCCACGAGGAAAACTTTCTCTGATTGCAGTGCCAGCTGAAGGCGCTGAATCGGCCGAATAATGGCGAAAACAACAACTCTGCTTGCTGGGACGGACGGATCGCTCGTTCGACGGTCCGTCCTGCCAAGTGGGGTGCGTGTGGTCACCGAAAAAGTTCCCGGTGTTCATTCTGCAACCATTGGAATCTGGATTGATGCAGGCTCACGTGATGAGAAAGGTTCGCACACGGGCGCCGCTCACTACCTTGAGCACCTGCTGTTTAAGGGAACATCAAAGAGATCGGCCATGGAGATCGCTTCAGCGATCGAGTCGGTGGGCGGTGACATAAACGCCTTCACGAGCAAAGAGCACACCTGCTACTACGCAAAAGTACTAGCAGTTGACCTGCCACTTGCAATTGATGTCTTGTGCGACGTGGTCACAGATGCCCAGTTAAAAACTGAAGATATAGAGGCCGAGCGCGGAGTCATCCTAGAAGAAATCGCCATGGTCGACGACGACCCAAGTGACTTAGTCCATGACCAATTCGCTCGAACACTATTCGGAGATACTTCACTGGGTAGGCCGATTCTAGGAACTGCACAGACGATTCTAGGAATTTCTCGGCGCTCGATCGTCAACTTTTATGCCAAGTTCTATCAGCCAGAATCTCTGGTTATCGCCATTGCCGGCGACGTTGATCACATTCGCGCGGTCAAATTGGTTGAAAAGGCGATGAATTCCAGTCCAAATACGCTCCTGAATCTGCCCACGAGGACAGTGCGGGCTGTACAAAGGACGCCCCGAATCGGCACCCCGATTAGTTCGTTGGACACCAGAAAAACAGAACAGGCGCACGTTGTAATGGGCACGCACGGGCTGCATCGAGGCGATCATCGTCGTTTCACCGGAGCGATTCTTTCCACGGTGCTTGGAGGTGGAATGAGTTCCCGTTTATTCCAAGCCGTCCGTGAACAGCGGGGGCTCGCGTATTCCGTGTACGCCTACTCTCAAAGTTTCCGGGATTCTGGTCTTTTCGGGATTTATGCGGGCTGCATTCCCACGAAGTTGGATCAAGTTCTTGAAGTGTGCCAATCAGAACTATCGGCACTTGTTGCAAGTGGGGTGACGGCAGGCGAGTTGTTGCGGGCCAAAGGACAGGTCAAAGGCGGCACGGTGCTGGGCCAGGAAGACAGCGGAGCCCGCATGACTCGAATCGCCAAAGCGGAACTCTACGATGAAGATTTGCTTTCTGTAGACGAGGTACTGCGCAAAGTAGATCAAGTCCAGGCCACGGGTGTCGACGAACTAGCAAAGGAGTTCCTCACAGAACCGCTGGCAATCAGCGTGATTGGCCCGTACAAGAAATTGCGCACTCCCATAGGCTTTGTTCCACCACATGCTCGCTCGCGCTCGTAGAAGGAGCCAAGATGTCCACATTAATTCGCGTTGGGGTTATCGGGGCCGCAGGAAAGATGGGATCCAGCGTCGTCGAAGCGGTAGAGGCAGATGCTCATTGCGAGTTGGTCGCCGCAATTGATCTTGGCGACTCCCTGGAAGAGTTGACACGGAATCGCTGCGAGGTTGTCGTAGATTTCACCAATCCTGACGTCGTGATGGAAAACCTAGCCTTTTGTATTAAGTATGGAATAGATACGGTTGTCGGTACCTCGGGATTTACGGCAGAAAGAGTCGAAACACTCAACCTTTGGGCGAGTCAACGCCCAAATTCGCGGGTATTGATTGCGCCAAATTTCAGCATGGGTGCCGTGCTCATGATTGCATTTGCAGGGATCGCTGCTCCATATTTTGAGTCTGTCGAAATTGTGGAATCACACCACCCTGAGAAATTTGACGCTCCGTCGGGTACGGCTCGATTCACCGCCGAAAAAATTTCGCGCAACCGATTAAAGGGAAGCCAAGCACCTGACGCCACGGCGAGCAGCGACATGGAATCCCGAGGCATCCTTGTTGACGGAATACCAATTCACTCCGTGCGATTGCGGGGGCTCGTCGCACACCAGGAAGTTATTTTCGGTGCGGTTGGTGAGACTCTGACAATTCGCCACGATTCCCTTAGTCGGGATTCCTTCATGCAAGGCGTGTTGATCGCCATCAAGGAAATCAGCCACATTGAAGGTGTCGTTGTGGGGCTCGAAAATGTTCTCCCAATTGGGAACTCTTAAGGTGAGACAAAGGGTTAAGAACCCCAAAATTTGGGTAGTTGTTTTCACCCTAGTGTGCGTTATCTATTTTCTATTTGCACTTGATCGTGCGCGGCTCTTGATTGCTCAGGGGAATGTCGTCTTGACTGTTTTTGCCCTCGCAATCGTCGCGATTCCTGCACTGGCTCTCTATTTGATTTTCAAGGAGATTCGATT
>Ga0115549_1000577_pt1 | contig 23197 bp, 21 predicted proteins | sample COGITO_mtgs_1004_2_FD_87176 | JGI IMG/M metagenome (GOLD analysis project Ga0115549, IMG submission 87176) | Pelagic marine microbial communities from North Sea - COGITO_mtgs_100430 | ecosystem: Environmental > Aquatic > Marine > Epipelagic | place: Germany:Helgoland, sampling site Kabeltonne...
CACTTTGTTCATGCCAGCCTAAAAACAGTCGGCACTCCCAGCCCACAAGCAAAGCTTGTGCGCGTTCGGCTGCGCTTGAAGCGATGCTTCAACAACGCTTACCTCACCCTCTCCTGGGCACCATTCACTTTGTTCATGCCAGCCCAAAAAACAGTCGGGACTCCCAGCCCACAAGCAAAGCTTGTGTGCGTTCGGCTGCGCTTGAAGCGATGCTTCAACAACGCTTACCCCTTATTGGCAACGTGAAGCTTTATAAGTCATTGAATTCACTAGCATCGATAGCCCCTCAATTGATCATTTTTTGATTGTTTGTTAACCTGCAGCGATCTAATAAAAAGCTATAAGCCATCATTACCGATGGTTAGGGAATATCAACTATGGAGCTCAACCCATGAAACACCTCTCACGCTTAATTGCGCCTCTCTTTCTTGTACTGTCTTTCAATGCATTCGCTGTCGATAGCGATGGCGACGGGCTGGATGACTCGGTTGAAACCAACACGGGTACGTTTGTATCGGCCTCTGATACTGGCACCAACCCTAATGTAGTTGATAGTGATAACGATGGCTTCAGTGATGGCGCTGAAGTGGCCTTTGGTACCGACCCTAACGCTATTACCCAATCACCTTTTGAGCAAAAACTCACCGCCAGTGATGGTGCGCCAATTGATGTGTTTGGCGGCAGAGTCTCGATCTCGGGCGACACGGCGGTGATTGGTGCTCTGCTTGATGACGATAATGGCGATGCCTCAGGCTCGGCCTATGTGTAATGGCGTGTGGAGTGAGCAGCAAAAACTCACCGCCAGTGATGGTGCGCCGGACGACCGGTTTGGCTTTAGCGTCTCGATCTCGGGCGACACGGCGGTGATTGGTGCTCTGCTTGATGACGATAATGGCTCGTTCTCAGGCTCGGCCTATGTGTATGTGCGCAGTAATGGCGTGTGGAGTGAGCAGCAAAAACTCACCGCCAGTGATGGTGCGTCGACGGATTACTTTGGCTTTAGCGTCTCGATCTCGGGCGACACGGCGGTGATCGGTGCTTATCAAGATGACGATAATGGCGATGCCTCAGGCTCGGCCTATGTGTATGTGCTTGCACCTAATTTCCAAGACACACCAGCGGTTATTACGGGCGATCTGAACGCCGACATTGAGCAAGCTGGTGTCGTCAGTGGTACCGTCATTGCAACAGACCCCGACGGCTTAACCGATGGCAGCTACTTCACGTTAAAAACGGATGCCACCTACGGCCAAGCCCTGATCAACCCAGAAAGCGGGTTTTGGATTTACCTTGCAGACCTAAACTATTACGGCCCGGACCCTTTCACAATAACGGTTACCGATGATTTAAATTACACCACCGATCAAGAAATTAGCATTAACGTGCAATGCTTTGACGATGACGAAGACACCGTATGTAACGTTGAAGATAACTGCCCTGCCATCTCTAACCCCTTACAAGAAGATCTCGACTTTGATGATGAAGGTGATGCCTGTGATGCCGATATTGATGGCGATACGTATGCCAACGGTATAGACGCCTTCCCTAACGATTCAAGTGAATGGTTCGATACTGATGGTGATAATACTGGCGACAACACGGATAACTGCATTACTAAAATCAACGTCGACCAATCGGATATTGACAGCGATACCCTAGGGGACGTGTGCGACGACGACATGGATAACGACGGCGTGCCTAATATTGTTGAGCTGCGCTTTGGCGGCAACCAAACCGATGCTAACGATGCGGCTACTAGCCTAACTAACTTTGCACTCTATGCAGAGAACGCTGAAGCCGATGATGATTTTGACGGCTTTTCAAATACCATTGAATTAGCAGCTAACACCAACCCCAACGATGCATCAGATGCGCCACAGGCTGAGCTCACCATTTTGGAGGCACTATCCATCACCAAAACGGTGCCTGCTATAGGCGGCATCGGTTTGTTTGTAATGTTTTCATCGCTGATAGGCTTGGGATATTTAAAGCGTAAAAAGAAGTAAATAAACTAACGGAAACGCGACTGTGGCCTCCGTTCTCACGCATAAAGACAACGCATCAATCCGGCAACACAAAGTAAATAGATGTCTACTAAGAGCGTGGTTGCGGATTCACCTTAGCACTGCCAATGAGCAGCCCTGCGATCGGGCGCGCAGTCTAGGGTGCCCTCGCCAGTCTGACAAAAGGATTATTGTTACCAGTACGCCATTGAATTGAAAGGCTAATAAATAGCCAGCTAGCGGGCAGCGGAAAACGTATAAAAACATATTAATTTCAATTGGTTAGCGCAATAATTCTTGTTTAGCAAGGACCGCTCGCACTCGATAGCTATACATAGTATTTTTATTAACCATCCTCTATAATGCCTACATAATAATCAAATAGGGGGACTTATGAACAAACGTTCCATAAACCACTTTATTATTTTAAAACTACTGCTGGGAGCAGCTCTTTCGGCGGGCTCTGGGCACACAGCAGCAGCCATAGTCTCGGTCGACTCCGCAGGCGCTAGCCACTCTAATGTTGGCGACTTTCTTTCGGTGAGTTCTTATACCGGTAGCTCCTCATCTCAAGGCGCTATCGAGCAAGTATGGTCGTCGAATCGCAGCTCAATCAGCGGAGACTTCTCAATTAGCTCCATTATTTCCTTTCTAGAGGGCAATAACGTCTCGGCAAGTCCGGGGCTGGTATTTGGCTTTTCTGCCAACGAAAGAAATAATTCGCCAGAACTTACAATTACCAGTATAAATCTTGGCTTTGAGAAAGAGGACGGCTCGCTAGTGAGTTTTTCGTTAGGCGACAATCAAATAAATATAAGTGACTTTCACTCCGGCAATAGTCATGCGGAAGCTCAGCTACAAATTGACCTTGGTTTCGATATGATGCAGGAGTGGAGTAATACCACGTCTAAAAAGATGTCGTATTCCTTCAATATCTCGAACGGTAGTAATGGACCCGAAAAGTTTTTTATTTCTAACGTGTTTACCTCAGCGCCCCCAGTTAACTACATAACCAGCATGTCAACAATTCCGCTGCCAGCACCAGCTTGGCTATTCGGTTCAGCTTTGGCAGGTTTATTAATGGCTAAGCGCAAACAAAGATGACCGTTGGTTCAGTAACGCAAGCGGCTCTTTGGGGCCACTTTTTTGCACATCTTTTATTAAAGAAACATTAGCTGCTCACTCGCCGAGGCTCGCTGCGCCTGCTAAATTGATAGTCACCACCCCACCTAAAGTGAAACAAGGCTGTCTATTTGTGTATTTTCGCCACTTATATTGAAAGGCACTCTCTTATGGCGCTGCATTTGTTAGACTTGAGGCGAATTTCTTTTTATTGGATCACTAATGAGCAAACTAGCGACTAAAAGAACCCTTAAAAACGCTGACGCCCTGTGCCAAGAGTCAGGTGTGCGGTTAACTGAAAAGCGCAAACGCGCTTTAACCATACTGCTCGATGCACCGGCGCCCATGTCGGCTTATGAGCTTAAAGACGAATACAAAAACTTGTATGACGAGTCGCTAACGGCTATGTCGGCCTACCGCATGCTGAATTTTTTAGTAGCAGAAACGTTGGCGCACAAACTTCACTCTGTTAACAAATATGCGGCTTGTGAGCATATTAATTGTGCTCACTCGCATAAGCTGCCGCAGTTTCTTATTTGTGACAATTGTGAAACGGTGACAGAAGTTGGAATCAGCTCACAAACTCTGAAAAGTTTAAAAAATGGTATTGCTGAAAGTGGATTCAAGCTCAATGAGCAACAGCTTGAGCTACACGGGCTATGCAATAGCTGCTGCAAAGAAACCGAATAAACAAGTTAAACTCCTCTGCGTAATCACGCCCACCCACATCAACGAAAGCCCCTCTTGCGTTTGGAATACCTTTAATAACGCCCAGTGATTATCACAGTGGGCGGGCTTTACCCCGCCTGAAAAATATCCATCTCCCCTCTTGCACTCCGCAAATGATATGTTGTATCATTTGCATTATGATACGTTGTAACGTACCATTTCAATAAATCAGGAGTAGCAACATGATTAAGAAAATAGTTTTTGGCGGACTCTTCGCAGTACTCGCTTCAACCGCAAGCGCACAGCATGCACACAGCGATGTCGATGCGTACATCGAGAACAGCCAGTTTCTCTTTGAAGGGGCCAGCATCCTTGTCAACGGCTCTGGCTACCTAAGTACTAACATTGGCTCTGCACTTTACGAAGTGGAATTTGGTGCAGAATTTGGTGATGCCGCCAATGAAACAGAAGACCCCGGTTTTGCAATCGATGACGGTAGCTTTAATGCAGGGGATTATTTGGCTTTTGAGGCAGTGAATACGTTGAGTTATTGGGATGGCAGCAACTGGTCAGCCTCCACAGTAGGCTCTGAGTCACTGTTCATAACCGATGTATCCGGCACAGCAACAACCACCGTGTCTGATAACACCATTACCAATGCTATCGGGCTCATTGATCAAGCTGATGCCGAAGGCGGCGTTCATGCACACCTTGATTTCGAGATTGATTTAGCTGCAAGTCCTGGCGCTTATTTACTTGAATTGGTACTGCTTGGGTTCTCCGACTCAGCACTTACCAACGAAATCGTTCCTGCTTCAGATTCATTCTATATCGCTTTCAATTACGGCATGGATGACGCGCTGTTTGAAACAGGTATTGATGCGCTGGGCGTTTCAGAAGTCCCACTACCTGGTGCATGGCTTTTCCTGACGTCAGGCATTGGTATGCTTTTGTTGGGTCGTCGCGCTAAAGCGTAGCGCGTATACAAGGCACCCAAATAATTGAGGTGCATTCATCGTAAAGCCCGAGATTTTTATCTTGGGCTTTACTGTTATAAGTCATCCAATAGTCGATCGCAATGCTCTCACTTTCAGACCACACTAAACACTATTTGCTTGCCATAATCACGCTGTTGGCTGCCGTCACCTCCCCTTTTGCAAGTGCTCAACACGCAGATATCTGGCTGGTGCTTAACGGCAATCAGACGGCTGTTTCGCCCAACAATCTTGAGACGCTGGCACCAGTAAAAATAGATTGGGCTTCAGGCAAGCTTTTGTTTACGGGAGATTTTGATGACATTGGGCAAGGACCCACCGCTACCGATGACCCTGGCTTGCAGTCAGAACCGGGTACATTTAATGCAGGCGTGATCTTAAACTTTCGTGCTGTTGGGTCTTTGCAATTTTGGAATGGTGGTGGCTGGAATAATACGGTTGTCGATCAGGAGCGCATTCAAATTGAAGATGCACTTAGCAATATCACCAGTATCAATACCGCGGGCATAACGAACGCCGAAGGCGCAATTGACCTGATTGGCGGTGATGGTTCTGTCCATCAGCACGTTGATTTTTCAATCGATAATACAGCAGGAAACGGCACCGTTGCGGCGGGCGCGTATAGGGTTGAGCTGGAATTTTATTTAACCGATGGAGTCGGCGGCCCCATTGTTCATACGACCTCCCAACCCGTTTCGCTCGTGTTTAACTATCAACTTGCCGCGGGCGAATTTGCCAGTGCCATTAATCAGTTGACGCAGCCCCAAGGCGTAAACGTTCCCATACCGGGCATAATGCTGCCCTTCTTGGCCAGCTTACTCGTTATTGTCGTTGTATTTTCTCGCTCATTTAATCGTCGTATTAAAGAGATATCTTGATTTCTCAATTGATCAATGGCAGCTTGCTGCAGCCAATAAAGCCCACCTGCAAATTACTTCTGCTGACTATTGCGCTCGTCACATTGCACGGCTGTGGCAGCAGTGCCAGTGGTGGCGAACAAACTATCATTGCCGCGCCTATCGACCTAACGGGAGCAACGCTTCGGGTCAATAATGTTTCTGGTTCAGACCTAGCTGATGGCATCACTGAGCCCTATCAAACGCTGCAGTATGCGCTAGATCAGCTGCGACCCGGCGACCTGCTGGTTATTGAAGATACCAGCCAGCCCTATAGTAGCTCCGCTGTTATTGCACAAGAGCGTGATAGCAACGATAACCTCTTGCGCACCCTGCGCGGCTTCAAAGTGTCTGTTAGCGGCACGCAAAGCTCGCCCATTATTATTGAAGGGCGCGGCTCAAATCGCCCCGAAATCAATCAACTGCAGTCAGGCAGTGTACCCTCCAACGCCACGGTCGGCTTACTGCTCGACTGTGTTAGCCATATTGTGGTTCGTAATTTAGAGATACATAGCGCCAACGAGGCGGGCATTACCACGGCTACCGATGGAGCCTGTCAAACAAGTAATATCGTTATTGAAGGGAACCATATTCACAACATTTACGGTGAAAAATACGTGGGTGGCGTCCGTATGATGGGTACGAGTGACGTGGTGATTAGCAATAACCATATCCACGATATATTCAGCAACGAATCAGCCGAAAATAAGCGCCTTATTAAGAAAGGAGCAGGCATTCATAATATTATTGTAGAAAATAATCGTCTGGAATTTATCGATACTGGCGTCGCTATTAACGCCCAGGGGATTGGCAACAGCACTTTCGGACTCGAGAATCCAGAGCCTGTGTCAGCAATACAAATAAAAAACAATGTTTTCGATACAGTCGCTGATGCCTTAAGTTTTACCACTCATATCTCTGACGCAATGTCTGTTGATGAAACCAAAACAGGTTTATTCGTCAATTTCGATGTTGTTGGTAATACTTTCCAGCAAGTAGGATCTGCCCTGCACCTGCGTGCCGATACAGCGCAAGATCAATCAGACATTGCCTGCATTTATAACAATTCCTTTATTAATACTATCGGGGCAGCCCTGGATATTGCCGGCCTGACTAATTTGGAGCTGTTCAACAATATTTTTGTCATGCCGCAAAGCGAAATATTGTTGACCCATGCCACTGATAACGCTGGCTTAAGCAACAGCATTGTTTATAGCGACCACAATTTATTTTATGAATTTGTTTCGCTGCGCTGGCGCTTGGGTGTTAGCGGACCGACTGAAGCAACGTATGCCGACTTGCCTAATTGGCAGTCGGCCTCAAGTCACCCTGAACTGAGCGCCAACCCAGATTTACTCGCGATTATCGACGACCCTCAGTTCGTCGACCCCCTAAACGGCGACTATACGCTTGACACCGGCTCTGTGGCGATTGCGGCTGGACGCTTTGGCCTATCGATAGGTGCGAATGATGGCCTCGTAGCGCCTGTCGATAGGCCGGAGTTTCCTTGTGCTGCCCGGGAGTTAAACTAATATGCCTGCGCTGTTTTTACCGGCCGAGCATGGACCGCTTTACGCGCAGCAAGCCTTTATATTGAGCCTCAAAAAACTATTGCCTGCTGTAGCAACTGTGCTTTGTATTTGCGGAGAGTATGTCGCTGCGGCAGCACCGGCTACCCGTGCAATACCGGCATTCGAAGAGGTGGTAGTGGAGGGCAAAAAAGTTTCAGAGAGAGCCGAACTGGGACTTAGCACCATAGAGATTTCAGGGGACGAACTGGTGACCAAACTCGGGGCCACACTGGGCGAGACGCTGGCGAATGAACCCGGTGTGCACAACGCCTCCTATGGGCCGGGAGTGGGCCTGCCGGTTTTACGGGGCCTTTCAGGGGTGCGCGTGCGCCTAAGCGAAGATGGCATTGGTGCCTGGGATGCATCATCGATAAGCCCAGATCATGCCACCGCAATAGAGCCGGTGTTAGCAAAAAAAATTCAAGTAGTGAAAGGAGCGGCGACCGTCATTCACGGCAACAATGCGATTGGTGGCATTGTTGAGGTCACTCATGGTCGCATTGCCGAAGCGTTAACTGGCCAGGCCGTGTCATCAGTTTTTGAGGCCCGTAAGGAGCTAGAGAATGATCATGAGCGAGAATCTTATGTCGGTAAAGTAAACACAGAGCTAGGAAAATTTGTTTTTCAGCTTGATGGATTTACCCGCCACTCAAACGATATGAGTATTCCGGGTGTTGCCATTGAAGAAGCAGCCATAGAACAAGTTTTTGGCATTTCCAACTCTGACAATACCTTTGGAACGGTACTTAACAGCGATGCGAATTCGCATAGTGGATCAGCGGCCCTTAGCTTTGTCGACGACAATTTTTTTATCGGCGGCGCCTCTACGAAAATTAATAGCGAATATGGCCTGCCACCAGGTGCACATACAGAACCCCCTGACTCTCCTGGTCACAGCCACAGCCATCCCGTGGGTGATAACATTGCTGTTCAGGCGCGCGTGCGTGTCGATCTTAAACAAGATCGGCATCTGTTTAAACTGGGTGGAGTGCTAGGCTTATCCCAGCTTGAATCCTATCAGGTAACCGTCGGTAAAATTGAGTACACGCACCGAGAATTCGAGCTCGATCCGCTAACGGACAGAGTAGTTGGCGGCACTCGCTTTTATAACGATGTGCTAGAGGCGAAAGCGGAAATCAATCATAGCTTGTTGAGTTTTGCCAATGAACAACACAGTGGCCGCTTTGGCGTACAGTGGATTGATAGAGAGTTTATGGCGAAAAGTGAGCGTATTTTTGGAGGCGAGGATTATGTCCCTGCCACCGAGCAGCAGACTTTCGGTTTTTTCATGTACGAGCAATTTCCATTGTCGCGGGGTAGTGCAGAAATAGGTGCTCGTTACGAATGGCAACAAATCTCTCAACGCGAATTGACGGCGCCGCTGCTACCCAACAACACCCAATTTTTTCACCAACCAATAACTTACCAAACCTACACAGTATCTTCTGCGGTCTCGCTCGATGTAACAGACCAGCAGCGTGTCATCGTAAACGTTAATTCAGCACAACGAGCACCAGAGATACAAGAACTACTTTCGCTGGGTCCACATTTGGCCACCAGAAGCTACGACATCGGGCTACTGCTAGCCGAAAGAAAAGCAGGAGAAGGTCCACCTCAACCCGAGACCCTAAATAGCGTGGAAATACAATGGCAGTGGCAAAGCAAAATCGGCGAGTTAAATAGCTCGCTGTTTTACACCCAAGCCGATGACTTTATTTATCAGCAACGACAAGAGCTAGATGGATTGTTCGATATCGCAGCACAACAGTTTAGGCCTGAGTGCACACGGCTTGAGCAATGCATAGCTGTATTTAGATATACTCAAAACGAGGTGACATTCGCCGGTTACGAATGGCAATGGCGGCTACCTGCTGTCGAATTTTATAGCGGTGATGTGCAAATTGAATTTTTTGGTGATTTTGTGCGTGGAAAAATAACCAATGGCGGCGACCTGCCTCGTATGCCACCCAGTCGAAACGGTATTGACTTAAAATGGATCAACCCAAACATAAACACTGGCCTACGGTACACCCGCGTCGCAGCACAAAACAATCCAGGCACCGACGAGGCACCAACTGACGGCTATGCTCAGCTAGATGCCAATATCTCATACACTCATCATTTTTCAAACGTTGATCATCAGGATGTGATGATCTTTTTACAAATGAAAAACCTACTCAACGAAGACATTCGCAAGTCAACATCGTTTTTGCGCAACTTCACTCCTGAGCCAGGCAGGGAGATTTCTCTTGGTTTGAGGTATCAGTTTTAGTGTTATGAAAAAAGTACTGCTCACATTACCGTTTCTTTTACTGACGCCACCTCAAATGGTCAGTGCTCAAATCATTAATACCTGTAATGATTTTGGGCATTTCGACCTGTTGATCGATGTTGTGCCACCGGCTAGTGACGGGGCTTCGTTTGTTATAGATTCGACAGGCGAATTTCCGGTAGAGGCCGGCACAGGTAACACCATTGTCCCAGCGGATTTGGGTGACTTTCCAGGAGGTATTCATAAAACCGACGACCCAGGCTGGCTTGTCGCAGCGGGCGATCTGGTAGCTAACGAAATTCTTTGGTTCCGCGCGCTGGGGGCACTGCGCTATTGGGACAAGGACGCTCAGCAGTGGCTCAATGCCCCGCCCGATGGTGAGCGAATCAGGTATTTTGGTGCTACCCCGCCTGCTGTTGTCATTAGCGGTACACCACAAGAGAAAGCATTTTATGCAGAGGGCACCATATGGTCCTCGGAAGGTTTAAGTGGCCCTATTGAAGCGCCAATAGAGGCCTTTATTGGCGGCATTCACGCGCACCTTGATTTCTGTCTCGAAGCGAGCGACGGCGATTGCACTCGACCAGGCTCTTCTGCCACTGGCCAGCCTAGTACAGGAGCCTATCTCATCGAGATGCAGCTATTTTCCAAAGCGGTGGCAGGCAATGGCGTTCAGCAAAAATATATCGATTCCAAGCCCGTCGACGTAATATTGAACAATGGGCTCGTAGCCGATCAATGCGGCGAGGCTATTGGCGCATTAGTTTTGCCCGATGCTATTGTCGACGAGTCTGCGCCACTGCGGGCCGCTGGCATTTTGATTATGACAGGGCCTTAGTTTTGGGCCTTGCAGCGGTTGGAAGATTTAAGGCCTGAGGGTTTCAGCTTACTGAGCGAAACCACTAAGGCGCCAAATAAACCACTTACGTCAGTTTAATGAGCTTCTTGCTTCACTACTGCATGCAACTTTAGAAGCCAAGAACTGTTGTTCTGCTCGGCATCGTAGAAAACCGCTGCTGTGAAAAAGACCATAAAAATCAGTGCCATATGCCCGACGAAACTAGCTCCGATAAAAATAACGCTGCCCAGAAACAGTCCAGACGCTGTACACCACATCCATGCCAGCACGGTCATAATCCAAAAACGCGAAGCAGGATCGGGAATGTGTCGGAGCGGGTTAAAGTCTGCATCCATTACCGTTTTGTACATTTCGTAACATCTTAGTAGGCTTGTAGCTATCATCGGATCGCACCTCTTTTGTGGTTGTATAGGTTTTTACGCCCCTACCCAACCGGCGGATCTCTTTGAGAACAATAAAACACTAAATTTTTTATGACAAACGCCAGAAAGATCGTCAAAGCATAACAAAAGCTTCCCCTGCAATCGTCAGCACTGGTTAAGCACCATCACCCGAGCAGCATGACAAGCTTAGCAAAGCTCGGTAACTGGCGTGAACATAGGTTTTGTCTCGATGTGACATTACACGCCCTAAATTTGCCACCCTAATCTTGCATAACCCTAATCTTGCATCGTCTTAGCATGCATAGCCAAATTCGCTGCGGCCAACACCTACCCTTGAGACTTTCCGTTAGAATCTATTGTTTCACTGGCCACATTGTGTGGTTGCCGAATGATCTGAGAGACAAAATAAATCAAGGCTTTTTAAACTTCAACGTCATCCGGTCTGATTCGCCAATAGCCCGCATAGCTTCTTTATTTTCCGTTCGCAGTGACGGCGGCAAGCGCCATACATAATCGTCCATTGTTGGTTGATCTTTCTGATTGGCATTAACCTCCGAAGAGTCGATATACTCAAAGCCTGCCGACTCAAACATGGCAATGACTGCCGATGTTTTTAAATAACCATTTTGACCAGCGGACCAATCATCATCAGCCTGCTCTGGCGCGCGATGCTGAACCACGCCCACCATGCCACCCGGCTTCAACAGCTGGTAAACATCGCTTAGTCCCTGAGTACGAGTGCTCGCTAGCTCCTCAAAGCGATTAAGGTTGTGCAATGCACGAATCATTAATACAAAGTCCACCGTGCCTTTAACATCAGTAGGAATACGACCAAAAGCAAAACCTTTAGCGACTGGGGCCTGCTCACTCATAGCAGCGACTTTTTCCTTGAAGCTATCCATAGAAGCAATGCGCTCAGCAATGACTTCCTGACTAAAAAAACCAAACATGGCCCACATAGTGTCGTCGTAATTGACCCCGTAGTAAGTCCCATCTGAACCAACATAAGGCGCCGTAATTTCGGTATACCAGCCCCCTCCGGGCAACACTTCTGCCACGGTCATACCGGGCTTGATGCCAAAAAACTCTAACGTTTGTTGTGGGTTGCGTTGATTATCACGAACCTTCTTCTCGTCACTACGCGCATCAACAATGGCCGTTAAACGCGCAGTTGCAAGCTCATCACTCACACTGGCCGGCATGCTGCTGCAGGCCGACAAACCGACGAAAAAAGCCACCCCCATGCCTATTTTTAATAACCCTTTCATCATCTCTATGCTACCCCGTTTATGAAAAATCGCCCCACTGTGGGCGGGCATCACTTGACTCATTACCATTAGATTTACTCCAATTAGAGTTATTGCAAGAAGCGCTTACTGTATTGGTTGTAAGATTTACGCGCCGACGCTTCGATAGTCAGAGGTTCTAGTCCTAATCCAAGTCATAGCCCTACTCCTCGCGATAAAATGACCTGATACGCCGCCCGCTAAAGCAACGACTTGATTTTCTCTAGCGCCTTGCGCATTGTCTCACTAGATGACTCAGCCGCAATTTGAGATAACTCGTAGTCACCGCCCTTCTCTGCTTTGGTCATTATAAATACGGTATCACTACCCTCTAACATGACCTTGGCAGAACCGCCTGACTGTAAAACCCGCTCTAACGCTTGTTGTGTATCAGGTTCTACAGGAATTACCGTACCATCGACCCCTTTCATTCTCTCATCCTAAATCAATAACAACTTAACCACAGCGACAATGACGCATAAAACAACTGCTCAACCACTCCCAGTCTAATTCTTAATAATAACTAATCTACGCTGCGAACATCTTGACTAAAAAATTTGTAATGTGCCCGCCATTAAGCCCTTCGCAACACACCTACCCAACACACAAAAACTGCTTTATATTGTCCTGGCGCAGTATTTCAACCACCGCACTCTAACTATAAAGGAAATCTATCATGCCGACCTCAATCTCTGCTTTAATCGTAGCCACCCTAGGTTTAGCCCTCATACAAATTTGGCTACTGCCCATGTTACTCAACCTTAAAAACACCGCCTACCTTTTATCGAGCCGTGATGGGGCAGTCGCCACAAGCGTAATGTATGACCGAGTAGACCGGGCCGCGAAAAACCTTCAAGAAAGCCTACCGGCCTTTTTAGCGTTGTGCCTTATGGCGCTTTATTCCAATGCAGATGTTTTAACTGCGGGTAGCTTATGGCTGGGGTTTCGCATCCTCTATGTACCGCTGTATATGTCAGCCCTGCCCTATTTGCGGTCATTGGCCTGGGGAGCGTCTATCGCTTGTATGATCTGGATGGCATTGCAATTAGTATAATCAACTGGGATCGAGCGAATTAACTACCAAGCCCTCAGCCGAGGGCTCTTTACCTAGCGGCAGTATGGGCTAGCAGGCGAGAATCATTCATGAAAATGACCGTATCAAAATTAGCAAAGTTTTTTGTGGTAGAAAAACTCATCTACCACTCGGTTGATTTAAGCCTCTACATCGTCTCGGCCATTGTTGAAGGTCATGAGTATTACCTCACTGATGATAAAGGCGCTTTCCTCAAAGCCCATACACTGCTTGAACTGCAAAAAGTATTGAAGGATGTAACGGCGCAAAAAACCGTACTACAACACACTAGCCCCTACGACGAAATGATTGGCGGCCCAGATAAAACTCACTCGAATGCATTAGAAGTGCCGCTTGCCGACAACCAGCTGTATTAATCAGGCCAGCGCAAAACATCAGCTCTGAACAAACCTCCACTCAAGACAAATCTAGCCAAATTTAGGCAAAAAAAACGGCACCGCTTTGGTACCGTTTTTTAACACACTACAAAAACTATTCAGTAGCGGCCGCTGTTGGTGGGTAGCCGTGTAGTGTCTTTTCAACAATTTCGGCAATCTTAGCATCACGCTCTTGAGCGGCCATTGTTTTTTTGTTGATTGTGCTTTCGGCGGTGCCGCGCCAAATAAGCTTGCCGCTTTGCGCGTTGACGATATCAATCACAAAGGTGCCTACTTTGTGGTAAACCAATTCTTGCTGAGTACCCGTTTTTACTACGGGGTAGCTAGTGCTGTAATACCTGTAGGGCGAACCATAACTGCCGCGGTAATTATAAAAATTGCCATAGCCCCAAGCGTTGTAGTCGGTGCCGTAAGTATTGTAGGTTTTCACTTCCAGGTCTTCACCGACGGTGACAGTGTAGTTGACATAAAAATCAGCATCGGCTTCAGCCGTTTTAGTAAAGCCCTTACTCGATAATTGCGCATCAATATCATCACGAATACGCTGATTTACTAAATCACTAGCGAGATACTTTTGAGTGGCGTGGTTATGTTCGTTAGGCTCATGCCAGCTATAGGTTTTGTAGCCGGCAAAATCCTCAGCTGTATTAAAATCGTCTTGGTAGGTAATTTGATTGGCGCAGCTAGCTAATGCCACTAGCAAACACAGCAACAAACCGCGGCGAATAAGCACAAAAAACTTGAAAGAATTGGGCATAGTAAAATAACCTTTATTAATCGAAACCATTCATGACTGACTACATGCGCGAACCATTAGACCCACTGGGGCCGCCATATGATGCGCAAAGCCTACCACATTGACGCCGTAAACTTCACGCCCGGCTTTAGGTATTACTGGTCAGCTCAGGCAGGCCTCCACCGCGCTGCCCTGGGTAGCCCGATAGGACTGAAATCATCCGGTTTTGGCGCCTAATTGACGGCTTTATTACGACGCTCAATACATTCCTCGCGCCGGACCATTTATAGATTAACGTTCGCCTACCCTAGGCAGCCATCCCAACAAACGTTTATTTCGGGCGCATTGTCCGACCTACCCAGCTAAATGCTTGAATTTCCGCCCTGTTACTGAAAAGATTAGGGAACTAGGGAAGCCAATACATTGCATGAGTTTTCCGTAACGTTACAGTCTGTTACAAAGCCCAATTGTCGCTCTTTCTTTTAAAGAAAGAGCTAACCAGAAGAATGTTGTCCATGTTTAAACTACCCAAAATCGCCAGCTGTTTTTTTATCGGCGCACTGAGTGTCCTCACAGCCTGCGCAAATATCGATAACGGCACAGGCAAAATTGCCAGTGCCAGCCTTGTCACGTCGGCGATGAGCAAGGGCTCCAACACCCCGCTTTTGCAAGAACAAGAGAACGAGGTGACACTAGCCGGACGCCAAATTCTGGTAGGCGGCTCGCAGTACACAATTAAAGGTATTTGCTACCACCCAGTTCCTCAAGGCAGCGACCAACGTGATTTTGCTACGCTGACCCAAGACTTAGCCATTATGAAAGAGGCTGGCATTAACACGATCAGGGTATACGCCCCCATTGAAGAGATAGCAGTACTGGACGAAATAGATGCGGCGGGCTTGAAGGTTATCATTGGTTTTGGTTACAACCAAGAAGGCGATTACGATATTTTATCGGGCACTTTCATCGACTATGTCGAGCGATATAAAGGCCACAGCGCCATATTATTGTGGGAGCTTGGCAACGAATACAACTACCATCCAGAGTGGTTCGAGGGCGACCTGAGTAACTGGTACAACGCATTGAACAAAGCGGCGCAAATGATCCACGACGTTGACCCAACGCATCTAGTTTCAACCGCCCATGGTGAGCTGCCCGATGAACTCGCACTATCACTCAGCCCAAATGTTGACGTGTGGGGGCTCAATGTTTACCGCTGGGATCAACCGGGCACCATCGCTGCAGAATGGGCCGCAATCAGCGATAAACCTCTCTTTCTTTCAGAGGCTGGTGCAGATAGCTATATGGCAGTCAGCAAAGATCAATACAGCATAGGCGACAACCAACAGGCGCAAGCTGATGCCACTGAAAACATATTGGATGAAGTCTTTGATAACGCCGATATTATTTCGGGTGTTGCCCTCTTTGCCTTTGTTGATGAATTTTGGAAAGCTGGAGACAACGATGTTCAGGATATTGGTACTGAGCGGCCTTTTAGTAGCGGTGTACCGTACGACGGCACAGCCAACGAAGAATATTGGGGCTTGTTAGAAATCGATAGAACAAGGAAGCAGGCATTTAACGTCGTCAAAGAAAAATTCTTGAACGTGCCTCAGCGCGCCATTACAGCCAATATCGCCTACTAAGCTGGCCTGCGGCTGATTGCCGCTTTACTGCTTCGCAGTAACCAACACGCATCACTGCCCCGTTTCTCTTAGCTAGTTTTCAAGTTAGCTTTTCAGGTCAGCTTCGCACCTTGTGGCGGTATTTCTACTCTTTGCTCTCCCTATAGGTACTCGACCGGGGCGGCATTGCACAAGATTTTAAGCTATCATTGGCCGATCGGTTATTACCCACCATCAGGATAGGCGCCCAATCCATGCTAGCAACCCTCGGCAATCACGTTACCCGCACGATTTATACACTTTGCATAACACTAATGTTATGGCCTTTAACCCTTTGGGCTGGCAACGCTAGTGAAACTGAAGCTCCGAGCAACACAGACGAACAAGCCGGTTGCGCAGCCCTATTTGACCACAGCATGCGACAGTTGCACTCTCAGCAGCAAATAGACCTTTGCGCACTCACTCAAGGCAAGCCCGTACTTGTTGTCAATACAGCTAGCCACTGCGGCTTTACCCCGCAGTTTAAAGGCCTCGAAGCGTTACACAAGCGATACCAAGAGCAAGGACTGGTGGTAGTCGGTTTTGCCAGCGACGATTTCAATCAAGAAGCAAAAAACGAGAAAGCCGCAGCCAATATTTGCTACATCAACTACGGCGTTAGCTTTATTATGTTAGCGCCTTCTTCGGTAAAGGGTGAGCAAGCCAACCCAACATTTAAAGTGTTAGGCGAAAAAAGTACGGCTCCACGCTGGAACTTTAATAAATACCTAGTAGACCCAAGCGGTCAGGTCATCAAGCACTTTGGCAGTAGCGTGCAACCCAATAGCAGCGAAGTCATTGAAGCGATTCACACAGCGCTCAACATCGAAAGCTCGGCGCCGTCCAGCTAAAACTAACGCGCAAAGCCGACCCAAATTTTCAACGGCCATCACAAATCTTCTATATTTTCTAGGTAGTAGTCGGCCTTCTCTAGTAGAGCCTGCTGCACTTTCTGGTCCATTTTTTCCCAACTTCGATAAGCCATAGCCGTGCGCGGGTTGCGTGCAAAGCGCTCTTTGTGACGCTGCATAAAGTGCCAGTACAAACTATTAAAAGGGCAGGCTTTATCGCCGTAACGCTCTTTCACGCTGTAGTAGCAGTCGCCACAGTAGTCACTCATCTTGTTGATATAACTGCCACTAGCGGCGTAGGGCTTAGTCGCAATAATGCCACCGTCGGCAAACTGGCTCATGCCCCGCGTGTTCGGCATCTCCACCCATTCAACCGCATCAATGTAGATGCCTAAGTACCATTGATCCATGGCGTCAGGGTCGATACCCGCCAACATGGCAAAGTTACCGGTGATCATAAGCCGCTGTATATGGTGCGCATAGGCGTAGTCTAGAGACTGGTCGATCGCCTGTTTAACGCAGGTCATGCGCGTATCGCCATTCCAGAAAAAATCGGGTAGCGGGCGATCAGCGCTCAATGCATTGAGCGAGGCATACTCGGGCATATTCACCCAGTAAACCGCGCGGATATATTCTCGCCAGCCCAATATTTGGCGAACAAACCCTTCAATTTGAGCCAAATCGATGCCGTTACTCTCATCAAAAAAGTAACTCAACGCCGTTTCAATAACCTCCATGGGGTGCAGTATTTTACTATTGAGGGCAAAGGAGATTCTTGCATGGTAAAGACTCCAGCGGCTCTCGCCATGGCGCGTCATAGCATCTTGAAAGCGACCAAAAGAAGGCAAGCAATGCTGGCAAAAAAAATGCAGTAACTGCTCCGACTGCTCATGATTAATGGGCCAAAGCAAAGCCTCGGTGCTATTGCCAATGCAATCAATATTGTGACGAGCTATGCGAGCCACAATGTCACTCACATCGTTACTGAATAAAAGTGGCTGCGGAATAGCCTCAATATCGTTTGCTTTTAATTTTTTTCGATTATCGCCATCAAAATTCCATTGCCCCCCTTGCGGCTGATCGTCATCCATTAAAACCACAAAGCGTTTGCGCATCTTTCGATAAAAAAACTCCATCCTGTTGTGCTTACCCGCATTGATATAATCGCCTATTTCATCCTTAGGTAATAAAAAATGTTCGGTATCACAGCACCTAACCTGTACCGCATTATCTAAATTAAGGCTGAGTAACTGCTGAGCTAAGCGATACTCATCGGGCTGCTGATACTCAAACGTTTTTATAGCATGGGTACTGCACAATGATTGAATAAGATCCGGCAAATCCTTATAGGCAACTGATTCATCTAGCGTTAAGTGTTGAACAGCATGGCCTTGGCTACTCAGCCTAGCTGCAAATGCTGCCATTGCCGCAAAGAATCCGCACATTTTTTGAATGTGATGATTAACATACTGCGCTTCTTGTTTGAGCTCGGCGATGACATACAACACATCGTCATTTTTTTGCGCATACCAAGAATGCTTCGCGTTGAGTTGATCGCCAAGAATAAGGCGCAATGTAGAATAATGCTTCACGAGTAGTTGCTCTATGATGGATTTGCTGGGAGTTTAATAGCTGGTGGCATAATAGCGAGGAGTTTAATGCCCCCCCGATTTAACATCTATCTATCCAATGGGCCAGTCGGCCGCATCAACATGATCTAATGTTGCGTCACTAAAGTCACCCTGCCAGCGCGCAGTAAAGGCTCCGTCAAGGTCATAAGTTTTCGCCTGTTTTTCTAAATTAAAACGTCGATGACCGCGCGGATCTGCGCCCACACCGGCAAGATACTGCCAGTTACCCCAGTTGCACGCTACATCGTAGTCGACTAATTGCTGCTCAAGATAAGCAGCGCCATAGCGCCAATCAATGGCCAACTCATGCACCAGACAACTGGCCACCCATTGGCGCCCTCGATTCGACAAGTAGCCGGTGCTGTTTAACTGCCGCATACAGGCATTGATAATGGGATACGGTGTGGTGCCGCAGCACCATTTTTTAAACCGCTGCGGATAAAAACTGGTGATAGGACGCTGACCACTAATACCTGCAAAGGAGAATAAACGGCCACCGTATTTTTGTGCGTAACGATGAAAGTACTCTCGCCACAACAACTCAAAGTAGATCCAATAAGTTGAATCATTGCTTTCAACTCGCTGCTCATAACGGCGTAGTTCATGTATGGCGCGCCGCGGTGATAGACCTCCGTTAGCTAGCCACGGACTAAACTTAGTCGAGTAATCCATGCCGTCTAAGCCATTGCGCGTTTGCTTGTAGGTACTAGCCAACTCTTGCTCAAAATAACGCGATACATGTGCGGCACCACTTTGCTCACCGCCTTTAAATAAAGCCGTCTTATTTTTTTCAAAGCTGGGGAAGTGTGCAAGCCATGTTTGCGGCGATGCTGGGCTAGGCGGCAGCGAAGCAAGTCGCAAAGCAGGCGATGGCACTGTTATCGATTCTACCGCGCGGCGAAATTTTGAAAAGCTGCTGGGTAAATCGCTGAGTTCGAATGGCAATTGCTCGAGGCTGAACAGTCGGTTGTTATCAATGGCGTGAAAACCAATCATTCGATAACGCTGGGCAAGTACTTGCCACTGCTGTTGCTCATAATAACCGGTGGGAGTGCTGCAAAAAACCTGTGTAATATTGTGCTGCGTGATCAGTTGTGCAATAGCCGATACCCCCGAATCATAGGTCACTAACAAGTGTTGTTGGTACGATTTGAGGCTGCGGTCAAGGTCTTGCAGGCTTTCAAGTAAAAACTGCAGACGATGCCGCGACAATGCAGACGGCTCAGTAGAATCAATGCCCTTGCTACTGGGTGGCAAGCAATATAGGCACAGTAGCTGGTCAACCTGAGCGGCCGCAAAGTTGAGCGCGATATTATCATCAATACGGAGATCATGATTAAACCAAAAAAGACCGATCCGATGCATGTTATATCCTTAGAATGAGCGAGTGATTCATACAATCAGGCACTCAATATGAGCTGTAAACGAATCTCTGGCGTAATATACGTAAATCCATTCGCATTGGACTTGTATGCTCCCACTCGCACAAGGCCTCTACGAACCAATCTACTCTGGGATTCTCAATGGCAAACGAACTTACCATTTTTTATGATGGCGGATGCCCGCTTTGCGTGGCAGAAATGCGACATCTACACGAAAGGAATGGTCAAAATAAAATCGCCTTCGAAGATATTTATGCAGCCGACTTCGAAGAGCGCTTTCCTCATATCAATCAGCAAAAAGCTGACAGTATTTTGCACGGGCAAAGGGCTGATGGGCAAATTATTTTAGGGCTCGATGTAACCTATCAAGCTTGGACGCTCGTGGGTAAACGGCATTGGGTTGCTGTACTGCGCTGGCCCATTATTAAAAATGTTGCTGATGCCGTTTATTTGCTGTTTGCACGCTATCGCAACACCATATCGAAACTTCTGACTGGAAAATCGCGCTGCGAAGCCTGCGCTATTGATAAGCACTAAACTCTCCACTTCTCCCTCTCTCTCCCCCCGACACCGATGCAAACTGTTGCATGAGGGACATTCTAGACTCTAGTCTACCGCGATCTTCATCCACCCTCACACTCATAACGCCCGCAGGGCTTGTCATAAAAAATATTATGGCATATAGTATGCCTAATTTTTTTACCACTATGGGCGCTCGCAGCTTATGAAAAAAACAATCGTTATTGCACTAGCATTGCTTACCATTGCTGGCGCCACAGCTTGGCTAAACCGCATTGAAATATTACTCGCGATCGTGCAATACAAAGCAAAAACTGAACGGACGATCGCTCCCCACCATGCTGTTGAGTGGCAGCAAGGTCCGGCAACCGCAAGCAGTTCAGCCAACGCCCGACCACCCAACATTATCTTAATACTAGCCGATGACCTAGGTATCAATGATGTTTCAACGTTCGGCGGCGGCGTTGCCAGCGGCCGCGTAACCACCCCTAACATAGACCAATTAGCAGCACAGGGGGCTATTTTTAATCAGGCTTATGCCGGCGCCGCAACCTGCGCACCGTCGCGGGCAATGATCATGACAGGGCGCTACCCCACGCGAACGGGCTATGAATTCACACCCACTCCGTCGGGCATGGGTCCTATGATTAGCATCATAGCCAACAGCATCGAGCGAAACCTGCCTCCCGCCCTATTCAACGAAGAAGCAGCCAACGCTGCGGCCGCTTACGAAGATCAAGGCTTACCCGGTTCAGAAATCACCATTGCAGAGATACTAAAAGAGCGCGGCTATCACACTGCGCACATTGGCAAGTGGCATTTGGGTCGCAGCGTGGGCATGACGCCCAACGACCAAGGCTTTGATGAAAGTTTGTTTATGACTAGCGGCCTCTTCCTTCCGGAGAATGACCCTAATGTGGTGAATGCCAAGTTAGCTTTTGACCCTATCGATAGATTTTTATGGGCACGTTTAACGTACGCCGCCGCTTTCAACAATACCGACCTCGAAGCTTTCCGACCCGGCGGCTACCTTACCGATTACTGGACCGACGAATCGATTAAGGTCATTGAAGCAAATAAAAATCAGCCATTTTTTCTTTATCTAGCCCACTGGGGCGTGCATACCCCTTTGCAAGCCACCCGCGCAGATTATGAAGCCGTGGGTGATATAAAACCGCATCGGCTGCGCGTTTATGCCGCTATGCTGCGCGCTTTAGATCGCAGCGTAGGCCGGATTATGCAAAGTTTAGAAGAGCAAGGCTTAGCTGAAAATACGATTGTCATGTTTTCCAGCGACAACGGCGGGGCTGGCTATATAGGCCTAGACAATATCAACGCACCCTACCGCGGATGGAAAATGACCCAATTTGAAGGCGGGCTTCGCACCCCCACTTTTATCAAATGGCCCGCTAAAATTGCGCCGGGAACGATGGTAAACGAACCGGTAGCCCACATCGACTTTATGCCCACACTGACTGCAGCGGCACAAGGAACGCTCCCTAAAGGCGTTGCCATTGATGGCGAGAACTTGTTACCCCTGGTGATTGAGTCCAGCCAAGGGCAGACTCAAGAACCCTGGGCTCGTGAAACTTTATTTTGGCAAAGTGGTTATTATCGAGCGGTACGCCATGGCGATTGGAAGCTACAAATTTCCGAGAAACCTAAAATGAACTGGCTCTACAACCTTGGGGACGATCCTACCGAGCAAAACAACCTAGCCGATGTGCGCATTGATAAACTCAATGAGCTCAATGCGCTTTTAAATGCACATCAGGCAGCCGCTCGCAAACCCCTCGAGGCCTATGTGATGGAAGCACCTATTGCTGTTGACAAATCATTGGTAGAACCGTTTACTCAAGGCGACGAATATATTTACTGGCCAAACTGATCCAGTGACTGCTCACTACTCACTGCCTCGCTATTGTGTGAATCACTTTTAGTCGAACGATTCTAATCCTAAGTGGGTGAGCGCGAGAATAATCATGCCTTTAAGCACTGACCAAGCATCATCAGATCTAGCGCTCTATGGGTCAAATATTTCTTACTTTACCGGTAAGTTAGAAAATTATTTTCGCCTCAAAGACATACCCTATACGCTTTGCTCGATGCAGTTTCCGCGTGATGCTCGACGCATTAAAGCGCAGGTTGGCGTCTCGCAAATGCCCGCTGTGCAGCTAGCCGATGGTCGCTGGATGACCGACTCCACTAAAATCATTCAGTGGTTTGAAGCGCAGCCCACACTCACCTCCATCATGCCACCCGACCCATTACAAGCATTCGTATGCTTGTTGCTCGAAGACTACGCTGACGAATGGCTATGGCGACCAGCCATGCATTACCGCTGGCACTACGCCGAGGGGGCGCATTTTGCTAGCCGCCATCTGGCCGACGAACTCACTCGCAATATCCACTTGCCCGGCGCAGTCAAGCGCTGGCAGCTGCGCTGGCGACAACGCCAAGGTTATACGATAGGAGACGGCATTACTGGAGACAACATTGCCGGTGTTGAACAAATTTACAGCCGTACTTTGCAGCAGTTGCAAACTATTTTCTCCCAGCGGCCTTTTATTATGGGCCAGCGGCCTAGCCTTGCTGACATCGGTTTTGCTGGTCCGTTTTTTCGTCATTTTGGTCTCGACCCTGTGCCGCTAGAAATCATGCGCCAGCATGCGCCCGCAGTACTCGAGTGGATTGCTCGACTGTGGAATACACAAATAGAAAATTGCTCGACCACTTGGCCAACAACCCTACCCGATGATTTGGGGCCACTGCTAGACGAAATAGGCCAACATTATTTGACGTATATGTGCGCCAATGCCGACGCCGTAACGAAGGGCCAAAAACGTTTTAATACACAGATCGGTGGCATTGCTTACCAAAAGGCTCGC
>Ga0115549_1000622_pt1 | contig 22399 bp, 22 predicted proteins | sample COGITO_mtgs_1004_2_FD_87176 | JGI IMG/M metagenome (GOLD analysis project Ga0115549, IMG submission 87176) | Pelagic marine microbial communities from North Sea - COGITO_mtgs_100430 | ecosystem: Environmental > Aquatic > Marine > Epipelagic | place: Germany:Helgoland, sampling site Kabeltonne...
AAGCCCGTCGAATTCAAGGTCATCTCAGGTTGTCCATCCGCCTCAGTATCAAAGCGAATTTTACCATCTGTGCTCAGAACATCGCTAAAGCATGTCGTGATGAGTAGAAATAAACAGAGTAAGATATTTTTCATTAAGAGAGTCTAAGAAATTTTAAGATTGTCCAAATCAAATTTTGGGAGTTGAATCATTTTAGGCTTTAGCATCGAATTTGAGTGAATAACACAAAAACTAGCCTACCCTAAAAATTGTAAAAACCCCGCACAAGTGTCATAATGGACTTTATCGGAAGCCAATTTTTACAAGTAGTAACCCTTAGTAAAATATAGGGTTTTCAGCTTTATCTACAAATTTTTATTGGGTGATAACGTAATTATTTTAAATTCCTATATAAGTTTCTATTATTGATATGATATTATTAGGGTTTATTGGTTTTTCAATAAAGTCATGAAAAGGGTATGTTCCACCCTTGTTTGATTCGTATTCATCTCTTGGTATAATAGCTATAATTTGGAGTTCTTCATTGAACTCTTTTATTTTTATAGAAGTATCAATGTTATCTATAGTTGGTATATTTGGGTCTATAAATATCAAAGAAATCAATGGGTTTGACATAACTATATCTAGAGCTTCCATGGAACTAGACGCTTTAATAGCATTTAAGCCATAGGATTTACAAGTTTCAGATAATATATGTATATCCGTTTCTAAATGACTAACGACAAGTATGTTTTCTTTTATCTCCATATTCAATTATAATAGGTTAATAAGTCTTCAATTTTTGGAATAAGTTCATCTAGTAAAACATCTAATTCAGGCTCTTTGCCGTTAAGGCAACCATTCACTTCTAGAAGATTATCTCTATTTCCTTTCAACACACCAATAGAGATAAGTGAAGAATATCTTTCTTTAGAAAGGTATTCTAAAATTTCTTTAGTGGTCATTAAATCAATATTTTTACTTTGATGTTCTATCATGAAAAAGTATACACATTAATATATTTTTGTCTGCGTCTATATCTAATAAAATATAACAGGTATTAGGAAACCATTCCTGCATGTTTCTGCTTATTGAATTTCCAGCCATCTATAGCTAGAAGGATATGCTTTGGCATTGATTTTGGGTCTTTAAGATAATTAACGATTGTTCTTTCTGAAACTCCTAATTCTTGAGCTATTTGAGCATTCGTAAAACCTTCTTCTACCTTCCAATTTCGTAAAGCGAATGTTTCTAATAATTCGGCTTCGCCAGATTGAATTAGAGCTAATGAATAAAGTTGTTCTCCACCAATGCCAACTTCACCTGATGGCAAATCCCATTCGATAGCTCCTCCAAAATCTTCAATTTTTGCTTGATAGAAGTTATTGTCCTTTCTTAAATCACTTAGGGACTTATTTCTTGTGATGAGGTCTTTTAGTTTAACTGAATACCAGTTGTTTTCAGAACCAGTATCAAACTGAATTCCTAAGCACTCACCAGCGCAAATATTTAGATTCAAAATTTTTGGATAGTCATTCATCCGTTTATCTCTTCCCATTTCTGCATTATATGACCTTTATGTTCTTGAGCCCATTTTTTAGTTTTGCTCATTGTTTTGTTTGATAATGATCCAGCCAAAATATGAAACCCTTCAATCGTAATAGAAGCCCTTTCATCTGGTGTTAATACATGGAAATGAGGTGGGCTATGATCGTTGCTGTACATACACACCTTAAGGTTTCCGTCTCGATATAAGGTAGGCATGTGTTTATATTAAGAATTAAATTCTTATGTAAAGGAAATTATTTCCTAATGGATAAGTTTTATTATTTATTAATCGTAATAAATTTTCTTAAATCTTATTATCAGAAGCCAGTTTTTACAATTTCACCTTGGTGAGCTAAATCCACTTCTTCAGCTTTATCTACAAAATTAGCATGGTAATATTCAGCCTTGGTGATTCTTTCATATTCCATTCCATAATAGAAACCAATCGATCCAGCCAAGGCCCCTGTAACCATTGCCGAAAAAATCAATAACATCAAGTTATCTAAACGTAATTTTACTTTTATGATTTTCATAAACACCCCCATGTTTTTGGTCATCATAGGAGACCTTTTAAGTGTTTGAAAGATTAAATTTTAGTACATCCATATCTGGTAACGATGATTAGTTTAAGTTTCCTGATTTAGAAGTCTTTAAAATTTCTAGGAGTCCTTGGTTTTGAGATTTAAGCATTTCTATCTGATCTCTAAGCAATGATTCTTGCTCTTTATGTTCATTTGATAGCTCTTGAGATCTAACTTGATAGTCATTTGATGCCTTTTGATACCTAATTTGATACTTATCTTCGAGTAATTTCATATCTTCTTTATGTTTTGAATCAAGATATTTTATAGTATTTCCATATGATATTATCGTTGCTTTATGTTCTGACTTTAACTCTTTCCTAAGGGTGTAGGCCTCTTCTTTTATTTGATTATTATGATACAAAAACAAAATAGAAACTACTAAAATAACTAGTGAACATAAAGAAATTGAATAGATCCATGTCTTTGATTCTTTAGAGTTTTGATTTTCTAAAGAGTTTGTAAGGCGAGCAACAAGTTCTTGGTTTTGAGCACTGGTAAGCTGTAAAAACTCAGTGTTTTTATGAATTGGCTCAAGGTGTTTTTCTATTTTATTTAAAACTTGATCTTCTTCTCGTCTAGGTTTATGATATTCTCTACCTTGATATCTATTTGACCCCTCATTTGATACCCTTGGGTCTTCGTTTGATACCTTTTGTCCCTCATTTGACCCCTCATTTGATACCCTTGGGTCTTCGTTTGATACCTTTTGTCCCTCATTTGACCCCTCATTTGATACCCTTGGGTCTTCAGATTCTTCCATCTCAACAATCCATTGACCAGTTTTACCTTTAAATCCTGTCAGTGAATTCTTTTTTATTCGATGAATAACAGCTTGTTTTGATATATTTAATATTTTAGATGCTTCTAAGACTGAATATTTTTTCATTTCAAGCCTCAGACTTAAGAAACGGTTTTATTTTATTGAGGAATCCATCTTCTGACCAAGTTATGACTTCCCCATTTGAGCTTTGTAAGTAAGAAGTTGATGCCATAAGTCCAGAGTATTTGTTTGAATTATCTTCCCAATATTTAATGTTAATTTTAGAATAATCAGGAAGAGAAATATCTGATTTACTAGTTAAGAGTTGGCTATTAAGCTTTTTGGCCGTTGTTACTAAGTGTGAAGGAGGGGCATCTTTAGACTCTTCATTAAGAGCTTCTTTCCATATTGAATCAGGTATGTCATATTGATTTATATTTATAATACCCCTGGAATTTAATTCTTTTTCCAATGGAGTATTAAGAACTTCTTCTTTTTGTTTTTTGAAATGTATATAATCTTTTGATATCTTAAATTTTATAGATATTTTTGTGACTCGCTTACCAAACCTTTCTTCTTTCATCTCAATTATATTGAGATCTGTGGTGTTATTTATTTGATCAAACGCCGGTTTTAGGCATTTTGCTTTAAATTGAGAAAAGACTTTATATTTATCCGGTATTCCAAGCATGTCTCTTAGTTCATCAGGTGATGTTATTAATAAACCTGTACTCTGCCAAGATTTAAGAATCTCATAAAGCCTAACTGCGTGAGTTGATGTTAATTGAAGGGCATGTCGTATATATACTTCAGAGAATTGTTCTCTTAAGCTTAAAAGTAGTGGCTTAAGTTCATCATCTAAAAGAACTTCAAAATATCCTTCCCCAACATAATATTTTGATTTCAAGGCTAATCTAGTTGAGGTTGTATGAGATCCAAAATCAATTTTTAATTTCTTACTTTCTAGGCCATCCATAGCAGACATACAAGATAATGTCTCATTACTTCCCTTGTTTGGTAGCAAGGAAGCAAATTCAGAAACGTTTATTCTGTAGTATTTAAAGTCTTCATCATCTGGCTTTATTTTAGAAATGACGTAAAGAAGAATCCTTTTTTGAGTTAGGGTAAGTGATCCTTGATTTGCCCTAACGAGAGCATTTGCTTGTATTGCTACATAATCATTTCTATCCATAACTGTTATTTTATCTGTGAATTTTAATATGCAAAATATTATTTTAAAATTCACAGGTAAGGATCATTTTGCTTTAAAATCTTTCACACTTACTTTAAAATCTTTCACACTTACTTTAAAATCTTTCACACTTACTTTAAAATCTTTCACACTTAGTCTTCACAAACCCTTATTTCACTAGGAGTAAATCACCTCTAGAAATAAAGAAATAAAGAAATAGAAGAAGAAAGCATATTATTAAAAAAAAGGGGCAAACTTCGTTTTCCCCTCGCCTACGGCTTCACCCCTTTCCATCATGAGAGAAACCTAGGTTTCTCTCAAACTCACATCCTTTGAGTGGGAAACGTGGTCACGTTTTCCCCTCAAACACCCCTTTTCGACGAGTGATCGGCTTGAAGCCGATCAGGGGTTAAGTGCTAAGGCACTCACCCCTCTTGGCTAAAGCCAATTCACCCCATTTAAAACCTTTAAAGAATAAAAATTAGAGCTTTCCTATGTAATTCAGCGTTACATAAGGTCTGTCATGACCTAATTCATTCGATATCTTATGCAATGCTTCCTTGTGAGTCTTCCAATCATCTTTGCTCATAGAGGCTCGCATTTCGCTTCTAATCGATTTCTTTAGTTGAGCCGGAGCATCTTTGCCTGTAAGCTCCTTATAGCGATCCTGGGCGTATTGATGGCGTAAACCGTGGGGTGTTCCTCCTCCTGCTTTTGTCATGTCAGAAAGTTTGTATTGATGCCTTGTCGAATTTTCAAATTTCTTGTATTTATCACACTCTTTAGACAAGCTTTCAGCTCGACTTCCCTTTAAATATTCCTTTAGATCTTCTACAATTTTGAGTTGTTTACCAATCAACTCAAATGATCTAACTTCACCACGATGTTTATCATCAAGATGTATTTCTCTTTCTCGATCTCCTTTCGTTCCGTAAACAATATCAATTCTATTTCCATTAAGGTTTTCTTCCGGTTTAAATTTAGCTGCTTCCTCAAACCTCATTCCAAAATATCGCATTAAATTCACATGATGCTGTTGAGGTTCAGGCAGATTTTCCATCGTTGTTTTTGTTGGTGTCCAACCTTTATCCGTGTTGTAATCAACATTCCGTTTTGATATGCCCAAATCAACATTTGATCTAGGTATCATGGGGTTTTTTCCGTACCGATCAGCTAGCCATCTAAGGTGCGAAATTCGATTCTGTAAGGTTCCTGTAGACAGACCTTCAGATTTCCACTTTTGAACCTGGTGTTCCACATGTCTGAATTTCAGGTTTTCTAGTTTCTTTAGGCCAAAATCAGCCTTCAAAGTTTTTACAAAACTATGAAGAATGTTATTTCTGGCTTTATGTGTTAATCCACTTGTGTTTTTACTTTGTTTGCTGGTTTGGAGAACCCTTCCCAGCTGGTATTCTAATGGTCTTGATCTTCCCATTATTATTGATTCTTCCTAAATTTGGGCCCGTGAGATAAGTGTGGGGGTAGGTGCAAAACTGAAGCTTGGGGCAACAGTGCCGATTGAACGACTTAATTTCAAGCTAAATCGCTTGAGACTACAACAAAGTGCTTGCACTAGATCAGGATTGAAACTGACGTATCAGTTAAAATTCAAGTCAGATTTACTCACTAACATGACTTGAAAATGTTAGTTAAGATAAGCATGGCAATACATGCAGGTGAAATGCAAAACATTTCACTAAAGCAACAGAAAATTAACCCATTTCCGTTGAGAGATTAAGCAACAAAGGCGACTCTATAAGCCTTAAAACTACGAACGAACTCTCCTGATTGCGGTTTCGTTTTGCATGTGTAGTGGTGGAAGAAACAAATCTAAAAACATCGTCACTTGTCGGAATATTTTAGCTTCGTTTTTTGCTGTCCGTCGTACAGCATTTTCAAATAAAACAAGACCTAGAAAGGTTTGTTCCATAAGTTCGTAATCCCTGCCAGGATTACGATTTTAGAGTCTTGATACTAAGAGGTTGGCCTTCTGATTGGCCGTAAAATTAAGAAGAATTTGACGGCCATATCAGGTGCCATCCGCGTTAGTTTTTGTTTCTAGACCTTGTAAATAAATTACAAAGTCCCCCTGCTCAAGGGCTGAGAAGTTTAAGGAGTTTAACTAAGTCATTTGTGGTTGCTTATCACAAATTTAGAGTTTTATCCTGCATGAGATACCCTTTAGAAAAAGAGTTCCTCATACCAGCAGACGGCTTGAGTTTTACGATATCTGATCGTAAAACGCAAGATTATTAAGCTGTTAAAGAGCGGCCCCGAAGGACATTGGTATGGTATTTATTCTTTATAGCTTTTCTTGTTGTCAATTTAAATATTTATGTCACTTTGTGAAATGAATATTTTTTTAAATGGAATTTCTTATAATCGTCAACTATGAGTTCGTCACTCTGGATAAATACCAGAGTGACGAACTCATATAGGATAAAAACGCTATTGGAATGATCATGGGGCGTTGCCCCAAACCCCAGAAGGGAGCTTTCGCGCTCCCTTTCAACCCAACGACCAGCCAACGGCTGGACCGTTCCCGCCTTACGGCGATGATCTGAAAATCGCTTCGCTTTTTCAGATCAGGCCAATTTCGATTTAAGCTCCTACGCTTACGCTTCGGTTCTAAATCAAAATAGTCCTAATAGTAAATTCATGCCAAGCATACGAATCACCTTTTACCTTTAAAGATTAAATTGGGGTGAATTAAATCAACGCAGAATGCGTTGATTTAAGAGGGGTGATTCGATTCGTGAGAATCACCCCTGATCGACTTTAGGTCGATCATTCGTTGGAAAGTTTACGCTCAAAGAAAACCATGACCATGGTTGTCTTTGAGTAGGAAAAGTGAGCCGGTAGGCGAGAAAAACCTGGGTTTTTATTTAATTTATTTTGATTAACTTACGACAACTTTATTAGGTTTTAAATTAAGCTTAACGCCTAGAACTTGTAGTACTTTAAAGATTGTTTCGAACCTTGGTTTTGCTCCAGGAACTAAAGCTTTATATAGGCTTTCTCTTCCTAATCCAGAATCTTCGGCTATTTGTTTCATTCCTCTTGCTTTAGCAACATCGCCAATTGCAGAAAGTAATAAACTTTGATCATTTTCATCAATAATAGCATTTAGATATTCAGCGATAGCTTCTTCGCTGTCTAAATAGTCTGAAACATCAAATTTAGATATTTTATTAGTCATGTTATTGCTCCAATTCCTTAAGTATCTCTTTTGCTTTTTCTATATCATTTGCTTGAGTCGATTTATCACCTCCACAGATTATCAAAATGATTGAATCTCCTTTTTTTGTATAGTAAATCCTATATCCAGGCCCATGATGAATTTTTAATTCGTGTAGCTTATCCTTGAGTGATTTTACATCACCAAAATGACCTCGTTCTAGCTTTTTTAATCTTGTTAAGATTTTTGATTTAGCTAAATTATCTTTTAATTTTCTTAACCATTTATCAAAATAAACTGTTTTCTCAATTAAATACATAAAATAATTGTATCCAAGTAGATACAGATGTCAATATTAAGGGATGTTATGAAATTTCATAACATCTCTTATCAGAAGCTAGTACTTATTGACCTTGGTTGTAGAGAGCTAGTACTTCTGCCGGAGTCAATGCTTTATCGAACACTCTGAAATCATCAATAATTCCTTGAAAATAATTTACATCTCGACGTCCAATTCTGAAACCAATAGCACCCCCAGTACTATTATTACCTGTTGCGGCGGCAGATGCGTCTTCAAGTCCATCAACATAAATCAGCTTGAGATCCCCCCTGCGCATGACAACAATATGATGCCATTCATTGTCATCGACATTTTTAGTGCCAGTTGTCCAAACTGCACTAGAAGTGCTAATCCAAAATTTCACCTTACTTGCACTGACTCTTAGATATAGTGAATTGCCATTGTTTTTTGTAAATATATAATTATCTGTTCCTTCATTTGTTTTAATCCAACAAGATACACTAAATTCTTGTATGAGATTAAATGAGCTATCATCCTCTGTGGAGACATAGTCGTCAACTCCATCAAAAACTAAACCGTTTTTAAACTTAGCCGTTATTCCATTTGAAGAAAAAGTTCCTCCATTGATGATGGTCGCATATAGATTTCTACCATTAGAATCGGAAGCTACATTACCACTGACCTCGTCAAATTTCCACCATCCTAACAAATTACTTTGGGCGACACTTTCATTTACATCTATTTCTTCCAACTGATACCATTGCATTCCATCACTGATTAATTTAACTGATGCTAAATTATTGGATTCAGAAAGTTCAATTGGGCTAGTATCATCAATCAGGTTTCCTCCACCTGAAACCCAAATCGAATTAGATGTCGATATCTTTTTGATTTGATACTGACGGCCTGAAACATTACCAGCATAAGGCAAGGTGATGGTGATGTTGTCACTTGATGAATCGACTAACACAATTGATGAGTCACCCAAAGTTGTATTTGAACTGATGGTTTGAAAGCCAAACCCAATCGTCCCATTCACATTTAAAGTAGACGATCCACTGCTCCCACCCACAAACAACTGCTCAGAAATAATCGCATTGCCGTTCACGTGCAAGTTGGAAGACGGTAAAGTCAAAATTCCAAGACCTGTCGAGTTCAAGGTCATTTCCGGCAGCCCATCCATCTGAACATCAAACCGAATCTTCCCATCCGTGCTCAGCACATCGCAAAAGCAGGCTGAACTGAGTAAAATTAAGGCAATTAGGATATTTTTCATGGAGAAAGTCTAAGAAATTTCAAGATTGTCCAAATTAAATTCTGGGGGATCGAAACATTTTAAGCTTAACCTCGAATTTGAGTGAAAAGCACAAAAACCAGCCACCCTTAAAAATTGTAAAAAATGCGCAAAAGTTTCATAAGTACCATTATCAGAAGCCAATTTTTACAAGGATGAGGTGAGTGAGTTTGGATGGGTTTTCATTTCTTAATACAAATTTACATCCCTAACACATCCTCTTCTGAAACTACTTCTGCGACAGCATTTGGGTTTTTAGCAATTACTTTTAAAAGTATAGATGATGGCCCAATGGGATTCCTTCTTCCAGATTCCCACGACTGAAGAGTTTGCAAGGTAATTCCAAACCTCTTAGAAAATTGTGATTGAGATAAGCCAGTCTTTTTTCTGATTGATTTTGTGTCTGGAACATGAAAAACATGAACTCTTTCTGGAGGAGGAGCGACTTCTCCTCTTTCAATAGCAACCATTTCTTTAAGGCCTTCCATGATATTGTTAAAATCATTCTTATCCATCTTACTGTTCCTCTAATTTTAAGGCTTTAGTTAATTTCCTCATGAGATTGGCTTCTTCTTTAGTGATGTTTTCTTTCTTTACTTTATCAATAATTGAAACTAAATAGATTTTACCTTTTTCAGTCACGTAAAAATAAATAATTCTAATGCCACCACTTTTTCCAGAATTCCTTTTTTTTGTTGAATATCTAAGTTTTCTTACGCCTCCTGTACCTTCAATAACATCTCCCCTCTCTGGATCAGCAATTAACATTGCCTGTAATTCTCGAAAAGAATTATCGTCCAGATGGGCTTCTCTGTTTTTATTAAAAGGAGATAACTCTATTATCGTTGGTTCATTTGGCACTTTTAAATTATATGACATTGTCACATAATTCAAGTTTTTTTATGTGACGATGTCATACTTTTTCTTTCACACAGTCTATTATAGGACTAAGTAGTATCGTAAAGTGAATTATGGTATTTTATGGATTATATAGTTGGAAAGAATCTGTTTTGATGGGGTCGTATTCATTTGATTATGGATTTTTTTATGATTTTATGGTTTTCAATAATTAAAACCATATTTTATTTATGTATTTTTTTGTTATATATAAAGGGTTTTTGTTGATTGCGTTATGTCTTCGTTATGATTCCATAATAATATCGTATGGGTTTATGGATTGTCTGATTTAAGAAAAATTTTACTAACGGATTATTCTGAATCTACAGGTATTTCTTATCAAACCTTAGTCGATAGGATAAAAAGAAGTAAGTTGAAGGGGGTTAAAGAAAATAACCGTTGGTGGGTTTTCGTTGAAGATAAAAATGATGAATCGAATAGTAATAAGGATGAAAATTACCAAGATGAACAAAATTTTTCTAGGGAGATAAGTATAAATAATGAAAAACTCATGGCTCTTTTGGAACGAGAACAACAGTTAAGAGCTCAATTTCAATCGCAAATAGAAGCTAAAGAAAGACTGTCATTGGAATCTGGTGAAAGCCAAAACAAAACTGTCCGTTATGCCATACTAGGAGTGTTAGGGAGCGTTGTATTCATGATATTGTCATTAATTTTTGTTTGGAATAGCTACACGACTGAATTAAGTAATATTCGTCAAGAAACCAAAATCTAATAAATGAAATCGACTTAAGTAGTAAAAGTGAAATCGAAAAACATATCATTAATCAAGAAAAACAGATACAGGCCATAAATTTGATTAAAGATCAAGCTTTAGATAAGATTGAGGGCAATCATAAAAATACATTAGAAGAGCTAAAGAAGGCTTATGAGATATCAATAAACAAGATAGAAGGGATGAAAAATGATGAGATGCTAGAGTTAAAGGCTAAAATTGAAGAATTATCTCGTTTAAATAATAACCTAAATTTGAAAAGTAACGATCAAAAAGATAAAAGTGAAGTAAATTCTGGAAATAATGAGGTTGGTAAATGAGTAATGAAAACATACCAACTTTATTTGAAATGCTGGGCGGAATAGAGACTAAGGGCATAGATAAATTATCTTATCAAGCTGATGTTTATGAGGCAATACCTCGTTTCGTATGGAAAACCCAGACAAGAGAGTATGGCAAATACTTACCTATTTTAAAAAGAGATTTTCAGCATAAGGGCGTAGATTACCAGTTGGAATTAATTCCAGCTAGAATAGGAGATAAGGAATACTACCCAGGTGCGAAAGAAGAATTAATTGAGATGGAGCTTGTTAAAATGGCTTTTGAAAAGGGCGTACCAACATTTAATGGCACTTATGGAATAAAATTTTCATTATATGAAATTAGGCAAAGACTTAGCTTTAAAGGCCATAGTTACAATATACCAAAGATAAAAGAGGCATTGCATATCATGAGCAGATGCACCCTTAAAGTAAATTTGTTATCAAAAGGTACTAAAGCCTTTTTGGAAGAGCCAATGATTAGTGGCTTGGGCATGAGAACTTGGGATGACTGGAAAGAATTAGGTAAATCATCTGAATGTTTTTTGAAATTTAATTCACTTCATGTTGAGTCATTAAGAAGAAAAACATGGAGATTATATGATTTAGATAAAGCACTGTCTTTAACAAAATCTTTACCACGATGGATATATAAAAGAATTTGTCGAGATTGGATTAGGGCAAAATTTAATTATGAAATCAAGTGGAAGTTGTCTTCTATTGTAAGAGATTATGGAATGGAATATAGTTCAATAAGAAAAGCTAGGCAATCTGTGGAGGAGGCACTACAAGAGCTCACTAAAAATAGAATTTTTATGAATTGGGAAGTATTTGATGAAGAAAAGTCTGGAGTTAGAGGCACAAAAATTTCAGATGTTACGTATATCTTAAAAGCAGATATTTCATTCATAAGTTCAATGAAAAGATTTAATCAGCTATCAAATGAAGCTGAACCATTAATGATTCCTGAGTCGTAAAATATGGTTCAATTAGGTACGATAGGGTTTTGAATATGGTTCAATTGGGTACGCTAAGGGTCAAAATATGGTTCAATTGGGTACGCTAGATACTTTTTGATTAAATCTGAATCGTAAAATATGGTTCAATTGGGTACGCTAAGGGTCAAAATATGGTTCAATTGGGTACGCTAAGGAGTCAATATGGTTCAATTGGGTACGCTATCCACCCTTAAAGCTAGCTGTGGTAAAGAAATTTAGCTCCCTTTATCTTTTTATCCTTATTAAGAATATAATAGAATTTTGAGTCTTAAAAACAGGGGCAAACTTACGTTTTCCCCTCGCCTACGGCTCACCCCTTTCCAGCGTAGGGGAAACGTGGCCACGTTTCCCCTTTGCCGACACCCCTTTCGACGGAAGGATCAGCTTGAAGCTGATCAGGGGAGATCCTCACGGATCGGATCTCCCCTCTTGCTGAAAACCTACGGTTTCCATCAATTCACCCCTAAAGGCCTTCGGCCTAACCTATAAAAAAGAAAAATTAGGTTAGTGAAGTTACTCTTGGTAAACTCGCCAATAACTCACTTTATGTCCTTAAAAAACTATTCTTTTCGGCTAAGTGCTTTTGAAAAGCTTGGAAAACAGGCTGGTTTTTTTATCTACAACGGCTTGTTCACTAGGTTTTTTTGGAGTTTGAGTTTCTTTAAATATTAAATCTACATTTCTAGCAATGGTTGTATGGGCTAAGTTAACTCCATATTCTTGCTTAAGAAAGACTGAAATTTGACGCATGGAGCACTTTTCTGATATCATCCGACGGATTACTCCTTGATGAGATACAATTGCCTCTCGGGTCAATTTTCGAGGTCCTTTTGCATGCTTAGATGACATGAATTCATCGAGTCGAGCTTTTTCAAAATCTGGTAAGTGAGATGTTGGTGAATCTGATGATGCAAATTTTCTAACGTTGAAACTTCCTTTTCCGTCATGGATGCGTTTTGCATCCATGACGGAAAGAATGAATGTGGCATATCCGAGAGAACCTGGGGAGTCAGCCTTTTCAAGATGTTTGAGATTTTCTGATAGGGATTTTTGCATCTTGTGGACTTGGACTTTTTCGCCTCTCGTTAGAGAGGCATAAAAGTTTAAGGCCTGCTTTTCAGTTTCGCCTGTGGCGAAACTGGGGGAGCCAACGGAGTTGGCCACCGACGAGACGAAGTCGAGGAGGTCTTGATCGGTCATGAGCGAGCCTTGGCGAGGGAGTGAACGATATGAAACAGGTGCGCTTTAGCGCACTTTGTTGCATAATAGTGTAGTAAATATGTTGCGCAAGATTATATCATTAAGATATAATCTGAGCATAATATTTACTTCCAGTTAGGTATAATCGACAACTTAGCCTGTCATTGCAAAAATTTAATTTTGCAATGACAGGCGTTTTTAAGCCTGTTAGTCTTGTAAATTGGGAAATCTTTTTAGATTTCTATCTACTTTGCACCTTTTAGGTGCTACTCTTTGAACCTTTTTTTGGTTCTAACAAGAGGGCTTTCGGGCCTGAAATGAACTCGACTAATGTAGTTCCCCCTCAAGGCGACTGTCTCATTCTTGTAATGATGAGAGTCGATTAAGTGGTTTTAAAGTTAGTCTAATGCGTCTATTTGCGCTGAACAAAAAAGAAGACTCTGTTTTCTAAAATAGTGCAGCTTCGATCAAGAGCTAAAGAAAATCTTGGTCTCATCAAACTTCGTATGTCAAAACGAGGGGAGAAAAAAAGCCTTCTTTGAATCGGGCTTTCAATTGATTCTGCTCACTACTCAGGGTTTTTGAGTAGAACGGGAGTGCCTTCCCGAAGATCTAACGAGAGGTTAGAAAAGGAACTGCCGATGGAGGCGGTAATCTCATGGTCTCACCCATGAGTAAAGCGGAGACGCTGCCGAAAGGACATTTCTAGAACTTATTTACGGGTACGCTTGTTTATTTAGGGAGAAGAAATCATCAGCTTTGACAAAGCTTGCAGGAAGATCACCTGTCAGATGAACAAAAAACCGGTGGAGAATACGAAAATCCCGCTACGAAAAAGCGTTAAAATCAATCTGAGAAGCGTCTACCGAACGTGAATCTGATTTAAAAACCCTTCGGGGGCACGTTGTACGTTGTAAAATCTAGGTGGCTCAACACATTTTTACCCTAATCGGCAGTGGGACAAAAGATCGGACGTATTGAAAGGCAGATGAATTATGCCTTCAAAGAGTCTGGAATAATCCAATATGGATTTTCAAAACATGAGGCTGTGACTGCTGCAAGAAATCAGCTTTCTAAAATTGATGATCGAGATGTAAATTCTCATGAAACTTCAAAAGAAATAGGGATTTTTAATAAAGGTACTTATAAAAATATCTACACGACGGTTAGGTCTTTTTGTCGTTATTTAGATGAAAAGAAAGTTGATAACTTGCAAGATTTTGGAAGAAGGAGAGTTGAAGAATTCCTAAAAATAAAAGTTGAAGAAGGGGTTAAGCTTGAGCATTATAAAAATATTGAAGGGCATTTAACTAAAATGGAAGGGATTTTAAGAATTTATTTTGAAAAGCATCACATTGAAAGAGACCTTAAATTTATTGATAGAGCTAAAGCTTATTCACGTGATTATGCTAAGGAGCATTTAGAAAAAGGGGTTGAGGCTAGATCTTATCAGGATTCAAAAGCAATTATTGATAACATTCATAGAGATGATCATAAGTTAGTCGCAACCATTCAATTAGAGGCTGGGGCAAGAATCAATGAGGCCTCATTGATTGATGAGAAACGCTTAGGTGGAATTAAAGAGCATCTCGGGCGTGAAGTTGGCGTAATCCATCTTCAGTCAGGGGATGCGAAAGGTGGACTCGCTAGAGATCTGTATTTACCAAGAGAAACTTATGAAAGGGTTTCTTCTTATGTTGTTGAAAATGGTAAACTGCACATTCCAAGAGGTGGGCAGCGTGATGAATATCGAGCTGCCATTAAAGAGGCGGCTAAAGAAACAGGTCAAAAATACACGGGGTCTCATGGCTTGCGTCATAACTTTGCTCAAAATAGAATGGCTGAATTAGAGGCTAATGGAATGGGACATCGAGTTGCTTTAACTCAAGTCAGTCTTGAGATGGGGCATTTTAGAGAGGACATTACGAAACATTACTTAAGAACCTAATTTTATTTTTTATAGGTAGGCCGTAGGCCAATGGGGGTGATTTTAATCAAGCTATTAGCTTGATTAAAGAAGGGGGGATCCGATTCGTGAGGATCCCACCGATCGCAGGGGCTCCGCATCAGTGCTAATTCTACTTTAGTGATCGATGGTGAACATATTCGCATAGCTAATCTCTCTTTAGACGGAGCTCTAGAGGTGAATAATCATCACGATGAAGAACTAAGACTTTCTGATTTAGACATTAAAAATGAGGGTTGGCAATTGATCGAAATTGAAAATCCTGAAAGGGTGAGTGAAGAATTGGCAATTCGCGGATTTGAAATTTTCAAAAAAGAGACTAAAATTTTAGCACATGACTAAAGGATTTCCTTTTGAGACGTGTATAGCTATTTGATGATAAAGAGGAGTGATTAGCTCCTCTTTAAGGTGATCGTAACCCCATTAGATGTTTTTAAATTTGACTCTGACACATTTATTTTTATAAATTTAAAAAGTTAGCGAAAGTTTTTATTTTTGCTTGATTTGTCATGTAATTCAACTATTTATAGGTTGTTACGTTCATGCTACAAAAGAACCTATGATGCCTAAAAAACCTATTTCAAATCGATTGAATCGTCGCTTCTTTTTAAAGTCTTCTTCTGTGATGATGGCTCTCCCAGCTATGGAATCTTTTGGAGAAGCTAATGTAGAAAAAGAGGGTGCTGAAAACTTTGTCGCCGTTGGCACCTACCTTGGGTATTATGCAAAAGGATTCTACCCCGAAAAAGTGGGGAAGTTGGATAAGTTATCCAAAACATTGGAGCCGCTGAATGACCTGAAACACAAATTCACTGTTTTTTCAGGCTTTGACCATCGCGCCACCAACGGGCATGATAGTTGGACCAATTTTCTATGTGGACAATTCCACAAAACCTATTCGTTAGATCAACTCATCGCCGATGAAATTGGACAAGGCACGCGTTATCCATCGATTGAACTGAGTGCGGGTGCAGGTGAGTCTTCATCTGAAATGAGTTTTATCAAAGAGGGCATTGCTTTACCGATGATTCAGAGACCAAGTGTTTTTTACAAAAAACTATTTATGTCAAAGCAAGATGTGAAATACGCGAAGTATATTTTAGAGACAGGTCAAAGTTCGCTTGATTTTGTGTATCAGGATGCCAAAAGTCTGGCTAACAACTTAACGGCACGTGACCGTCAAAAAATGGATGAGTATTTCAGTTCATTGCGAGGTGTTGAAAAACGCATGAAACAAAGTTTGGCTTCTTTCGATAAACCTATCCCTAAAACGACTTACAAGCTTCCCGCGTTTGATCCTCTTACTCCAAACTTGCAATTAGAGGCAGAGGATTTGATGTACGATTTAATGACTTTGGCGTTGGATACCAAATCCACCAAGGTCCTGTCGCTCTTTATCCACGGACTAGGACAAGTTTTTACAATCGACGGCAGGACGCTTAGCACAGGTTATCATGGTTTGTCTCACCATGGCAACGACCCTGTTCTGGTGAATGATTTAATGACGGTTGATAAAGGCCACGTCCGCTGCTTGAGCCGTTTCTTAAAACAGTTGGAAGAAAAAAAAGACACTCAGGGGAAAAGTCTTTTGGATAAAACCATCGTTTTGATGGGAACGGGCATGGGGGATGCCAGTCGTCATTACAATGGTGATTTACCTACCATTGTCGCTGGTGGCGGGTTTAAACACGGTTATCATATTCATGAAGACCGCCAAGCTCCCAATGCAGCTAAGCTTGGTAATGTATATGTGAGTATTCTAAATAAACTTGGCCTTGAAATAGATCACTTCTCCAATGCCAGAGGTAACCTTGGCGAGAGGTTTTGCTAATGATTCCTTTCTTTAAATTTTTTTTTAACACTAAGCCTTGTCGGCTTATCTCAAATAGGTTTAGCAGAAGAATTACCTAAGCCGATTCAGTCTTACTTGTCAAAGTATTGTTTAGAATGTCACGACACGGATACGGAAAAAGGCGATGTCGATTTAGAGGCGATGATTATAAATTGGGATAGTTCGAATTTTCAAGGCTTGTGGCAAGACGTTCTCTGGATGACTGAAGATGATCTTATGCCACCTGTCGATGAAAAACAACCCGACCCTAAGGAAAAGAAAGCTTTTATAAGCTGGGTTGAGTCAAAAGCTTTGGAGCATTTGGCCATCGGAGGTACCATGGCGAGAAGATTGAATCGCGATGAATATAAAAATACCATTGCCTCACTTTTTAATAAACGAAATTTTAAATTGCCCGTCGGTTTTCCACGTGATTCTAAAAAACACGGTTTTGACAATCACGGCGAAGGGTTGCGACTGTCGCCACCATTGCTGGAAGCCTACGCCAATGTTGCGACAGAGTTAGCTGAAGAGTTATTTCCCCGAGTTGAAGCAACACCCAAATCTATGCTCAGGGTGGCAAAGCCCGAGGACATGGTGCTGAGTTTTTCTGCTGCCAGTGTTAGGGATGGTGCACTTCGTCTGGCCTCTAGAGGAGAGACGACTATGCGAGCGACCACTTGGCCTAGTCGTATTGAAATTATACATTCGGGACACTATCGCATTAAGATTCAAGCCTCAAAGTTTTTGCCTGTCACAACGGAGCCCATGATATTGGAGGTTAGAGCCAGAGACTTATCTGCTTCGGATAGAACCAGTGTTAAACATTTTCGACATTTAAAAGACATCGAGGTGAATTCTGGTTCGCCAGAATCAACCGAGTTTGAAGCGGATTTGTATCAGGGACAAACCCTACTATTTCGCTGGAAAAATGCCGAGATGGATCATGAGTTCAATGCGCTAGCTGACTTATTTCTAAAACGCTTTAAAAAAGACAAACGCTTTCATGCTGCATGGCTAGATGTCATGTACGATGCAAAAGGTAATCCAAAGCTTAGCCATTCTATTTTAAGAGGTGAAAATGGTTACAATAAAGTGAGAGCCAGAATGCTAGATGACAATTTGGATTTAACGATTGCAAATGAAAATTCTGCTCAAAACAAAGCTTTTATGAAGTTCGCGAGAACCTGGAACGCCACCATGTCTATTGCCGATTCTCTGACCTTTGATTATTTTGAACATGGGCCAGCATTAGAGCTACACGAAGTGTCAGTTCAAGGACCCCTGTACTTGGTGGACGGACCACTAGATAAGCGACGTTATAGCACACGAGAGCATTGTTTTGGAAAAAGGGATGAGAAACAATCGGATTTGGATTATGCCAGACAGGCAATTCAGGTATTTACCTCAAAAGCATTTAGAAGATCAGTTGATGAGAAGTTGGTCGAGGATTATGTTCAAAATTTTCAAGCTAACTTAAAAGCTGGTTTGAGTTATGATGAATGTTTCCATCTATTGATTAGAAACGTTCTCGTTTCCCCAAGGTTTTTATTTCGATCTTTAACACCGGGAGTTTTGGACAACCAAGACTTGGCAACGCGGCTTTCCTATTTTTTAACTCAAGGCCCACCCGACGCCAAGCTCAGTGCTCTCGCTGATAGTGGTAAACTGAGCGATCCAAAAGTCTATAGATCAGAAGTCACGAGAATGATGCCAAGGAAAATTGATCAGAACGCCATTAATAGGAACCTACACCATCCAATGGTCGAAAGTTTTGTTAGCCAATGGTTGAGTTTGGATAAATTGCAAGACATCACTCCTGCGCCTGAATTTAATTTTATTGAAAAAAGAATGGATTGGGCAGAGCAAGAAACCCTATTTTTCTTCAGCACCATGTTGTCAGAAAATAAACCCATGAGCGATTTTATCGATCCCGATTTTACCTTTTCAACACCTTTTTTTATGAAAGGGCACTACAAAGTGAAGACAAATGCCAATCCGAAATTAAAAGATCAGGATATGCAAAGACTATCTATCACACGCGGTGGTCGACATGGGGGTTTGTTGGGGCAAGCCTCCGTGATGATTGCAACGGCCAACGGAGTCGATACTCAACCCGTGCTTCGAGGGGTATGGCTAGCGGAAAATATATTGGGTCAAAAAATCCCTCCACCTCCTAAAAGTGTTCCTCCTTTAACTCCAGATGTTAAAAACCCAACCAGTCCAAGAGATCTATTGTCACAGCATACCAAAGCTCCCGAGTGTATGAGTTGTCACGTTCGTATCGATCCGCTCGGACTGATGTTAGAGAATTATGACCCAGTAGGAAAATGGCGTGAAATGTGGCCAAAAACAAATAAGAAAATTGATTCAGCCGTTCAATTATTCCACGGAGCGAAAGTGAATAATGCGCTTGAATTTAAAACCTGGCTAGTAGATAATGTTGATATTTTTTCTCAATGCCTCAGTGAAAAACTTCTCATTTATGCGACGGGTCGAGAGCTCAATTATCGTGAGAGAAAAGAGATTGCTAAATTGGTGAAAGAGAATAAAGAAAAGGGGAATGGGTTTAAGGATCTATTCTATCGATTGGTCGAGAGCGATATCTTTAAAACAAAATAAATCATACCTATGCCAAATCATCAAAACGTATTAATGGGTGTTTCCCGTTATACCCACCCTTTTTAAAAAAGACCAATCCATTGATAGGGATGCGCAAAAAAAAGTTGTGCATTTTGCTTTGGATCATGGCGCGAGTGCTCTCTTGTTTCTCTCGTGCTCACCAAGTAAATTCAATGGAAATTGACCATCAAGGTAGGAAATGGGTAAATTAACCTAAAAAACTCAGTTGAAGACTCCTCGCTTCAAAAAATCCACTAAAAAAATAAGAAATAATGTTGGGTCGCACGTTAAAAAAGCTAAGTTGGGGCCATTGATCCAAAAATTTTCCTAAAAATCATTCGAATGATGTAATCCCAACGTTCTTCTTGCTTCAACTGCTCCGCAGTTGTTGAAAAACCATTTAAAAAATTAGTTAATTTTTCTAAAAACTTTTTTACATTTTTAGCATTGGCATGCAAGTGTGTTATCTGGAAAATTGTTTTACTACTATGTTTCACTACCTTTGCTACTGAATGAAGTAACGCTGGACGTGACGTAATTGCCTCTCTGTGATGGTCATTATCAGCAAGGCGTACAAACAAACTCCACCAATTATAAACCTGAGCAATCAACCTTGTGATGAACTGACATCTCTTCATATCTTTAGTAGTGTAGCCTGCCCAACCCCACTGATTTTTTAGTTCATCAAATACATTCTCAGCATCAGCACGATCTCTGTAAAGCTGAGCTATTTCGAGGATAGAGTTTGATAGTGAAGTTACTAAAACAGCATATTCGTATACCGGTTCATTTATGAGTTCATTCCCCTCAAAAGGCAACAAAGTCTGCCCTTTTTTGAGTCTCTTTTTCCTATACTCAATTAACCTTCGCAAAATAAGAATACGCCTTTTTTTGCTCCAACCACTCAGCTGACAGGACTCTTCCAACCCCTCCCATCCCTGACCTGCATCAATCCAGTCATTTGTATGCTCATAGTTACTGATTATAGATTGAATTCCTTTTGATTTTCTAACTTTAAACAAGTAATCTAACTTTTTTTCTTCTGGCCATACCATAGTTTCCTCATTTCCAAAACCACAGTCTCCGCGAAGTAAAGTCGGCCAAAGATCTTTCGGTAATCCATGTAATAGCTTCCATAACTCTGGGCGCGTATCTTTAGATGTATGTTGATTACCTGGTTGAACATCAACATCCAAAACAAGTCTTGTTTTAGCCATGATGTAAGTGTGGTAGCTATGTGATGGTCGTCCTGGTTTATGAGGGTTATAAGAAACTTCTGCACCTTCTTGTCTACCATAGACAGTTTTGATTGTTGTGTCGATATCAAGTATCCACGGAACCTTTAACATTGGAGTAAGAGTTTTTATCAAATGTTTTTGTTGCCAATATTTTCCAGATTCTTCATCGATACGAAGTAACCCATTACGTAATGAATCTTCACTGACAACTTTTGTCATGCCAAGAAGTTCTGGATTAACTTTATCTCCTCTCAATGCTGTTGCATGTGCATATCGAGTGTGACCAGAAAGTACCGACAAAAAAGCTGTGCCAATGACGTTTTCTTTTTTAGGAGCATTGTTACTCGTGTAATATAAAGGGCATTCATCAATCCATGACTTATAAACTCCCGTAGAATTTAAAAATTGCACAAAGAAAACTAAAGAACCAAGTGGAGAAACTTTTGCATCATCCATCCATTCAAACTCAACTGTGCCCTTCAGATAGTCAAGACATTTTATTGTTTTTGAATTCGTGTGTTCTTCACGTTCAATCAAACCAAATGGGTGAGACATTTCACCTCCGTTTTCGCTTATTTTACCTGCTTTTTTAGGGAGTCAGTCATTTCAACTCAGGTTTTTAGGATTATTGGCCTTGGTTGTAGAGAGCTTGGATTTCTGATGAGGTTAAAGCACGATTGTAAATACGTAGATCATCAATGTGTGCATTAATATAAGTGCCGCCATCATCTGATCCAATTCTGAGTGGTAAATTATCATCATCAATAGGTCCCCCAACGTTTGTCGTATCTTTCAAGACTCCATCTAAATAAACTTTTATGTCAGATCCATCAAAAGTGCCGACGATATGGTACCATTGATTCGCATTAAGTGATTGATTTATTTCAGCAACATAATTTGAATTCAATCTTTTGACCAAAAAATTCATGCCGCCAGTTCCAACTCCTCCTCCACCATTTCCCTGTAAGAGAAAATAGCTATCTCCTTTTTCAAGAATGCGATTAGTAACAGCAGTTGTATTTAAAGAGACCGCTGAATTAAACCAGGAAGAAACGGTCAAACCTGTTTGAACGCCATCACCTATGGATGAGTCATCTGGAACGGTGACCGAATCATTAACGCCATCGAAATCAAGGGCACGATTAAACTTTCCTGTTACGCCGATATTTCCTGAGGCAATATTATTGACAACACCATGGTTATTTGCTTGACTTGAATCACTAACAACATTACCGGCATTGCTTGCCTCATCCATTTTCCACCAGCCAACTAAATTATCAGAAGCCACCGTTGCCGATAAATCTTTCGACTCAATAACATACCACTGACTTCCATTGCTCATGACTTTGACAGAGGGAAGAGTTGTCGTTGAATTCGCTAATTCAATTGGGCTCGTGTCATCAATTAAATTACCTGCTCCAGAAATCCAAACAGAGTTTAACAGAGATGTTTTTTTGATGTTATAAATTCTGCCACTAACATTTCCAGCATATGGCAATGTAAGTATGATGTTATCACTAGAAGAATCGACTAACACTACAGAACTGTCACCTAAAGTAGAATTTGCACTAACGGTCTGAAAGCCATATCCGATCGTCCCATTCACATTCAAATTCGACGAACCACTGCTCCCACCCACAAACAACTGCTCAGAAATAATCGCATTACCGTTCACGTGCAAGTTGGAAGACGGTAAAGTCAAAATTCCAAGACCTGTCGAGTTCAAGGTCATTTCCGGCAGCCCATCCATCTGAA
>Ga0115549_1000639_pt1 | contig 22202 bp, 20 predicted proteins | sample COGITO_mtgs_1004_2_FD_87176 | JGI IMG/M metagenome (GOLD analysis project Ga0115549, IMG submission 87176) | Pelagic marine microbial communities from North Sea - COGITO_mtgs_100430 | ecosystem: Environmental > Aquatic > Marine > Epipelagic | place: Germany:Helgoland, sampling site Kabeltonne...
AGGGCGCAGTACGCGAAACCCCGGCTCGTTCGGCCAGCTTGCGCAGTGACAACCCTTCTATGCCCTGCTCATTGAGCAGGGTGTTAGCTTCCTGCAGTAGGGTGTCATGCAGGTCTCCATGGTGGTAGCGAGCGCTTTGGGTCATGCGTGTCCTGTGTTTAGGCGATATATTGACTTTGTGTCTTATGCAGACGGCATAGAGATGTTTGTAGGCTGGGTAAGGCGAATTGTCTCTCGTGCCATCTTGACACTGTCAAAATAACGCCTAAGCTTGACACTGTCCAGATTAATCAACGCGTAGCCATCTGTGGTGCAGATGCCTTTGGAGACAACACCATGACAGCCAACCGCTATTCCAATCTGCTTTCCCCGCTGGATCTGGGGCATACCCAAATCAAGAATCGGGTGATCATGGGGTCTATGCATACGGGTCTTGAAGACCGTTTTTGGCAGTTCCCCAAGCTGGCGGCCTATTTTGCCGAGCGGGCCCGCGGGGGGGTTGGCTTGATCGTGACGGGCGGTTTTAACCCCAACAAAAAAGCGTGGTTCTATCCATTTGCCGGGTTGTTCAACAGCCGCTTCGATGTACGTAATCACCGCAAGGTGACCGATGCGGTACACCAGGAAGGAGGCAAAATTGCCCTGCAAATTCTCCATGCAGGCCGGTATAGCTATCATCCGTTCTCCCGTTCGGCTTCGGCGATCAAAAGCCCGATCAACCCTTTCAAGCCCAAGGCCATGTCCACAAAGGAGGTGGAGCAGACGGTCAAGGATTTTGCTCACACGGCATTGCTGGCCAAGAAAGCCGGCTATGACGGTGTGGAAATCATGGGCTCCGAAGGCTATTTGATCAATCAGTTCACTGCGCCGTGTACTAATAAACGTACTGACAAATACGGTGGCAGTGCCGAAAACCGTCGCCGTTTCCCGGTGGAAATTGTTCGTGAAGTACGCAAGCAATGCGGTGACGATTTCATTGTGATGTTCCGTATTTCCGTAGTCGATCTTGTGCCGGACGGGGCGACCCGAGAAGAAGTGTTAGCGCTGGCCAAGGAAGTGGAAGCGGCGGGTGCAAGCTTACTCAATTCCGGTATTGGCTGGCACGAAGCACGCGTGCCCACCATCGTCACGTCTGTTCCCCGCGCCGCCTTTGTGGAAGCGACACGGCAAGTGAAAGAGGTGGTCTCGATTCCGGTGGTGGCCTCCAATCGCATTAATGACCCGGATGTGGCAGAAGCGATTTTGGTCGCTGGCCAGGCAGATGCCGTGTCCATGGCGCGCCCATTGCTGGCGGACCCGGATTTCGTCAAGAAAACCGAGCAAGGCAAGGCGGATGAGATCAATACCTGCATCGCCTGTAACCAAGCATGCCTTGACCATACGTTCCAGCTCAAGCGGGCTTCCTGCCTGGTAAACCCCCGTGCCTGCCATGAAACAGAGTTGTTGTACCTTAAAACGGCAAAGCCGAAAAAAATTGCCGTCATCGGTGCTGGCCCGGCGGGCTTGTCGTGTGCCACGGTGGCGGCAGAGCGTGGCCATGCGGTGACGTTGTTTGATCAGGCGGGGGAAATCGGTGGCCAGTTCAATATGGCCAAGGTGGTTCCGGGTAAAGAAGAATTTCACAACACCATCCGTTATTTCAGCAAAAAGCTGGAAAGCACCGGTGTTACCACGAAGTTGAACACCCGGGTGGAAATCGCCGATCTGGAAGCGGCAGGCTTTGACGAAATTGTTATTGCCACCGGTGTGCTGCCGCGTACGCCGGGTATCCCTGGTGTGGATCATCCCAAGGTGTTGTCTTATGTGGATGTATTGCGTGGCAAAGCCAAAGTGGGTGAAAAAGTGGCAGTCATCGGTGCCGGCGGTATCGGTTTCGATGTGTCTGAATTTCTGGCCGAACATCCCCGTGAAGGCGAGCAGCCGTTACCGGAATGGATGAAAGAATGGGGCGTGGACATGGCCGGCGACACTGCTGGTGGCCTGGTTGAACCCGCCCCTGAAAAGCCGGCACGCCAGATTTCCCTGCTGCAGCGCAAGCCTACGCCGTTGGGTAAAGATCTGGGCAAAACCTCTGGGTGGGTGCACCGTGCCACACTGAAATCCCGTAACGTGGAAATGCTGAAGAACTGCCGCTACGAAAAAATTGATGATGCGGGCCTGCACATCAAGATCGGTGAAGAAAGTCGAGTGCTCGACGTGGATAACGTCATTCTGTGTGCCGGCCAAGAATCATTGCGAGAGTTGTACAAGGAAGACAGCAGCAACTTCCACTTGATTGGTGGTGCGGATTTGGCCGCTGAACTGGATGCCAAACGCGCAATAAAGCAAGGCGCGGAAGTGGCTGCGAAGCTGTAAGTGGAAAGGAATATGAAAAGCCCCGATTTTCGGGGCTTTTCATGTCAGCGGTTGATAAAAAATGTGCGCCAGCATACGGATCATTTTCTTGCAGCTGTCTGTTCAGCTGTTGGCCCGTAGCCGACGCGTCTTGAAGCTGCCAACCCCCATGGTTGCGATAACCTTGAACAGGGCGAGTAATACGCTTTCGTTTGGTTTGGGCTCTTTCCCGGCACCCATGCGGTGTAGCTGACGGGTATACCAGGACACTTCCATCATGGCCATTTCATCAATGGCTTTAATGCCGGTTTTACGCGGGCTGACACGGCTGACAACACCTTCTCGGCCAGCTTGAATGGCGTTGGGTAGGTCGGGTTCAACGGCTAGAGGACGAGCAATGCCGATGACGTCGGTCGCGCCACTATTTACGGCTTCGGCCATGGCTTTGGCCGAGCGGAAGCCTCCGGTAACCATCAGCGGAACGGAAACCCGCTTGCGAATTTCATTGGCGTAATCGAGGAAGTAGGCTTCCCGGTTGACGGTGCTTTCGCGCACGCCTTTGGCGCCTGCCATGACCGGGTTTTCGTAGTTGCCGCCGGAAATTTCCAGCAGGTCCAGGCCTTCATCCGCGAGGGTTTTGGCTACGGTCATGGATTCTTCTTCGCTGAAGCCCCCGCGCTGAAAATCGGCGGAGTTGAGCTTGATGCTTACCGGGTAGCCCTCACCCACCTCCTTACGAATAGCGCGATAGATTTCCAGTGGGAAGCGCATGCGATTTTCCAATGAGCCGCCCCATTGGTCTGTGCGACGGTTATGGTGGCCGGACAGGAATTGGCTTACCAAGTAACCATGGGCACCGTGAATTTGTACGCCGGTGAAACCGGCTTTCTTACAGATGCTGGCGGTGCGGGCAAAACGTTGGATGATGTCCTGAATTTCTTCTTCAGTCAGCGCGCGGGGAGTTTTAAAGGCGCTTTTCAATTCCTTGCCAAAGGGTACGGCAGAAGGAGATAAGGTATCGCCACTGGCCAGCATACGGGGGATTTGCTTGCCGGGATGATTCAGTTGCACCCAGATAGCACCGCCCTGAGATTTGCCTGCCTCAGCCCAACGTTTCAGTAGTGGCATGTCCCGCTCATTCTCCACCACCACATTGTTTGGCTCACCGGTATGGCGACGATCAATCATGATGTTCCCGGTAATGTTCAGGCCGGTGCCGCCCTGTGCCCAACGGGCATAGAGACGCTCCAGTTCCGAGGTAACATGATTATCGATAGTGCCCAGAGCTTCGCTCATAGCGGATTTGCCGAAGCGGTTGGGTAGGGTGACGCCGCAGGGCAACATCAGCGTCTGACTCAGGGTATCAGCGTGGCTCACAATGTTTTCTCCGGTGGTGACTAACTGTGCCGGCAAGGTTTGCCGCAACGGTATAGTTTGGTGGTGGTCAAACTATAATTTGGTTTTATACTCGTCAAACTGTTTCTCTCGGAAGGCGTGGGTTTTGGCACAGGAAGACACAGTGACGGCGGCTCAGCTTGCTGCAGCCTCTCGTGTCCTGTCGAACCCTAATCGGTTACGGATCTATCAGGTTATTGTGGATCATCGTCGGCGGCATGGTCAGGCGGACCGTACCATGGTGCAGGCAGGCTGTGCCTTTGCGGGTTTTATGCAACGATTGAATATTGGTGCGTCAACGTTATCTTATCATGTCCGCGAATTATCGGTTACGGGTTTGATCCGGGTTGAGCGCGAAAACCGCCGCCGGTTCTGCCATGCGGAGTCGATCATGCAAAGTCGGTTGGCGCATTTTTAGAAATATAAAGGTACCCCGCACAAGAACACGAAATGGCAGCGGATCCGTGGGCGCTTTGGGGTTGCGGTTTTTTCTTGTTGCTTTGCTGTTTTGTGATGCGGGGATGGTGAGCTACGAGTTGCGCTCAAGTCGATAAGGAAAACACAAAGCCGCAAGCTCGACCTTTTCTACTCTACGGAGCCGCTGCAGAAACACCGTTTAGGGTGCGCACCGAGCGATAAACGGTGAACAAAAAATCCGCGTCAGAGGGGGGCCGCGTAATACCACACCTTCCCCTCTACCCCATTTGCTTGGTGTTGCACTTCGCGATTGAAGCCACGTTGATCAAGTGCAATAGCGGCCATACTGGCTCAATGCTTTGCTGCTGCGAGGATCCACGGTATCGACCCAGACCTGCATGGAATCCTTATTACGATTGTTCTGCAGGCTGCTGAAATCCCCGGCGGTGAATTCACCCAGCAGTGTGTCCCCTTGCTGGGGTGTAATGCCGTCGAGTTGTTTAACTAGCACCATGCCTTTACTGGAGTTCAGTAGCATGTAGTCACAGTTCTGACTGATGATTACGGTGGCTTGCTGGTTGGCTTGGGCGCCACTGCCCGGCATTATGCAGCTAGCCAGTCCGAGACTCATAATTATGTGTTTGAGTGCTGACATCTGATTCCCTTCCGTTTTACTTTCCCACTCCACCTTACTGCGCTATCACCACTGAATCGGTTATTTAATCGCGGCCAAGCTGTAACCCGGTGTAATGTTTTTATTGTGGTCTGTGAGTCTTCGATACTTACACACTTGATGGCATGCCAACATCATGGCTATGTCTCTTTATGCAGTAGGGAATAAAGCTGAGGGGACGCCGGTTTATAGGGCGAATCGGCCCACAGAAAAGCCTGGGATTGACCCATTCACTGTGGGAGCTTGATATCAAAAAAAGTGATTTTAAAAAATGTCCCTATCCTGCTTGTAGTGTTCAAAACAGCTTTGATGTGCTGCTTAAATATGACGTTGCTCTGGAGGCAGAGCCCCTGCCTCCGGGGCCTCTGCCCTCATCACTTCGTGGCACGTGGTGCCTGTCGTCTTGGGCTGCCTTTCCTTGTTGGTGACATAAAACAGTCATATAGTCGCTATGATTTTGCGAACGACATTTTGAACGGGGAATTAACGTGAAAAAAATCTTGCTTGTGGCCTCTGTTGCCGCCTCGGTGCTACCTGTGGGTGCCATGGCCGCCCCCCTCTTTTACGGAAAAATGAATCTGAGTGTGGATAAAACCAATGATTATCCGGAGGCCGCTTTGGTACTGAGTCAAGATGACCTGTCCGACGCCTGGGATGTTTCCAGTAATAACTCCCGGTTGGGACTAAAAGGTGAAGAGCTATTGTATAACGATAGTCTTTCCTTGATTTATCAGATCGAAGCAGGTTACGACGCGGATGGGGACGACGACTCTACCTTTACTACGCGTAATAGTTTTCTTGGTTTGGACACACCAATGGGCAAGATCTTTGCTGGCCGTTATGACAGCGTGGTGAAGCTGGCGGAAGGAAAGATTGACCAGTTCAATGATACTCTGGCGGACTTGGATGCCGTGTTGCTGGGCCAGCGTCGTAACAGCAACAGTTTGAACTGGGAAAGTATGGATTTGGGCGGCTTTGTAATGCGGGCTCAAGTAGCCCCGGGAGAAGGTGAGTCCATCAGCGCTGCTGGCCAGACAGACACCAAAGAGGGTTTGACCGACACCTGGGGGCTTTCTGTTACCTACCAAGCCGATGTCTTATATGCTGCTTTGGCGTATGAAAGCGGGTATACGCAAATTGACTTTGACGTTCCTGCCCCGGTTCGGATCGGTGGTGATATTCAAACTTGGCGAGGTTCATTCGGCATAAATTTTGCGAATAACCTGCAGTTTGGGGGGATAGTAGAGCAAAGCGACTTTGATCCGGTGGCTGGCGAGGGGGGGGATGTGATGTCTTACCTTCTCAGTGGTCGCTTTGGGTTATCAGAACGTATCGCCTTGAAAGGCCAAGTCGGCATGCTCGATAGCAGTGAGTTGGATCTGGATATCCAAACCTTGACCTTCGGTGCTGATTATAAACTGGGTAACCAAACCATTGTTTATGGCTTGGCTTCAATTTCAGAAACCGACTACGACGATCCAAATGGCCCGCTGTTCGACGTGGACGAATCAGGCTCTGCGTTTTCCTTGGGCATGATCCACACGTTCTAGCTCGTGCGGGAAGATTACGATTGCGCCAAACGGCTCTTCGAAGTCTCACATAAAAGCGCTGGCCGCGCCCGTGGTTTGGGTGCGGCCTCTTTGCTTTCAAACGCAGGCATGCCGATACGCGCAGCTGTCAGTTATGTTCACCCCAAGACTTTTTGAACAAAGCCTGATTCATTCTTAATGGCTTGGGCAAAGGGCGGTAGCGCGTGCATGCGCTCAATGTGTGCGGATAGATTAGGGTAAGTGGCGGGGTCTACCTGTTCGCCAGCATGGCGGAAGTTCACCATTTGGCTTGCTAGAGCAATGTCGGCAACGGTCATGCTCTCGCCCACTAGAAACTCCCGGTCTTTCAGTGTCTTTTCCAGATAGACAAACAGGGGAGGGATAGTCGTGCTCAGCGCATGCTGGACTTTCTCCTCATCACAGTCCTTGCCGAGCAGTCGCATGACAATGCGATTACGGAACACGGCGAAGGTACATCGCATGGCGAGGTCATAATCAATGAAACGTTCCAACCAGATGACTTGGCCCATTTCCATGGCATCGCTGGGGTAGAGTGCCGGCTCCGGCTGAATTTTATCCATCCAGGCACAAATCGCTGCAGAGTCGGCCAGAAATTGACCATCCACTTCCAGTGCAGGGATACGCTTCATGGGGCTAATTTTTTCGTAGCCCTCCGGCGGGTCGTTGGGATCGATATGAACGGCTTCGAATTCGATCCCTTTCAGCGCCAGGGCGACCCGGGTTTTGCGAACGAAAGGTGACAGAGCGGCCCCGTACAGCTTGATGGACATGCGTTTCTCCCGATAAATGGATGTTTTTTCGCCAATTTTGATGAAATCGGCATAGTTATAGCGTGCCATTACTAGAGCAGCATGACTTTTTTAGGTCAATGCCGCTCTACGACAAATTTTTTCCTTGACGATTGCCCGGCAGATACCTATTCTACGCGCCGCTTTGACGTGCCACGTCAAGCCCGGGTCCCCTTCGTCTAGTGGCCCAGGACACCGCCCTTTCACGGCGGTAACAGGGGTTCGACTCCCCTAGGGGACGCCACTAATTCGCTAGTAGTTAGCTGGCAAGCAGTTAAGCGGGAATAGCTCAGTTGGTAGAGCACGACCTTGCCAAGGTCGGGGTCGCGAGTTCGAATCTCGTTTCCCGCTCCAGATAAAAAGGGACCCAAGCGGGTCCCTTTTTTTATGCCGCTACGCCGCTATAGCAGGGATCTGCAACACGCAATAATTCAGGCTAATAGTGCTGCGTGCCCGGTTGACATGGTTTTGTGAGAGACGGGTTGCTGGCGATTTGTGTCGATTTAAATCCCACATTGCTAGCCGGCTGCCTTCCACGTGTGGTTCTAAATTTTCGCTCATTGTTTGCTTTCGCTACGGCGCTCCGTACACTAAGGCTTGACTGAAAGTGAAGAGACTATGGCGCGCCTACACCCGCGATTGCTGGAAGCCCTCAACCTGTTACCACAGGATAAGCCCGTTCATTTGCTGACGCGCCACTCCGTGCGTGAATTAGCCAAAAACGGTTTTGCGGATTATCGCCTGCCCCTGACGCCGGAAGGTGTCGATATGGCTCGGGAATGGGGTGGCCGGTTGGCACGTCCGGTGGATGCGTTCTTTTCCAGCCCGGTGGCGCGTTGTGTGAACACCGCGAAAGCCATGGCTGAAGGGGCTCGCAAAGCTGGTCTGCTTGAGGTGATTCCAGAAATCACCACCGATACCACTCTGGTGGAGCCAGGCTGTTATGTTGAAGATCTGAACCAGATTGGCCCCACGTTCTTGCAAATGGGCGCGTTCAAATTCCTTAACCAGCACCTACAGCAACCCTTCGAGGGCATGCTGTCCCCGACTGAAGGGCGCTCAAAGCTGGCGCGTTACCTGATCGAGCGTGAACCCGCTCCCGGGCACCTCAATGTGCACGTGACTCATGACACCATTCTGGCCGTGCTGGTGGCGGAGCTGCACGGGCACCGACGGATTACCGAGGACGACTGGCCTTGGATGATGGAAGGGCTGTGGCTGTGGTTCAGCGGCGGTCAGCTCCATTGGATATGGCGTGGTGATCACGGCCACCGTGCGTTGTAACTACATTCCTTAATCCGTTCTTTTTCTGTGTACCGATTTCTGATGAGGTGTGCCTTGTCCGCACTGACAATTCGCAATTTAACCAAAACGTATGCTAATGGCGTGCAAGCGCTTAAAGGTATTGATCTTGAAGTAAAGAAGGGTGATTTCTTTGCTTTACTGGGCCCCAATGGGGCCGGCAAGTCAACCACCATTGGCGTGATCAGCTCCTTGGTGAATAAATCCGCCGGGGATGTGAGTATTTTTGGTTATTCCCTGGATACTCAGCGGTCCCTAGCCAAGAAGCAGATCGGCGTAGTGCCCCAAGAATTTAATTTCAACCAGTTCGAGAAAGTGTTCGATATTGTGGTGACCCAGGCCGGATTCTACGGTATTCCGGCCCCGCTGGCCCGGGAGCGGACAGAAAAGTATTTGCGTCAGCTGGGTCTGTGGGACAAGCGTGACAAGCAATCTCGTACTCTCTCGGGGGGCATGAAACGTCGCTTGATGATTGCCCGGGCCCTGGTTCACGAGCCGGAGTTGTTGATTCTGGACGAACCGACCGCTGGTGTGGACATCGAACTGCGCCGATCGATGTGGGACTTTCTGACTAAGCTGAATGAACAAGGTAAAACGATCATTCTGACGACACATTATCTGGAAGAAGCGGAATCCTTGTGTCGGCATATTGCCATTATTGACCATGGTGTTATCGCCGAAAACACCGACATGAAATCCCTACTGGAACAATTGCAGGTAGAAACCTTTATTCTTGATCTGGCTCGGCCCGTTACGCAGGCCCCACAGCTGGACGGTTTTGAGGTGTCACTGCGTGATGCCAAAACCCTGGAGGTGGCGGTGCCGAAAAGCGAAAGTCTGAATACGCTGTTTGCGGAATTGGCCCGGCAGAATTTTGAAGTAATGAGCATGCGTAACAAGGCGAACCGACTGGAAGAATTGTTTGTGCGGTTGGTTGAACAGAATCTGCCAGGGGAGCAAGCACCATGAGCGCACGCGAGCAGTGGATCGCATTCCTCACGCTGGTAACCAAGGAAATTCGACGTTTTACCCGTATCTGGCCGCAGACATTACTGCCACCGGCGATCACCATGACGCTGTATTTCGTGATTTTCGGCAACCTCATTGGCAGCCGTATTGGCGAAATGGGCGGTTTCGATTACATGCAGTATATCGTCCCCGGCTTGATCATGATGAGCGTAATTCAGAATAGTTACGGCAATGTGGTGAGCTCCTTCTTTTCTACCAAGTTCCAGCATTCGATTGAAGAGATGTTGGTATCGCCAATGCCGTCCCATGTGATTCTTAATGGCTATATTGTCGGCGGTATGGTACGTGGCATGTTGGTCGGCTTGATTGTTAGCTTGCTGAGCTTGTTCTTTACGAAATTGTCCATGCAGCATTGGGTGATTACTGTCACGGTGGTGGTGCTTACTGCTGCATTGTTTGCGCTGGGCGGTTTCATCAATGCCACCTTTGCCACTAAGTTTGACGATATTTCCATTGTGCCGACTTTTATCCTGACGCCGTTGACCTATCTGGGTGGGGTGTTTTACTCCATTGATCTTCTACCCGAGTTCTGGCGCACCGTGAGCCTGGCGAACCCCATCGTGTATATGGTTAATGCTTTTCGTTATGGGGTGCTAGGGGTCAGTGATGTGAATGTGTACGCCTCTTTGGGGGCGATTCTGGCATTCGTGATCGCTTTCTACTTATTTGCGTTATGGTTGCTGCATCGAGGAACCGGTATTCGGCACTAACCAATGGCGCTGAATTTAGCTATGCTTTTCAGTAGCCAGTTAACGTGCTATTGACGGGATCTCAAGAGGTTATCATGAGCTATCTTAAGGAAACGCCGTTGGGTCGCTCCAGCGAGTATGTTGATGAATACATGCCTTCGCTGTTGTGTCCTGTGCCGCGCTGGGATGCGCGCGAGAACCTGGAATTGGAAGACACTACACTGCCCTTTCACGGCACGGATATCTGGAATGCCTATGAATTGTCCTGGCTCAATGAAAAGGGCAAGCCCATTGTGGCCATGTGCGAACTGCGTGTTCCTTGTACAACCCCGAACATTGTCGAGTCCAAATCCCTCAAGCTGTATCTGAATTCATTCGCCAATACTCGCTTTGAAAGCCGTGATGCGGTGCGTGCTGCTATTGAGAAGGATGTGGCGCAAACAGTGGGGGGCAACATTGAGGTATTACTGTATTCGCTGCAGGAGTCGGCAGGTTTCCCTGTGTGGGAAGATCGCGGCGATTGCGTGGACAATATTGATCTGACCTTCGAGCATTACGAATACCGGCCTGATTTGCTGTTGTGCGATCAGGGTCCCGAACAGACTGGCCAGCTGTATTCCCATTTGTTGCGTAGCCATTGCCCTGTCACCGACCAGCCAGATTGGGCGACAGTGGTGATCCGCTACACCGGCCGCGCTATTAGCTCGGCCAGTTTTTTACGCTATGTGGTGTCGCTGCGTAACCATCAGGGCTTTCACGAACAGATTATCGAGCAGGTCTTTGTGGACCTGATGGCCCAGTGCTCTCCGCGTCATTTGACCGTGTACGGTCGGTTTACTCGCCGCGGCGGAATTGACATCAACCCGTTTCGCTCCAACAGCGAACAACCCCTCCCCAACCGTCGCACTACTCGTCAGTAGCAAGGATGATGACGGGTTCTATTTTTCAACAAGAAGGAGTCTTTAAATGAGCGAAGGAAATAACAGCAACGGCCTGGCCAAGCAGGAAGAGCGGAGCCTTGGACTGGCATGCCACCTGTTGGCATTTGTCGGTATGGTGTTTCCGTTCGGCAATATTCTGGGTCCATTGGTGATCTGGTTGATTAAAAAAGACGATAGTGGCTTCGTCGATGACCAGGGCAAGGAAGCATTGAATTTCAATATCACCATTTCCATTGCAGGTTTTGTCGCCTTCCTGCTCACTTTCGTTGTTATCGGCGCCTTCCTGCTGCCGATCATTGGTCTTTTCTGGTTGGTGATGACTATCGTTGCTGCGATAAAAGCCAATGGTGGAGAGTACTACCGCTACCCGCTGACGATTCGGTTGATTAAATAATAGCTACGAGCTACAGAAAAGCCGCACCCTTCGGGCGCGGTTTTTTGTAGCTGCTTCAGGGCCCCAAAGGCCAGCCAAACCCAATCCATACCCCTAATAACACCGACCAACCCAGTAGTAATGTCAGGCTGTAGGGCAGCATCAGTGCAACGAGGGTGCCGATGCCCGTCTCCGGCTGATAACGGCGAGCGAAACCCAACACCAGCACAAAATAAGGCATCAGTGGAGTGATGATATTGGTACTGGAATCGCCCACTCGATAGGCCGCCTGGCTGGCCTCGGGAGAAATGCCCAGTAACATCAGCATGGGGATAAAGACCGGTGCCAGGATTGACCACTTGGCCGAGGCGCTGCCGATCATCAGGTTGATCAGTGCTGTGAGCATCACAAACAGTAATAACAGAACTACCTTGGGCACGGTCAGTGCACCGAGCCAGGCGGCGCCTTTCACCGCCAATAGCAGGCCCAGCTGACTGTAGTTAAACCAGGCGACAAATTGCGCGGCGAAAAACATCAATACCAGGTAGCCAGCCATGGAAGCCATGGTGACTTCCATGGCAGTGATAACCGCTCCACTATTGCGGAACTGCCCGCTGACCCTGCCATAAACCGCACCGCTGATACCCGCAATCAAGGCTACGATGACCACCAGACCATGAATAAACGGCGAGCCCAGCACGCTGCCGGTATCCGGATGGCGCAGTGGTGCATCGTCCGGCAATACCAGTAACGCTAGCCCTGCCAGCAGGATTGCCAGTGTCAGGCCGGTCCACTTCATGGCGCGGGAATGGATTTGGGGCACGTCCACTGAAGCGTCTGTCGCGGTATTGGCCTGGGCCAGCCGGGGTTCAGTGAGCTTGCGAGTGACTAGAGTGACTAGCCCGGTCACCAGAAAAGTGGAGGCGATGATAAACCAATAGTTGCCAGTGGCCGCTACCGCGCGGTCCGGGTCGATGATGTGTGCCGCTTCTGTTGAGAGCCCGGCGAGGGTGGCGTCCACCGGGCCCACCAGCAGGTTGGCACTGAAACCACCAGAAACCGCCGCAAAGGCGGTGGCGATGCCGGCAATGGGCGAGCGGCCGGCCAGCTGAAACACTAGTCCAGCCAGTGGAATCAGCACCACGTAGCCAGCATCCACGGTCAAACTGGAGAGCACCCCAGCAAAGGCAACGGTGAATACCAAGGCGCCGCCGGAGGCGCGTCGTACCAGGCTGGTCAGGCTAACCGAGAGAAGGCCCGACTGTTCGGCCACGCCCAGCCCCAGCATAGCGACCAGTACTACGCCCAGAGGAGCAAAGCCTGTGAAGTTACCCACCAGACTAGTGAATATATAGCGCAACCCTTCTCCGTCCAGGAGTGAACGGGCGGTAATGGTTTCATCGGTGAGTGGGTGGACTGCGGTTACGTCCAGAGCCCCCAGCACGACCGTGAGAGGAAGCAGCAGCAAGCAGAACCAGACAAACAGCAAGGTGGGGTGGGGCAGTCGGTTGCCCAGTTGCTCAAGCCGAGACAGCCAGCCGTGGGGAGGGTTCATGGTTGAGGTTCCTCAAAATGAACCACTTACTTTAGCCAGTTGAGCCAATGGGGGGCAAGTGGTGGCGAGTCATGCAGCCAAAGCTTGTGCAAGTTATGAGGGAACGATTGGACACCGGCATCCAATGATTTTTTTAAAATTATGGGGCGCGATAGGACAGCCCGAAGACGGTGCGATTCACTGATACGACAGTCTCAAGACAAGCCATTAGAGCCGCTGTTACGTTTTGTTGGTTTGCAAAGCAATATTTGAGTGCCGGTGGTAGTCAGGGGGGGGGACCAAGATGATAGTTATCAGTTATCAAGAGAGTGGTCATTGATGCCGGGATAGCGGCGATTTCTTTTTCAAGATCAAAGCCGCTTTCCCGGAAATTCTTGATGCATTTTCTTATCGGGGAGTATCACTCCTGAAACGCTACTTCAACTCTTTGGAATTAAGCCCCAGCACACGGCGAGCGATAACCAGTTGCTGAATCTGTTGGGTGCCTTCAAAAATATCCAGAATCTTTGAATCACGGGCCCACTTCTCCAGAAGTTCGTCTTCGGTGTAGCCAAGGCTGCCAGCCAGCTCTACACAGCGCAGTGTGATGGCGTTACCAACCCGCCCGGCCTTGGCTTTGGAGATGGAGGCTTCCAGGGTGTTGGCTTTCTTGTTGTCGGCCATCCAGGCGGCTTTCACCGCCAGCCAATAAGCGGCTTCCCAGTCAGCTTCCATCTTGTAGATTTCCGCTTCCACGGCAGAGCAGTTGTCTACGGGTTTGCCGTAGTCGTAGGTGATGTTGTCGTTGAGCAACTCCTTGATACGCTCCAGAGAGGCCTTGGCACAACCAACCGCCATGGCGGCCACCAGCGGGCGTGTGTTGTCGAAGGTCTCCATGACACCGGCGAAACCTTTCTTGGTGTCGATCTCCGGGGAGCCAAGCAGATTCTCCGCAGGTACCCGACAGTCGACAAAGTTGATCGCTGCAGTATCGGAAGCACGGATGCCAAGCTTTTTCTCAAGGCGTGCCAGCTCCATGCCCGGGGTGCCCCAGTCCACCACGAAAGACTTGATCGCCGCGCGGCCCAGTTTCGGGTCCAGGGAGGCCCACACCACCACACAGTCGGCGCGTTCACCGGAGGTCACAAAAATCTTCTCACCATTGAGAATATAGTGATCGCCGTCTTTTTTAGCGGTGGTGCGAATAGCCGCCGAGTCGGAGCCGCAGCCGGGCTCGGTGATGGCCATGGCGGCCCACTTGCCTTTGAAACGATCCAGTTGCTCGTCATTGGCGACAGCTGCAATGGCCGCGTTACCCAGCCCTTGGCGGGGCATGGCCAACAGAAAACCGGTATCGCCGTAGCACATTTCCATGGCGCCCAAGCATACGACCATGTTCGCGCCATTTTTGACGCTGCTGTCATCTTGAACCTTGCCACTACCGGTGGTGGCCGCGCCGGCGGAGTTGGCTGGGTCACCTTCGTTGAAGCCATCCAGTATCGAGGCGAGCATATCCAGCTCCTTTGGATATTTGTGCTCCCCGCGATCATACTTGCGCGATAGTGGACGGAGGGTGCTTTGAGCTACCTGATAGGCATTGTTAATCAGGGGTTTAAACTTCTTGGGAATTTCAATATTCATGGTTGTCTCCCTCCTTACAGGTGCAGGCCGCCGAAAGCGACCCCAACAGCACGCAGATCCCGATACCAGCGTTCCACCGGGTACTCTTTAGTGAAACCGTGGCCACCGAGCAGCTGCACGCCGTCGGTACCGATTTTCATGGCTTTATCTTTTACCAGAGTGCGAGCCAGGTGGGTTTCTCGCTGGAAGCTTTTGCCCTGTTCGGCACGGCTGGCCGCGCGGTAGGTGAGCATGCGCATGGCATCTAATTCGATGGCCATATCGGCGATCATGAATGCCACCGATTGACGGTGGCTGATGGGTTCGCCAAAGGCGGTGCGTTCGTTGCAGTAAGGGCCCACGTAATCGAGTACCGCCTGGCTCGTGCCAATGGCCATGGCACACCAGGCCAGGGTGCCCAGATCCACAAAAGCGCGATAATCAAAATCGTCGCTGCCCAAACGGTTGGCTGCCGGGATGCGGACCTCGTCCAGTTTCAGTGGGCGTTGGCTGCTGGCGCGGATGCCCATGGAGGGGTCGTCGCCGGCGGTGAGCCCGTCGTTGCCACCTTCTACAATGAACACCGCTGGGCCGTTATCGGTTTGTGCCGCGATGAGGAAGATTTCCGCTTCAGCCGCTAATGGCACCAGAGATTTCTCCCCGTTAAGAATGTAGTCGCTGCCATTCTTGCGCGCGGTGGTGGCCAGCACCATTGGATCGAACAAGGGACGCGGCTCGCATACAGCAATGGTGGCTTTGGGCGGATTTTCTGCAGCGAAGCTGCTCAGATACTTGCCTTGTTGCTGCGCGGTGCCCCACTGGGTCAGGGCATTGGCCACGCCCATGGGGGCAAGAATCGCTACCGCCTGGCCCATGTCACCGTGGGCCAGGTCTTCTGCCAGCAGCATGCTGGTAAGGGTGGATTTCTCTGTGGCTGCGCCCCCCAGCGCTTGCGGTACCGCGAAGTAGTTCAGCCCCAGTTCCTGCGCCTGGGTCATCACCTCATCACTGGTTTGTTGCTCCGTATCTGCGTGCTCGGCCTGTTCGCGCAGCACGGCCATGGCAAAGCTCTGGACGCTGTCGCGGATCATCTGTTGTTCATCGGTAACACCAAGATCAAACAGGTCATGGGTATGGCCGGGCGCAGTAAGGCGCTCAGGCTTGTTGCCTGTATTGCCGGATTTGAATGCACGGGCGGTGGTGGTAAGAACGTGAAAACCGCTCTTGGTCAGGGTGTAGGCAAGCCACTCGACGCTTTTACGCATGCCGATCTTGTCGAGTACTTCCGAGCTGGCCAGGCGGTTAAGCGCGGTTAGCGCATACCCCACTGCATTTTTCGCCATGGTGAAACCTCATTGTTACGTCTATGGATTGCACTCAATTATGGAGAGATGGTGCAGAGCCACATTGACCAGTGTGACTGACTGGCCGGGCATAGTGGCAACCGCGCGGCGCCACAGGCCTAGTCATTGGCAGGGTTAGAGGGTATGGGAGGTAAGGGACAGAATAGTAGCGAACCACATTGGCTCTGTTGTTTTGAAGAGAAAAAGCAAAAAGCGTTTACGGTAGAGGTTGCTGGGCAAGCCCTGCACTCTGTCTTTTTTCAGTGGAAAAGATTCTGCTGATCAACGTGTCACTTTCAACCCAATTCCACGCAGAGGGCAGTTGCCTTATGGCACCTATCCCTCCCGCGTGGTCGTTTGTTGTTGCTGATGCTGTTTTCAAAGGTTTTCGTACCGGTTCATATCGAGAATAGCAGCCTGGGTTGGCTCGTGTTTTTCCAGATACTGGTCCAGCGCATGGAAGTATTGCCAAAACTCAGGGTGTGTGCGGCGAATACCGTAGGCGTCCACCAGCTTGGTGAATTCCTTCTCCGTTTTCACTGCTTGCATTTGACTAACGAAAGCCTGCAGCTGATCTTCTTGTACCAGGAACATGAAGTTGGGATAGCTGGCCAAGACGCCGGGATACAGAGTTAAGGTGTCCAGTGGCGGTTGGTAGCGCAGGGACTCTCCCATCATAAACGCGACATTGGTGTGTGCCCGGTTTCGGAACAAGGAATAAATTTCCTGTTCACCCTTGCTGCCCCTTACGTGGATCATGCTGACTTCCGGCATGAAATTGACGGCTTTCAGGTTGGCCGCGCGCCGTGAAGAGATGCTGCTGAGGATGTGGTCTGCCTCCTGTTTCCAGGCAGAAACATTGGGCCGTTGGCAGTTTTCACCGTCGCAACGGTTTATCGGGTCTGGGCGGGCATTTAGTTTGGCAAATTTAACCAGTAGATTATCGTTAAACTCGTTCATGGGGGTGCTGGTGTCGAACTGGATTTGTGTAGGCAGATCGGTATCTACGGATTCATAACTGACCGCCAACCGCAGTTTCCCGGTGTTTTGATACCAGTTGGCTAGTACAGGTTGGCGCAGTGTCGCCGGGAGGTAGCGGAGCGCGTTTTGTTCTGCGCCATTACGAATCAAATCAAAGTAGAGGCGCGTTTGTGCCTGATGAGACACGGACCCGAAAACATTGAAGTTCACCACAAGGTTGTAATAGCTGCGCTCGAACAACGGGTAATCCATCACCCAGGTGGTTAAAGGCAGGTCGCCGATCAGCCCTTTGCGTACGGAAGAGTTATCGTGATGACGAAAAATGGTCAGCAGCGCATTGCGATTATTACCATCGCCGTCCCATAACGAATCCCAACCCGGGCCTTGGGGTTCGTTATCAGCGTAAGCTTGTTTGCGGGCTTTGAGATAATTATTACGTTTTTCACTGTACTTAAGCCATTGGGGACCCAGTGCCAGCAAGTCATCATCCTGACCTGGTAAACCCAACAGGTCGCTAACCTGGGCACGGTAATTTTCTTCGGTGATGTAGAGATCCTGATCTGGATCCTGAAACACGGTCCAGAATTGGTCGCGGATCACGTCAGTGGCCACTTGGCCGCGGCAAACCGGGCCGCGAATAAAGGTGCGAACAAAATATTCGGCTTCATCGAGCATAAACTGATAGCGAGCGCGGGCTGGAATATCGGAAAAGGTAACGAAGGGATTGGCGCGTTGTTCATAGCCATAGCCCGGTAGTTCTTTCACTTCCCAATCGGTGCTAAAGAAATGCTTTTTGGTACGAGCCAGCTTGTCCTTGGCTAAGCCAAAGGTAATGTGTGTTTTGTGTACCAAGGTACCGGGCACAGGTGCAATACGGTACCAGAAATTTTCCGGTGGCATGTCATTGGGGCGATCTGTGGCTACCGGCTTAATGGGTTTCCCTGGAGGGGTGCTAGAGCGCCGCAGTTTGAAAAAATGTGCGGGCTTGCTGTCTGTACCTTTATCAAGGTACAGGTGGGCAAGAAACAGGTGTTCGTATAGCCAGCGAGCCACCAGTTGATGCTTTGGATCACTCTGGTTGAGAAAAGCTTCCCAGTCGTCAATCAGCTGTTGCTCTTCGGCGGTAGGGGTGATTACTTGCGGTTTAAAGGAGGCGCCTTGCTCCAGCCACTGGCGGATGGTGGCAAATTCGTTGTTAGTAAGGCCAGTCACCGCCAGCGGCATCCCTTCCATGGGGCGGTCATCAGCGTAGTCGTTAAATTCATCTGGAGCGGGGCATTGGTTTTGTCGGCTCAGACCCAGGGCAATATCCTCGGGAAGCTTTTCATTGGGGTTGAAGGTGTGTCTTTTGCCCAGCTCCAGCATTTGATACAGCAGGGAGGCTTGCATGCCAGAGGTACTGTCGATGACAGAATAGAAGCCCTTGTCACGCCATTGAGCAGTGGTTTGTGCATCCTTGAACAAGCGCGTGGGGTCGACGGTCTGATTGCGTGTGCCGTCATAAACATTTTTCTTGCTGGCGCCCCGGTCCAGGCCTTCGACCGCTTCTAGCTTCAGTTGGCAGGGGGCGTCATAACAGCCGTGGCAGGCCAGGCACTTGTTTTCGAAGATTGGGCGAATATCGTCATGGTAATTAGGTGACGTATTGGTGAGGTACTCGGGAGGGAGCGGGGCACTGGAAACCGGCGCGGACAGAGACAGAGCGCAAAGCAAAAAGAACAATATCCCTAGTGAAAAGGTTCCATGTGAATGCCAATTGTTTTTCATATACCCCAGTCTCCCTATAACGGATTGACAGTGTAGCGGGAGCAGACAGAGCCGGCCATGGCTGGCCCCCCTTTTTAGGATCTGTTGTTTTGTAAAAGGCCGAAAATTGGCTGTTAGAAGTAATGCACCGTTTATAGCATCCAGAACATAGTGGCGGCCCACCCAATTAAAACGGCGATAACGGCGGCGGCGGTGAGTTCATGCCTCAGGTGCCGGTACCAGGTGGGGAGCGTGTCGTTGAACACCATCTGTTCAGTGCCCCACACAAACATAAGCCCGGCGGCGAGCATGGGCATCGATAATTCCAGCGGTAGCAGCAGGGCAAACCAAGCCAATAACGCCGGTACTAGACCAAATAGTAGCGTTGGGTATTGGTTGCTGTGGTGCATTTGATCGAGTGCCCTGCCCCAGTGAATGGCGCCGAGAAACGCCAGTACAACGGCGGAGTAGGTGGCCAGAGCATGCAGCGCCCAGCTGCTGGTCTGGGCAAACCAAGATAGCCCAGCCAAGCCATAGAAGGGGATGTGTCCAATGTAGGACAGGGCTTTGGCACGACGGATATTTTTTTCCTGACGTGTGCTCACAGTGTTAATTCCAACGGATGCTTTGTTTTTATTATCGTTGATGCAGGGTGAAGGTTATGACAAGAAGGGGTAGCCAACCCAGGGTTGTGCTTGCAGGTGGCGGGGGAGGTATAGCGGGTGTGCCGGCTCCCCTGAGCTGTTAAGGCGAATGTAATGCATGGCTGGCAATTGGCGGACCACCTGCATGGCGCGGTCGTTAAAGCGCCCATGGTTCCCCCAAGCCGCTACGACTAGCTGGGCCTGACGGGCCAAGCGCCGTAGCCAGCGGTCATTTTGGGGGCCCACGGGGTCTGCGGCAGCAAAGAGATCCTTTGGGTAGGTTGCCCGATACGCGAACAAGTTGGCCACGCACAGGCCTGAGTAGCCCCAGTCCTGGGCAAAACCCATGCAACGACGAATGGTGGGGTTGTCGTGGTGGGGATCAGTGGTGGAGGGGTTGAGGCCAATCACCAGCATAAAATCATCACTCTCCCCCCACTGGCGCCAGAGTGCATAGCGGTACTGTCCACAGCGGGAAAAGCTGGCGTGACGTTGCAGATTATCGGCTGTCTTGGTCATGGCTGCGTATTATAAATCTCTGGCACAGTGAACGCTAAGGGCAATCAAACAGGCCAACAGTATGGAATTTAAAGATGTGATGGCCCAGCGCCATAGTGTACGGGCATTTACCGACCAGCCAGTAAGCGAAAAGGTGCTGAACAAACTGCTCAGCACTGCCGCCTCGGCGCCGAGTTGGTCCAATACCCAGCCTTACCAGATCGCTGTGGCGAAGGGCGAGGTGCTGGAGGATTTGCGGCAAACATTGCCTCCTAAGTTTGATGAGTTAATGGACCTAGCGAAGGGCTCTAAATTTAAACAGCTCAAGGCCATGGTGACTAAAAAAGGCATGCCGGACGGTGATTTCAAACCGGTTACTGATTATCCCAAAGACTTGCAGCCACGTCGTAGCGCCACCGGTTATCAGTTATATGAATTGTTGGGCATTCAGCGTGACGATAAGCGGGCTCGCCATCAGCAGATGCGTGAAAACTTCCGTTTCTTTAATGCGCCGGTGGCGGTGTTTATCTTTGTCCATGAAGGGCTAGATGTTTACAGCGCATTGGATGCAGGCATTTTTCTGCAAAGCCTGATGTTAGCGGCCACGGATGCGGGGTTGGCTACCTGTGCCCAAGGGGCCTTGGCAATTTGGCGGTCACCCTTGGAAAAACATTTTACTATTCCGGATAACTATAAATTGTTGTGTGGCCTGTCGCTGGGGTATGAAGCGGATGAAACCATTAACCAGTTCAAACCGGAGCGTCAGCCGCTGGAGGCATTATTGGTGCCGAGAAAATAATGGCAGAGTCCCTATGGGTGACTTTGGGGCAGGTACACCGCAGACCCGCACCCAAGCGTTGAGCGCGGGCCTCCTTCTTCGCGTTATTGCGTGAAGCACGTTGTTTGCAGCGTTTACTTAATGAATCTCGATCTGCCGACGGCTATGCCCATGTTGTTGATGGCGTGGAATGGTCAGCGTTAACACGCCATTATGGAAAACGGCCCTCATCTGCTCTCCGTCTGCATCCGCGGGCAATGACAGCGTGCGTTGGAAGCGACCGAAGCGACGCTCACTGTAGTGGTAACCATCGCGATCAGGTTCGTGTAGAGCTTTCTTGTGACCATGAATCTGCAATTGGTTATCGCTGAGCACTACCTGCAGATCCTGTTTTTCCACGCCGGGCAATTCTGTGTTGATCAGGTAGTGGTCGTCGCGTTCAAGAATAGCCAGGTCAGGCCGCAACGGGGCGGAGGGTTGCGCCTGCGGGGCTGGGGTAGTCCAAGCCATATTGCCAAGTATTTGTTCGAACCCATTGTCGAACTCACCCTCCCAACGCAGTAACGGATGTTCGGGCTGTCGTTGTGGAAGAGAGTGTTCGTGGCTATCCTCCTGATGAAGCCAATTCCACGGTGTCATCTTGTGCATATCCATCGCTCGTTCTCCTCAATCAATGGAAATGATCGGCTGCTTTAGTTTCAGCTGTGAGGGATGTTAGCGGTCTTTCAATGGGGTTTTGGTGTTTTTTTGATCAACTAGATATGGGGCTTCCTTGTAATTTACCCACTTCGATACCACAGATGAGGGTAGGCGGAGGGCGACGTGCTCAAATCAGGGTGATGTCGCTCCCACATAACGGAACATGTGCCGAAAAGGAGAGCAGTCATGTCTAACGATCATGTTTACAAGAAAGTCGAACTCGTTGGGTCTTCGCGTACCACGATTGAAGATGCCATTGAGAATGCGTTGGTAACCGCCAATGAAAGCCTGGAACTAATGGAGTGGTTCGAGGTAACGCAAACCCGTGGCCATATTGAAAATGGCAAGGTGGGGCATTATCAGGTGACCCTGAAAGTGGGGTTCAGGATTTCCGGGTCCTGAATCGCGACAAGCACAAGCTACAAAAAAACCGCACCCTCTCGGGTGCGGTTTTTTTGTAGAGCGCCCAGCGTGGTGCTGGCTGGGCAGCTCAAACCAAGCATAACTTGGCTTTGTGTTGCTGTGCAGCGTGAAGCTTGCTGCTTTTCTTTTTTATACCATTTCCAGGTCTAGAGCCTGCTGGCAGACCCGAGCGGTACGGATAACGTGTAACTGCTTTGGAGACAGATCTTCTGGCAATTCCACGGTGCTGTGGTCCTGGTGGATCTTGATTGGGCCAATCAGGCGGCTAGGCAGTTTAGCTTCATTGGCAATGGCACCAACAATATTGCCCGGCTTCACACCGTGATCGTGACCTACCTTGATCCGGTAGCAACGCATGGTTTTGTCAGTGCGACCTTTGTCGCCGCGGTTGCGCGGGTTGCGGTCTTCGCGACGGCCACCCACG
>Ga0115549_1000651_pt1 | contig 22019 bp, 21 predicted proteins | sample COGITO_mtgs_1004_2_FD_87176 | JGI IMG/M metagenome (GOLD analysis project Ga0115549, IMG submission 87176) | Pelagic marine microbial communities from North Sea - COGITO_mtgs_100430 | ecosystem: Environmental > Aquatic > Marine > Epipelagic | place: Germany:Helgoland, sampling site Kabeltonne...
GACCAGGCTGTCTTTGATTAAGGCTGGGTTCTTTTCAATATTCGCGGTGATCAGACTTTGGTGAACGGAAAGGTAGATGGTGCTGAGGCGGTGAGCGTGCTCCCAAGCATTTGTATCTACACCCGAGAGCAAGGCCATCAACAGTTCTTGAGCATGAATTAGATGAGTGTGGGGGTGTTCACCGTTTTCAAGGGCCACCAATGCTCGCTCGAGGTCGAGGGTGAGGCGTTCAAAAGCTAGCACCACAATTCGTGCAGGTGATGCAGTCGTTACGGCATGGTCACGGTAACTGGCGGCGGCCTGATACGGATTTTTTTGCATTCAGATCAACTTTTGGTCAGTGCTTTAACGAAAACATCTAGTGTGGTCTGCAAGTAACTTTGTTGGGATTGGAGTGAATTGATTTTAGCATTGAGTTCTGAATAGAACACGGTGAGTGAATTCTCACGTTGCGTGAGAGCAGTGTTCATGTCGAGGATCTGCTGGGTCAAATCAGATACGCGGGATTGGCGAGTGGAAACCTCGCGGGACAACGGGCCCGTGACCGATGTTGCCGCTGTCGCAACCGCGTCAACACGGGCCGCGAAGGCCGCAACCTGCCCAATTGTGTCCAGAGAAGCAGGAGTTGATGCTCTGTCGTCATAAGCCGTGCTTAAAATAGATGAGTCAAAGGTAAATGATCCATACCTGGTCAAATTAATCCCGGTATCTGCCAAAGAGGCAAGCGTGTTTGAGTCAAGCGCGGTGGCGAGCAGGTTTTGCGACACCTCCTTAGGGGTGTAATCCGTTTCCAAAACCCCATTTGCCGCGGTCTGTACTTTTATCAAATTGAGCGTGCTGTTCAAAGCCGTCACCAGGTTCTCGGCAGCAGTTGTCATTACGGTTGAAGTCGATGAAGTAGTCGCGCTGGGAGTCACAGTGGCCGTCCCTGCAGTCACCCCCGACACGGTGATCGTCAATCCTGGGAAGTCTGCCAGACCCGAAAAAGTGTTCGAGCTTGATGTTTGCGTCACTGTCGCACTATTTTTGGTGTACGAGATAGTCGCGGTTGTAGACTCGCCACCCACAATCGAAGTGACGGAGAATGGGTACGGGGAAGCCCCTGAAACAGCCCCCGCGCTCGAATACGCCGACACTTTGCCAGCGTCGCCAGAGTCAGAAAAAGCGACCGCGGTGGTAGGTGGGACCCATCTCGCCGCACTGGTAATGGCTTGAGCGGCCGTCCCTACCGCCGCCATACTGGTGTTGAGCTCTTGTAAAGCAACTATTTGCGCACTTTGAGTGGACTTTTGCGCCGCGAGTCGGTCGCCCCGCAAAGACTCAACAGCCATGATGTTAGACACGATGGCTTGTACATCGATCAAGTTCATTGACGTTATGGCGACCACAACACACCTCCATTCATCTTATCGGCACCGCTTAGCGTTTTAGCAGGCGATTTGATAATCGGATTTACAGGAGTTTAAACACCGCGTCAGACATTTGCATGGCCTGAGCTTGCAGGGCGGCGGCAGGGTCTGCACCGATACTGGCCGAAGTCAGGTTCATCATCTCTTTCACAACACCCACATCAAGAGCCTGACCGATCGCCGCTTGCTGATTGACCACAGTGGACTCGAGAACCTGAAGCGAGTTTTGCATCGAGTTCAGATTCCCCGCATTTACCGACTGAGAATTAGTGATGGCTACGGCGGCCGCTTGGAACTCGGCAATGCTGCCAGGCTGGACCGGGGTCCCGGAGTTGACCGGTCCAATGGAAGCAGGGGTCACCGTGATGCTGGCGCCGTTAGAGCCCACCGCGGCAGTCACCGAATTTCCGAGAACTGGAACCCCGCCAAACGTGGTGTTGGCACCAATAGAGTCGATTCCGGCTTGAACAGCCAAAAGCTGGCTGTCAATGGCCGCCGCTGAGTCACCGCTTGCAGCCAGCCGATCTGTAGCTAAAGCCACGCCTTGCTGGGCAAGGGCGACTCCATTGGTGTACGCCGAGTCCGCCGTCTGCAGGACATTTACGGCGTTTTGAGTGCTCGTAATTGCGGTTTGAGTGGCAGCCAACGAAGAAACCAGACCCACTGGCGGGTTAGTCGGGGCAACCGGGGCTGCCTGGGCTGCCTTCACCTCTCCCGAGATCTTTGCCAGCGCATTTGTGGCATTGGCTTGCAACAGGGCAATATCCGGCCGGGTGTTTACCCCGTTTGCACCGATTGCGGCAATTTCAAATGACATGACATACCTCTCTTACGTGGATACCAACAGTGTTCATGAGGCCATTCCGGCCGTACTTGGTTGAAGTGGTCGCTCGGCAGCCGCTTTCTTTTCTTCGGTCAGCCGTTGATCCAAGCCCATCAACTGGTTTTCGGCAACGGCCGCGAAGTAGGCGGACCTTCGTCGGTCCACAGCCCCACCAGGCCTCGTTGACACCGGGACCTCTTCGGGAGCAAGATGCGTATTCATGCCGTCGCGCAACAGCACAAGCGCCTCAGCGCGCAACTGGGACACTCTGGACTCGGTCACCCCAAGGTCCTCAGCAATATCTGCCATGGCGTGGCCCTGAAGAAAGTAGCGCGTGATGACGACACCGAGACGGTCGGGAAGCGCTGTAACCGCCGCCCTCAGATACGTCTGGAACTCGCTTTCCAAGATATGGTCTTCAGGACCGCCGGACTCCGAATCCACGACTTCCTTTGAGGAGAAGCCCCCAGACGCAGCGTCCGCATCGAGGGAAAGCACGCTGCCACGGGAGAGGGACGCCTCCAAGCTGCAGAGCTCCTCGATGCTCACACCCATATATTCGGCGATTTCTGCCTTTTTTGGGGCGGAACCCAAAGTTGCAATCAGGTGGTCCACAGCTTGCTCGCGCACACGACCGGCCTGGCGAACGGAGCGGGACGCCCAGTCATTTCGTCGTAGGTCATCCATAATCGCTCCACGGATCCGAAGGGCTGCAAAGTAACGAAACGGCACCCCACGGTCCTCAGCGAAAGAATGAGCCGCTTGCACGAGGCCTTCAAGCCCCGCCGACCTTAATTCGTCTCGATCAATATGCGTGGGAAGTTTCATGGCGAGGCCGCTGACTACATACCCTACGAGAGCAAGATTGCTGGTCACCAGCAACTGCTTCTCCGACGAGAGAGTCTGCTTTCCTCCTGAGGAAGTTGAGTTTTGCATTTTGGCTCCTTTGTGCACCAGCACCGAAGTGCTGGCGAGAAAGTGAAATGAGCTTCCATGCCCAGGACCACCATGTGATGGCCCCTGATAACTATTTAATCGAAATCCTTTTCGATCCTGCTTTGCGACCGGACATGTGATAGCACGTCCGGGGAGAGTTAAGCATCATGCGCCACGGGGGTGTCAATGTGGCAAATCCGTATTTGGTAAAAAAACATCGGTTTTTACTACATCAGCAAACCTGTTTGGCAGTGTCGAGAAAAAATATCCTAAGGAACTGGACCCGGGGACCTAGCCCACCGTTCATTGGCCCGACACAGGATGTTCATTCCGCCATATTGAGTGAGCAGATTATTCGAATATGGCCTACGGTATCGCCGATGACTTGAGTTCAAAGCCGCGCTAAGGTAAAACCTAAAGAGGAGAGTCATGGGTCAAGGATTCCAGCCGCGGGTGTTGGTGGTGGAAAACGATCCATTCACGCTCGCGCTTGTGAGACAAGCATTGATCGCCGCGAACTTTGCGGTAGTTGGGGCACCAGCGGTGCCCGATGCAATCTCCAAAATAGAATCGTTCTCGCCGCATGCAATCGTGACCGACTTGAATTTTGGGCATGGAGCTCCCACCGGAGCTGACCTGCTCGCTCACGTCGATGAGCACCACCCCTGGATCGGTAAAGTAGTGCTCACCTCGCACGGTTCGGCTTCATTGGCCTTACCCATGGGAAATCAACTCACTGACGATGTCGTTTATCTGGTAAAAACCCAAGTGAGTTCAGTTTCCGATTTGGTGTCCGCGGTCAACGAATCGATCACCGGACAAACCGAAGCAACGGTTCCACAAGTAAATTTGTCGGAACAAATTCGTATTAGCAAAGCACAAGGTCAAATTCTCTTGCTGATAGCCGAGGGTTACACAAATGCCGCGATCGCCAAGAAGCGCGGCGCCTCTGTTCGCTCGACAGAGGCTTTGGTCCAGCGAACCTTTACAGCTTTGGGCCTAGGAAATGATGCTGATTTCAATCCGAGGACAAAGGCGGTAAGAATGTGGCAGCAGGGGCAAATTTTTGTCAAGTAACGGTCCATGACAACCTGTCACCCCCGGATAATCATCTCTTAATTGTCAACTCCACCATTTTGCGCATCAGTTTGGTGTCAACTTTCCAATCGACAGGCACCTTGAAAGTCTTTTTGTTCACAACATAGCGAGACAGGTCTGATGCTAGTTCGGTAAGGACTTCGGTTCTCGTGGGTCCCAGCAGGATGTGGTTCTGGTGCACTGAAACCCCCATGATGTACCGGTCACCTATCTGGGCGAATGGGTGATTCCACGCAATGACAACATCCATTTTCTTGTACTTACCCGTCATAGCCTTAAAAATTGAGCGCACGGTTTCGCACTTAACATCGTCAAACTGCCTCAAGTAGTCATCCACGCTCACGTATTTGCGTGAAGTGGTGGAGCCACGGGAATACAGGACCAATGCATTCGCATGGGCTTGGCTAAATCCGTAATTCTCCCGAAGATACGCGATCTGCTCGGGATATTTCCGATCTGAGATTTCCTTCATTTGATCAAACCAATACGTCATGGGCTGCTCGTATTTCTTCTCAATTGCAGGGAAATACGAAGCCCGATCCGGATTCGCCGCCATTATCTGATCGTACTGCCCCCGCTTTTCACATACGGACAAATCCGCCCTACCTCCAAATAGCCGCGGGTAATGAGTGGCATTCCCAGAATGTGAGTAGATTTGCCCAATGGATCAGATGCTCATTCGTGGACTCGTCGGCACAGTGCTTGCTCTAGTACTTATCGCCTTTGCGGCTAAACGCGGATGGTTCCTTTTCGCACTAGCCCGTAGCGGTCGCCAGTCGGTCGGTCGCTTCACTGATCCCACAATTCGTGTCGAGGCAGAAGCAACTGAAGTCTTAGGTCAAAAGAAACTTCTGAAGTGGATAGTTCCCGGCATTGCCCACGTATTCGCATTCTGGGGGTTCCTCGTTCTGGGCCTCACTATCATCGAAGCTTTCGGCGCCCTTTACGTCGCTGACTTCGCGGTACCGATCATCGGAACTTGGGCGATCGTTGGTTTCGCGGAAGACCTCTTCGCGATTCTTGTCCTTGTTGGTATCGCAATTTTTGCACTCATACGTTTAACAAATGACCCTCGCAAAGATGGCCGCGCATCCCGATTCTTCGGTTCGCACACTGCCGGTGCTTGGCTGATTCTGTTCATGATCTTCAACGTTATTTGGACGCTGTTCCTTTACCGCGCCGCTCAGGTGAACACAGGTGTGTTCCCATTCCCTGACGGTGCATTTGCGTCCGAATACTTCGCGACTTGGATTAACGGCCTCAGCATTCACACAAACGAATGGATTGAAACCGTTGGCTTATGGCTCAACATCGGCGTGATTCTTGTTCTCCTGCTGATTGTTCTCAACAGTAAGCACCTTCACATTTTTACTGCACCCGTCAACGTCTACACATCACGTCGACCCAACGCACTTGGACCTTTGCAGCCAATCATGTTTGACGGCAAGCCACTTGACTTTGAAGACCCACCGGAGGAAGCACTTTTCGGTAAGGGTCATATCTCTGAGTTCACGTGGAAGAACTACGTCGACTTCATGGCCTGCACCGAGTGTGGTCGCTGCCAAGATCAGTGTCCCGCTTGGAACACCGAAAAACCACTCAGCCCCAAGCTGCTGATCATGGACCTTCGGGACAATCTCTTTGAATCCTCGGACTACCTACTCGCAGCTAAAGGTTCCACACTTGGATCAGGTGAGTTCGACGAGAAGGCACTCGCTGGACTGACTTCCGAACAACAGGAATTACTGCAGCGACCATTCATCGGAGATCGCTCAGAGACCGAACACGCTGGCACCGACGGTTACACCTACGACGGTCACCGAGACTTCTCACTCGAACTCCCCGTGATCGGAAACGACGTTCTGTGGTCCTGCACCATGTGTGGCGCGTGCGTGAACCAGTGTCCTGTCGACATTGAACACATTGATCACATTGCCGACATGCGACGCAACCAGGTCATGGTTGCCTCTGACTTCCCCAACGAACTGAACGGGATGTTTAAGAACGTTGAAACCAAGGGCAACCCATGGGGCATGAACGCTGCCGATCGAAATGCCTGGATCTCCGAAGTTCCCTTTGACGTTCGGGTTTTTGGGCGCGACGGTGAAGAGGTAATCCCAGCCGACGTCGACTACCTGTTCTGGGTCGGTTGCGCCGGCGCGTTCGAAGACCGCGCAAAAGCCACCACAAAAGCTGTCGCTGAACTCCTTCACACAGCAGGCGTCAACTTCATGGTGTTGGGTGACGGCGAGACATGCACCGGCGATCCTGCACGCCGCGCCGGAAACGAGTTCATCTACCAAATGCAGGCAATGCAAAATGTCGAGATGCTGAACGAGATCAAGGCGACCAAGATTGTGGTCACCTGCCCGCACTGCTTGAACACACTCAAGCGCGAGTATCCACAAATCGGCGGCGACTACGACGTTGTTCACCACACTCAACTACTCCGTGAGTTGGTCAACACCAATCGACTCACCCCGATTACCGAACCTGGTGAGAGCGTGACCTACCACGACCCCTGCTACCTGGGTCGTCACAACAATATCTACACACCACCACGTGAACTCATAGAAGCCACGGGTGCGAAGAAGATTGAAATGGAACGTTCAGGCGACAAGTCGTTCTGTTGCGGTGCCGGTGGTGCTCGCATGTGGATGGAAGAAAAAATTGGAACCCACGTTAATAAGAACCGCGGTGACGAAGCAATCGCAACTGAAGCTAAAACAATCGCTGTTGCGTGCCCGTTCTGTTCGGTAATGCTCAATGACGCGGTCACCTCACGGCAACAGGAAGGTCTCGCCGAAGGCGTCGTGGTCTCTGACGTGGCAACCCTGCTGCTCGAGGCGACTAGAAAAAAGACGTTTAGCTAAACACTCGATCGAGCATCTGGTCAACCAAGGCGATCCAGTCCTCATTGTCGTATTTGGTGTCAGACACGTCGTTGATTGCTTGTCCCAAGGTATAAGCCTGAATCATGACTGCCCCTGCACGTGGACTGTAGCCACTGGCGAGCCAACCTCGGTTCTGTGATTCACGAAATAGGTCCTCTGGCGAACCGTGTCCGACAGGGTCCAAGTAGTCAGTAATTGACTACTGACGTCTGCCAACTACTGCCGTCTGTAACAGTTGGCCTCTACGACACTTTGTGCGAACTTTGTGCGAGCCTCCGCCTCATGGAAATTTCTGTGAACCTTTCTAAAGGCCGATCCTGTCCGGCCTATTGATCACATGGGCGAGCCCTAGATCGTCTATTGGCGACCACCACAGAGACTCACTTTTTGCTTTGAAACGCCGAAACGCCCCAGAACCGAAGTTCCAGGGCGCTCCGAGGGCGTTTGCTACGAACTGCGGGTGTAGTCCCGTCTGGTCGCCAGCCACTTGTCAATTGTTGATCGCTTCCACAGCGGAGTCCTGCCGTACTGCTTGTCCGGCTTGGGCATGTAGCCCCGTGACCGATACGACGTGACTGTGTTGGTTGGCAGATTCATGATCTCCGCAACTTCACCGATTGTCAGCATGTCCGTTCCCTTCATGTGAACAGCCTAGGCTGAGGCAAGTTCCAGAGCGCGGAAGGCGCTGTCCTCCAAGGAGGCGGCGCGGTCACCGTCAGGAACGGTCTGGGCGAACGACGTAACGGCCTGCATGATGCCGCCCGCTGTCATCTGACCGCCCCGAATGAAGTGGTCAAGAACGCCGTCGATGGTTTCGTCGCTGAACGACAGTTTCTTGCCGACCCATTGAACGACGTGCTGCGGCTTGTCGCTGAGTTCGGCCTGAGCCTGATCCTCCATGCTGCGGATCACCTTTGTCATGTAGTCGATGTCCAAGAACGTCTGAACGGCGTCCCGAGACTTGAGCGTGATCAGTTCCAGCGTCTTGGCCTGAGTCTCCTCGGACCAATTGATCGCCCCTTCGGACAGGCGCTCGCCCAAATGAACGGCGCGCATGGCGTCCTTGGTCCGCTTCATGCCGTTCTTGCAGACAAGGACCGTGAACCGAGGCGTGATCGTGAACGCCCCTTCTCCGACCTCGCTGTTGCTGATGACGAACCCTGCCGTTACGCCGGGATCGTCTTTGGCGTCGTCGCCCGAGAGTGGGCATCGGTGTCATCGGAGTGGTGACGCTGGTGGGGATCGACATCCGCGGTGATGATTGGCTCAGCGTCGCCGCCTTGGGCATCACGATCGTTGGCTATTCCTTCGGCCCGATCATCGTCGCCACGAAACTGTCTCGCGCTCCCGCCATGGCCGTCATCACGATGGCGCTGGTCGTCAACGCGATCGTCTACGCCCCATTGGCGTGGGTAACCCGGCCACTGGTGCCCGTCTCTGCCCAAGCGTTGTGGTCGGTGATCATCCTGGGTGTGTTGTGCACGGCGGCGGCCTTCCTGGTCTTCTTCGCTCTGATCGCCGAAGCCGGCCCGTCCCGAACGACCGTCATCACCTTCATCGCCCCGGCCGTGGCGCTCGCGCTCGGCGTCGTGGTTCTGAGCGAGCCGCTGACCTGGGGAATCCTCGTTGGCTTCCCCTTGGTGATCATCGGTTCCTTCCTGGCGACCCGACGGGCACCTGCGGTGGAGGCCGAACCCCACCCGTAGACCTCGATTAAGCGGCTGCGTACCGCCTCACCATGAACGCTGAGGGTGGAACAAGACAGGTCATTTTGTTTCATTCGACACGGACGTAGGTGAAATCAGCAGATTTCGGGTTATTTTCTACCTTCATCACATCTGTTCCTGGAGGACATCATGAACCGTCGCACGCTCGCTCGCTGTGGATCAGCCGTCACGGCCATGCTGCTTGCGGCAACCGGACTCGTCGCCGTCGCTCCGGCAGCCTCCGCGGCGTTAAGTACCGGATGTCAGGCCGTTGATGACGATGGCGCGTACACCGGGTCCAACATCTACTGGCAGCAGGTGAGTGGGGGGTTCACATTTTCGACGGGAGAAACGCTGAAGATCACCTTCAGTAGCCCAACAAGTGCGACGCCCACGACCGCTCACATCATGGCGGGTACCTCCGCCGGCGGGGGCGTCTCCGCCTCCTTCTCGTCGAAGGCATCCACGAGTACTTTTCCGGCGACACTGACTTACACGCTCGACCAGGATTACAGCTACGTTAAATTCGCGATTGACAACGGAAACGTCAACATGGTTTTCGAATGCGGGGTGGCCCAAACGATCACGTTCGCGAACCCGGGTGACCAGGAACTGCCCACCGGAACGGTCAGCCTCACGGCCACCTCGGACTCGGGCCTGACGGTCTCGCTTGCGTCCTCGACGACGTCGGTGTGCACGGTGTCCGGAACGACGCTCACACTGAAAACTGAGGGAACCTGCACGATCACCGCGAGCCAGTCGGGTTCAGGTGACTACCTCGCCGCCGATGACGTTGTGCGCTCGTTCACGGTGAGCAAGGCTTCCCAGACGATCACGTTCGCCAATCCGGGATCGAAAGCGCTCAGTGTGGGGAGTTTCACCGCGTCGAGTTCGGCGGATTCTGGCCTGACCGTCTCCCTGGCGTCCAGCACCGGCTCGGTGTGCTCGATGACGGGCTCCACCGTGAGCCTCCTGGCAACCGGCACCTGCACACTCATCGCCAGCCAAGCCGGCAACTCCAACTACGACGCCGCCACGAACGTGGAGCGTTCTTTCTCCGTCACCGCGTCCAGCGGTGGCGGCGGTGGTGGGGGTGGTGGTGGAGCACCAGCACCAGCAGCACCAGCAGCGCCAGCACCTGTAGCCACCGGTACCACCACCGCGGCAGTGCTTACGTGGACGCCTAACTCCGATCGAGACAAGTACGTGTCCCGTGGCTCGGGAGTGGAGATTTCCGCCGAGGCGCTCGCTCCCACCGGGGGAAAGAGAGCAGTCGATGATGGCGACAGGTTCGCCCTTGTCGATGGAGACGACATCGAGCTGGACATCAAGGGCATCGCCGACGACAGCACGTTGACCGTGTCCTTCACGTTCGCGGACCCCGATCGCCCCGAATGCGCTCTCGAATCCCGAGAAATCGAGGTGGGGTCAGGTACGACCCTCACCGAGTCCTCCATCTCCTTCGATCCGGCCGATCAATGCCTGGGCGAGTGGACGATGACACTCGAGGGGCAAACCAGCTCCTCGACGGCATTCGAATTCACCACACCCATCGCACTCGCGGCCAAGCAGTCGGTCACCGAAACGTTAGATGCGAAGGGTTCCTACTTCTTCAAAGGACGATCCGACGCCTTCCATTCCAAGTCTCCCCGCAAATTGACACGCCTGGCCAACTCGGTCCCCGAGAAGGCAGACGTGACCATCGCGGTGACCGGTGTCTCGGTTTCCCTCAAAGGCAAGAAGGCCAACAAATCCTTGGCGAAGAAGCGCTGCGAGCAAATCGAGGAATTCATGCGCGAGGCCCTGCCCGGGGGCAACCTGACCTTCGAAAGCACCGCTGTCGGGGCCCGCACACGCGGAGGCGAAGTTTCCACGGACGCGATTCTGCTTCGCAACACGCGCGGTAAGCCGCTCACGACCGTGTCCGTCACCTACACCACACTCCAGTAACGCTCCACCTGCGGTAGCCGCCGATGTGGTTGACTCCCAGCCATGACGTACCTACTGCGCACCATCACCGCACTCCTCGCAGCCGTCGGGCTTGCCATCGGCGCTCTTGCCGCCGCCGCACCGGCACACGCGGACGATCACGTCACCTTGACGGTGACCGAACTACCCGGTCAGGTCCGATTGATGCCCGGAGAGAAGATCGAGTTGACGCTCCAGACCAACCGCACCACCGGGTACCAATGGTCGGCATCGACAGCGGGGAAGAAGAAGGCCATCAAGGTGAGCAAGGGTGAGTACACCCCCTCGGGGTGGCGGCATGGCACGGGCACGACGAATCGATCATGCGGGCTGTTTACACCCAGACCGGCTTTGACCATCTGGGGCAGGCCGCAAGCGCCATTGAAGGCCGTTTCTGAGCCCTTCTGTGCGACATTGTGTGCGAAACTAGGCTGACTACCGCGTTTGCCTACTTTTGGCAGGCGGCAAAAACCGTTGCACTACAAGGACTTTCTACCCGTCGGGCTGACAGGATTTGAACCTGCGACCCCTTGATAGGTCCTCAAGTGCGCTGGTAAGTCTGTCTTGCTCAACCGAGAGCGCCTCCCTGAATCGAAGGTTGCTTCCAGCCATGCCCAATGCACGAGCCCTCTCAAATCGATTCTTGGCAAGTGCTGGGTCTTGTGTCGCTCGAGTGACCCCCTTTAGTCCTTCGATGAAATCTTCTTTGTTACTCGAATTAACGAGCAACCTTTCGATCATTTCAATATTTCGATCCACATGAATTGAGAAACGGCGAATAAGTGCAGCCTCAATGAGATCACTAAAATCTTGGAAGTGGTGATACAGGGAACCCTTGGAGATCCCCGATTCGAGTATTACTTCATCAATGTGAACCTTGTCAGGTCGTTCACCGTCCATTAGCGAGGCTGTGACCAAGATCAGGCGTTCCTTTGTCGGATGCGCACTTACACTCATAGAGCGAAGTTAATCACAAACTTCCCGCGCATCACTAATCTAAAAACTGACGCTTTCGGATTTATTGGGCTTTCGTGACGAATACCGCCGCCATGTGGAACTAGATCTTGGTGCGGTGGAAGTTTGCAAATGAGCGACTAGCCGTGGGGCCGCGCTGACCCTGATAACGCGATCCGTATTTTTCAGAACCGTACGGGTGATCTGCCGGACTAGAAAGTCGGAATAAACATAGCTGCCCGATCTTCATTCCGGGGAACAGTTTAATGGGCAGTGTTGCAACATTGGACAACTCAAGTGTGATGTGCCCTGAAAAACCCGGGTCAATAAAACCTGCTGTTGAGTGCGTGAGTAGACCAAGGCGACCAAGTGAGGACTTCCCCTCCAGGCGACCGGCGATGTCGTCAGGGAGTGAGACCACTTCATAGGTCGAACCCAGAACAAATTCCCCGGGGTGCAAGATAAAGGGTTCATCACCTTCAGGCTCGATCAGCCGGGTGAGGTCGGCTTGCTCGATACTGGGATCAATATGCGGATACTTGTGATTCTCAAATACCCGGAACAGTCGGTCAAGGCGCACGTCAATACTTGAAGGCTGAATCATTTCTTGTTCAAATGGTTCAACAGCCACACGCTGATTGTCGATCTCGATTAAAAGGTCCCGGTCTGATAGCAGCACACGCGAAGGCTACCGGTTTTGCTCAGCCCGCGCGGCGATAGGCACCTGGAGTGAGCCCAAGAACTTTCCGAAACTGACGGGTAAATGAACTCTGGTCGTAGAAGCCACACTCAATGGCAATCTCTCCCAAGGATTTCGACGTTTGGGTGATCAAGAAAACTGCGTGTTCGAGTCGTAATCGCTGCAAAAGCTGTTGGGGTGGCAGCCCCAAGGTTCCTCTGGCAAGTCGCTCAAGTGAAGTGGAAGACACTCCAGCGATCTGCGCCATGTGAGGTACCCGCCACGGAAGATCAATTCGTTCCCTGATCGACGTGATTACTCTTGCCAGCCCGGCATGGGCGCTATTTACTTGAGCGTGAAGATCGACCGAGAGGACTGCAACCCCTAAGGGTTCACCCGCATCAGATCGAATCACCGACTTACTAGTTACATACCAACCAAGTTGGCCGTCGGCACGGACGATTAATTCAAGGTGGTTTTGCAACGGGCGCCCGGTTCTTAGTACCAATTCGTCTTGGGCGAGATAAGAGTCAGCGAGTTCGTCACCGAAGAGTTCCCGAACTGTTTGTCCCATGACGTCACTTGATTTAAGGCCCAGCCTCGCGCAGAAACCCTCGTTGGCGTACATATGTCTGTCCTCGAGATCCTTGATCGAACCCATAACCTGCGGAACTCCGTCGACCAATTGACGGAATAGAACGACCGATTTGTTTTGTATTAATTCGACATCCACATGCATACTCTTACACAAGACAACCATTGCTGCCAGCAGTTGGATTGCTCCATGACAACCGTGAGCGACCTTCCCTCAGACGAGGCCTTGATTGAACTGGCACAAGCACGAGCTTTGGCCTTGCTCGAGGCATCCCTTGCTGACACTTCTCGCAAGGAGGCCGCCTCAGCAACTCGCCTGTCTAGATTGCTCGCCGACGAAGCGGGTCGCGATCTCCTCCTTGACCTGACAGACCAGGTTCTTCGGATTCGCAAGGCCAAGCGTTCGGCGCGCAGACTCCATGATCTGACCGGTGCGGGCGTTCCCGCGTCCCTTGGCAAATTTGATGGCTTCGGCTTGTCTGTTTTGGGAAAAATCGCTCCCCTGATCCCGGGCATCACCGCGAAGGCTGTTGACTGGAGGATCGCTAAGGACACCGCCGGAGTAATTCTTCCCTCTGAGGATCCATCGTTTAGTAAATATGTAAAGAATCGAAAAAGTGACGGTTTCAATCTCAATATCAACGTTTTGGGTGAAGCGATTCTCGGAGACGACGAAGCAACTAAGAGAACCGACTCAGTTCGCGGTCGAATTTTAAGGTCCGATGTCAACTACGTGTCGGTGAAAATCTCGGCCGTGTGCGCGAACCTTGACGTGCTGGCAAAGAAAGAATCATTGGAGCGAATCGACGAGCGACTCACCGACCTTTACCACGCAGCCGCATCAACGACTCCCCCAACTTTTGTAAATCTCGACATGGAAGAGTTCCGCGACCTTGAGCTCTCCGTTGAGTCGTTCATGCACGTGCTTTCTAAGCCGGAGTTCCTTCAACTGCGCGCCGGTATTGTGTTGCAGGCTTACATCCCTGACAGTCACGACGCGCTGCTCACCCTTATTGACTGGGCGAACGAGCGCTTTCGCAGTGGCGGGGCACCAATCAAGATTCGTTTGGTCAAGGGAGCAAACCTGGCCATGGAAGCTGTTGAAGCAGAGTTGCACGACTGGCCCCAAGCTCCATATCCAAACAAGCACGACGTTGACGCGTCCTACAAAGCAATGCTGGAAACGGCACTAACACAGGCAGACCGCGGCGCAGTTCGTCTTGGTATTGCCAGCCACAACCTCTTTGAAGTTGCGTGGGCACTAACCCTGCGCGACCTACTTGGAGCGCACGACATTATGGAAATTGAGATGCTCGAAGGCATGGCACCACCACAGTCACGCGCGGTGCGCAATGACGCCGGGGAACTCCTGCTGTATTCACCCGTCGTTGCCAAAGAGGACCGTGACGCATCTATCGCTTATCTGTCACGTCGCCTGGACGAAAACTCTTCACCCGAAAACTTCCTGCGGGCACTCTTTGACATCACACCCGGATCACCCGAATGGGATCGGCAATCTGAGTGGTTCCGCAACTCCGTGCGCGAGCGTCACACCGTTGCACGTAAATCACGTCGCATTCAAAACCGGAATACCGAGATAATCCGCTACGCGGTCGACGGAAGTTTTCACCCAAGTGTTGACACCGACTTCACCCTCGCACGCAACCGTGAATGGGTCACTAAGGCGTTCAATGAAACGAAGGTCCCTGAACCGGTAATCGTCGACTCCATTTCTGAAGTTGATCAAATAATTGAGCGGGCTCACACGGCACAACTTGAGTGGGCCAATACTTCGTGGGCAGCACGTCGAGTCGTACTGGCTCAAGTCGCCGAGGTCATGGAATCCCGGCGCGGTGAAACACTGGCAATCATGGCTAAAAGTGTCGGTAAGACACCACGTGAAGGTGACCCCGAGATCTCAGAGGCAATTGACTTCGCAAACTATGCAGCCCACTCAACTTTGGCGCACGAAGAGTTCATTTCCCAAGGGCTCACCTGGGCACCGCACCGCCTGGTCCTCGTTGCCGGTCCTTGGAACTTCCCGGCTGCAATTCCTAACAACGGGCTCGTCAGTGCAATTGCCGCGGGTAGCTCGGCGATCCTGAAACCAGCACCAGAAGCTCGGGCAGTCGCTGCTGCCCTCGTTGATCAATTGCACGAGGCGGGTGTCCCGCAAGATCTCGTGCAACTTGTCTGCACCCCGGACAACGAAGTCGGAACCCACCTCGTCACCCACCCCGGAGTTGACATGGTGATGTTGACGGGCTCGATTGAGACCGCGGAAATGTTTCAGAGTTGGAAACCCTCAATGCACCTCAACGCCGAGACAAGTGGCAAGAACGCCATGGTGATCACCGCTGCGGCTGACATTGACCAAGCGATCAAAGAACTGGTCAAGTCCGCATTTGGTCACGCCGGCCAAAAGTGCTCCGCTGCGAGCCTGGCAATTATCGAAGGCAGTGTCTACGACGATCCGACATTTCACATTCGTTTGGCTGACGCGGTTCGTTCACTTGCTGTTGGTGAAGCAACCGACTTCAACAATATTGTCGGCCCGGTAATTAATCCTCCAACCGGAAACCTCTTACGAGCGCTCACCACACTTGAACCAGGTGAAGCGTGGCTGGTTGAACCGATCAAGATCAACGAAACGACCTTCACTCCTGGTGTGCGCAAAGACGTCAAGCCCAACTCCTGGTTCCACCTCAATGAGTGCTTCGGCCCAGTGTTGGGACTCATGCGGGCCAGCGACCTTACCCACGCGGTTCAACTTCAAAATGCAACGCAATACGGGCTCACCGGTGGGATCCAATCCCTTGACCCGAAGGAAATTGACTTCTGGCTCGCCAACGTCCAGGTTGGTAATGCCTATGTCAATCGCCATATAACCGGTGCGATCGTGGAACGTCAACCATTTGGTGGTTGGAAGAAGTCCAGCATCGGTCCAGGCCAAAAACCCGGTGGCCCCAATCATCTTTCTGGTTACGGGAACTGGACCGAGCAAGGCATCAATATTGATTCAGCGCTCGCTGACTATAGATATCAATGGAATAACTACTTCACCCATGAACACGACCCAACTGGTCTGAAAAGTGAAGCAAATATCTTGCGCTACTTCCCAGTCGACAAAGTCTATGTTCGGTGCAGTAATCCCACGGCCCCTGAAATAGATCTCATGCGCGCTGCCTCTGCAATAACTGGCGTGCCACTCGAAATCTCAGTGCGAAGTGACGAGTCCGAAGCAGCATTGGGCAACCGAATGCAGCATGCGATCGGTGAATCCAGACTCCGCATTCTTGCTCCGGCGACCGACGAACTGCTTTTACTCGCCCACCAAGCGGGCATAACCGTCGACACCGCTCCCGTCACTGGAAGTGGTCGACTGGAACTGACTCACTGGCTCAAAGAGCAGGCAATCTCGCGAACCATGCACCGGTATGGGCGACTGCTGAATTAAACTTTCGAATTGAAAAAGGGGTGTTCAACCAGAACATGCCACACATTTACGATTGCAACTTCAGGCACTCAACACCGCTCAAGTGATTGAGGACATGAATTTGCCTTGGTTTAGCCTTCATTCTCTCAAGGGTTCGAGATTGACGTTTGAGTTCCGCGACGGGAACGTCTAGGTCCTAAATTATGAGGATTACCACTAATGAGTCAACTAAAGTCAATGCGTAATCCACTTCACCCCGGGGAATTCATTTCAAGTGTTTACTTGGAACCTAGCGGCGTCAGTGGCCGAGAGCTGGCCACCAATTTGGACGTTGCACCATCAACGCTTAATCGAATCCTTAATGTAACGAGCCGGGTTTCGCCAGAAATGGCTTTGCGATTGTCCAAAGCGCTAGGTCGCACCCCGGAAAGTTGGCTAATAATGCAAGACGCATACGACTCATGGCAGGCACGCAAAATAGTGAAATTGAGTCGCGTGAAGCAATTTGATTGGGAAGCGGTTTAAATCACCAGGACTAGTCAACCTGAATTAACTGCGTCAGGATGAACCGTTGTGTTACCCAAGGAGTCCCGAGAGATCCGGCGGGATGTCAGCAGCGCACTCTTGCATGGCTTCAAGTGGTACGAAATCAAGCGCTGCTTCATTTGTTGCCGCTAAGACAACCGGGGCTTTAACCCCAGCTTCATAGGACTGCAACCAGCGTCCCGCGCACACTCCCCAACGGTCCCCTGGCACCAAACCCGGGAATCCGTATTGCGGCATTGGCGTTATTAAGTCATTACCCACTGAACGTTGGTGCTCCAGAAACTCAGCACTAACAACAGCGCAGACGGTGTGAGACCCAAAGTCCTGATCACTTGTATTCGTGTACCCGTCCCGGAAAAAGCCGGTCAAAGGCTCAATGCTGCAGACTTCGAGGGATTCACCATGCACGTTTCGTTGTTCCATGTGAATAGGCTAGCGGGGAACGAGAAGGTCTGCCTTCGCGTCCAAGGTTCACTATGAAACTCCGAATAATTACGTCCGCAGTGCTGGCCGCCGTGGCAATCTCACTTGTCTCACCTACCGGAATCGCAACAGCCCAACCTAGGGCTCAGGTTTCAATGGTTGTGAGCACGTCGCAAGTTATGAAAAATATCGACTCGTTCGGCACAACACAGAACGATCTGATCAAGGCGTACCTATTGGACTACGGATCACGATTCACACAAGCAGAAACCAGGATTCTTATCGATGCACAAAAGAAGGCCAACTCCAATGTCCGCCTGCTCAAACGTGCGGCTTCAAAGACCGACCGGCTGATTCGCGCGAAGGCCCCAGACCGCAGGATTCAGTCAGCAGCACTCGCTGCCCAAGCCTCGTTCAACAAAGCCTACGCATCTGCCGAATCAACTCAAGAAAAATTAACCCCCCTCCTGCGAGAGCACCTGTCGTGGACGGAAGCACTCGGCGCCTACCGGGACTACACCAACGCAATGGGGGACTTCGAAGCAATCGGCATTCAACTCAATCAAATTGTTCAACAGACCACAACCACCCGCTAGTCCTGCTTTGGCTAGACTTGATTTGCACAATGACGTGCGGCCGAAGGGCCAAAAGGCAACGCGGGCGTAGCTCAGTGGTAGAGCGCTAGCTTCCCAAGCTAGATATGCGGGTTCGATTCCCGTCGCCCGCTCACTCATAAGTCGCCAGTCAACGGGAAAGACTAGAAACACGTCGTCCACGTTGATGGATCCTCGGTTGCTCCGCCACTGTTATAAATCCCACTGGTCATCACCCTGTTACTTCTACCGCTGGAGCTCATGATTTACATGGATCGCTGCTGTTCCTCTGGCGCCTGACAAATGCGCCTGAATGTCCACCTCAGCAATGGACTCGACCAGAGATGCGTTTTTGGGGTGGACTACATCACAACGATTGGGTGAGGCCACCTCACGTTGCACATCATGCAAAGGTCGCTTTTGCCAAACTCACTAGATAGAGTTCCGTTCATGGGTAAATGGGCTGAAGGTCGCACACTTAGTAAAAAATGTTGGTCGCTACTAGGACAGAATAAATATTTTCTATGGTTCCCCGTGATCGGACTAATTCTCGCTCTACTTCCGCTCGCGGTTTTCGGAATCCCTGCACTCGTGTTGCTTGCATACGATTCTGAACTCTTGGGAATCATCCTCGCTGCGCTTTGCCTGGTTTTCGTAAACTACGCTTTCACCCTGTCAGGTGCTGCACTAGTGAGCGCAGCAGATGAAGAACTTGCCGGTAAGGATGCTTCCGTTGGTTACGGATTCGGTAAAGCCTTCGGGAAACTCGTTCCCCTATTCGTTTGGGCGATAATTCGCGCTGTCGTAAGCGCGTTTTTTGCTGCGCTGCGTGGGAATAATAGCGGAGCTGCTGGAGTTGCCAGCAATATTTTTGCAGCCATTGGCGCCGCAGCGTGGTCAATCGTCACCTTCTTCGTCACCCCCTACATCATGTTTCACGACTCCAATGCGGTCGCTGCGATTAAAGAGTCGGCGAAACTCGTCAAAGAAAAGTGGGGCACGCAACTCACCGGTGGAATTCGGATTGGCGCCAGCGTCGCACTCATTATTTTGCCCGCAATAGCGCTTGTTGTAATCGGGGTCATCATGCTTTCGGGTGATGGTGGTGGAGCTGCCGTCGGTGGAGGGCTCATTGCAGTTGGTGCAGTCCTGTTCCTTATTGGACTCTTGATCGGCAACACACTCCAAGCAATTTTCTCCGTTGCCCTATATCGTTTCGCCACGGGCTCAACCGAAATTGCACCCTTCACCGCAACCGAGCTACAAGGAGTTCTGCGTGTCAAATCTTGATGGAAAATTATCACTTTCGGGCAAGGTCGCTGTAGTCACGGGAGGTGCACGCGGAATGGGTGCGGCACACTGCATTGCCCTAGCAGCACAGGGTGCATCTGTTGTTGTGTGTGACGTACTCGACGTAGAAGGCGCTGCGGTCGCCGAACAGGTGGGTGGTACGTACCTGCACCTCGATGTAACCAGCGAAAGTGACTGGGAATCAGCTGTCACTGCAACTGAAGCGGCCTACGGTCCCATCAACATTTTGGTTAATAACGCTGGCGTGGTTGGACTTGGCCGAGTTGATAAAACCGAACTTGAAGAATGGAACCGAATCGTCGGGATCAACCTCACTGGAACTTTCTTGGGAATCCGATGGTGCGCCGACTCCATGAAAAAAGCCGGCTCCGGTGTGATCGTCAACATCTCTTCGACCGCAGGGCTTGTGGGGTATTGCGACATGTCGGCATACGTTGCCAGCAAGTGGGGTGTTCGCGGCTTGACCAAGTCAGCAGCCCTTGACCTTGGTCGGTTCAATATTCGTGTTGTTTCGATTCACCCAGGAATAATCGAAACCGATATGGCTGCCGACTTGGCCATCAGTTTCAAGCGTCAAGCAATTCCACGAATTGGACAGAGTGAAGAAGTAGCAAAGTTAATGCTGTATTTGGTCAGCGACGCGAGTTACTCCACGGGAGCAGAGTTCGTTGTTGACGGTGGTCAGACATTAGGTCAGGTTTACGACCTGACCTAAGCTGTAACGGCTAGCTAGGAAGTTTGCGAAATACTGATTTCGGGAGAGTCTTCAATCCCGCCATGACAAAGCGAAGTGGCCCTGGCGCGTAGACCGTGCTCTTGCCTTTTTTGAGTGCGGCAACGATTATCTTGGCTACGTCTTCGGGGTTTGTTGTCATGGGCGCTTCGGGCAGGTGACTTGTCATACGGGTACGGACAAAACCCGGGCGAACAATCAGTACGTGGGCACCCGTTCCTGCGAGTGCTGCGTCAAGTCCTTGTGCAAATGCGTCAAGACCCGCTTTGGTTGACCCATAAACGTAATTGGACCTGCGTGCTCGATCCCCTGCAACACTCGAAAGAACAACGAGTGCGCCGTGGCCTTGATTCTTGAGTCGCCGGGCAACATGCAACCCGGCGCTAACCGAGCCGGTGTAGTTAACCGTTGCAACCTCGACCGCGTGGCTTGGGTCTTCCTCTGCGGTCATTTGATCACCGAGGAGCCCGAATGCCAAAATCACAACGTCAATATCGGAGCCGTCAAATACCCCGTCAATGATCGCGCCGTGGGATTCAGTATTTTTCGCGTCGAACTCAATTGCCTCAACGCCGGTGATATTGAGATCTCTCAGTTCCGCAACGGCGGCGTCAAGGGATTCGGACGGGCGGCCGGCAAGCAGTACTCGACGAAGTCGGTGCCTCGGCATTTCCTTAATGGTCGCAAGGGCGATTTCACTTGTTCCACCAAAAACGAGAACGGACTGTGGTTCACCGAGCGCATCAAGCATGAGTGGGGCCTTTCAGATTTCCAGTCGACGGGACAGGTCAGATGCAAATACGTGATTGGGGTCCATGGTGTCACGGATTTCACGCCATTCCTCGAGGCGCGGGTAGGTTCTAGCAAAATTTGTTGGTGACTGACGCGAGTCCTTTGCCAAATACAGTCGGCCACCTTCCGCACTGATCAAGTCGTCGAGTTGATCAAGTGTCCGACCCAGTCCCGGTACACCAGCGGGGAGGTCCGCAGCCAGGGTCCAACCCGACTGAGGGAACGACAGTGGTGCTTGGTTCCCTGGGCCAAATCTTTTCAGCACTGTTAGGAAACTTGGAGCGCCAATCTCTCGGAGTTTGCCGAGTGCGATTTCGACCAAGTTGCCGGCAGAGTCGGGGACTTGAAACTGATACTGCAAAAAGCCTTGGGGTCCGTAAATTCGATTCCATTCCTGCACACCGTCGAGCGGGTGGAAAAATGCGCTGATTTTTTGTTGTTCACCGACCCGCAAGCTCGGGTGCTTGCGAAACCAACCCTCGTTAAAAGCTTGGACGGTCCACTTATTTAGCGCTCCCTTGGGAACTAGACCTGGTGCTGTTGCAATCTTTTTTGGATCGTAACTTCGCGGGTTCTTGATTTTGTCGTCATTGCACTGCTGCGCGGTTGAGTGATCACCTCGAGTAATTACTCCCCGACCAGAGGCAGACACGCTGTCAATCCAGGCGACCGTGTAACGGTATTCGTGGTCGCGCTCGAGCATCGAGGACATAACAGCGTCAAGGTCTTTGCCTCGTTCGGTGTCGACCGTTATATAGGAACTTTGAATCGGAATTACCGTGAACGTCGCGCTGACGATTACTCCGGTCAGTCCCATGCCGCCAACGGTTGCCCAGAATCTCGGATCTTTGGGTGTGAGGTTGTGCATAACTCCCAGGCCGTCAATGAGCGCTAACTCAGTAACGTGAGCGCCAAAACTTCCGTCACGGTGATGGTTCTTACCGTGGATGTCGCCCGCTATTGCGCCGCCAACCGTAATTATTCGGGTTCCGGCACTCACCGGAACAAAAAATCCACGGGGAACGATCTGGCGCAATATCTCGTCGATACTGGCGCCGGCATCTGCGGTAACGCTCATGTTATCCGCATCAAGACGAAAGCCCGTCATTGTTGTCATATCAATC
>Ga0115549_1000669_pt1 | contig 21657 bp, 16 predicted proteins | sample COGITO_mtgs_1004_2_FD_87176 | JGI IMG/M metagenome (GOLD analysis project Ga0115549, IMG submission 87176) | Pelagic marine microbial communities from North Sea - COGITO_mtgs_100430 | ecosystem: Environmental > Aquatic > Marine > Epipelagic | place: Germany:Helgoland, sampling site Kabeltonne...
GTCGAGGCATTCTTTGCCACCACCGACGGATGGGATGCGCCGGTTTTTGATGATCGGGGCAGTCCACGCTATCCGCGTGCCTGTGACACAACCCGCGCAGAAAACGCACAGGTCGACAGGCTACTTGCGCAGGTGCAATAGCGACATCAAACGCCCTTCGCGGTCAAATTTTCCTTTGGTCGTGCTCTGTCCGCCTTGGGCAATGACACGCCGGGCAAGAAGCCAAGAGAGACAGCCAAAAGCAACCCCAGCCAGCCCCTGACCGATCAGTACCCCTTGCGCACCGAACGCGAGCGATCCAAGCCAGACCAGCGGCACCATCGCAATTGTATTGCGGCCCCAGTTCATCCATGTGGAATAAAACGGGTGGCCAAGGTTGTTAAACGCCGCGTTGCTGACAAATAGCACTCCGTTAAAAAAGAACAAAAGAGCCAGAGGTCCGCAAAACAGATAGACAAGCTGGCGTGCTGTGCCGGTGACGTCAAACAGATCCGCGATAGGCGCACGCAAGACGAACAGGATCACGGAAATGCCCACGACAACCACACCGGCAAACAGTATGGCCGCATTAAAACTCTGCCGCACCCGCGTGTGATTGCCTGCGCCGTAATTCTGCCCGATGATCGGCCCAACGGCGCCTGACAGCGCAAAAAGAACCGCAAAAGACACAGGCATAAGTCTGCCCACGATGGCCATTCCTGCGACGGCTTCTAGACCGTATTGAGCCATAGATCGCGTGACGATGGCTTGCCCCAGCGGCGTGGCCAGTTGCGTGAGAATGGCCGGGACGCCAATGGTTAAAAGCGGCCGAATATCATTCAATATTTGAGCAGGGTCAGGGCGTGGCAGTCCACCGTGGTGTCGTAGGATCGACAAGATTGCGGCGATTGCGATCGTGATACGCGCAGCAACAGACGCCAGTGCCGCACCCGTTAAATCCAACTCAAATCCAAAGATCAGGATCGGGTCCAGAATTGCGTTCACGGCCCCACCATAGATCGTCGACATCATCGCCCGGCGCGCATCTCCATACGCCCGCAAAATACCGCCGCCCATCATTGCGACCACCAAAAACGGCAAGGACGGCACGACAAGTCGTAAATATCCCTCAGCCATCAGAGCGGTCTCGCCCTCTGCCCCGATCATCCACACGAAAAGCGGTATGTTCAGCCAAACCAAAAGAGCAAAAAGGACACCAAAGACGACCCCAAACAACAGGCCGTGACTGCTGCGCGCGCGGGCCGCGACCGCATCTTTCGCACCAAGGGATCGGGCCACAAGCGCACCGACCGCAATGGCCATTCCAATGGAAAAAGACGTGGTGAAAAACAAGATTGAGCCGGCATACCCAATCGCCGCCGCCAATTCGGCCTCTCCCAGCATGGAGATAAAGACCATGTCCACAAAGTCGACCAGAAATACTGCCATCAATCCGATGCTGGCGGTCAGTGACATGACTGTCACGTGCCGCAAAGGCGCGCCTGTCACAAACTTTGCGGTCGCATCACCCACGTGGTTGTACCAGTGTTGCGCACCCGCTGATTTGAGGGAAAGTCTGTCGCGGCATGAGCGCAGCGGCCGGGGTCATGCGCGAACCTTGACCACCTGCAACAGCGGCATCAATGATGCCATATCTGGACCATGGGCCTGACCGGTCAGCGCCTTGCGCAATGGCATGAACAACCCCCGACCCTTGCGGCCAGTCGCCTGTTTGACAGCCGCAGTCCATGCGCCCCATGTTTCAGTGTCAAAGGTCCCCGCTGGCAACAGTGCCATCGCCTCGGTGACAAAATCCTCATCGTCGGCATCAATCACCGGTTCCGCACCAGATTGGCACAGTTCCCACCATTGCCTAAGGTCATGCAACGTCTCGATATTGTCGCGCATCACGGTCCAGAACGGAGCGGCCAGATCGGCAGGCACTCCAAGCGCGTCGATACGCTCACGTACATCTTCGAGCGCGACAGACTGTAGATAACGACCTGTCATTGGAAACAGATCATCAACGTCAAACTTGGTAGGTGCTGATCCGAAATGGCCAAGATCAAACCCATCGATTAATTCAGCCATGTCGCTGCGCAATTCGACCGGATCAGACGAGCCAAGCCGCGCCAGCAGGCTTAACAACGCCATCGGTTCCACCCCACGCTCACGCAGATCGCGCAACGCCAATGTGCCGAGGCGTTTTGACAACGCCTCGCCTTGTGGGCCGGTCAACAGCGAATGGTGGGCAAAGCGCGGAACAGTGCCGCCGAGCGCTTCGATGATCTGAATTTGAGTAGCCGTATTGGTCACATGATCCGAGCCGCGCACCACATCTGTCACACCCATTTCAGTGTCATCCACCACCGATGCAATCGTGTACAAAACCTGTCCGTCCTGACGGATCAGAACAGGGTCGCTGACACTTGACGCATCAATGCTGATGTCACCCAGAATACCATCATTCCACTCGATCCGCTCGTGGTTCAGCTTAAAACGCCACACGCCCCCGCCCCGTTCCGCGCGCAAGGCATCCCGGTCTGCCGCGCTTAGCGACAAAGCGGCACGGTCGTAGACGGGTGGTTTGCCCATGTTCAGCTGTTTTTTGCGCTTGAGATCCAGTTCGGTTGGCGTTTCGAACGCTTCGTAAAAGCGTCCGACCTTGCGCAGCTTGTCCACAGCATCAGCATAGCGATCCAATCGCTCTGATTGTCGCTCGACACGGTCCCAATGCAGGCCCAACCAATCAAGATCTTCTTTGATCGCATCGACATAGGATTCTTTGGAGCGCTCAGGATCGGTATCGTCGATCCGCAAGATGAAAGACCCGCCCGCCTTGCGCGCGATCAAGTAGTTCATCAGGGCGGTACGCAGGTTTCCCACGTGGATATAGCCGGTGGGCGAAGGGGCAAAGCGAGTGGTTGTCATTATCATCTCCGGTGTTGCGCTTGCCTTGTCACAGGGGGCGCTTCTTGTCCATATCAGGCGGCCCTTACGCGTCCTATACCGCAGTTCATCAGTCAGAACTAAGTGCTTCAAGTTTCATCAGATTGCTTGAAACTTTTTGATACCCTCTCAGGCATACAGTTGCAGACCGATGCCGCACATGTCGATCAGGATGGATCGCGCCAGCGGTTCACGATGGGATAGCGACGATCCAGCCAAAAGGCGTGTTTTGTCAGCCGGGCACCCGGCGCCGACTGGAACCGCTTGTATTCACTCAGATATATCAGCTTCTCGATTTTGCGCGCTATATCGGCATCAAACCCAGCGGCGACACAATCTGCGACCGAACCATCTTGGTCCACCAAAATCTCGAGTAGAGCATCCAGTTCCGGATAATCGGGCAGGCTGTCACTGTCTTTTTGATCCTCACGCAGCTCTGCTGTTGGGGGCTTGGTGATGATTCGGTCGGGGATAACTGCGCCAGCCTGGCCCTTCATCCAATCTGAGTGGTTGGCGTTGCGCCACCAGCAGGTTTCGAACACGCGGGTTTTGTATAGGTCCTTGATCGGGTTGTAGCCGCCTGCCATATCGCCGTAGATCGTAGCATAGCCCACAGCGACTTCGGATTTATTGCCCGTGGTCAGAAGCATTTCGCCAAACTTGTTCGACAGAGCCATCAGCAACAATCCGCGAATCCGCGACTGGATATTTTCCTCTGTCAGGTCTGGATCCGTTCCAGCGAACAATGGCGCAAGCGTGCTGGTCACCGCCGCTCGCGCTTCGGAAATAGGCAAGTAGTCATAGTTGCAGCCAAGCGCATTCGCACAGACCTCTGCATCTTCGAGACTGTCCGTCGAGGTATATTCTGACGGCAGCATTACACAACGCACATTTTCGGGCCCCAAAGCATCAACCGCGATGGTGGCAACCAACGCACTGTCCACGCCGCCCGACATGCCAAGCAACACCTTTTTGAACCCTGTCTTGGCACAATAGTCGCGCAGCGACGTTACCATTACACGGTAATCTTGTTCCCACGTGTCAGGGTGACGCGCCAATTCGCCGGGTACAACACGCCAGCCCTCCGGGCCGCGCTTGAGGTCCACGTGGGCCACGGTTTCATCAAAGACCGGCAGCAGCGCCGCCAATGACCCACCGGGGTTAAGCGCAAAAGACCCGCCATCAAAAACCTGGTCATCCTGACCACCAACCATGTTCAAATAAATCAGCGGCATGTTATTCTCGACCACACGAGCCACCATGTGGTTCAGCCGCGTCTCGAACTTTCCGCGGCAGTAGGGCGAACCATTAGGCACCAGAAAAAACTCCGCGCCAGTTTCTTGCAAGGTTTCAGTCACATCCGGATGCCAAGCATCCTCACAAATGGGGCTACCGATGCGGGTGTCACCAACCGAATACGGGCCACCCAAGGGGCCTGCATCAAATATGCGTACTTCGTCGAACACGGTTTCGTTGGGCAAATGGTGCTTGAGAACCCGACTTGAGATCTGCCCATTTTTGCAGATGAGATAGGCGTTGAATAGCTCGACACCCTCAGCCCATGGGCAACCAATTGCCAGCGCGGGGCCGTCCGCACAATCAACCGCCAGTGCTTCAACTGCACGCATTGCGGCCACATGAAACGCCGGTTTCATCACCAAGTCTTGCGCATTGTAGCCGGTGATGAACATTTCGGGCAGAGCCACGAGGTCTGCACCTGCATCCTTGCCCGCCTGCCATGCGGCTTGGGCTTTCGCGGCATTGCCGTCGATATCTCCAACCGTCGGGTTCAACTGGCCTAACGTTATGCGAAACCTGTCGGCCATGGCCGCTCTCCTTCAATGACGGGCGAGATGTAGCAGAAAGCCAAGGCAAGGAAACCCACCTGCGACGCAAAGCCACCAATGTTGGCGCCAACGCGCGGGCCAGATCACGCCATGCGCTGATTAAATCCAGAAAAATGGCACGCGCTTGCACGCTTTACTCTGCCCAAACCGCGCATAAAACCGAAAGGCATTGCCCCTAACGCGCCACTGTCTTACTCTTTCACGGCCTGCCATTCACGGGCCAGAGTCAACGAAATTACCGAGGTACGCGATGCGTGTTCGCAGTCTGATCTTTTGCCTTGCCCTATTGCCGGGCATGGTTTTCGCCCAAAGCGGTTCCGTGCTAACAAAACAGTACGACGATGGCGGTATTTACGAGGGTACATTCCGAGGCGGCCTGCAACATGGCACCGGCACGTATCGGCTGCCCAACGGCTATGAATATGTGGGCGATTGGGTCGACGGAGAAATCAAGGGCGAAGGCGTCGCCAGTTTCCCCAACGGTTCAATCTACACAGGCGCGTTTTCCAAGGGCAAGCCAGACGGCTTTGGCAAGATCATATTTGCCGATGGCGGCACCTATGAAGGGGACTGGCAGGCCGGTGCGATCATGGGTCAGGGCATCGCGATATATGCGAACGGCATCATATACGAGGGATCGTTCCGCAACGCCAAGCACCATGGCAAAGGCACGATGCAATCGCCAAGTGGATATCAGTATCAAGGTGACTGGGTCGACGGGATCAAGCAAGGCATTGGCACCATCACCTATCCCGATGGTGCGGTCTATGACGGACAGATCGCGGCTGGCAAGCGCAATGGCACTGGCACACTTACCATGACTGACGGGCTACTCTATGTCGGTCTTTGGAAAGACGGCCAGATCAACGGCCAAGGCACACTGACCCAGCCCAATGGCGATATCTACACGGGAGACCTTGTGTCCGGCCAACGGCAGGGCGAAGGTCGCGTTATCTATGCCAATGGTGACAAATACGAAGGAACATTCCAAAATGATCGGCGGCACGGCCAAGGCACGTTTATTGGCAATGACGGCTATACCTATACCGGCCAATGGGTCGACGGCCAAATCTCTGGTATCGGGCGCGTCACCTATCCCGATGGCGCCGTCTATGAGGGCGAGTTTCGCGATGATCTTGCCGATGGAAAGGGCAAAATAACTTATACTGATGGCTCTACGTACGAAGGTGATTGGATCGCTGGCGTTATTGAGGGTCAGGGCCGCGCAACTTATGCCAACGGCGTCATCTACGAAGGTGGTTACAAGAATGCGCGCAATCACGGAATTGGCATCATGACCTATTCCGACGGCTACCGCTATGAAGGCGAATGGCAGGATGGCCAGCGCGATGGACAGGGTACCGCTACTTATGCCGATGGCACAGTCTATGTCGGTAGTTTCGAAAATGGCCAACGCAGCGGGCAGGGCAAAATCACAATGGCCGGCGGCTTTGAATACGAAGGCGAATGGAAAGCAGGCGAAATTCACGGCACGGGGACCGCAACCTATACCAACGGCGACATTTACGAAGGCACCTTCAAAAACGGTAAACGCCAGGGTATTGGCACAATGCGCTATGCCACCGGCGAAGAAGCCTCGGGCGCTTGGGAAAACGGCGCTTTACCCGAAGGCGGTTGATGGCGCTTTGCAGACTAATAGTTTGCCTCGCATTGCTGGCCCAGCCTGCAATGGCAGATTGGAAATTTGTTGAACTCTGGTCAGATCCGCTGGATGGGTCACAGACGCGTGCAGCCACCTCGACCAGCGACACCGGTGTAACGCTTCACCTGTATCGAAACTCGGGCGGGCGGGTCTATGCACTGTTCACACTTCCCCCAGAGAGCGGTAATTTCACAAACGAAGGCATCGTCGCGCGGATCACGCCGCAAGGCTTTGACAGCAAAGACATCGAGGTGCGCGATACCCAAAGCCGCATCATAGAATATGGGCGCATCAGCGGCAGCATGTTGCGCGACCGCCTATGGCATGGTCAGGGCGAAGCGCCCGCCTTTGGCACGCTGCATGATCTTTTGGAAGCACCTGCCCTGACCGGCGCATTCCAACTTGCTGACAAAACCACCTTCGACGCGAAATGGAACATGCAGGACGCGCGCTTGCCCATAGCGCAAGCTCTAAGCATCAAAATTGGCGGCGTCGCTGCGGGGGCAGAGTGGGAAGATGCGGCTTCTCAATCACTGCTCGCGGCGATGACAGCCTGCCAGTTTCCTAAACTTGACGTAGTCTGCGTTCAAAAAGTCACTGCCTGCAGCATGAACATCAGCGAAAATCGCGATATTGACGCGTTTGAGACCTGTGTGGCCACCCCGTCTTTGGACCGATGACGACTATGCCACCGAACTGCTGGTTGATGCCTTATCTTTTGTCCAAAACGCGGACAGCCAGAGCTCATCAATCGCATCCAGCGCCTCAGTCGAATAGATGCGATTTTCTTCCCAATAGCGGCCCGATTCGACGATATACCCTAGGTCGGCTTCTGCCTGCTCAGCCTTGAGAACAGTTGGCATATCAGGCAGCGGCAGCGCTTTGCTGGTTTGATCTGCACCAAGCGGATCGGCCTGTGGAAACACAAGACGGCTCTCGGGTGCGGGCGCACGCAAACAGGTGCAGCCCTGTCGTGCAGCATAGATCATCAGCCGGGCAGATTTTGCCTCAAGATTGCGCAGTGTGATGTCGTCTCGTAGCGGGTCGGCCGACCCCTTTCCATAGAAATGGCCGCGACCATGCGCCGGATAGACCATATCACACCCACAAAAAACCATTTTCGATGGGTGCAGAGCGGACAGCACCCAATACCCTGCTGTAAATGCCATCGTCGCGCCCGCATAGATGATCCCACCATAAGCGTTATTTGCCGGAACAAACGCGTCTGAACCGATAAACTGTTGCCCATCAAGCAAAGACTCAGGCATCCGGTCTTTGGGAAAATCATCTGGCGCCACATGGTAATCCCAGTCATCCCTAACGCGCCACGCGTTGTTGATCACTACAATCGCTGAAAATGCCGACTTTGGCACATCGCGTGCGGCAATGACAGCCGGGGCGCTGCCCAGAATCAAAACTGGCTTTGACGTTAACATCTGCGTTCTTTTTATACGCGGCTCAGGCCCATTGCTCGTAAGGGTAACATCCCCACTTCTGCGGTCAACCAAAGCGCTTTGTTGACTGCGCTCACACCAAATCGCCCTGTTCCATCCGCGTCAGAAAAGCGTCTGCATCTGCCAAAACAGTTGCGCGTCGCGCTTCATCCATCCGGTCCCATGTGCGATACATGTTGCCCATGCGCGCATTGTTTGAAAACCTATCGCGGTGGCGATCCAGAAAATGCCAGTACAGCAAGTTGAATGGGCAGGCATCCTGACCCGTCTTGACACTCACCTTATAGGCGCAACCTTTGCAGTAATCCGACATCCGGTTGATGTAAGCACCTGACGACACATAAGGCTTGGAAGCGATAACACCACCATCCGCAAACTGCGACATGCCCACCACGTTGGGTGCCTCAACCCATTCGAACGCATCTGTATAGACGGCAAGATACCATTCGGACACCGCGCCTGGATCAATCCCAGCCAAAAGCGCGAAATTGCCCGTGACCATAAGGCGTTGAATGTGATGGGCATACGCCTCGGTTCGGGTCTGTTCCACCGCCTTGGAAACGCAAAGCATTTTGGTCTCGCCGCCCCAGAAAAAAGCTGGCAGCGCGCGACTGTGGCCCAGACCATTGCGTGCCGCATAGTCCGGACCTTCGAGGAAATAAATGCCACGCACATATTCGCGCCAGCCGATGACCTGCCGAATAAACCCTTCGGCTGCATTGATCGGAACATCACCCGCTCGCCACGCATCTTCTACGGCGTGACAAACCTCTAGCGGATCCAGCAAACCAATATTCAGGTAGGGCGACACGATTGCATGATAGAGAAACTTGTGATCCGTCAGCATCGCGTCCTGATAGTCGCCGAACCCGGCGAGGCCATGGCAGATGAAATGTGCAAGCGCGCGCTGCGCCTGATCCCGGTCAGTGGCGAACCAGAACGGGCGGATCGCACCAAAATGTGTGCCGAAATGACGCTCAGCCATTGAAATCACATCTTCGACGACTTCGTCTGGGCCAAATTGCATCGGACCGCTGTAACCAATATCCCCCGGCGCGGGCTTGCGGTTGTCGTGATCGTAATTCCACTTGCCCCCAGCAGGGGCGTCGCCCTCCATCAAAAGGCCCGTCTGACGCCGCATATCACGATAAAAATATTCCATCCGCAACGCTTTGCGGCCCTGCGCCCACTGATCAAAAGTGGCATGGGTCGCGATAAACCTGTCATCTTCCAATAGCGTGACGGTCAGCGGACAGGTCTCTAACGCCTCGATCAGCCGCCACTCGCCGGGGCGGGTCGCGATGACCTCGGTTGCACCAATGTCTGACGCCCTGCGGATCAACTCGCCGGAGATTGACTGTGTGTTGCTCGTGTCGTCGAGTTTAGAATAAGCCACCTGCCAGCCTTGATCCCGCAAACGCGCTGCAAATTTGCGCATTGCGGCCAGAATCAGCACGATCTTTTTAGGATGATGCGGAACGTAACGGCCCTCTTCCATCACCTCGGCCATAACCACTATGTCGTTGGCTTTGTCCGCCGACGTTAACGAGGAAAGTCCATCGCTCAGCTGGTCTCCCAGAACTAGAATCAATCGGGTCACCAAGGCACCTCCGCACCAGAATAGTCAAAGAAACGGCCTGTCTGATCGGGCCGCAAGCCATCCATCACCGCTATGAGGTTGCCCGCGGCATCATCCGCCGCCACAGCCGGATGCCGGCCAAGGTATTTTTCGGTAAACGCAGTCGCGACGGTACCGGGGTGCAGCGCCACAACCGTCGCCTTCTTGTGCGTTCGGGCCAATTCTATCGACGCCGTGCGCACCACCTGATTAACAGCGGCCTTGGCGCTGCGATAGCCTATCCAGCCACCGATGCGATTGTCCGCGATCGAACCAACCCGTGCTGAAAGCACAGCAAAAACGCTCTGGCTTTCCCGGCGCAACAGCCTGTGCGCATGGCTCAAGACAAGGGCCGGACCAACCGCATTTAATGCAAACTGATCCAGCATCGCCTGCGGATCCAATCGCTTAATCGTTTTCTCTGGGCCAGCACCCGCGATCTCGAGCGCACCAGTGGCGACCACAACCCGGTCAAACGGCCCGTGTCCGGTCAAAACCCGCGCCACGGCATCCGCATCGGTGACGTCTAAGCCATCACGCGACCGCGACAACCCAACCACCTGCGCGCCTCGCTTTGTATAACTACGTACAAGGGCTGAGCCGATCCCACCAGTGGATCCTATGATCAAAACTTTTTCCATGACGACCTAACTAGCCCCGCCATCCCGCTCTTCCAGCTTCATTGTTCCGCGAATGCACCGTTTCACACGCGCACAAATTGCGCCTTCCCATTTTAAATCCAGCAGATATAACTGTAAGTATGAAACCCGCCACACATACCCTCAGCCTGCGCCCTTTCGGTGCCGCTCTGCGTGGCCTCCTGCTCCTAATCCGCCTCTGAGCGCAGCCAGATGGCGCGCCCGCTCAGAGGATAGCCCGCGCGCCCAAGGCTTCAGGATCAGACGAAAAAGAGAACTCAAATGACACAAGACCGCGTTGTAATCTTCGACACAACTCTTCGCGACGGCGAACAATCCCCCGGCGCCACCATGACCCACGCAGAAAAGCTGGAAATCGCAGGCCTGCTGGATGACATGGGCGTCGACATCATAGAAGCAGGCTTTCCCATTGCGTCCGAAGGTGACTTTAACGCCGTATCGGAAATCGCCAAGAATGCAGATTCGTCAGTGATCTGCGGCCTCGCACGGGCACAGTTTGGCGATATCGACCGCTGTTGGGAAGCTGTGAAATATGCCCGCCAGCCTCGCATTCATACCTTTATCGGCACCTCGCCATTGCACCGCGCCATCCCGAACCTCAGCAAGGACGAAATGGCCGAGCGGATCGAACAGACAGTGACCCATGCGCGTAACCTGTGCGACAACGTGCAATGGTCGCCAATGGATGCCACGCGGACCGAATTGGATTACCTTTACCGCGTTGTAGAAATTGCGATCAAATCGGGTGCTACAACGATCAACATCCCCGATACGGTAGGCTATACTGCGCCGCGCGAAAGCGCCGATCTGATCCGTAAACTGCTTGAAAACGTGCCGGGTGCTGACGGCGTCGTCTTTGCCACGCACTGCCACAACGATCTGGGCATGGCGACTGCCAATAGCCTTGCAGCGGTTGAGGCCGGAGCGCGCCAGATTGAATGTACGATCAACGGGCTGGGCGAACGGGCAGGCAACACCGCGCTGGAAGAAGTCGTGATGGCTATGAAGGTGCGCAACGACATCATGCCCTACCAAACCGGCATCGACAGCACCAAAATCATGAATATCTCGCGCCGTGTCGCGACCGTCTCTGGATTTCCGGTGCAGTTTAACAAGGCTATCGTTGGGAAAAACGCATTTGCCCACGAAAGCGGCATCCATCAGGATGGCATGCTCAAAAATGCCGAAACCTTCGAGATCATGCGCCCCGAAGACGTTGGCCTTTCGGAAACCAATCTGGTTATGGGCAAGCATTCGGGCCGGGCCGCGCTGCGCGACAAGCTTGAACAGCTGGGCTTTGAAGTCGGAGACAACCAGCTTAAGGATGTATTTGTGCGGTTCAAGGCATTGGCTGACCGTAAAAAGGAAATCTTTGACGATGACCTGATTGCGCTTATGCGCACCTCAACCGACCCCGAGGACGAGCGCCTCAAGATCGAGAAACTGGCAGTGCGCTGCGGCACCGAAGGGCCACAGGTCGCTGACCTTGTTATGACGATAGATGGGGCGACGTTGCAAACCACCCAGACCGGCGATGGCCCAGTGGATGCGACGTTTAATGCCGTGCGTGCGCTATTTCCCCATGAGGCCCGGCTGCAACTTTATCAGGTACATGCCGTCACCGAAGGCACGGACGCGCAAGCCACGGTTTCTGTCCGAATGGAGGAAGAAGGCCGCATCGTGACGGGCCAGTCCGCTGACACGGACACCGTGGTTGCATCAGCCAAAGCCTATGTTCATGCGCTCAATCGTCTGTTGGTCCGACGTGAACGAAGCGGCACGGACAAGGCAGAAATCAGCTATAAGGTCGTCAGCTAAGCCGACTGGGGCGGGCCGAATGTGCCCGCCGCGAAGCCGTTCCACATCATTGCCTTACAATATCTTCCAGACACATTCCGACCAGTTAAATCAAAAACCCAATGACATAACTGGCAATCGCGCTTTTGGCAGCGCTTTTAAATCGCAACCTTCGTACGGCGCACATGATATGTTGCACAAACTTCTTAGCAAGTGCCGTCGGTCCATTACATGGTCTGGGCACTCTTCTTCAAATCGGCGCAATCGTGCCGTTCTCATTCTGAATACGGTCTTTTATGTGGGCTGACCCGACCTTATAAGCAAGTCATCATTCGCGTCCCGAGTCGGGGCGATGAATGTATTTGGGGTGCACGGCGGATGTCAGTATTTGGAAATTTCGGTGGGCTGTTTTCGTCAGACATGGCGATTGACCTGGGCACTGCGAACACGCTTGTCTACGTCAAGGGCAAGGGCGTCGTTCTATCTGAGCCGTCAGTTGTTGCCTACCACATCAAGGATGGCGTTAAGAAGGTACTTGCAGTGGGCGAAGACGCCAAACTGATGCTGGGCCGGACGCCCGGCAGCATCGAAGCGATCCGCCCTATGCGCGAAGGCGTCATTGCCGACTTTGACACTGCCGAAGAGATGATCAAACACTTCATCCGCAAAGTTCACAAACGCTCCACATTTTCCAAGCCCAAGATCATTGTCTGCGTGCCTCACGGCGCAACGCCAGTTGAAAAGCGCGCCATTCGCCAGTCAGTTCTGTCCGCAGGTGCGCGTCGCGCAGGCCTGATTGCAGAACCCATCGCTGCAGCGATTGGCGCGGGGATGCCGATCACCGACCCGACCGGCAACATGGTTGTGGATATCGGTGGTGGGACGACCGAGGTCGCGGTCCTTAGCCTTGGCGATATCGTTTATGCGCGCTCGGTTCGTGTCGGCGGTGATCGTATGGACGAGGCGATTATTTCCTACCTGCGCCGGCAGCAAAACCTGCTGGTTGGCGAAACCACAGCCGAACGGATCAAGACATCGATCGGGACAGCACGTATGCCCGATGACGGACGCGGCACATCTATGCACATCCGGGGCCGTGATCTGTTAAATGGCGTACCCAAGGAAATAGAGGTTACTCAGGCGCAGATTGCCGAAGCACTGACCGAACCGGTTCAGCAAATTTGCGAAGCTGTTATGGCCGCACTTGAAACAACACCACCTGATTTGGGGGCCGATATCGTGGATCGGGGCGTAATGCTAACCGGTGGTGGCGCACTTCTGGGTGATCTGGACCTGGCCCTTCGAGAACAAACAGGACTTGCTGTTTCCATCGCTGACGAGTCGCTTAATTGTGTTGCTCTTGGTACTGGGAAGGCACTTGAACACGAAAAACAACTGCGCCATGCCATCGACTATGACAGCTGACAGCCAGGCCACGCAGCAAAAGTTGACTTGTCCAACAGCCGCAAATCGCACACCATTCGACACAGGTTTCCAACAGCAATAAGGTTATCACGCCTTGGCCAAGGATCGTATGAACACAGACTACACGGGCCCGCTCAGGCGGCTTATACTGGTTGTTCTTGTGCTGATGCTAACAGGCGTGTTCCTGCTCTGGCGGATAGACAGCCCTCGTGTTGAACGGTTCCGCGCCCAAGTAACAGATAGCATCGTGCCAAATCTTGATTGGGCGATGGCACCAGTGACCGGCACCGTCAACCTGATTCGCGATTTCCAAAGCTATGGCCGTATTGCAAAGCAAAACTCAGAACTGCGCCGCGAACTGCGTCAGATGCAGGCTTGGAAAGAAGCGGCCTTGCAGCTGGAACAGGAAAACGCTCGGTTGCTTGACCTAAACAAAGTACGGCATGATCCGCGGCTAACCTTTATCACCGGCGTGGTCTTGGCCGACTCGGGCTCTCCCTTCCGTCAATCCGTGCTGCTTAACGTTGGTGCGCGCGATGGTATCGTCGAAGGATGGGCCACAATGGACGGCATCGGACTCGTGGGGCGGATCTCTGGGGTGGCCCGCAATACTTCGCGCGTGATCCTGACCACGGACGCCTCAAGCCACATTCCAGCGGTCGTACAACCGTCCGGCCAGCGCGTCATCGTGGCAGGCGACAACTCGGCAGCGCCGCCTATCGACTTTCTTGAGAACCCTGATCTTGTACGCCCCGGTGACCGTGTCGTTACGAGCGGCGACGGAGGTGTGTTCCCAGCAGACCTGCTGATTGGCCAGGTGGCCGCTGATCCCGGCGGGCGCTTGCGCGTGCGGCTTGCGGCAGATTACGAGCGGCTCGAATTCCTGCGCGTGCTGCGCCACTACGGCATTGAACCCGTTTCCGACACCAACGATGTTTTGCGTCCCGCTGCCGCGGCGATGTTGAGCGAAGGAAAGGACGAATGACACGAGCGCCTATCGCACGAGAGGCATGTCATGATTAATCTGACACCATCGCGGCTATGGATTATGCGCGCGACTTTTACTTTTTTGATTGTCACGATCCTATTCTTTCATCTGTTACCGCTGCAAACCGCGGCAGACGGACTGATCTGGCCCGACCTGATACTGACCTTTGCGCTCGCTTGGTCTGTACGACGCCCGGAATACGTGCCGGCGACCTTGCTGGCTGCTACCTTTCTGCTGGCAGACCTGCTTTTGCAGCGCCCACCCGGACTTTGGGCAATGCTGGCATTAATCGCATGCGAACAGATCAAGGTGCAGTCGCGCAGATTACGCGATGCCGGTTTGGGCACTGAACTGGCATCAATCGCGGCATGGATCGTGGGCATTGGGCTGGGCTACAGGTTGGTGTTGGCCCTTTTACTGGTCGAACTGCCCTCTATTGGACCTGCACTGATCCAGATCGCAGTAACGGTACTGGCCTATCCATTAGTCATTGCTACGACACACGGCCTGATGCGCGTGCGCAAAGGCACCGCTAGCGACATCGATGGCAAGGGGGGACGCTCATGAAGCGCCCGAATGCCGATGCCGCGGCAAGTCAGCGCCTGATCACCCGCCGCACTGCAGTTTTGGGGGCGCTGCAGCTTGTCTTTGTTGGCACACTCGGCACGCGCATGCAGTTTCTTCAACTAGACCAGGCGGACCAGTTTCGCCTTTTGGCGGAGGAAAATCGGATTAATATCCGGCTTATCCCACCGGCCCGGGGTGAAGTGTTCGACCGAAACGGGATTGCCCTCGCACGCAACGTACCCAGTTATCGGATTGTGATCGTCCGAGAAGATGCAGGCGACGTAGACGCAGTATTGAGGCGGCTCGGGGCAATCATCCCGCTTGTCCCTGAAGAAGTCGCACGTGCGATTGCTGAAATGCAGCGCTCCGCCCCGTTTCTTCCTGTGACTGTTGCCGATAAAGTTGACTGGGAAGATCTTAGTCGAGTTTCTGTGAATGCGCCTGCGTTGCCCGGTGTCACGCCAGAAGTCGGGCTCAGCCGGGTGTATCCGCGCGGTTCTGACTTTGCGCATGTGCTTGGATATGTTGGCCCAGTCAGCGATTATGATCTTGCTCGGATCGACGATCCGGACCAATTGCTGCGGATCCCCCGGTTTCAGATTGGCAAGGTCGGGGTCGAAGCCAAAGCCGAGGGCCCTCTAAGGGGCAAAGGCGGCGCCAAGCGGGTCGAGGTCAATGCAACGGGTCGTGTCATGCGCGAGCTTGACCGGCGCGAAGGCACGCCCGGCTCTGATCTGCAATTGACCGTGGATGCTGATCTGCAAAGCTATGTTCAGGCGCGGCTTGGCAACGAAAGCGCTAGCGCGATCGTGATGGATGTGAAGAGCGGAGACCTGGTGGCAATTGCATCAGCCCCCACCTTTGATCCCAATCTGTTCGTGCGGGGAATTTCAAATGATGATTACGCCGCCCTGACGGAAAATAGTCGTCGCCCACTCGCCTCCAAATCAGTTCAGGGGTCCTACCCGCCCGGCTCGACGTTCAAGATGATTGTCGCGATGGCTGCGCTCGAAGACGGGTTGATCGAACCCGAAGAAACCACCTACTGCCCCGGTCATCTAGAAGTATCAGGGCGCAAGTTCCACTGTTGGAAACGGGCAGGGCACGGCCATGTAAACCTCCAAGATTCACTTAAACAATCTTGCGATGTCTACTTTTACGATCTGGCACTCAAGGTTGGCATCGAAAAAATTACAGCCATGGCCAATCGCTTTGGCCTTGGAACACGGCATGATGTGCCCATGTCGGCAGTGGCCAAGGGTTTGACGCCAACCAAACTCTGGAAAAATCGAACGCACGGCACAGATTGGGTCATTGGCGATACGGTCAACGCGTCCATCGGCCAAGGCTATATGCTGGCTTCGCCACTGCAATTGTGCGTGATGGCCGCACGGCTAGCCTCGGGCAATGCTGTGCGACCACGATTGATCAAGAACATCGACGGAATCGAACAGCCCACGGGCGCAGGTCCCAGCCTTGGGATGAACGAAAACAACCTGCGCATAATCCGCAGCGCCATGTTCGATGTGGTCAACGACCGGCGCGGTACAGCCTATGGCAGCCGTATTATCGACGATGCAATGCGCATGGCGGGAAAGACCGGCACAAGCCAGGTGCGCAACATCACAACCGCCGAGCGTGCGACAGGCGTCACCAAAAACGAAGATCTACCGTGGGAACGCCGCGACCACGCGTTGTTTGTAAACTTTGCGCCCTATAACAATCCTAAATACGCAGTTGCGGTTGTCGTGGAACACGGCGGCGGCGGGTCCAGCGTCGCGGCCCCCATCGCACGTGATATTACACTGCAGGCCCTTTTTGGGGGTGAACCCCCAGTCGAAGCCTATCCGACAAAGGACCGCGCCAAAATCATCAAGCAACAGCGCAAACTGCGCAGTGTGCAGCCCATCGCCAATGTATCGGGCAAGGATCAGGCATGAGTTATCTTGAATACACGGTCAAACATGTTCCAACCGGCCCGCGCAAACTGCTCTACCTGAACTGGCCGATAGCCCTGCTGTTGACTGCCGTGGCGGGTATCGGCTTTTTGATGCTCTATTCAGTGGCGGGCGGGTCCTTTAGCCCCTGGGCAGAACCACAGATGAAACGTTTTGCCCTTGGGTTCGTGTTGATGCTGATCATCGCCATGATACCGATCTGGTTTTGGCGCAGTATGGCAGGCTTGACCTATACAGCTTCGCTAATCCTGCTGATAGCAGTGGAATTTTTTGGCTCTGTCGGCATGGGCGCGCAACGCTGGATTGACCTAGGCTTTATGCGGTTGCAACCATCCGAATTGATGAAAGTCGCCTTGGTACTGATGTTAGCTGCCTACTATGACTGGATCCCGCCAGCCCGTAAATCGCATCCTTTGTTCGTTCTGATACCACTTGCAATGATCGCAATCCCAGTCGCACTGGTACTTCGGCAACCGGACTTGGGCACCGCGATCCTTTTACTGGCGGCGGGTGGTGGACTGATGTTTTTAGCAGGTGTGCACTGGGCCTATTTCGCGGCGGTCCTTGCCTCTGGCGTCGGCCTGATCGTTTCAGTATTTCAATCGCGCGGCACCAGTTGGCAAATGCTCAAGGATTATCAGTACAAGCGGATCGATACGTTTCTTGATCCGTCCTCTGATCCACTTGGCGCTGGCTACCACATCACGCAGTCCAAGATCGCACTGGGATCAGGGGGCTGGACGGGGCGCGGCTTTATGCAGGGCACGCAATCGCGGTTGAACTTCCTGCCCGAAAAACACACTGATTTTATCTTTACAACGCTCGCTGAAGAATTTGGTTTTGTCGGCGCGTTTTCGTTATTGATGCTCTATACGCTCATCATTCTCTTCTGCATTGCGTCGGCAATTGCCAACAAAGACAGGTTTTCGTCTTTGTTAATTCTTGGCATAGCTTTGAACTTCTTTTTGTTCTTTGCCGTGAACATGTCGATGGTTATGGGGCTGGCCCCGGTCGTGGGCGTACCGCTGCCACTGGTCAGCTATGGAGGCTCGGCGATGCTGGTTCTGTTGCTGTCTTTTGGACTGGCGCAAAGCGCACATGTCCATCGGCCCCGCTAAAACAGGTTTCCATTTGTGCATGCAGCGCGCTAAAGCAGAATGCAAGAAACTTGACTCACCTAACGCTGCCTGAAATCAAAGATTTCAACGCGTTAGGTGAGAATTGTTTTTTAGGCAGTTCGTAAAATGCTATAAACCAAGCGCATCGCAATACGGAGCATGCACCCATGTCCATCTTTCACCTCGCTTTTAATGTCGACGACCTCGACAGTACCCGCGCTTTTTATGGCACGCTTCTGGGTTGTCCCGAGGGACGCAGCTCCGAAACATGGGTCGACTTTGACTTTTTCGGGCACCAGTTGTCGTGTCATCTGGGCCAGCCCTTTGCCAGCGCGCCAACCGGCAAGGTCGGAGTACATAAGGTGCCGATGCCACATTTCGGTGCCGTCCTGCCAATGGCAGAGTGGCGCGCTTTGGCCGATCGACTGGCGAAACACGGCACCGCATTCATCCTTGCCCCACAAATCCGGTTCGAAGGGCAACCCGGCGAACAATCGACAATGTTCTTTTCCGACCCATCCGGCAACCCGATCGAGATTAAGGGTATGGCCCGCTTGGATGGGGCTTTTGCAACATGAGCGTGAACGTCCTGTTTGCCGCGGGCATTGCCCGGTGGCCTGCATACCAGCGTCCGCTGCAAGACGCCATTGAATCCGCCGGGATCACGGCCCATATCGCCACCGATTTGCCCCCCGAAACAGTCGATTACATCGTCTATGCGCCCGATTCTGACCTGCAGGATTTCACCCCCTATACCCGCGCCAAGGCGGTGCTGAACCTTTGGGCAGGCGTCGAGGCAATCGTGGGTAATGACACCCTGAACATTCCTTTGTGCCGCATGGTTGATCCAGCCCTGACCCAAGGCATGATCGAATGGGTCACCGGGCACATCCTGCGCCTGCATCTGGGCATCGACGCGCATATCGATGCAGCCCCCGGCACGTGGGATCCCGTCCCGCCACCGCTGGCCTTTGACAGGCGGGTAACGGTGCTGGGCTTGGGCGAATTGGGCGCTGCCTGTGCCAAGGCATTAGCAAGGCTTGGGTTCAATGTCACGGGGTGGAGCCGCTCTGCCAAATTCCTCGACGGCGTCACATGCCTAAGCGGGGCTGACGGGCTGCGTGCAGCCCTGCAATGCGCAGACTACTGCGTTTTACTGCTGCCCAAGACCGATGCGACCGAAAACACGCTGAACGCCGAAACGCTCGCCCTAATGCCCCATGGCGCGCGCATCTTGAATCCGGGCCGTGGCCCGCTGATCGACGACGATGCGCTGCTGGAAGCGCTAAGCACAGGCCAGATTGGCCACGCAACGCTGGATGTGTTTCGGACAGAGCCGCTGCCCGCAGACCACCGCTATTGGACTGCGCCCAACGTCACAGTGACACCCCACATCGCATCCGAGACCCGCCCCGCCTATTCAGCGCTGAGCGTGGCCGAAAACATACGGCGCGGCGAGACGGGCGCGCCGTTCTTGCATCTGGTGGACAAGACAGCGGGCTATTAGAGCCTGTCGCCCCTAAGTGGGCCCAGTTTTGAGCTTCTCAGACATCTGATATTAAACGCGTAGAAAGACCTCTGCATAACGTGACAAAGGGCAGTGTCCGACCTTTGGTGAGCATATCGGAACACCAAAGTTTCTTTCAGGGTTCTTCAGAAACGATTGCATTTTGGCACCTTAATAAAACAAAAATATGCTCTCTGGTGGTGAGAGGCGGGCGCTGCCCGGCCTGCGGCCTGGATGAAAGGTGGTTATGCTCCAGTTGTTACGCGTGCGATCTGCACATCAGGCCGCCAACCCGCGCCCTTTCAACAGCGCCTCGACACCCGGCAGCCGTCCGCGGAATGCGGTATAAAGCGCAGCCGCATCGACGCTGCCACCGGTGCTCAGGATATGCGTCTCGAGCGCTCGGGCCGTTTCGGAATCAAACGCGCTTCCCGCCTCTTCAAAAGCAGCAAAAGCATCGGCGTCCATCACCTCGGACCACATGTAGCTGTAATAGCCCGACGAGTAGCCATCGCCCGCAAAGACATGCGCGAAATGCGGTGTCGCGTGGCGCATGCCGATAGCACGGGGCATGCCGATCTCTTCAAGGATCTCAGCCTGCCGCGCCATCGCGTCAGTAGGGGCTGCACCATCATGAAAGGCCAGATCCACAAGCGCCGAGGCAACATATTCCACTGTCTGGAACCCCATGTCATAGGTCGCCGCCGCCAGCACGTTTTTCAACAGGTCGGCCGGCATCGGTGCGCCGGTTTCGGCGTGGGTGGCAAATTTGCCCAGCACTTCGGGCACATCCAGCCAATGTTCATAAAGCTGACTAGGCAGTTCGACAAAATCGCGCGCCACCGACGTGCCTGAAACGCTCTCATACGTCACATCCGACAACATCTGATGAAGGGCATGGCCAAACTCGTGAAACAGCGTCCGCGCGTCATCGTAACTCAGCAGCGCAGGATCACCTTTGGCAAAGTTGCACACGTTGATGACCACGGGACTTTGCACGGCGGGGAACTTTGCCTGACCCCGCATCGCTGAACACCAAGCGCCTGATCGTTTTGAGCCACGGGCAAAGTAATCACCGATGAAAACAGCTATGTGATGGCCGTTGCGCGTGACCTCCCATGCCCGGCAATCTTCATGGTAAAGCGGCACATCCAGCGGTTTGAACGCAAGGCCAAACAGACGCGTTGCACAGTCAAACGCAGCCTCGATCATACGGTCAAGTTGGAAATATGGCTTCAGCTCTGCCTCGTCGAGATCATGTAACATCTTGCGACGACGTTCTGAGTAAAAGCGCCAGTCCCACGGCTCAAGCGGGCCATTCACTCCATCGGCGCGCATCATCTCTTCGAGTGCCACAGCATCAGCCTCAGCCCGTGCCTTGGCCGGGGCCCAAACGGCCATTAACAGATCGTGGACCGCGTCAGGCGACTTGGCCATCTCGGTCTCGAGCTTGTAGTCGGCAAAACTATCATAACCTAAAAGGTGCGCGCGTTCTTGACGTAACCCTAGGATTTCAGACGCGATTGCACGATTGTCTGTGTTACCGCCGTTGGCCCCGCGTGCCGCCCAAGCCTGATAGGCCAGTTCGCGTAGGTCTCGCCGTGTCGAAAATTGCATGAATGGAACGATCAGAGACCGCGACAATGTCACCACGGGACCGCCGGCATTCTTTTCGGAACCCGCAGCCCGTGCAGCATCGATGACAAAGGGCGGGAGACCCGCCAAATCCTTTTCGCCAAGCGCCATGAACCAATCGCGCTCGTCGGCCAAAAGGTTCTGGGTAAACTGCGTGCCCAGCTCGGCCAACCGCCCCTTGATCACCTTCATGCGGGTCTCGTCCGCGCCCTCAAGCGCAGCACCAGAGCGGATAAATCCGCGATGTGTCAGCATCAGAACACGGGCCTGTTCGTCGTTCAGATCAAGCCCAATGCGAGCATTCCACACCTCCACCACTCTCCTATATAGGGCCTTGTTGCTGGAAATCTCGGCAAAATGTGCTGCTAACTTAGGTGAAAAGTCACGCTGAAGCGCCTCACGCGCGGGATTACTGTCGGCCCCTGCAACCGTGAAGAACGTGCCAAGCACTTTGTCGAGGTCCTGCCCAGCTGCCTCTAACGCTTCAATAGTA
>Ga0115549_1000676_pt1 | contig 21565 bp, 16 predicted proteins | sample COGITO_mtgs_1004_2_FD_87176 | JGI IMG/M metagenome (GOLD analysis project Ga0115549, IMG submission 87176) | Pelagic marine microbial communities from North Sea - COGITO_mtgs_100430 | ecosystem: Environmental > Aquatic > Marine > Epipelagic | place: Germany:Helgoland, sampling site Kabeltonne...
CCAAGGCAGAAATTTTTACCGGTTGTACGCAGGGCGGTCAGGCGATCGTGAACAACGATGATAGCTTTGCCGATTTTTTTGCAGAAAAAGCCCGTGCTGCGGGTTTGACCGTGGTGCGAGTGAGTATGGACGAAAGCACACGGGCCAGCGCCGACCTGTATGCAGAGAACATTGTCCTCCACCGCGACCGTGCCGAGTTCGTACTTCAGCCGCTGGGCGACGCGGTTCTTGTCCCGCTGCCGGGGGCGCATCAGGTGAGCAATGCCCTGATGGCCTGCGCAGCGGTCCGCGCGCTAGGCGAAAGTTTGCCTCAGGTGTTGCCGCGACTGGCAGCGCTCAAGCCCGTGCCTGGGCGGATGCATATTCAATCCGCCGGCACCGGCGCGGTGGTTGACGATACCTATAACGCTAATCCGGGCTCGGTACGTGCAGCCATCGACTGGTTGGCCGCACAGCCCGCACCACAAATGCTGGTGCTGGGTGAAATGGGTGAGTTGGGCCCGCAGGCGGACAGCCTGGTAGAAGCATTAGGTGAATACGCTCAGCAGGCCGGCATTGCCGGTTTGGTGGTGATGACCGGTGCAGCAGCAGCTGCACGGGGCTATGGCGAAGCGGCAAACATTGCCAAGGACTATCAACAGGCGGCGAATTGGAGTGCCCCGGTGCTGGAACAAGGTGGCACTGTGTTGGTGAAAGGGTCGCGCAGCGCCGGTATGGAAGCGGTGGTAAAGCTGTTGGCGACACAAGAACACACACTCACACAGGGGGCACGCTGATGCTGCTTTGGCTGGCTGAATATCTTGCGCAATACCACAGCGGTTTTCTGGTGGTGCAGTACATCACTTTGCGCGGCATCTTAAGTGTCCTCACGGCTTTGTTCATCGCTTTTTGGGTCGGCCCGATCATGATCCGCATGTTGCAGGAAAAACAGGTGGGGCAGGCGATCCGTGATGATGGCCCGAAGAGCCATCTGAGCAAGGCCGGCACCCCCACCATGGGCGGCGCGCTGATTCTGGTGGCTATCGTTATTTCCACCTTGCTGTGGGGCGACCTGGAAAACCGTTTTGTATGGATCACCTTGGGTGTGTTGTTTGTTTTCGGCGCCGTGGGCTGGGTGGATGACTGGCGCAAGGTGGTGGAAAAGAACCCGCGGGGCCTGCCTGCTCGCTGGAAATATTTGTGGCTGTCTGTTGGTGCACTCGGCGCTGGGTGCGCCTTGTTCTTCACCGCGCAGAGCCCGGTGGAAACCCAGTTGATCGTGCCGTTCTTCAAAAGCGTCGCCATCAATATGGGCTGGTTCTACATCGTGCTGACCTATTTTGTGATTAACGGTACCAGCAATGCGGTGAATCTCACCGACGGGCTGGATGGCCTGGCGATTATGCCCACCGTGCTGGTGGGCGGCGCTTTGGGCATTTTTGCTTACGCCGGTGGTCATGCCGAGTTCGCTACATATTTGCAGATTCCCTATGTGGCGGGTGCCGGTGAGCTGGTGATTATTTCTGCTGCCCTGTGTGGGGCGGGGTTGGGTTTCCTCTGGTTCAACGCGTATCCCGCTCAGGTGTTTATGGGCGATGTAGGCGCGCTGTCCTTGGGGGCGGTGCTCGGTGTGATGGCGGTGATCGTCCGCCAGGAAATTGTGCTTTTCATCATGGGCGGTGTGTTCGTGATGGAAACGGTATCGGTGATGCTGCAGGTGGGCTCGTTCAAGCTCACCGGTCGGCGGATTTTCCGCATGGCGCCTATTCATCACCATTTTGAGCTGAAGGGGTGGCCGGAGCCGAAGATCATTGTGCGGTTCTGGATCATCACCGTGATTCTTGTACTTGTGGGTCTGGCGACCCTGAAAATCCGATAGGGGATTGAGTCAATTTATGGCGAAAGACGGGTTTGATCTGGTCATTGGCCTGGGTGTAACAGGCCGCTCCGTGATCCGCTATCTAACGGATCAGGGCATGCCCGTGCGCGCCATTGATACCCGTGCTGAACCGGTCGGACTGGATGCCCTGTGCGCAGATTTTCCGGGCCTGAAAGTGCATACCGGTGGCTTCAAGAAAGGCTGGATGGGCAAGGCCCGTCGTCTGATCGTGAGCCCGGGTGTGGCGGTGTCCACGCCCGCCATTGCCGAGCAGGTAGTGGATGGCAAAGAAGTGATCGGCGACATTGAGCTGTTCGCCCGTGCGGCCAGTGAGCCGCTGGTGGCCATCACCGGTTCCAATGCCAAAAGCACAGTGACAACGCTGCTGGGGCAAGTGGCAGATGCCTGTGGGATGAACCCAGGTATCGGCGGCAACCTGGGTGTGCCAGCGCTGGAATTGTTGGACGACCAAGCGCGGTTGTACGTTCTTGAGTTGTCCAGCTTTCAGTTGGAAACCACTTACAGCTTGAGTGCGGAAGTGGCCACAGTGTTAAACGTGTCCCAGGATCATTTGGACCGTTACGCCAGCTTTGCAGATTACCTAGCGGCTAAGCAGCGCGTCTATGACGGCTGCCAGGTGGCGGTCTGGAATCGTGATGATTTGGCAACCCGTCCGCCGGCTACGGTGGCCCGGCAGATCAGTTTTGGCGCCCACCCGGAAGCGGATTACCGGCTAGATAGCGAAAACGGTCAGCTACTGTGCCGAGGCGAGCCCTTATTGTCGCTGTCAGAGCTGGCGCTCACCGGCCACCATAATGCCATGAATATTCTCTCGGTTCTGGCGATCAGTGATGCGCTGTCTTTGAATAGGGATAAAGCACTGGCCACAGTGAAAACCTTTACTGGGCTGCCGCATCGTTGCCAGCTGGTCGCCGAATCAGGTGGTGTGCGCTGGTTTAACGATTCGAAGGCCACCAATGTGGGCGCCACCTTGGCGGCGCTGACCGGGATCGGTGAAAGCATCGAGGGCAAAGTGATTCTGGTCGCTGGTGGCCTAGGCAAAGGGCAGGATTTCTCTCCGCTGGCCGAGCCTGCCCGGCAGTATTTACGTGCCGCCCTATTGATGGGTGAAGACCGTACTACCGTGGCACAGGGCATGTCTGCGGCGCCCTGTGAACTGGTGGCAGATATGGCTGTTGCGGTACGTCGCGCCCATGCCCTGGCACAGCCGGGCGATGCCGTTTTACTGTCACCGGCCTGTGCCTCGTTTGATCAGTACAGCGGTTTTGCTGCCCGCGGCGATGATTTCACCACCCGTGCCCAGGAGTTGTGCCATGACTGAGCGCATGATCCTGAAAGTAGACCATACGGGGATCGACAAACCGCTGTTGTGGACGGCTATTTTGTTGGCTCTGGCAGGGCTAGTGATGGTGTCATCCGCCAGTTTGCAGATTGCTGAAACTCGTTTAGGTGACCCCTTTTATTACGCCATGCGCCATGGCATTTATTTGGCGCTGGGCCTGGGTGTAGGCGCCTTTGTATATTACGCGGTGCCGCTGGCACTGCTTGAGCGTTTGCGCTTTGTGATGCTGCCTGTGGCGCTGGTGGCATTAGTGATGGTGTTTATTCCCGGGCTGGGCCGTACGGTGAATGGTTCCACCCGCTGGATCGCTTTGCCAGGCCTGACCATTCAGGCTTCAGAAATCGTCAAACTGTGCTTTGTACTTTATCTAGCGGGATATGTGGCGCAACGCAAAGCCGCGTTGGAAACCGAATGGAAGGCCTTCTTGCTGCCGCTGGGTTTGCTGGGTGTGCTGATGCTGCTGTTGCTGCTGGAGCCGGATTTCGGCGCGGTGGTGGTGTTGGGAATTACCGCCATGGGCATGTTGTTTTTGTCTGGCGTGCCGACTCTGCGGTTCTTGCTGATCGGTTTGATTGCGGTGGCACTTGGCGGATTGGTCGCCTTTGCCGAACCTTACCGGGTGGCACGGTTGATGACCTTTACCGACCCTTGGGCAGACCAGTTTGGTTCTGGCTATCAGCTGACCCAGAGTCTGATTGCGTTTGGTCGAGGGCACTGGTTTGGTGTGGGGCTAGGTAACAGTGTACAGAAGCTATTTTACCTGCCAGAAGCCCATACGGATTTTGTCTATGCAGTGATGTCTGAAGAGCTGGGGCTGCTGGGAAATGTGGCGCTAATCGGTGGTTTTATTCTGCTGGGTTGGCGGGTGTTCCGGATTGGCCACCGTTTGGAAGCGCGCGGATTGTTGTACCACGCCTACCTAGTCTATGGCTGTGCCTTCGTATTTTGCTCCCAGGCATTTATCAACCTGGGCGTGAACATGGGGCTGCTGCCCACCAAGGGGCTGACCCTGCCCTTTATCAGCTATGGGGGGTCTTCCCTGTTGATTTCCGCCGTTATGGTGGGGCTGATTTTACGAGCCGGAGCGGAAGCGGACCACCTGAAAGCCAGAGGGAGGGCTGCACGATGAGTGGCACCGTCCTGATTATGGCTGGCGGTACGGGTGGACATGTATTCCCTGCGCTGGCTGTGGCTGACCAACTGCGCACCCGCGGTTTCGATATTCTCTGGCTGGGCGCGGAAAACGGCATGGAAGGCAACTTAGTGCGCCAGTATGGCTACGAAATTTCCGAATTGTCTGTGTCCCGCCTACGCGGTGGTGGCATCAAGCGTAAGTTGACCGCGCCGTTCAACCTGTTGCGGGCGGTGTTACAGGCGCGGCAGCTGATTCGCGCCCGTCAGCCGGTGCTGGCGGTGGGCTTTGGTGGTTTTGCCAGCGGCCCCGGTGGGCTGGCTGCGCGCTTGTGCAAGGTGCCGGTGGTGGTACATGAGCAGAATGCGGTTCCCGGGCTGACTAATCGCTTGTTGTCTCGTTTATCGACGGTGACCCTGGAAGGGTTCCAGGGTGCTTTTGGTCACCCGCAAGCCTGCTGGGTGGGCAACCCGGTACGTCCGCAGATTACTGCTCTAGAGGAGCCGGCTCGTCGTTATGCACAGCATCAGGGCGGGCTTCGTGTGCTGGTTCTGGGCGGAAGCCAAGGGGCGCTGGTACTTAATCAGGATCTGCCGGAATTACTATTGGCGGTACTGGGTCGCGATATACAGGTGCGCCATCAATGTGGCGCCGGGCGTACCGCTGAAGCTGCACCGATTTACCAGGCGCTGGGGCTGCAGGCTCAGGTGAGTGAATTTATTGATGATATGGCAGAAGCCTACGGGTGGGCGGATTTGGTGATCTGCCGGGCCGGCGCACTGACCGTGGCGGAAGTGGCCGCAGCGGGCGTGGCCGCCCTGTTTGTACCACTGCCCAGCGCAGTGGATGACCACCAGACATTGAACGCCCGTTGGTTGTCAGAGCGCGGGGCTGCCCTGTTGCTGCCCCAACGGGACCTGGGTGCGGTAAGTCTTGCTGGCACCTTGAAACCGGTTGCAGAGCGTGGCCTGTTGGCGCAAATCGCCGAGCGGGCCCGTGAGCAGGCGATGGCGGATAGTGCAGAGCGAGCCGCCACGCTGTGTGAGGAGGTGGCCAATGGCCGATAACGACAACATTCATACGGTGCCGGAGATGCGCCGCATTCGCGGTATCCACTTTGTGGGTATCGGCGGTGTGGGCATGTGCGGCATTGCGGAAGTGCTGGCCAACCAGGGTTATGCCATCAGCGGCAGCGACATTAAGGAATCGCCGGTGCTAGAGCGCCTGCGGGGCCTGGGTGTGAGAGTGGACATTGGCCACCGTGCCGAGAATATCGATGGGGCAGATGTGGTGGTGACCTCCACCGCGGTGAATACCGAGAACCTGGAAGTGGCGGCGGCCCATGAGCGCCGTATTCCGGTGGTGCCACGGGCACAGATGTTGGCGGAGTTAATGCGTTTTCGCCACGGCATCGCGGTGGCCGGCACCCACGGCAAGACCACCACTACGTCATTAACCGCAGCGATCATGGCAGAGGCAGGGCTGGACCCGACCTTCGTCATTGGCGGCCGTTTGAATAGTGCGGGCACCAATGCACGCCTGGGGCAGAGCCGTTATCTGGTGGCGGAAGCGGATGAGTCCGATGCCAGTTTCCTGCACTTGCAGCCCATGAGCGCTATCGTCACCAATATTGATGCGGATCACATGCATACCTACGGCGGCGATTTCGCTCAGCTGGAGAATACCTTTATCGAGTTTCTTCACAACCTGCCGTTCTACGGTGTGGCGGTGATGTGTGTGGATGATCCGGTAGTGCGCAAGCTGCTCCCCCGGGTCAATCGTCAGGTGATTCGATATGGCTTCAGCGAGGATGCGGACCTGCGTGCGGAGAACGTGCGGCAGGACGGCATGGTGACTCATTTCCGGGTGGTGCGCGCCGAAGGCGAACCACTGGATGTGTCGCTGAATATGCCCGGACGCCATAACGTGCTAAATGCGCTGGCCGCTATTGCGGTGTCGGCGGATGAGGGAGCGGACGACGAGGCCATTATCCGTGGACTGAACAACTTTACTGGCGTCGGGCGTCGCTTTGATGTGCAGGGCGAGTATCACTTTGATGGAGGCAGCGCGACGCTGGTGGATGACTACGGTCACCATCCCCGTGAGGTGGCCGCCACCATTGATGCTATCCGTGAAGGCTGGCCGGACCGTCGGCTGGCCATGCTGTTCCAGCCACACCGTTATACCCGCACTCAAGACCTTTACGAGGACTTCGTGGAAGTATTGTCCGGTGTGGATGTATTGCTGATGTTGGAAGTCTATGCCGCTGGAGAAGACCCCATCCCCGGTGCTGACGCCCGTGCTCTGTGTCGCAGTCTGCGCAAACGCGGGCTGGAGCCGGTGTTTGTGGATGATCCGGACAAGCTGCAAGGCTTGCTGGCCAACCAGCTCCAGAATGGCGATCTGCTCGTCACCCAAGGCGCGGGTAATGTCGGTGCCATCGCCAAGCAGTTGGTTGCTCAGGGAGGCGGCCATGGATAAGCGTGCATTGAAAGAAAGATTGAGCCGAGTGGGCCGCGTCGCAGTGCTGGCTGGTGGTCGATCTGCAGAACGCCCTGTGTCGCTGAAGAGTGGAGCGGCGGTACATGCGGGGTTGCGTAACCTGGGCTTGATTGCAGAGCTGGTGGACCCGGCGGATAAGAGCGTCGATACCTTGAGAGGGTTTGATGCCGCCTTTATTGCCTTGCATGGCCGCGGTGGCGAAGACGGCGTGATTCAAGGCGTATTGGAGCATCTTGAAATTCCCTACACAGGCTCCGGCGTGATGGCGTCGGCTATCGGCATGGACAAGGTGCGTACCAAGCAACTGTGGAAAGGTGCGGGTTTGCCCACCCCGGCCTTTTATGTGGCTGGGCGTGAAGAGGCAGAGCTGGGCTTCCCGGTGATCGTCAAGCCAGCCCACGAAGGGTCGTCCATTGGCATGGCCAAGGCCGATAACACCGAGGAACTGGCCGAAGCGTTAGTGGCCGCGGAAAAATTTGATCAGGACGTGTTGGTGGAAGCTTGGGTGAACGGCCCGGAGTACACCGTGGCGGTGCTGGGTGATGAAGCTTTGCCGGCTATCCGCCTGCAAACGCCCCATGCCTTCTATGATTTTGAAGCCAAGTACCAGTCCGATAGCACTGAGTATCTATGCCCGGCTGGGCTGGATGAGGCCGATGAGCAGACGTTGCGCACGTTGGCACTCACGGCGTTCCGCGTCGCCGGATGCCGTGGCTGGGGCCGGGTGGATGTCATGCGTGATGAACAAGGCCAGTGGCAGTTGCTGGAAGTGAATACGGTGCCAGGTATGACCGACCATTCTTTGGTGCCGATGGCCGCGAAAGCTACTGGCCGTGATTTCGATGTGCTGGTAGGTGAAATTCTGCTGGACGCGCTGGAACGGGGTCGTGGCTAAAAACGCCCCCGCGCCGCGTGGCGCCCGCCGCAAGCCGGTTAAAAAGGTCGGCGTACCTCTGCGCGAGCGGATGGCAGCGGCGGTGCCATGGATACTGGTGGGCTCGGTGGCGATGGTTAGCCTGCTGGCAGTGATCTACCTGCCGGCGGCGCTGGATGGTTACCCGATCCGCAAGGTGGGCGTGGATGGGGTGACCGATGTGCGCCGTCAGCAGCAGATAGAAACCGCGTTGGCGGCGCTAGTGCGCGAAGAAAATTATTTCTCTGTGCCGCTGGAGGAAATCTACCAGCAATCGCAGGGATTGAGCTGGGTGGAAGAGGTTTCCGTCCGCCGTCAGTGGCCCGATACCGTGGTGCTGACGGTAGAAGAAAGGCGTCCGGTGGCCGTGTGGAATGAGTCGGTGTTGGTGTCGGATAGCGGGCAGCCGTTCAAGGCGCTGAAGCAGTACGACCTGGCCAACCTGCCTCACCTGAATGGCCCGGAACAGCGGCTGGAGGAAGTCATGGGCTTCTACCACAGCATGGGCAAAACGTTGGCGGATGTGGATTTGAGCATTCGCAGTATGGAAGTCAATGCGCGCCTGACCGCGCGCCTGACGCTAAATAACGACATGGAACTGGTGGTTGACCGTGAGCATTACACCACCAAATTACGCCGTTTTGTGCGGCTTTATCGTGGCGTGCTGAGCACGGATAGTCGCCAGGTAACTCGGGTGGATCTGCGTTATGCGGACGGCATGGCAGTGACCTGGCGCGAGCAGCAAAGTTAGGAGAAAGGGTGACATGGCGACAGCAACAGAAAACATGATTGTCGGACTCGATATTGGCACCTCCAAGGTGGTTGCCATCGTCGGCCAGACAGCAGCCGATGGCACCTTGGAAATCGTCGGGTTGGGCTCGCAACCGTCACGGGGCATGAAAAAGGGTGTGGTGGTGGATATCGAAGCCACAGTGCGCTCCATTCAGCGTGCGGTGGAAGAAGCCGAGCTGATGGCGGGTTGTCATATTCACACGGTGTACGCCGGTATTGCCGGTTCCCATGTGCGTAGCCTCAATTCCCACGGCATTGTTGCCATTCGCGACCGGGAAGTGGCCCAGGCAGATATCGACCGGGTGATCGACGCGGCCCAAGCGGTGGCGATTCCGGCGGACCAGAAAACCCTGCATGTGCTGCCACAGGAATATGTGGTGGACAATCAGGAAGGTGTGCGTGAGCCCATCGGCATGAGCGGCGTGCGTTTGGAAGCCAAAGTGCATTTGGTGACCTGTGCGGTGAATGCGGTGCAAAACATCGAGAAATGTGTACGCCGCTGCAACTTGGAAGTCGATGACGTCATCCTTGAGCAGTTAGCGAGTGCGCACGCCGTGCTCACCGAAGATGAGCGCGAACTGGGTGTCTGCATCGTGGATATTGGCGGCGGCACCACGGATATCGCCATCTTCACCGAAGGCGCCATTCGTCATACCGCCAATATTCCCATTGCTGGGGACCAGGTGACTAACGATATCGCCATGGCGTTGCGCACCCCCAAACAGCATGCCGACGAAATCAAAATCAAGTACGCCTGTGCGCTGACTCAGTTGGCTGGCGCAGATGAAACCATCAAGGTGCCCAGCGTGGGTGATCGTCCGCCGCGCACCCTTAGCCGTCAGAATCTGGCTGAGGTAGTGGAGCCACGTTACGACGAATTGTTCACCTTGGTGCAGGCGGAAATTCGCCGCTCCGGATTTGAAGATCTGATTCCCGGTGGCATCGTGCTCACCGGGGGTTCCTCGAAAATCGAAGGGGCCGTGGATCTGGCCGAGGAGATCTTCCATATGCCGGTGCGCCTGGGTGCGCCGCAGGGTATTTCCGGGCTGATTGATGTGGTGAAAAATCCGATTTATTCCACCTCTGTGGGCCTGCTGTTGTACGGCCAGCGCATGGAGAAGGAAGGCACCAGTGCCAAGGCTCAAGCCGGTGGTGGTGAGCTGGACTGGCTGGAACGTATAAAGGGTTGGTTCAAAGGTAATTTTTAACAAGAGTCACAGCACGCTTCGCGTATCAGGCAACACCCGCGAAGCGTCACCTAAGGGCAAGCGGTTGTTCCGGGCCGCGGCAACATAACCGGAACACTTCGACGTAATGAGTAGTAACCAGGGAAGCAACAACGGGAGATCAACCATGCAATTTAAACTGGAAGACAGCGTGCCGCATGGCGCGGTAATCAAAGTGGTAGGTGTCGGTGGTGGCGGTGGTAATGCCGTGGATCACATGGTGCGTTCCGGAGTGGAAGGGGTGGATTTCATCTGCGCCAACACGGACGCCCAGGCCCTGCGTAATGCCTCATCCAAAACCGTGATTCAGCTGGGCAGCCAGGTAACCAAAGGCTTGGGTGCGGGCGCCAATCCGGAAATTGGCCGTCAATCGGCCCAGGAAGACCGTGATCGCATCGCCGAACTGCTGGACGGCGCGGACATGGTCTTCGTCACCGCCGGTATGGGCGGCGGTACGGGTACCGGTGCAGCTCCGGTAGTGGCTGAAATCGCCAAGGAGCTGGGCATCTTGACTGTAGCCGTGGTGACCAAACCGTTCCCCTTCGAAGGCAAAAAGCGTATGCGCTCTGCCCAGCAGGGGATTGATGATCTGAAAGAACACGTTCATTCGCTGATCACCATTCCCAACGAAAAGTTGCAAGCAGTATTGGGCGGCTCCACTAGCCTGCTGGACGCCTTCAAGGCGGCCAACGAAGTATTGCAGGGTGCGGTGAAAGGGATTGCCGACCTGATTGTTCGCCCCGGCATGATTAACGTGGATTTCGCTGACGTGCGCACCGTGATGAGCGAAATGGGCACTGCGATGATGGGCACAGGTACGGCGAGTGGCGACAACCGTGCAGCGGAAGCCGCCCAAGCCGCTATCTCCAGCCCGCTGCTGGAAGATGTGGATCTGCGCGGTGCACGGGGTATCCTGATTAACATTACCGCCAACGAGTCCATCGCTCTGGATGAGTTCTCGGAAGTGGGTGACATCGTCAGCGAACTGGCTGGGGATGACGCCAATGTGATCATTGGTACCGCCATCGACCCGGATATGGGCGACAGCATCAGCGTCACCGTGGTCGCCACTGGTCTGGGCGCAGCGGCACAGGAACTAAAAGTCGTGCGGGGCCGTCAGACTCCTGTCGCAGCAGACGGGCGGGTTGACTACAGTGACCTGGATCGCCCGGCTGTGGAGCGTAAACGCGCCGCCCAGCAAGCCGCCGGTGGTCGTGGCCACCAAGCGGTGAGCACCGCGGAAGATCTGGATTTCATTGATATCCCGACCTTTCTGCGCCGCCAAGCCGACTAACGGCTTAGCGAGATGGGTGCAAAATAGGGCTATTTTAGTATAATCGCGCCCTAATTTTGTGTTGAGGAAAGCGGTATCCTTTAGGGTACCCGCAGCTGTGTGACAGACTGATGATCAGACAACGAACGCTAAAAAACGTGATCCGCGCCACTGGCGTAGGACTTCACACCGGCGAAAAGGTCTATATGACCGTGCGCCCGGCACCCGTGAACACCGGCATTGTGTTCCGGCGTGTGGACCTGGACCCGGTGGTGGAGATCAAGGCTGCGGCGGACGCGGTGGGCGAAACCACGCTCTCTTCCACGCTGGTTCAGGATGGCGTGAAAGTGGGTACGGTAGAGCACTTCTTGTCCGCCATGGCCGGCCTTGGGATTGATAACGCCTTTGTGGAGTTGTCTGCCCCGGAAATGCCGATCATGGATGGTAGTGCTGGTCCGTTTGTCTTCCTGTTGCAATCTGCTGGAATCAAGGAACAGGAAGCCGCCAAGAAGTTTATCCGCATCAAGAAAGAAGTAACGGTGCGTGAAGACGACAAAACGGCGACATTCGTGCCTTTTGATGGCTTCAAGGTGACCTTTTCTATTGAATTCGATCACCCGGTGTTTGAAGAGCGCAACCAGCTGGCCAGTATCGACTTCTCCACGACCTCGTTCGTGAAAGAAGTGGCTCGCGCCCGAACCTTTGGGTTTATGCGCGATATCGAGTTCCTGCGCAGCCAGAACTTGGCGTTGGGTGGCAGTGTGGATAACGCCATCGTGGTGGACGAATACCGTATCCTAAACGAAGACGGCCTGCGTTATGACGACGAGTTCGTCAAACACAAGATGCTGGATGCCATTGGCGACTTGTATCTGCTGGGCCACAGTCTGATCGGCGAGTTTATTGGCCACAAGTCGGGCCATGCACTCAACAATGCGCTGTTGCGGGAAATTCTCCGTCAGGAGGATTCCTACGAAGTGGTGACGTTTGAAGATGCCACCGATGCGCCTGTGTCTTATATGCGCCCTGTTCTAGCTGCAGAATAAGGGGTGGCTAGATAGTAAAGAAAGTGGGTTGGCCGCTTCGGGGCAAGATGTCCCGGAAGTGATGCTGGCTCTGGCCGAAGCAATTCGGTTGTACGTCGAAGCCCTGTTGGCCACCTGACTGTCTCCCGCAGTCAGGTGGCTTTTCGCTTCAAGGGTGTGGGTTTTCAAAAGTTTAGAGTCCACCGTTGAAAGCCAGCATCAAAAGTGCTGTTTTGCCCGCGAACCGGTAAGAAAGGCAAATATAGGAATGTAGGTTGAGGTTGGTGCCATCCGCCAAGGCCCGTTTCAACATTGAATTTTAAATGTTCAGCTAATCAGGTTCACCGCGGCTGGCGAGCCGCTTCAATGATGCTTTTAATGCGTCATCCTCTATGGCTTCGGCTACTGCTTCAATATGCCGGGCGCTTTCCTGAGCCAAACGGGGGCCTGCCGGTTTGCTGACATGGCTATTGTTTTGCATGGGTTGGCGCTTGCCACCCACCACGATCTTGATCTGCTGACCGGGCAGCGCCTGTTGCAGTTTCGGCAGATGGAAGCGCAAGAGCTGGGCGGTGGCACTGGTTTCCGTGATTGCCAGCCAGCGATGCTGGTCCTCTACCAGGGTGACGCGCTCACGCAGAGCAGGAGGTAGGCAATGCAAAGGATTATTCTGCTCCTGTGCAGGAGTCTTCCGGGCTTCTTTCGCCAGAGCGGACAAAGCGGGGTGACCGCTCAGCAGGGTGAGAAGGGCTTTAGGCGACGTTGTCTTGCTCATGAGTTTTACTTAGACTAGCCTGCAGATTGTAAAAAAATTTATAAAGCAATAACGTAACATTTTGAATTGACTGACTTTAAGCTGGTGCATTACGAAACCTTATGAACATCATAGTCCTTAACAGCAAGCGCGGCCATTCGCGCACACTGCCCGTTCCTCGTCATTGGCCCTGGCTATTGGCTCTGGCGTTGGTGGTGTTCCCCACCATTATTGGCGTTAGTGCCTATCTCTTGGCCTATCGTGTGGGTGGTCAGCCTGAATTTACCCCGGTTATGACAGAGCGTTTCGCTGGCCAGCTGGAACAGCAGCAGCAAACGCTTTCCGAGCTGGATCAGCAAAGCCAGGAGCAGTTTCGGGCATTGACGCTCAAGCTGGCGCAGGCTCAAGCTCGGTTGGTTCGCCTGGATGCGTTGGGTGAGCGCCTGGTGGAAGTCGCCGATATTGGTGGCGACGAATTCGATTTTAGCAGTGTTCCTGGCGTGGGTGGCCCGGAAACGCCAGAAGAGAGCGCCAGCTACGAGTTGCCCTCTTTCATGGTGGCGCTGGATCAGATGACTACTACGCTGGAGCGTCGCGAACGTCAGCTGGATATTCTGGAAGATCTGTTGGCTGACAAGCAATTGGAAGAGCAGACCTATCTGTCCGGTCGTCCGCTGGCGAAGGGCTGGATGTCCAGCCGTTTTGGGCGCCGTTCTGATCCGTTTTCTGGCCGTGTTGCTTGGCATAAAGGGGTGGACTTCGCCGGTAAGGAAGGCACGCCCATCGTGGCCACCGGCGCGGGTGTGGTGACCTATTCCGGCGAACGTTCTGGTTATGGGCGCATGGTAGAAATCAACCACGGTAATGGCTTATCTACCCGCTATGGTCACGCTAAAGAGTTGCTGGTTAAGCCCGGCGAAATTGTTCGAACTGGCGATGTGGTAGGTAAAGTGGGTAGTTCTGGGCGATCCACAGGCCCACACGTGCACTACGAAGTGCTTAAAAATGGTGCCCAAGTGAATCCACAACCCTATATATATCGGGCAAGACGGTAGCAAAATTGTGATAAACGGCCCCGCAAAGGGGCCGTTTTCCGTTAAGCGCCCTTGATAACCGGGAATACCACCTTATCTCTTCATCCTATTGTGTTTAGAATGTCTGGCCTTGTGAAATAAGACCGCTCATTTAGATTCTGAGCTAGACCTTGTGGCTTTCGCGACGCGCGCACCGCTTCGCGCAAAAAACCAAGATTGCGGGGGTGTGAGAAGCCAAGCTTGCATGGTGCAGCGTTGGCTCCGCTGTTTTTCAGGGGCGCCCCTTGGAAAACAACATCGGGTCTTGCGGGAAATCACTTTGCCGCCACCGGGCTGTTTGTCCTGACTTTTACTGAACCGGAAGTTTTATGCTGGGTACCATCGTAAAAAAAATCATCGGCACCAAAAATGATCGTGAACTCAAGCGGATGGCGAAGCTGGTTGATGCCATAAATAGCCACGCAGACGCAATGGGTCAGCTTACCGATGGCGACCTGCAACATAAGACTGAAGCATTCCGGCAGGCCTTTAAAGAGGGCAAAACCCTAGATGAATTGTTGCCTGAAGCGTTTGCGCTAGTCCGTGAAGCGTCCACCCGGGTGATGGGTATGCGCCATTTTGACGTGCAGATGATGGGTGGCATTTCCTTGCACGAAGGGCGGATTTCCGAGATGCGTACCGGGGAAGGTAAAACCCTGACGGCAACGCTGCCAGCCTACCTGAACGCACTTTCCGGTGAAGGCGTGCATGTGGTTACGGTGAATGATTACTTGGCCGAGCGTGATGCTAACTGGATGCGTCCGTTGTACGAATTTCTGGGCCTGTCTGTCGGGATCATTTTATCCCAGCAGCCGACCGAGCAGAAACGCGCCGCGTATGCCTCAGATATTACCTACGGGACCAACAACGAATACGGCTTCGATTACCTGCGCGACAACATGGCCTTTCGTTTGGAGGACCGGGTTCAACGTGGGTTGAACTATGCCATCGTCGATGAGGTGGATTCCATCCTGATCGATGAAGCACGAACTCCGTTGATTATTTCTGGCCCGGCGGCGGATTCTTCTGAGTTGTACCAGGCGGTGAATCAGTTGATGCCGCAGCTGGAAAAAGAAACGGAAGAGAGCGAGGGTGATTACTTCGTTGATGAAAAACAACGGCAAGTAGAACTGACTGAAACCGGTCACCAGAAAATTGAAGGGCTGCTGGTCAGCAATCAATTGCTGGAGCAGGGCGAGAGCCTGTACGCGGCCCATAATTTGGCGTTGCTCCACCATGTTCATGCGGCGTTGAAGGCCCATGCCCTGTTCCATATCGACCGGGACTATATCGTTCAGGAAGACCAGATCGTCATTGTCGACGAGCATACCGGTCGTACCATGCCGGGGCGTCGCTGGTCTGAAGGGATTCACCAAGCTATCGAGGCCAAGGAAAAGCTGAATATCCAGCAGGAAAACCAGACGCTGGCGTCTACGACCTTCCAGAACTATTTCCGTCTTTATAATAAATTGTCGGGCATGACCGGCACGGCGGATACCGAGGCGCTGGAATTCCGGCAGATTTACGGGATGGATGTGGTGGTGGTGCCCACCAATAAACCGATGGTGCGTATTGACGCTAACGATCTGGTGTATTTGAGTTTGCAGGAAAAATTCGATGCTATCGTCAAGGAAGTGAGTGAGGCAGTGGCTAAGGGGGCTCCGGTGCTGGTGGGCACGGCTACCATTGAAGCCTCGGAGTATTTGTCCAAGCGTCTGAAGCAGGACAAGATTCATCACGAAGTGTTGAACGCCAAGTTTCACCAACGCGAGGCCCAGATTATTGCTCAGGCGGGGCGTCCCGGGGCAGTGACGATTGCGACGAATATGGCTGGCCGGGGTACGGATATCGTGCTCGGCGGTAATCCCGAAGAGCAGATCAAGCACATGGAGACTCCGTCTGAGACAGAAGCGGAGAAAATCCGCACCGAATGGCAAGCGAACCACGACATCGTCATGGAAGCCGGAGGGTTGCATATTATCGGTACCGAGCGACATGAGTCCCGTCGTATCGATAATCAGCTGCGTGGCCGTGCAGGGCGCCAGGGTGACCCGGGCTACACCCGCTTCTTCCTCTCCATGGAAGATGACCTGATGCGAATTTTTGCGTCAGACAAGATTCGGAATTTGATGCGTTCCCTGGGCCTTGAAAACGGTGAGGCCATTGAGCACCGCTGGGTAACGCGCGCCATTGAAAACGCTCAGCGCAAGGTGGAAGGGCGCAACTTTGATATCCGCAAGAACCTGCTGGAATACGATGACGTAGCTAACGACCAACGTCAGGTCATCTACGGGCAGCGTGACCAGATTCTGGAAGCCGAGGATCTGGTGAATTCCGTGAAAGGGATTCGCCGCGATGTGGTGACAGAATTGGTCCACGATTATATGGCACCGGGCTCTGTGGAAGATCAGTGGGATATCCCCGGCCTTGAAAAAAACCTGGAGGCGGAATTCCAGTGTGATGCGGCTGTGGGCCAATGGCTCCACGAGGATAACCAGCTGCATATTGAAGGCTTAATTGAAAAGCTGGTCGAGCGCATGGACGAAGATTATCAGCGAAAAGAGGCTGAAATCGGCACCGAAGACCTGCGCAAGATCGAGAAACACTTGATGCTGCAGATTCTTGACCGCCACTGGAAAGAGCATCTGGCGAGCATGGATCATCTGCGTCAGGGTATTCATCTGCGTGGTTATGCCCAGAAAAACCCCAAGCAGGAATACAAAAAAGAAGCTTTCGAGTTGTTCCAAGGTCTGCTCAACCAGATTCAGCACGAACTGATCCGGGTGCTGCACAGCTTCCAGGTACGTCGCGATGACGAAGTAGAGCGCCTTGAACAGCAGCGTGAGGAAGAAGCGCGCGTGCAGGCCGAAAAAATGAAGATGCAGGCGGTGGCTGAGCCCGGCACGGATGGTAATGCTGAACCTCGCCAGCAGGGTGAGCAGCCTAAAACGGTGGTGCGCGATGGACGCAAAGTAGGCCGCAACGAACCTTGCCCTTGCGGCTCCGGCAAGAAGTACAAGCAGTGCCACGGGAAAATTGAATAAACAGCGTCGAGCTACTAGCTTCTCGCTGTGAGTAAAGACAAAAGCACCGGTAATACCGGTGCTTTCTTTGTTAGGGTTCGTCGTTTTAGGCTTGGTGCTGGTTTGTTAATTCGTAGGTCGAATTAAGCGAAGCCGTAATCCGATAAATAAGCCGACAGCAAGGCTGAAAATCTGAACGCTTGGCAGAGCGTTTGTTTCATAGCAAGCTTTCAACACATGGATAGCAGGATAAGCGTGATGACACAGTCTGAGTGGTTGCCGGTCCCCGGCGTGCGGCTTGCCGCCGTAGAAGCCGGTATCAAGAAAGCGAATCGCAAAGATTTGGTGGTGCTGGAGTTGGCAAAAGGCAGCCGCGTCAGCGGCGTCTTTACGCTCAACCGTTTCTGTGCGGCGCCGGTTCAGGTGGCGAAATCCCGCTTGGCCGCTACCACGCCCCGCTATCTAATGATCAATACTGGTTACGCCAATGCAGGCACGGGAAAAAAAGGCCTTGAAAACTGTCTGGCGAGTTGTGAATTGCTGGCCCAAGCGGCGGGCTGTCAAGCAGATGAAGTTTTGCCCTACTCCACCGGAGTGATTGGCGAGCAGTTCCCTTTGGCGGCGTTCGCCTCCGGCTTGCCAAAGGCGCTGGCTGAGCTCGACCCTCACCACTGGGGGCGGGCGTCAGAAGGTATCATGACGACCGATACCTACCCTAAACTCACTAGCCGGCGGGTGGAAATGAATGGTGTGCCGGTGACGGTGACAGGGATGTCCAAGGGCTCTGGCATGATCAAGCCGAACATGGCCACTATGCTGGGGTTTATCGCCACCGATGCGCCGATTGCCAAGCCGTTGCTGGACCAGTGGGTGAAAGCGTTGGCAGATAAATCTTTCAACCGGGTGACGGTCGATGGCGATACCTCCACGAATGACGCCTGCATGTTGATTAGCACGGCCCAAGCTGAAATGAATGAAATTACGGCACTGGAGGGCCATAGCCAGTTGTTGTATCAGGCGCTGGAAGAGGTTTTCACTGAACTGGCCCAGGCCCTGGTGCGTGATGGTGAAGGGGCCACCAAGTTTGTGGAGATTACCGTGACCGGTGCTGCCAACGAGAGCGACGCACGAGTAGTGGCAGAAACCATTGCCCATTCACCCTTGGTGAAAACGGCCCTATTTGCCTCTGACCCGAACTGGGGCCGTATTCTGGCCGCCATAGGCCGGGCCCCGATTGCAGCGCTGGATGTAGACAAGGTCAGCGTTTGGCTGGGCGATTTGCCGCTGGTAGAGCGGGGAGGCGTAGCGGACAGCTATGAAGAAGCACAAGGTGCGGCGGTGATGGCAAACCCGGAAATCACCATCCGTGCAGATCTGGCAGCGGGGGGTGCACAGTGTACGGTTTGGACCTGTGACTTCAGCTATGACTACGTGAAGATTAATGCGGAGTATCGGACGTAGATACGCACCAGGCAACATGCGAGTCTGTAGACCGTAGGTCGAATTAGCCTGAAAGGTGTAATCCGACAAGCCGCTGAGTACGCAATGAGCTTGCTCGCAAGCGAGAATGCTTGATGGCCACGCCAGGTGGTTCACTTGCACTCAGTCTCGCGCAGAGATGTGGAAAACACCCATGGCAACAAGCCCAACCCCTTCACTCATCGTCGTTGCCGCCATCATTCGTGGCGCCGATGGCTGTATTTGCCTGAGCAAGCGGGCCGACCACAAGCATCAGGGTGGGCGCTGGGAGTTTCCTGGCGGCAAAGTGGAGTCAGGGGAGACGTTGGGCGTAGCACTGGCCCGGGAGCTGGAAGAAGAGCTTGGCATGATCGATTCAGCTTCTACTCCCTTCATGACCATTGCCCATCAATACGATGATATCCACGTGACCCTGCACTTTCGTGATGTTTATGCCTGGCAGGGGCAGCCTGAAGGGCGGGAAGGGCAGCCGGTACAGTGGTTTCTTCCGGGAGCGCTGGCAGGACTGCATTTCCCGGCGGCTAATCAGCCGGTGGTGAATGCCATACGCTTGCCCGAACAGTTGGTGGTCGCGCCGGAAGATATTTCACTTCGCAAGTTGTTATCGGGTATTGATCGACTGGATGCTGAGCGACAGGGACTCTATCTGCGGCAGTGGAGTGACCATGCTGAGGTGTCGACCATTGTGGGGCGCTGCCACGATAAAGGCGTAAAGGTCTGGTTACGCGCTGCGGGTGCGCGGGATATGGCTACAGCGAAGGCGCTGGGTGTATTTGCCCTGCATTTTCCGGGGCGGGTTCTTGCGCAACTGGATGAACGACCCGCGTTTGATGGGATCACCAGTGCGGCGGTTCATGATATGGCCTCACGGGACAAGGCTGTGTCTCTTGGCTTGGATATGGCGCTGATGTCACCGATCCTCCCCACGCCAACACACCCGGGAAAACCTGCGTTAGGCTGGCTGCAGGCTGAGTTGTTAATGAAAGGAACACCGCTTGCCTGTTATGCGCTGGGTGGGGTTACGCCGGGGGATCTGGCCAGCGCTCGTGATCACGGTGCTGTCGGTATTGCAGGCATTCGGGCTTTCTGGCCACTGTAGCGGCGTGCTGGATTGGGGCTTTCAGGTAGGTCGTGTTAGCCGCGAAGCGGCGTAATCCGACATTTCCTATGCGCTAACGACAATAGCGTGGCCGTTGCGGTAAACAACCGTTGTTAAAACTCTTCGAAGTCTCCGGGGGCATCGTCCTCACCCGGAATCGCGTGGCGTTCTGTCGCCCAATCCCCCAAATCAATAAGCTTGCAGCGTTCGCTACAAAAAGGACGCCAGGCGTTGCTGTCCCAGCGGGTCAGGGTTTTGCACTGGGGGCAGGGATAGGTTTGGGTGGTTTTTTTTCCTGGGGACTTATCAGTCATATTGGTACGCGTATTCATCCATTTACGGCGAGTGGTGTGGGCGGGAATGCTCTCCTGTCCACTGCGAATCGTATATGTGGTTAGGCATGATGTTTGGTGTGGCAACGAAGCCTGTTGCCCGCGGCAAACGTTTCATGTCGGATTACGCCTTTAGGCTAATCTGACCTACGAAATAGATAGCTGTAGGTCGTGTTAGCCGCGAAGCGGCGTAACCCGCCGACCTTCTGCTAATGTCAGATAGCGCTGGTGCAGCACTTGCAGCTGTTCGTGGAGGTCCTCTAGCGCGCCGTGATTTTCCGCCACATCATCGGCTTGATCAAGCCGCTTGGTTCGCTCCAGCTGTGCTTTCATGATGGCTGCGACCTGCGCTTGCGGAACCTGATCCCGTGCTATCGTGCGCTCCACCTGTAACTCTGCGGGAGCATCAATGACCAGGATCCTGTCCACCAGTTCTTTTTGCGATGTTTCCAGCAGCAGGGGAGAAACCAGTACGGTGTAGGGCGACTGGCTGGCGGCGATCTGGCGCCGCAGCTCATCGCCGATGGCTGGGTGGGTAATGCCTTCCAGAGCTTTAAGCGCGTCCGGGTCAGCAAAGACAATCTCGCGAAGCACCCGTCGATCCAGGGCGCCATCGTCAGCGATGACATGCTTGCCAAAATGCTCGGCAATAGCCCGCAAGGCAGGCTGCCCTGGTTCCACCACCACTCGCGACGCCAGATCCGCATCCACAATGGTAATGCCTTGGCGGGCCAGATAATCCGTGGCCGCGCTTTTACCGCTACCTATTCCACCGGTGAGGCCAACAACAAACATAATCACGTCCGCTTGCAAGCATCACGCCGCACGCTGGCACATGATGCGAGCATGCGTGTTGCGCGAGGCGTGTCTGCGTTAGAGTTTAAACATACCCAGATACGAGCTGACGATACTATCGCCCCAGAGCAGGGCAATCCAGCCAGCTGTGGCCAGATAGGGGCCGAAAGGGATTTGCGTGCGCCTTTCTCCGCTGAACATCATCGTGGCGATGGCAAAGACCAGCCCGACCACAGACGACAAAAGAATAATCACCGGCAGGTATTGCCAGCCCACCCAGGCACCCAGTGCGGCTAACAACTTGAAATCACCGTAACCCATGCCTTCCTTGCCGGTAATCAGCTTGAACAGCCAGTAAATGCTCCACAGGGACAGATAGCCGGCCATGGCGCCAATGACAGCATCGCTTAATGAAACCGGCGACACCCCCGCTACGGCAGCCAGCAACCCTGCCCACAGCAGCCAGTAGTTCAACGTATCCGGCAGCAAAGTGGTATCTGCATCGATCATGGCGGCAGCCAGCAAGATCCAAGTCGCAAAAAGCGTGAAGACTAACCACGAGCCATAACCGAAGTGCCAAGCGCAAAGCCCGGCGAGGGCTCCGCTGACAATCTCGATGATGGGGTAGCGTTTACTAATGGGCGTTTTGCAGCCCTTGCATTTACCGCCCAGGGCAAGCCAGCTAATCACCGGGATATTTTCATACCAGCTGATGGCATGACTACATTTTGGGCAGCGCGAGCGCGGCGTTACCAAGTTGAAAATCTCGTCGCTCTCTTCCGCTGGTAGCTCAAGCACTTCACGGGCTTCCTGCTTCCAGCTCCGCTCCATTATCAGCGGCAAGCGGTGAATGACCACATTCAAAAAACTGCCTACCAGCAGCCCCATAACAACACAAAGCCCGACCAAAAGGGTCGGGCTGGAAG
>Ga0115549_1000694_pt1 | contig 21230 bp, 19 predicted proteins | sample COGITO_mtgs_1004_2_FD_87176 | JGI IMG/M metagenome (GOLD analysis project Ga0115549, IMG submission 87176) | Pelagic marine microbial communities from North Sea - COGITO_mtgs_100430 | ecosystem: Environmental > Aquatic > Marine > Epipelagic | place: Germany:Helgoland, sampling site Kabeltonne...
CCATTTGCCCGATGACCCGCACATTCCGGTCATCCTGATTGCCGAGGGCACCGGCATCGCCCCCTACCGCGCCTTTATTCAAGCGCTGGCACAAACCCGCCCGAAGCAACCTTGCTGGTTGGTGTTTGCCGAACAACAGTTTGAGCAGGACTTCCTTTACCAAACCGAATTTCAGCAAGCCCGACAGGATGGCGTGCTCGATAAGGTCGATACCCTTTTCTACCAAGACCAACCGGGCAAAGCACTGGCCAGCTCATTACTGGAGCAGGCTGAGCGCCTGCAAGAGTGGATCAAATCCGGTGCCCATCTGTATTTCTGTGGCGACAAGCAACGCCTTACCGACTGTGAAAAATCCCTTTTCACGCTGTTTGACGCGGACACCTGGAAACAGCTGGGTAAAGACAAACGCTTGCACCGAAACCTGTATTAATTGCGAGGCAGACCATGACTGACCGAAGCTGCGATCTGAGCCAGCACATCAGCGAGCTGCACGCCAACGAGCAGCTCAAAGCCAACAGCCAATACCTGCGTGGCACCATTTCTGAAAGTCTGGAAAACGCCATCACCGGAGCCGTCTCCGGCGACGATTCCCTGCTGATGAAATTCCATGGTATTTACCAACAGGACGACCGCGACCTGCGCGCCGGTCGCGCCCGCCGCAAGCTGGAGCCCAATTACCAGTTCATGGTGCGCATGCGTATTCCCGGCGGCACCTTGAACAAAGCCCAGTGGCAAGGCATTGATCAGCTGTCGCGACGTTTTGCCGATCGCGGCATTCGCATTACCACGCGGCAAACCATTCAGCTTCATGGCATTCGAAAACCGTATTTGCGGGCGCTGATGCAAGGCATCCGGGACTTGGGATTGGACACCATTGCCGCCTGCGGCGATGACAGCCGTGGTGTGGTGTGTGGCAGCAATCCGTCGCAATCCGCCATCCATCAACAAGTGGCCAACCTGGCCCGAGAAACCAGCCAACGCTTGATTCCCAAAACCGGTGCTTACCCGCAAATTTGGTATCAGCAAGATCGCCCAGCCAAAGCCGACGAAGAGCCGCAATACGGACCGCTCTACTTGCCGAGAAAGTTCAAGGTGGGCTACGTGATTCCGCCCATCAATGACATTGATGTGTACGGCCAGGATCTGGGCCTGATTGCCATCGAGGAAAACCACGCACTGCAAGGTTTCAATATCTGTGTCGGTGGCGGCATGGGGCAACTGGATACTCGTGCAGACAGCTATCCCCGCGCCGCCGAAGTGCTCGGTTTCATCCCCCCTGATGAAGCCCCGGCTTTTGCTGAAACCGTCATGGGCATTCAGCGGGATTTCGGCGACCGTAAAGATCGCCACCGAGCTCGCTTCAAATACACCCTGGATCGCCTGGGCAACGGCTGGTTTTTGCAAGAACTGGCCCAGCGCCGCGGCGAGCCTCTCGCTCCAGCACGGCCTTTCACTCTGACCCAAAACGGTGATGCACTGGGCTGGCAGCAAGGTGACGACGGCCTGTGGACAGCAACACTGCATATTGAAAATGGCCGTGTCGATGGCGCCCTGCGAGATCAACTGGGAGGGTTTTTCCAGCAGTTCGGCGGACGTATCCGCATGACCACCAACCAGAACCTGCAGCTGACCCACGTGGAAGAACACGAACGGGAACAGATTAGCTGGCGACTGGACGATTTAGGTCTGAGCCACCGGCTCAAGCCCGACCTGCAAGCCGCCCATACGCTCAGTTGCGTAGCCTTCCCCACCTGCGGTTTGGCCATGGCCGAAGCGGAACGCTACATGCCAGACCTGCTTGATCTGTTTAATCGCCTCAAACAGCAGTACGGCCTCAGCCAAGTACCGATCACCTTGCGCGTAACCGGTTGCCCAAACGGGTGTGCTCGCCCTTATCTGGCAGAAATTGCCCTCACTGGCCGCGCTCCGGGACTCTACAACTTATACCTGGGCGGCAGTTTTAACGGCGACAGGCTCAACCGTCTGTACGCCAGCAACGTCAATGAACGCCTTTTCATTGACCTGATTGCTCCGTTGTTCGAAGCCTTTGCCCAGCAAAGAGAGGGTGGCGAATCGTTTGGTGACTTCCTCATTCGCAGTCAGCAACTCGATTGCGAACGTGATAACACCCCACTCAATAACAACCCGGCAGATGCGCACCCCATTGCCCTCCAGCCCCATTGAATCAGGAGTGACCATGTCCGATTACTTGTTTATCCAAAGCCAGGACCCGTTCACCGAGGTCCGCACCGAGCACCAGTTCGCCCTTGCCGGCCAACTCTACGATGCCGGCCATAACGTGCGCCTGCTACTGGTACAAAACGGGGTAACCCCGGCCCACAAAGGCGCGCGCAGTGTGCATTTCGACAAGCTATTGAAATGGGGCGTACCGGTGTTGGCCGATAATTTTTCTCTGAAACAACGGCAAATATTGGAGAAGGACCTGAAAGAAAATATTGCCAGCAGCAGTCTCGACACCGTTATCGACGCCCTGCTCGACGGCGAAAAAGTCATCTGGAATTGAGTCATTGGAGTCATCATGAGTAATAGCAAAACACTGACCTTTGCGTTCATGGATCCACCGTTCGAGAGTGAACGCACGGTAACATTTTTTCGACTGCTGGACGCCGCGCTGGAAAAAAACGCTAACGTTCGCGTGTTTGCCTACGAAGGTGCTGTCGCTCTGTCTTTTTCCAAACAAGCCCCCCATGGCAACGCCGTACACGGCCTCAACCGTGAAGAAGAAGCCCACCCGCTGAGTAAAGATTGGGTTGCCGCCTTGCAACAAAAAGCCACCGGCAAAGGACTGACCTTCGAATGGATCAACTGTGGGCTGTGTGTAGACGAACGCGGCGTTAACGACGTGATCGACGGCTGCGGGCGAGGCGGCCCACCGGATTTATGGCGCTACGCCAGCAAGGCCTTCAACACTCTCACCATTGGCACGAGGTAAGCCATGAAAGCCCTACAAGTTATTGATCAGGCATTTCGTACCACCACCGAAGAGCAGGACGACACCATTCTCTGGCTTACCCAATCCATGCGCGGTGCCGGTGGTCATTTAACCGTTCTACTCAGCGGTCATGCCGTGTATTACGCCACTCAGCACCAAACACAACCGGCCTTAACGATTGCCGGGTGGGCACAAACCCAACCCGCCAACCTACCGCGAGATATAGGTAACCTACTGCACAGTGGCGTGCCCGTTTTCGCGGTTACCGAAGACCTGGAAGAGCGAGGCCTGGATCGCCAAATCCTGCTCGACGGTGTACAGGCAGTCAGTCGCCAAGGCTTGGTCAACCTGTATGAAAGCGTGGATCAGATCTGGCAATGGTGATGCTTCCTAAGCCACTACGTACCCCTCTGCTGCATACCCTGGGCTGCGAACTGCCTATCATGCTGGCAGGCATGGGCGGCGTGTCTCGCCATCAATTGGCGGCGGCGGTAAACCAGGCGGGTGGCTTCGGCGTACTGGGCATGGTCCGTGAACCCGTGGAACGCATTCGCCAGGAAGTGGAAGCACTACGTGCCATCAACGATGGCCCGTTTGCGGTTAACCTGATTCCCGCCGCCACAGAACGGCGTCTGCTGATGGACCAGATTGCTACTTGCCTGGCACTAAAAGTAGACGCGTTTGTGTTCTTCTGGGATGTGGATACCGGCCTGGTGCAATACCTGAAACAAGAAGGCAAGCAGGTGATCTATCAGGTGGGCAACCAGCGCGATGCAGACTTGGCCCAATCCGCAGGCGCCGATGTCTTGATCGTGCAAGGGTACGAAGCCGGCGGCCATGTTCGTGGCACCACCGGCACCTTGTCATTACTCCCACAGGTCGTCGCCAATAGCGACGTACCGGTGGTGGCCTCCGGCGGTATCGCCAGCGGCGACGCCATGCTGGCGGCTTTCTCCATGGGCGCGCAGGGCGTCAGCCTGGGCAGCGCTTTCCTTGCCACCCATGAGGCCAATGCGCACTCGCACCATAAACAACGCATGGTTGATGCCCTCGCCGACGATACCGTTTACACCACGCGCTTTTCTCGTAACTGGCATGAACCCGCGCCGGTTCGCGTGCTCAGCAACGCCGTCACTCGGGGTGATTACGATCAAGCCGACCCGAATACCTGTATCGGCGAACAGGACGGGCAACCGATTTATCTATTCTCCACCGATTCACCGTTAACGGGCGCCCAGGGAAAACTCGACGACATGGCACTGTTCTGCGGCCAATCGTGCAGGCAGATCAACGCGATCACCAGTGTGCAGCAGCGCATCAATACACTGCTCGACGAGGTACATATTCGCATTGCCACGTTATACAGGGATTCACGCTGACTGGAGGTCTTCCATGTCACCACCGACCAGGCAAGAAACACCACAACGCGAACGTATTCGTCCGCTACCCAGCCTTGTTCTGCTTCTCGTCGTTACCGCATCCTTGTGGGGCGCGGTCTATATCCTCGCCCAATATGTTCACCCTCACGGCTCCAGTACTTGCCCGCAGCAATGCCTGGCCAGCAAACAACACCGTAACAAAACCTGATACCGTTACTTTAACCACAAGACAAACGCTATCCGACCAGGGAGGTCAGACATGTCTTCAAAGGAGATCAACATTCACTGCAAACGCGCCTACGAAAAGCCGACATCCAGTGATGGCTACCGGCTTCTCATCGACCGAATATGGCCACGAGGCGTCAGTAAAGAGGACCTGAAAATAGACGAATGGAACAAGGAATTAGCCCCTTCTGATGACTTGCGAAAATGGTTCGATCACGACCCTAAAAAGTGGGCCGCGTTTTATCAGAAATATCACCATGAATTACGAGAAAACATGCCGAAAGAAACACAGCAGGCATTACGAAAAAAAGCCAAAACCAGCGGCCTTACGCTAGTTTATGGTGCTAAAGACGAAGCTCACAACAATGCCGTAGCGCTCAAGATGTATCTGCAACAGTCGGATACGTGAGGGCACATTAGCGCGATATAATTGCCGTTATATTTTCTCAAAGCAAACACAACAATCACCATCTTTTCGCGCTAAAAACAGGTTTATTACTTCATTGGCGGCACAACAGTGACCGGGTCCAGCTTGACCTCGAACCAGTTCAGGCGCCAATCAAGATGTGGCCCGGTGGCACGACCAGACGCCCCCACTTTCGCCACCGGATCACCCTGCGTCACCGTCTGTCCTTTTTTCACCAACACTTCACTAAGATGAATCATGGTGGACGACACCCCGTAACCGTGGTCCATAATCAGGGTGCCGCCAGAGTAGTAGTTATTCTGCTGTACCAATGTCACCACCGCATCCGCTGGCGCCACCACCACGGTGCCCGAGGGCCGAGCCACATCCACACCATAATGCGGCCGGCCAGGCTTGCCGTTATAAACTCGCTGACTGCCGTACACTCCACTGATACGCCCGGTAAGAGGCCATTGAAAATCGCTCAGGAACGCAAGCAAGGCTGAGTTCGTATTCCGTGCTGTTTTTATCTCGGCCACCTCCAGGCGAATACGTTTTAGCACCGCCTCCGGTGGCGGCTCGACCGTGCGCTTGGGCACGCCCTCAATACGCTGAATCGCATATTCACGCTTATCCAGCGTCACGAGAACCTGTTGTCGTTCACCGTTTTTTTCCAGCATCAATGTCTGTTGAAGGTCTGCATCACGGCCGACACCAACAACGAAAAAACCCGCATCGGTGGTGCGCACTGCCCGATCGCCCAGCTTGACCGTCACCCCCTTATCCACCTGTCCACGCAGTAAGGAACCCTGAATACGCTGCCCTTCCAGCGACAACAACCAGTCGCTGGCCATGGCCAAGGAAGACAACAAACAAAGCACTACAAAAAAAAGAATACGCACAGGTAACCCCAAAGACTCATTGAGTAATTGTTATGTAAGAGCAACGATCCTACAGAACACCCGTCACAAAAACGCGCTGCCATCCTCAACATCCAACTGCACCGGGTCCAGATGCTTTTCGCCGTACAGGCGCCACACCCGTGAGCGGATAAAGAGCTGGTAAAGATCCGGGTCTAGGTGATCGTTGTTGCGCATGCGCTGCATGATCTCCAGCGCTTCGCTGAGTTTGAGCGGCGTTTTATAAGGCCGCTCCTTGGCGGTCAGTGCTTCGAATATGTCAGCGATGGCCATAATGCGGGCAGGAATCGACATCTGATCCCGGGTCAGGCCCAGCGGGAAGCCCGTACCATCCATTTTTTCATGGTGCCCGCCGGCATATTCCGGCACCCGTTGCAGTTTACGAGGAAAAGGCAGTGAGCCCAGCATATCCAAGGTCACATCCATGTGGCCGTTGATAATCTGTCGCTCTTCCGGTGTCAATGTGCCGCGAGGGATACATAGATTGTACACCTCATCGCCGCTGAGCAGCGGCTTTTCCTGCCCCCAGGCGTCAGTCCAGGTACGAGAGGCTATGTCTTTTACCCGCTGCTGATCCACCGCAGCCATGGCCTCACCACCACGGTTAATCCGCTCCAGAAAGGCGAGTTCCTCTGTCAGGGCGTCAATATCCTCTTCCATGCGCTGCCGACTGGCCGGCTCATCGTCTGGATTGAGCAGGCAGGCCTTTTCATAGCGAAACTGAATCTCCGCGCGCAAGCTCGCAAAACGGCTGGCCACTTCATTAATCCGGTCATGCAGGGTGTGTAGCTTGGTAGACTTGTCGAGCACCGAATCCGGGGTCGCCAACTTGCCACAATCGTGCAACCAGGCGGCCACATGCAGCTCGTACCAGCCATCTTCATCCAGTGTGAACTCGGGAAACGACGCCTGATCATCACAGGTCGCCTGGGCCAGCATTTCCGTAATCAGCGGTACGCGTTGGCAATGGGCACTGGTATGGGGGCTTTTCGCATCAATGGCCTGGGCCAGCACCTTGATAAAGGCGTCCAGCAGATCCTTTAGCTCCTGCACCTGGCTAAGGTTGCTCAAGGCAATGCCACCATAGGTCAGCAGCGACTGAAACATCAGATGACCATTTCCGCCCAGACGCTGCAGATTCCGTGGCACGGGCTTGCCATAAGCCAATTGCAGCACACCGGTAACCAGCCCTTCATGGTTATGCAATGGCCAGAGCTGGAGCCCTTTGGCCTCCGGGGCCAGTTCGGCAAGCAACCTCTGATCAACCTCGCCGAGGCGAGTTTGCGTCAACGCGACGGTGAGCGGCTCGCCGGCGGTAAAACACTGCTCTACAATACCTCCACCGCCATCCGCGTCATTGCCCAATGGGCGAAACCAGTGAGGTACCTCTTTTATTTCATCGCTTTCACCGGTGGAATCTCGGCACAGACAATTCAAGCCGGCCTGTGGCCGACTATCGGTATAGAGCCATACCCAGCCCGTATCCGCATCGCACAGGTAAAGCACTTCCTTGAGCAAGGCGCTCAACAACCGCGGCACATCCTTTTGTTCGCTCAGCTGCTGCGCCACTCGCAACAACCTCGGCAACTGCGCGTTATCGGCCATTTGTTGCGTTTGTGAGGGGGTGGTCATGGGCTATCCAGCTCCATCGGGTTCATCCTTGGACTCTCTTCTGTTATCTATCCCTACTCCCTACCGCCAAGCATAGGCGGGCGCCGGTAAACAGGCAAAACTCTATGCGACAGGCCATTTAAATCCCGTCAATCGCAATAGCGCTTGCTGAATCGGGCCTTGTTAATAGTCGCCGCACCTTGATGCGGAGGGCCTGATTGCCTACCATCTTTCGGTTCTGAGCCAACCACCTGGATCCCTTGTCACTCATGAGTGTGAGCTATCAACTGCCCGATGGGGCAAATATGGAGTTTGAGCAGCCGGTCTCCGCCTTGGAAATTGCCGGTCGCATCAGTAAAAAACTCGCCAAGCAAGCCTTGGCCGCCAAAGCCAACGGCAACCTGATCGACGTCTATCTGCCCATCGACGACGGCGCCACGGTGGAAATTATCACCCGGGAGACCGACGAAGCCCTAGAGCTGATTCGCCACGATGCCGCCCATGTTATGGCCCAAGCCGTGCAGGAGCTGTTCCCAGACACCCAGGTGACTATTGGCCCAACCATTGCCAACGGCTTCTATTATGACTTCCATCGGGACACTCCGTTCACGCCTGATGATCTGAAAACCATTGAAAAGCGCATGCTGGAAATTGTGCGCCGCAATGAGGAAATAAAACGTGAAGTCTGGGATCGCGATGAGGCTGTCGCTTTTTTCCTGGAAAAAGGCGAAGAATTCAAGGCCGAAATTATTCGCGACCTGCCCGCTGATCAGGAAGTCAGCCTCTATCGTCAGGGCGAGTTCATCGACCTGTGCCGTGGCCCGCACCTGCCCAGCACCAGCAAGCTGGGCGATGGCTTCAAACTGACTAAGGTGGCTGGCGCCTACTGGCGTGGCGATGCGGACAAGGCGCAACTGCAGCGCATCTACGGCACCGCCTGGCGCGACAAGAAAGAGTTGAACGCCTATCTCAAGCAGCTTGAAGAAGCGGAAAAGCGCGATCACCGCAAACTGGCCAAGGAAATGGGGCTGTTCCATATCCAGCAGGAAGCGGTGGGCAGCATGTTCTGGCACCCAAAAGGCTGGCGCATGCGCCAAAACCTGGAAAACTACATCCGCGGCAAGATGGAAAAAGGCGGCTATGAAGAAGTCTCCACTCCGCAAATGATGGACCGTATTCTCTGGGAACAATCCGGCCACTGGGACAAGTACGGCGAAGACATGTTCACCGTCTGCACCCACGACCACAAAGAAATGGCCGTCAAGCCGATGAACTGCCCCGGCCACGTACAGATCTTCAAACAGGGGATCACCAGCTACCGAGACTTGCCCATTCGCTTGGGAGAGTTCACCACCCTGTTCCGTAACGAAGCCCACGGCGCCCTACATGGCCTGATGCGAGCCCGCTCGTTCAGCCAGGACGATGCTCACATCTTCTGTACCGAAGAGCAGGTTAACGAAGAAACCGCCGGTTTCATCAAGATGCTGCGCGAAGTCTACGCAGATTTTGGATTCGACTCGTTCCGTATCAAATTCTCCGACCGTCCGGATAACCGCGCCGGCTCCGATGAAACCTGGGACAAAGCCGAAGGCGCACTGCGCTCTGCAGTGGAATCTCTGGGCCTGGAATGCGAACTGAACCCGGGTGAAGGCGCCTTCTATGGCCCGAAACTGGAATTCGTGTTGCGCGATGCCATTGGCCGTGACTGGCAATGCGGCACCCTGCAGGTCGACTTCGTGCTGCCCGATCGCCTGGATGCCGAATACGTGGCCGAGGACGGCTCCCGCCAGCGTCCGGTCATGTTGCACCGTGCTGTGCTGGGTTCCTTGGAACGCTTCCTTGGCATCCTGATCGAATCCACTGCCGGTCACCTGCCTCTGTGGCTGGCGCCGCGACCGGTGGCGGTTTGCACCATTACCAACTCCGCCGACGAGTATGCCACCACCGTGCAGCAGAAATTGGTTGCCGCCGGGGTACCGGCAGAGCTGGATATTCGTAACGAGAAGATCGGCTTCAAGGTCCGCGAGCACTCCCGCGCCAAAACCCCGCGTATCTGGGTAATCGGTGAACAGGAAGCGCAACACAACCAGGTCGCCATTCGTACCCTGGGCTCCCAAGCCACCGAAACCGTGGATCTGGACGAAGCCGTGGCGGCCCTGGCCGCAGCGACCCGTCTCCCGATCTGACCGGAGCCGCTGTAGGAGCCCCACTTGGAGGGAGGACTGAGCGACAGCGAGGACACCTCCTCAGCGTGGTTCGCCCCTCAAGTGGGGCTCCTACAAAACACTGCTCCCGAAGAGGCACGTCATGTTCAAACACAACGAACAACAGCCAGAAGGCTTTCAGATTTCCCTCAAAGAAGCCCTCGACAACCTGGCGTTCAACGACGCCGGGCTAGTGGCAGCCATTGCCCAGCAGCACGACAGTGGCGAAGTATTGATGATGGCATGGATGAATCGCGAGGCCATTGAAGAAACCCTGACCACGGGACGCGTCTGCTATTTTTCCCGCTCGCGGGGGAAGTTATGGCGTAAAGGCGAATCCTCCGGGCAGGTACAAACGCTGAAAGAACTGCGTATTGATTGCGATGGTGACGCCTTGCTGGTGAAAGTGGACCAGACCGGCTCCGCCTGCCACACCGGCCGCCGCGACTGCTTTTATTGGAAAGCCGACGCCGACAATGTGACCATCGATAAAGCCCCCATCAAAGACCCCAAAGAGTTGTACGGCAAATGACCTTACGATTGCAGAACACCCTCACCGGCAAAAAGGACGAGTTCATTCCGCTGGACCCTAACCGCATCACCCTTTACGTGTGCGGCCCCACGGTTTACAACTTCGTCCACATTGGCAACGCTCGCCCGGTGGTGGTCTTTGATGTTCTGTACCGGTTACTGCAACGACTCTACCCGAACGTGGTCTACGCCCGTAACATCACCGACATTGATGACAAGATCATCAAGGCGGCAGCGGATAACGGCGAAGCGATCAGCACCCTCACCGAACGCTTTACCCAAGCTTTTGCCGACGACATGGCATCATTGAATGCCAAAACCCCAAGCATCATTCCCAAGGCCACCGATCACATCCCCGAGATGATCCAGATGATCGCTATCTTGGTAGAAAAAGGGCACGCCTACAAAGCCGATGGCCAAGTGCTGTTCGCGGTGGAATCCATGCCCGACTACGGCAAGCTCTCCGGTCGCAAACTGGAAGACATGCTTGCTGGCGCTCGGGTGGAAGTGGCGGACTACAAACGCCACCCCGGCGATTTCATTCTTTGGAAACCGTCCACCGATGAACAGCCCGGCTGGGACTCCCCTTGGGGACGTGGCCGCCCTGGCTGGCACATCGAGTGTTCCGCCATGATCCACAAGCACCTGGGTGATGTAATTGATATCCACGGTGGTGGCCAGGATCTAATCTTCCCGCACCACGAAAACGAAATTGCCCAAGGCTGCTGCGCCCACGGAACCGACTACGTGCGTTACTGGCTGCACAACGGCTACATCAACATCGACGGCGAAAAGATGTCCAAGTCCTTGGGCAACTTCCGTTTGGTCCGCGACCTGCTCACCCGGTACCACGGCGAAACGCTGCGCTTCGCGTTGCTATCGAGCCACTACCGCTCGCCGCTGAATTTCTCAGCCGATGTACTGGATAATGCAGAAAAAGGCCTGGATACGCTCTATTACGCCTTGCTGGGTCGCGGTGAAACCGTGGCACCAGAAGCGGGCTACCAACTGCCGGACAACCATCCGGTACTGGACGCACTAAAGGACGATCTGAACACCTCCGAAGCGGTCAGCGCCTTGCACGCTATTGCCGGTGAACTGAACAAGGCCGAGCTTGACGACAAGCCCAAGCTGAAAGCCGAACTACTGGCCGCCGCCGACCTGCTCGGCCTGCTCACCGTGGAGCCCACCGCCTGGTTCCAGAACAAGAATGCGAGCGAAGACGGCCTCAGCAACGACGCCATCGACGCCCTGGTGGAAGAGCGTACCCAAGCCAAGAAAGACAAGAACTTCGCCCGCGCCGACGAAATCCGCCAACAACTCACCGATGCCGGTATTCAACTGGAAGACACCCGCGAAGGCACCCGCTGGAGCCGATGACAAGAAACGTTCCACGCAGCATTCTTTCACGCAACAACGCGGTGCGAAGCCCGATTTCCCCCCATGTCAAAGTCGCGCCCGGAGACCGGGCCCCCTCCCTCCCTAGCTTGGCTGCAGGAGCGGTGGATCCACCGCGATGCCAAGTCCGCCGCCACCTTGTGCTGCCGTCAGCCTAGCAATGCCAACTGGTCCTGCCGGGACAGACTGCCGCGCACTTGTATTAGCCAGTGGCGCCGCTGTTGCTCTATCGCCCTTAACCGCTCCGACGGCACGGCCCGCTCCAGCATGGCCAACGAACTCCCCAGTGTGGCCAACACCGCCATATTTCCACTCGCGTTACAGACAATTTGGGTAAATGCCTCGCCTACATAATCCGCAAAATCCCGTTGCTTACACTGCAGCCGCAACTGCCCGTTAACGCGCCGAAACGGTTCCGGCATATGCCGCGCGGAGAGATCTGCAATCACCGCACCGAGGTACAGAACACATTGTTCTGCGGTGGTGGAATCATTGATCCCCGGAGACAAAGCCTTGATGGCGATATCCACCAACTGCCGAATGCCAAAGGCGGGATCTTGCTCGATGGTGCGATGCCGGTTGATTACATAACAGCGTAATAGCGCCGCGCAGCGTGCCGGCTCCCAGCCAGGCCCGTGCAAACACAACAACGGTTGCCCCTTGACCACAAACTCACCCACCGACACACACATGGTGATGATCTGCCCTTGTTCCTCGGCCTCCTTCACCAACCCGTTCAAGTAAACCTGCTGCACAAACCCAGTAAGGGGGGCCGATAATGTCTGCCCCCCCGTCGTTTGCGACCTTACCCTCTGGGCGCGTAGAGCAGCCGAGTTTTCCGCAACACGCCCAAACGCCTGATCGTAACGCCGGGCTATTGCTCTCAAGGTATCTTCGGTAATGGTCGCTACTACTTGAGAAACCTGAATTGAGCTGGCGATGTGATGAATGAAATAGATCAGTAGCGCCAACCCGACAAACGCACCAAACAACGCTACCATCACGGCGATGCCGTGCCCCAGCAGCAGAGGCTCCTCTGGCAACGCTCGCAATACCAACAGACAATAGGCAAACACGCCGACGATCACCGCCAGCGTCAGCTGGTTAATACGATTGGCCATGTAGTCGCGCAACACTCGGGGGGAATACTGGCTAGCCGCCTGAGCCAACACCAGCATGGTTATGGAGAAGGTCACCCCGGCCACGGTAATCATTGAACCAGCGATGGTCGTTAACACAGCGCTGGCGCCTTTCGGGCTTACTGCCAGCAGAGAAGCCCACCAATGTTGATCGGCCTTGGGCAACTCACCGGGGATGGCCGTCAGGGCAAACGCCAGCATCGACGCGCCGACCAGGAAACAGGCCGGCAACAACCACATGCTGGAGCGTAACTGGGTATACCACTGCTGAAACCGCGCCAGCACCATAGCTCGCCCTCACGTTTCGACCCGGGCGTATTACCCGGGGCGCCACTCACAAGTGATTCTACCGGCCTAGACGCCGGAAATTAGTCCTCCAATGACAGTGTGTCCATACCCGGCAGTGGCGGCAAATCTTTTCGGGTGGCATTGGCGAAGCGCGGTTTTTCCAGCTGGACCTTCAGGCTTTGCAAGGTTACTAATGGTGCCTTGGTGGACACCATATTAGTCAACCAAACGGGCACGCTACCGCCCAGGTCTATGAAGGTTTCGAACTGGACCCGTACCCAACCATCACCGATGTCCGTAATAACAAACTGGTTATCCAGTGCAGGGATACGTACATAACCTTCCTGTTTTTCCAGCACGCCTTCGGCATTAACACTGTGCAGGGTAATCGAACCGCTTTCATTATTCTGGCTAAGCGTGTTGGCCAGCACTACGTCACGGTCTGAAACCGGCCAGATACCATTAAAACGCATGTGAATTTCTACGCGCTCTTTCTCCGAAAGCCGCTCGGCGCCTTTGACCTGGAAAATCCACTCATGGAACGTATCCTCGGCGGTAATCACAGCCAGCACCGAGGTGACGGATGCCTTTACCTCGACAATACCCTTGAAGGCGTTAACGGGGCTGTTGGAAACGTCCCGTACATAGGTCGTGACATCACCTCGAGCCTCGCCCTGCTGGTTAGTTTTCCAGTTTGCTGCCCAAGCTGGATTCAGCAGCACTAAGGGGGCCAACAACGCCACACATATCGCTCGCAATATTTTTCTCATTACTTTTCTCTTCAACAGGACACAACAAAAAGTACGCTGCCCGCAGTATGCGACCAGCGGATAAGTATACAAGCAGCAGCCGGTGAATTGTCCTCAATTACCGGCGCGCATGCTTTCCATTCAGATTGTGACTCGTTACTCCGACTGCCGAACTTCCTCATTCAGGTTGATGGCTCTGCGGCAAATCTATCCCTTTCAATTTAGAGTAACGCTTCACCGCCTGGTCTAGCCCCGCCTTTTGGTAGGTTTCACTTCTGGCCATCTCACGCAGCTCCTGCAGGGTTTCTTGGGGCGCTTTGTGGGAAATGACGTTAGCCACCGAAGAGACATTGCCGCCGGGGTCAATAAAGGTTTCAAACTCAATGCGAGTCCAGCCATTGTCCAGCGGCGTCAGTACGAACTGATCTTCCAGCGCAGCAACGCGTACATACCCCGCATGCTCCGGTTCGCCATCCACCGCTTGAGAAGCCAGGGTAATAGCACCCGTTTCTTTGTTCTGCGTAGCGTGGGTCTTGATCAGAGCATCACGATCTTTGGCCGGCCAGATACCCTTGAGCCGAAGATACGCTTGATCATTATCCCGCAGTTCCAAAGACTGGCACTGGTACAACCATTCCGAGCAGGCGTTGGTGTCGGCCATCACCGCCAACACACTCAGCACTGAGGCCTGCACTTCAGTAACACCACGGAACGCTTTCACTGGGCTGTCTGCCATGGCTTTTTCGTAGGTACTGATATCGGTGCGCGCCTCACCTTTGTTCACCGTCTGCCAATCCGCTGCCATAGCGCCGGCAGTTAACATCAAGGTGACAGCCAAAGCCGATAGCCGTACCGGGCGAGTCCATCCTGTTGCTTTGTTCATGATCCCTCCTTGTAACCGCAAGGCTGCATTAGAATTCCATCGCCATGAAATCGCAGCACTTTCTTATCACGCCGCGAGTAAGACAATAGATCAACACTGGTATCTCCGTACCCGATGCCTTTATCATGAATCTTTTACAACCCACAACCTTTAACGACAGGCAGAATTTCGCTCGTGAAATCGCTTCTGCTTGGCGCCATCTGGCTATACCAGAAGGTGCTGAGCCCCTGGATAGGCAACCAATGCCGCTTCTACCCCACCTGCTCGGAATACGCCCGGCAGGCGGTAGTGACCCATGGCAGTCTGCGCGGCAGCGCACTGGCAGCGAAACGGCTGTGCAAGTGCCACCCATGGCACCCGGGCGGTTTTGATTATGTGCCCGGCACTGAGCCTGAACAGCAACCGCAACAGTGCACACCGCTATGCAACAACCACAGCGGGGATTCCTCACAATGATCCCGGCCACGCTGAGCTCATACCGTCGCGGGCACTCTTTGCCGCTGGTTTTACCGCTGGTTGTCGGGCTGTTTCTTGTCCAATTAATACTGGCATGGCACGCCCCCACCCACATTGACGTCGGACAACATAGCCCTACCAAGGACCTGTTAGCCTCTGCCGATTGCCAGGTCTGTACCCACGGCCACGGCATGCTGGCTCTGCCCAGCGCCTACAACGTGCCGGATACCACACGCACCGAGCCCGTTCCGCTTGCCCCCGCCACCACCGTGGCAAACCGTTACGAGCGCAATCCCTACCCGCCCCGCGGCCCCCCCTGCCTCTACCTGATTTCCGCTATTGCCCCCTGATCACGATGGCACACCACTTTGCTTTTCTACTCGAGAGGCATTTGCTGTGTTTGGCTGCCTTCAGGAAAGAACGTGTTTCCGGCATGAGTCCGGCCAGCCCCTTCAACCCGGCTGCGCCCTTTTACTCATGCCTTGCATGAATGTTAGAGACAGAGGTAGTTATGACTTTTCGACGCCAGACCCTCTCCGGGTGCGTCGCCGTGGCCCTATTGGCACCCACGGCAGTATTGGCTGAAGCTGAAAACAACAGTGCAGGCCTAGAGAAAGCTCACGAGCTAAAACAAGTGGACGTGTCCGCCCTGCCGCTAGGAAGCAGCAGCTCCAGCACACCCTATTCAGTGATGGATCAACAAACTCTCATTCAGAAGAACAAGGACACTCTCGGTGAAACCCTGAAAAACCAGCCCGGAGTCCACAGCGACACCTTCGGTGGTGGCGCCAGCCGACCGGTGATCCGTGGCCAGGGCGGACCACGCGTAGGTATTCTCAGTGACGGCTCCCAGGTGCTGGATGCTTCCAGCATTTCACCAGACCATGCCATCACTGTAGAACCCATGCTGGCTCGCCAGATCGAGGTTCTACGCGGCCCGTCTACCCTCCTCTATGGCAGCGGCGCCAGCGGTGGCATTGTAAACGTGCTAGACAACCGCATCCCCACCCAACGGCCTCTAGAAGAGGTGGAAGGTTTCGTGGCAATCCGAGCCAACAGCGTGGCCGATGAGAACGCCACCGCTGCAGGCATCACCGTTTCCGCTACCGACCATTTGGTATTTCGGGTGGAAGGTAGCCGTCGCGATGCGGAGGATTACGAAGTAAACGGCTTCGAAGAGCTCACCGTCCCAGGCACCTATGCGGAAAGCGACAATACCAGCATTGGAGCCTCCTGGATTGGCGATCAAGGTTTCTTCGGCATGGCTTACAGCTATCGCCGCGATAACTACGGGCTGCCCGGTCATAGCCACGAATTTGAAGAGTGCGAGGCCAACGGCACCAGCTTGAGCTGTCCTTCTGGCGGCCATGATCACGACCATGAGGGCGAAATTGTCCCCTACGTGGACCTGGCCAGCCGTCGAGTGGATGTCCGAGGTGAATACCGCGACCCCTTCTCGGGCATTGCTGCCATTCGCTTTCGAGGTAACCACACCGATTACCGCCACCACGAAATCGAAGAAGGGGCCATCGGCAGTACTTTCACCAACAAGGGTGAAGACGCGCGGCTGGAAGTGGAGCATAAACCGTTCGGTAACTGGCGCGGCGTGGTGGGGCTTCAGTACACCAACTTCGATTTCAGCTCCCTGGGGCATGAAGCCTTCGTGCCGAAAACCGAAACTGAATCCATCGCCATATTCGCGGTAGAGGAATATGTCCTCAATGAACAATGGTCCTTCGAATTGGGAGCGCGCCAGGAGCACCTGACGCAAACACCGGACCAACGCAACGGCCAGGCTCTTGCCAAAGTCACAGCGGACAATGCGTCTTTCTCCGGCGCAGCCAACTGGGCCTTTGTTCCCGGTTACGAGCTAGTACTGTCCGTAGGCCACTCTGGCCGAGCACCCAGTGCCCAAGAGTTGTATGCAGAGGGGGTTCATCTGGCCACCAACACCTACGAATGCGGCCTGCTCAGTGATTGCGGTGGAGGGCAACGTGACCTGGACGATGAAGTCAGCCTCAACGCCAACCTGAACCTGCGTAAAACCCGTGGTGATTGGTTGTTTGATCTGGGCGTGTTCGAAAACCGTATCAACAACTACATCTATGCCCGCACTCTGGATCAACAGGAAGACTTCCGGCTGATCAAGTACAGCCAGCGTGACGCCACCTTCACGGGTGCCGAAGCGTCTCTAAGTTACTACGGTATCGATCCGGTTGGCATCACCGTTTTTGGTGATATGGTCCGCGCTACCTTCGATGACGGTGGCTACCTGCCCCGCATTCCGGCCAAGCGACTGGGCGCTCGCCTCAATAGCTACGTGGGCAACTTCGACGGTGAACTGGAAGTGTATCGCAGCTTCGTTCAGGACCAAATTTCAGGGTTCGAGGAGCGCACCGCCGCCTACGACATGGTCAACGCCACCCTCAGCTACCGACTACGAGGCGACCAACGCTATACCTTCTTTGTGCGCGGTAACAACCTGCTGGGTGAAGAAGTGTTCAACCACTCGTCTTTCCTGGCCAGCACCGTGCCGGAGCCGGGCCGCAATATCACCGTAGGCACCCGCATTGAATTTTGAGCCGCAACGTTAAACGGCATCCGCACCGGCGCCTTTACTCCGCCGGGCACAACAATATGAATATGGAGAACCCCATGCCACGCATGATGAAAAACCTGAAACAGAACGCTGCACTGCCGCTGTCCCTGCTTGCCGCTCTTTCCATGGTCGGCTGTAACGAAACGGGCTCCAGTTCATTGGGTAGCAGTGAAGATGAACACGAGCATGCAGAGAGTGATCACCCCGGCCGCCTGGTGATTGCCGCTGGTGATGACGGCACCCAGCTCTACATGTATGACCTTGAGGCCAATGCCTTGCTGCCCGGCACCTTGAGCCTGGATTATGATGCCAGCGCACTCTACACCAGCCCGGGCAAGCGTTTTGTTCTGGCAATACAGCGTGATAACGACCAGGTACAGGTCATTGATGGCGGCCTCTACTTGCATGACGACCACGTGGATGAAGTGATTCCCTCCTTCGCAGGAACGCTGACTGGCCCGGCACCAACCCACTTTCGGGTTCATGGTGAACAGGCCGCCCTGTTCTATGATGGCGATGCAGACAACGCTGTCATGGCCCAGGTGGAGCTCCTCACCGATGAATCTTTGGAAACGGCCTCCAGCGAAGCCAGCCAAACGCTAACCAGTGCTCACCATGGCGTTGCAGAACCCCGTGGCGATGTGTTGCTCACCACCTTCCGCACCGCCGACATCGGCCTCCCGGAAACCGTGGACGTCTACCATCAGCACAACGATCACTATCACAAGGAAGACACCATCTCACCGACCTGCCCAGACCTGCATGGTGCAGGCTCAAACGAAGATTATTCCGTGTTTGGCTGTGACGACGGTATCCTGATCGTCCACCAGAACGGTGAGGAATTCACCGCTGAGCATGTGGATAACGCTACCCTGGGCCTTGCGGCTGGAGAGCGAATTGGCAGCTTCGACAGCCATCACGAACTGAGCCAGTTTATAGGCTATGCCGGTGTTCGAGTCTTCGTCATACATCCGGAAGACGGCGACGCTGAAGAGCTGGATTGGACCGAAGGCGCCATTGTATCGCTAGAAAGCCATAGCCTTGACCCCCACGCCGAGCACCTAGTGCTGCTGGATGATGCCGGTGACCTGCGCATCTTTGATACAACCGATTGGAGTGAACATGCGCACGTAGAAGAGGCCATCGCGCCGGGCAATACTCATATGGTTGTGGCCGGTGAGCCCGCACATATTTATCTTTCCGATAGCGACAATCAATCTATCGTCGTGGTGCACCTGGAAGAAGGCAGCGTTGAAGAATCACTACCCTTGACCTTCCCGCCTGCGGCTCTTGCCTGGGCTGGCCTTGATACCGACCATGACGAAGAAGACCATGAGGACGAAGACGAAGACGATCACGATGGCCATGACCATTAAGCATCGGAACTGCTAACACCAGGCTGCTTGCAGGGGGTTCTCTTCACCTTTTTCAAGCAGCCTTCTGTTTCCTCCCAAGACAGCGCTGGTCGCCGTCGGCCTCACTTTTCACTACAATCAGTCTATTATTGCGTCGAGACTTAATACCCTGTGGGAGAACCCATGAAAAAAGTACTGTTTGCCGCAGCTTTGGCAATGCCCCTTGTCGCCAACGCCGGCGGTTTTGCTGGTATTGATATCATTAGCAGCGATATTGAACCTGACAACACCACTGCTAGCGCCAAGCCCGAAGCGCTGCAATTCAAATTCGGCAGCTGGATCAACCGCGACGAAACCCTCGGTGGCGAAGTGCGTCTGGGCTTGGGCATTGATGAAGATGAACTAAGCAACAACGTGGACGTGGAGATCGACCGCTACTACGGTGCTTATTTTCGTGGCCAGTTCCCCAACACCATGCCGGTACGCCCCTACGGCCTGGTCGGTGCCACCTACATGGAAACCACCGAAAACGATAACTCCGGCGGTTCCGACGGTGAAAACTACAAAGACTTGTCTCTTGGCCTAGGGGTAGATTTCTCCATTTCCAAAAATCTGTTCCTCAACTTGGAGTACATGCGGCTAGTGGATCGCAGCGGTGACGAAATCACGCATCTTGGGCTTGGCCTGAATGGCCGGTTCTGATTAGGCTACGCACGCTTCAAGCAACACGCTGAACGAAAAACGCCCACCATTTAGTGGGCGTTTTTTTCGGGAGAGTGGAAAAAAACAGTTTGCCGACCTCCTGTGTGGTCCCGTGCTGAAAGCGAAGAGCAAACGTCACGTTTCCCACACACTACACGCTAGGAGAGAGGAGTCTTAGCCCCATTCGCTCATCTGCTCATCCTCACAATCATTACCCGATTATGCATAAGGCATGATCAGCAGAGGCTGCCGAATGTGTCGGGCAACGTAATCTGCCACACTACCAACCAATAGCCGCTGCCAGTTTTTTTGTCGTCGTCGCTGAAGAATGACCAGATTCACCGCCTCGCGATCGGCCACCTCGGTAATCACCTGACCGGTCTTACTACCCCGCGCCACCCGCGAGTCCACTTCATAGCCCATGGATTCCAGCTTTCGTGTGATATCCAGCATGTGCCGCTGCAATTCCACTTCCCGCGCAGCCACCTGCTGGCGTAACTGGCTCGGAGGGACCAGGCGTTTTCGAAACAGGGCGAGACTTTCCTCTGGGACCTCACACACCATCAGCACCAACAGGGACAAGGTGTCAGGGTCGATCAGGTCGGTGGCGGGATCCAGCTGATCAAGCGGCACCAAGGGGTCTACCGCATACAGCGCTTTGCGCTTATCTTGCTCGGGATTGGACTGTGGCATTCACGCCTCCTTCCGGTAGAAAGGCCGCATCACGGCATAAACCCCAAAAGACACCACCAGAGCCGGCAACAATTCATACAGGGATTCAGAATAACCAAGCGCCTGCCAGGTAATCAGTGTAGTGAAACCCGCAAGCATCATCACCAACGCCGTGGTCCGAGTCAGGCGGGCATGCATTACCCGCAGCACAATCACCGGCCCCAAGGTGCCCCCCAGCGACGACCAAGCGAACACTACCAGCGTAAACACATTAGCCGGCGCGGCCAGCGCCACCACCAGCACCACTAAGGTAATGCCCAAGGTCGCTATTTTGGTTCGTACATAGGATTGCCCGAACCGGGGAATCAAATCCTGGCTGATCGCCGCTGAGCAGGACAGCAACATGGAATCCGCCGTGGACAAGGTGGCGGCAAAGATGGCCGCCAGCACCATGCCGGCCAGCACATCAGGCAGATAAGCCTGGGCCATGGTGGGCAGTGTCAGTTCCGGATCAGACAGCTCTCCTGCGAGTAGTACGCGGGCGTAGAGACTGATGGTTACGGTCAGCAGCGCAAAGGGCAGGTACCAGGCAAAGTACACCTTGCGGGCTGCCGGGACGTCCTCTGGGCTGCGTAATGCAATGGTACGCACTAAAATATGCGGCTGACCAATAGCGCCAATGCCCGCCGCCACCCAGCCCAGTACAAAAGCACCGGTGCCAAAGGCCAAGTTATCCGGGGTCCAATCAAGCAGGGCCGGG
>Ga0115549_1000700_pt1 | contig 21189 bp, 43 predicted proteins | sample COGITO_mtgs_1004_2_FD_87176 | JGI IMG/M metagenome (GOLD analysis project Ga0115549, IMG submission 87176) | Pelagic marine microbial communities from North Sea - COGITO_mtgs_100430 | ecosystem: Environmental > Aquatic > Marine > Epipelagic | place: Germany:Helgoland, sampling site Kabeltonne...
GTTGTTTCTGTCTCTAGGTATCCGATGGAGTCATCTATCTCAGACTCTAGGTACGCTTTTAGTTTGTTTTCATCTATTGCCATTTATACGATCCATTGGTTATTTTGTTGTAGAGGTTTATCCCATGAGGAAGCCTCGTTAGACATGCCGTCAACCACTGCACAGACATAACGCCAGGCATCTGCACCATGACTGTATTCATCATGAAGCGGAGCACCAGGCTCTTGTGTTGTTTGGTTAATAGCTCTTCTATAATTCTTTAAGCATTCAATCAGTCGTTTGCTTTTATCAGCATCAAAGTAAGCTCTGCTAAAGGTCATCCTTGCAAGCTTGATGCCTGTCTCTATATCAGATCTAGGTATGATTTCAGTGTCCCATCCTAGCTTCTGCATTATCTCTTCAGCACTTGTACCGTACTTAAAGTCTTTGTTTCTAGCATCATGGGGTAAGTACATCGTTCCCCAGTTGTGGTTTAACTTTTTCAACTGATCAGAGTAGCTGTCTAGTGTCCTGTGATCGTCTTCTATGTAATCAATCACTCGGATCTCCGATAGTGATCTCTGGCATAGGATAATAGACATAGAATCATTCCATCCTAAGTCCATAACTACGTGAGTCTTTAATAAAGCATCACTTGGTATGTTAGTTATACGTCCTTCTTCTTGCGCCAATCGTATCTCATTGTGATAGATAGCACCGTCAGCCGCAGCTTTAGTGTCGCCTTCCCAGATGTTTGCATAGTCTTCTTTGTTTTGATCTAAACATCTAGCACGTTCAATCTCTAGTACTTGAGGAAACCAAGGGTTATCAGAGTAGTTAACCTTCTCTATGCGAGCGTTAGGAGGCTTGTTAATGACGAAACGCTTGTAAGTCTCATCAGTGTCCATGTAAGGGTTAAACGTCACCCAGATCTCGCTACCAGGCTTCCTGATCGTAGGTATTAATATCTCCCATGATCTCTTACTAACTGTCTGTGCTTCTTCTACCCAAACAACCTCAACACCCTCAAAAGATTTTATACTTTCAACAGTGTTGGTTGCTAGGCCTGCAAAGCTAAATTCTGTACCGTTGATACCTCGTATAGACGTTTCTATGACTTCGTAAAACTCTCCAAGACCTAAGTCTTGTATCTGATCTTTAAGCAGCGTATGAACTGACTGTTTAATAGATTTTTGAACTTCCCTGGCGCAAAGAATACGCATGGGCTTTTCTGTACCTTGGATTAATAACGCTCTAGCAAAGTTCCATGACTTACCAGAACCTCTACCACCGTAAGCTACCTTAAAGCGATGTGGTTCAAATAGCCATTTAAGTTTACTCGGGAACTTTTGATTCGACATCAACGAACTCTATCTTAAGGTTGTTGCTTAGTGAGCCATCAGAAGAAGTTATATCTGTTTGACTTTGAACCTTTCCTTCTATGCGATCAAGAACCATATCAATGGCTTTTGTGTCACCTTCTTCAGCTTTTCTTACTAAAGCTTCCATAACTCTTCTGGCTCTTAACGCATCATCTTGGGTAATAATTCGGTTAAGTGTATCTTTCAGTAACCTATTCTTTTTACTAGAGTTTGTGTTTCCTTTATTAACCTCAGAACTGCGTTTAGCAGCTAAAGCTTTTATCTCTTCTTTATCCATAATGGTTTAAAAATCTTTGCTCCAATTGAACATTAATCTTTTATTATAATCGTCTTTAGATGCTTCAGCATTTAAGTTGCCACCCAATATATTGTTTAGTAATGTTCTCATACTATATTCTGTATTGTTATCTGACTTTGTAACGTTTGCTCCAAAGTTGTTAGTATTGTACCCTAAGCTTTTTATAGTGTCTATTGGAGTCTTTGTGTATTCTGCATTTAGATTTCCGTACATACCTTTTAAGCTTTTATCTTGTTCGTCCATCATAGCTTTAATATTTAGATTACCATCGCTATAATTAGCAAAGGCATAAGGATTAATTTTGTTTTCTTGCGTGGGTTGGTAAGTTGCTCCACCACCTACGTTTAATAAGCCTCCACCATCCATAAATGTTGTGTTACCAACATTGCCTCCAACAACTGCTGCTTGTGGATTCATATACCCTTCAAACATACCTTGATTCTTTGGAGTGCCATACAATAATTCGTATATGTACTGGTCTTCCATAGCTTTATCTCATTTTATTCTGGCGGATCATTTCTCTTACTTTCTCTATATCAAAGCTTTGTGGCATTGGGGTATTACCTGAGTTTCTCATTTTTTGTTCTATCAGTTGTTCAGGAGTGTGGAATGTTCCATCTATAACATTGTTTGGTAATGGCATACCTTTTAAGTATCCTTCTTCAGGCATTTGATTCATCTTTTGTATGTATTCTATTGCTCCCTGATCTGGGTCTCCAGAACTATATATTTGATCTACCGCACCTGGTTGTGCCATTGCTGATCCACTTCCAGTAATCATTGCGATCAGTTGAGATAAGTAATCATTTATATTATTCATATCATTTGCCTTCTTTTAGTTGTTGCATTCTATATAGTCTTGCATCTCTTGATAACTTAAACCAATCGTCAATATCATCGTAGGTTCTTTTACAGCTTATGCACTTTGGTGTTCCGTCAGTGTCATCTACTATCTTACATATTCCGTTGCATGGTGAGTCTTCTACCATTTAACTATTTTTTTCTTTTCTTTACTTTTACGCATTTATCTTTACCTTTTTTTGTCCCTGCAAATTTGTACCCTTTCCAACAGGCTTTACCATCAACGCCTTTTTTCTTTGCAGTCATACACAATCTCCAATTGCTTCAAACCATCTTCTTAATTCTTCAAGTTTATCCTCGTAAGCTTTTGGCTCTTGATCAGATGTACTCTCCACGTTGTATCCTTATTGGTCCAATATTAATTAAAAAGTATGCTACTGGCTTTATATCTCCATCTTCGTACTCTATCTCTGCTTCGTAAAACTCAAAACCTAGGTTTAAGCCCCAATATATATAGCAGGACCACATTACTTTTTCTTACCTCTACCGTAACCACCTTTACCTTTCTTTTTTCCACCACATTTCATAATAATCTCCGTAACAAAAAAAAGACCCACCGAAGTGGGCCTACAAAGGAGTGTGGGATTTACGCTTCTTCAAAAGAAGAATTTAAGACGCAATAATCCCAACAATTGGATTATACCAAATTTTAAGGTAAAAATCAATACTAATAATTCAATTCTTTAGCAATATTTTTTGACCACATTTCTTCCTCTTCAAAAGAATAGTCATAAAGAGTTCCTTCTGCGTCACAGATGGCACTGTTTATATACACAACGTAACCACCGAAGCTTCCAACGTCTGGCTCTGCTTCTAAGTATTCTGTTTCATACTCAACAATTACAGGTATTTCGTTTTGATTTTTGTCGTACCCAATAACTTCACAAGAATCTGTTGCCATGTTATTTCTCCTTTGTATTAATATCCGTGTGTAAATAGTTGCTCACTAGCATCGGCTTCAGCATTAAGTATTTCATCAAAATACTCAAAGATTACTTGATCAGCAATTTTAGACACATACATGCCTTTGAAGGCTTTATAATCTTTACTGCCATATTCATTAGTCACATACTCCCAAAGCAGACCATGATTTTCTAATATCTCATCTACTCTAGCTTGAATCCAGTCTTGGTTTCCTTTAAAAGTATAGCGATATTCCGCAATCCACGCATGGATTTTAGGTAAAACAACAGTTTCTATTTTTTCTTGATTAGTCATTTTGTATCTCCTTTGTTTATTAATTACTACATAAACAATATTACGCTCTTTTATATTAAATGCAAGTCTTTTTACAAATTATTTTAAATTAAGATAAATCAACAATTCTGGAGGTATATCTGCCGTTTTTTTCTTTCTTCCATCCCTCTACTAATATAGTCCAACCAGCAGCTCGTAGGAAGGGCAAGGCAAGACTTTCAGTTATTTTCTTTACTCTTGCACCAACATTAGAATAACTGGTTACTTGGATAGCTACCGTATCGCCATCTTTGATAGCCAATATATCTATTACCCCATAAAGGTCTTGCCTTATTCTTGCAAATGGATTCCAACGTTCGGTAATGGCTACTAAATCATAGTTCTCACTTTTTAGGCGTGCTAATGTCCGTTGAGTTGGGCTTGTCTTTGCCATGATTATCCTTTTTAAATTGTTGGTCGTTTGGTTTTTGACTAAAAATACGATCCCAGTTTTCTTGTAGTTTTTTATCCGTTACTAATCCTGCTGGTCTTCTGCCACTACCTTTTCCCATCACAGCTCCTTTTCATTTTGCATGAGTCAATAATATATTTATGTTTAAAGTCTTTTGGTAAGTTTATGTTTTCTTTGTGTAAGCATCGTGTTTCTTTTGGTGTTTCAGGTATATGGTTTTTTATATACTCATGGGCTTCAAAGCAAGATTTAAATGTGCCAACATAATGCTCTGCAAGACAACAACTATTATTACCTGCCTCATTACCTATTGCTACCATTAATATAAATTCAGCTACCATATTTACTCCTAATAACTAATAATTCCTAGTGGCGTTGTTTCAATAACCTTTAGTTCATCACCATAAACAAATGTTTGACCGGTGTTGCTTGAAGTTATCTCTAACCCTTGTGAACCGTTTTGATCTACAATCACCCTAACCTCTTGTGCATTGTCTACAATAGTCAATTGACCATTATCAGGACTGAAGTAATTTACTGAATCAGCTAAAGCTATTGGCGCACAAAACAATCCAACTAATAATATTTTTTTCATAACATCTCCTTTGTTTATAAATTATTTAATACCCATTCTAACATTTCTGATTCCTTGCCATACTTTTCTATCCAAGTCTTTGGGCTTGTATGAAACCCTCCTTCTCCTTGATGATGATAATGGCACAATGGTATAACAAGAAAATCGCTAGACTTTTGTCCCATACCTACCCCTTCTCTTAGATGATGAAGATTGGCTGGTGGCGCATCAGTTATATCATAATATTTGCGGCAAATGCAGCAACCAAATTCTGACATTTTGTTTAGCCATTGTTTTTCGTTTTTAGTTTTAGATTTTTTCTTTGCCATTTTTTTTAAATTTCTCTGAAATAATTTTAGGTACTGTAGCGTCCCAGTTAATACTGTGGTGTAGCCTTTTATTGCTTTGACCCATTAGCCTTACTTTAACGCTAGATGGATTATACAGCACTGAGTAAAAACTTTTTACATAAGTGCCTGAGCCTAGATAAATGTCTGTTAAACCACCCGCATTGCTTTGAGTTGCTTTTTGCTCTAATCTTAATTGTGCAACTGTCATAAACAAATGACCTTTGTTGCCAAAATAACAATAGGCATTTACATCTTCATTTATTCTACCTACAAATTGAAAAGGTCTGTCAGTTGAGCATAAAAAACTGTTCATAATTTTTCTTGAAATTTGACCTTCTATAAATGTTTTACTCAAACCGCTGCCTTCACCACCAATAAAATCACCACCTTGCGCCATACAAATACTGGTAAAAGATGTTTTTTTATAAAAATCTAGCATAATTTTAAATATGTTGTTTAAATTTTTCATGTATTTATTGGTTACATATTTTTTATTATTATCAAAAGACCATCTAAAGTCAGTGTAATCGTCATCAAGAACAAGAAAGTATTTATAATTTAATTTTTTAGCAATACCAAAACAAGCATTTCTAGCAAATACCACTGCTCTTCTGTCGTTAAAGTTATCGCCTATGTCAAAAGTTTTTTCTGTTTCTGTTTTAGAAAATACAATAACCTGATCATCGTATAACTTAACGTATTTGTCATAAGACTTATCCTCATCATCAAGCACAATAAAAATTTTGCCTGTGTAATTTTTATCTCGCAAAGTTTTGTAAGTGTAAACTCTGTCATGTCTATTATGACTTAAAATAAAAACACAAAAATTATTCAGCATTTTGTTCTTCTAAATATTGGCTTGAAAGCTGGTCATTTAAGGAAACAAAACCGTATTCAATTGCTTTATCAAAATCTACAATAACTAAAGCACTTTGTTCCATTAAGCGTTGCATTTCTTCAGTTGCGTGTGCGTAATAATCAGCAATTTTTGCAAAACTAAAAACAATATGCCTTTGTGCTGCATGGTTTAAAAACTTTTTTTCTTCATCAGAAACATTTGAATCGTTTATTAGCTGTTCTAACTTTGATGTTTTAACGTAATCAGCAAGCTCGTGTATGCTAGGTTTTTTGTAAGTTGGTGTGTACAAAGGAACATCAATTTTTTTTGTGTAAGTTGTTTCAATAAGATTTCTTTCTTCATCATCAAACATTTCTAATTTTTGTTGTCCTTTCATTTAAACATCCCCTTCATTTAATTTGAAACCATAACCTCTTGCAAAATCTTTAACTTTTTCAAGATACTCATTAAATTGTTTGACATTTAATTTTGATGTGCTGCCGATGGTTATAACTTTTAAATTTTTAATTTGCTTTTCTTCTGACAGCAATTTATACAACAACACCTCGTGCATTTCATCTCTTGATTTTAAGCCAAAATAATCTGCAAGTTCAGCAACCAACTTCCAATAAAAATCATTTTGATTTAATGATCTTGTAGACTTGTAAGGTTTTACAGTGACAGACCATAAAGACTCTTTGTCTAGCTGTTGTAGTTTTGCTATTAAACCATCCATGTTATTTCTGTCCAGTGTGTAATTTATCATTTGATCCATCCTAATTTACTTGCTAAATCTTTCATCTCTTTTTTTAGCTTTTCTTTGTTTATAGGGTTAATTTTAGGTTTTGGTAAAGCCTGTCTTTTAGACTCAATATTGCTTCTACATAAAATAATTATGTCATAAGGTGTTGGGCATTTATTAGAGTTGCTAGTGTAAGTATCAAAAGAGTTGCTCACAACATCAAGATCATACTTGCATAACTTGCCCCACCAAACCCTCATTAAATTTTGGTCTGCATTTTTTCTACCATAAATGTCAAACATAGTGTTAAGCATTTCTGCAAAGTTTTTTTTATGTTCATTATTCAAAACGTAACCTCCTCTGGCATTTCATCTAACCATCTTTTTCCATTAATCCATGTGGTTGGGTGAGGAATAAATTTACCATTCTCAGCAAACCAATCTTTGCCTTCTTTTTGCCAAGACAAAGTGTTAATTACCTTTTCAATATCAGGCTTATGTTTTTTCCATGCTATCTCAGCTTTACCTTTACCAACTTTTTTTGGATACATATTCCAAAACATATTAAACCCATCGTCTATCTCTACTCTACCTCTACTCTTATCTACCTCTACCTCTACCTCTAAGCTTACAACTTGTTGACAACTTGTTGACGAATCGTCAGCGATTGACAGAACAAATTTTGACAGATCAATTAACTGCTTGTTTATAAAAGATTTATCCTTTCTTAAACGAAAAGCAATCTCATCTACTGAAGGCAAATTACCCTCATTTTCTGATGCAAGCAACCACAATTCAATCAATGTAGCCTTGCTGCTGTCGCTTAAATTGCCCCAGTCATAGTCCTCCAGTATTCTTCTGTAAATTTTAATCCATATTACATTTCTGTCTGGTCTTAAACTTGGCTGGTGTTCATTCCAATTTTTAATTTTGTACATTACTGCTCCTTTGTTTTTGTAAACTATCCAGCTTTAACTACTTCCCCTTTAGCTTTTATTGTAATATTAGGCACATCTCTTAATGCCAATTTTGTTTTAATCATAAACACTCTAGCGGGCGGTAATTCTTGATCTGGATTCTTACCATAATGAGCAACTGCCTGTACCGACAAACCTAAGTCTTCTGCCATTTTTCTACGACTGTTGCCGTATAACTTTATTGCTTCGTTATATGTCATTTGTTTTCCTTTCTAATTTATGCAACATTGCATTTCACAACAATACTTGAAGATAAAACTATTTGCAATATATTTATTAAAAAAGTTTGACATATAGTTTTTAAGTGTGGTATAGTTCTTTTGTAATTTAAACAAAGGAGAAACAAATGAGTTCATTACACAACGATTATTTAGAGCAACAGTTTGAAAATTTGCTAGAAGAAAAAGAAGCACAGCATGTGCAAGAAGAGGCCCATCAACATTTTGTTACTGAAGAATTCAGTAATTTAATTTTAAATGTAGGCCCAACTGTTATGTTTAATAAATTATGTAAAGAAGCTAAAGAAGAATTAATGATGGCTGTGTTTTTAGGAGGCACAAACGATGGCTTTAGACAATAATCCGTTAAATAACCCAGAATATAAAGAAGCACAATATAAAGAATGGGTTAAAGAAATGTTAGAGGCATATAAAAAAAATTTACTAAAGGAGAAAATAAATGAAAGAATTGATCGCAATTCAAACAGAAATAAAAGCACCTAAAGGTCAAGTTAATAAATTTGGTAATTACAATTACCGAAGCTGTGAAGATATATTAGAGGCAGTTAAACCTTTACTGGCTAAACACAGTGCCGCTATATTAATTACAGATGAAGTTAAGTCTGTTAATGAATATATATACATTGAAGCAACTGTTGTGTTTCAAGTAGGTGAAAATGCTATCAGCGTTAAAGCTCAAGCAGGCATTAATCCAAATCGCAAAGGTATGGACATTGCTCAGAGTTTTGGTAGCTCTAGTTCCTATGCAAGAAAGTATGCGTTAGCTGGGTTGTTGTTGCTAGATGATACTAAAGATGCTGACACTAAAGACAACTCTGAAATAAATAAACCTGCTACAAAAAAAGAGCTTGATGATGCCAGGCAAACTTTAAAAGAAGCTTACGAAGCAGGCGATCTAAATAAAGCTTATTTTGATTTGCCAAAATCACGACAATCAGAATTAAGGGACTATGCAAATGAACTTAAAAAATCATCTAAAGGATAACAGACGGCATAATATAGTAACTGCTTCTGCTGCGTGGGGAGCAATCTATGAAAGAAAAAAATTATGGCGAGAAAAAACCTTGCGGCAAGCGCCGTTTTCTGGCAATATTATGACCGAGTGGGGAAATGACAACGAAGAAGTGGCGTTGCAAGCGTTTGAAAAATACATGAATGATATATGTGAAAATGGCAATAAACTTTTAGTGCATCCTGACTTGCCTTTAGGCGCATCATCAGACGGTTTTCTTAATGGAGTTCCTATTGAGATTAAATGCCCTTTTACCCAAAGGATATATCCTGAAATACCTGAGAGATATTACTTTCAAATGCAAATACAGATGTGTGTGGCATTAGCAAACGGATACAAAAATGCTGTTGCTGCACACTTTGTTGTATGGACTCCAAACGAATTTCACACGGAGCTTGTACAGTACGACCCAGAGTTTATTGAATGGTACATTCCTTTCGCAAAGGAATTTATAGACTATGTAAGCTCTGACCAAGAACCACCTAGGTGGTCAAGAAAGCCAGTTTATCAACCAAAGGAGAAGTAAAATGAAACAAGTTAATCAAGTCTTAATGACCAATGATTATTCTAAGTTTAGTTATATATCAGGGAATAGAGACGTAAATGATCTACACATCAAACGTCTAACACAATCTATGAAGGAAAAATACATAACTGTTCCAATTATTGTAAATGAAAAACATCAGATTATTGATGGTCAGCATAGATTTCAGTCTGCTAAACAGCTAGGCAAACCAGTTTATTTTATCAAAGTAAACGGGTTAAAATTGCAAGACGTACATCGTTTAAATACAAACACTAAGAATTGGACTGCTGATTCTTATTTGGACGGATACTGTAAGTTAGGAAAAAAAGAATACATAATTTACAGAGATTTTAAAGAAAAGTTTGGATTTGGTCATAACGAAACTCAAGCATTACTTTCTAACTTAACCCGAATGGGAGGAAATAGAAACGAACAATTTAAAGACGGCAATTTTGTTATTGTGGATTATGATTTAGCGGTAAGAAATGCAGAAAAAATATCTATGTGTTCTAAATATTATGATGGCTACAAAAGAAGGTCATTTGTTTATGCTATGCTAGATTTATTCAATAATGAAGATTATAGTCATCCAGAGTTTTTAAATAAGCTATCATTTCAGTCAATAAAATTGCAAGATTGTACAACGGTAGATCAGTATTTAACTTTAATGGAAGAAATTTATAACTTTAAAAGAACTAAAGCAACCAAGGTAAGATTTTATTAATTAAGGAGAAATAACATGGCAGTATTAGGTGTAAGTTTAAGAATTGACGTAACAAAGATTGACAAAGAAAAGCTTTATAAAGGCGCTAAGGGTACTTACCTGGACGTAACTACTTTTATTGATACAGATACTCCAGACCAGTATGGTAACAATGGTATGGTAACTCAGTCAACAACACAAGAAGAGCGTGACGCTGGCGTTAAGGGTGCTATCTTAGGTAACAATAAAGTTTTTATGAACAAGGGAGCTGAAGCAACAAGTGCGCCTAAAGCAGCACAAAACACAATTGAAAGTTTTGAAGACGATGTCCCTTTTTAAATTTTTTACAAGGAAATTAAAAATGAATACTTCACAAGCTGAAATGATTTTGTCTCATTTGAAACATAAGCCAATAAGCGATACTGTGGCTAGAGAAAAATACGGATGCAGAAGGTTGGCTTCAAGAATAAATGATTTAAGAGATGATGGTTATAGCATTGAAACAGTTACAAAAAAAACTGTTAATAGATTTGGTAGAAAATGTACTTATGCCGAATATTATTTAAAAAATGATGGTTAGGTTTTAAAGGTTACACTGCCCTCAAGGTTAAGTTAGTTTGGAATAGGTCTAGGCTAGCTTGCATTGAGAACTTGAGGGTTAGTGTATTACAAGTATTACTTATTCATTACATACATTGTAACTTCAAAGCCAAATCGCATTTCTGTAGCTGATGGTTTTGTCCACATAGTAGTAGTCCTTATTGGTTAATCAAGGCTCTATTATAGCAAGTATGTTAATTAGTTCTAACGATCAAACCCTTACAAAGGAGTAATGAAAATGATTAATTATAAATTGCATCAAGAAAAGAAAAAAAATGGTTGGTTAGTAGTTGGAGTATTAGTTTTTTTAGTAGGTTTAATTTGGCTTGGTGTTAATTCTGTTTCAGACAAAGTTTACCATTGCCATAAAAATGGTTACTTGTTTGAGTCAATGAATGAGTCAAAAAATATTTTTACTAAAACAGACATTAAATGTATTAGAATTGACAACATTAAGGAGAAAAAATAATGGCAGACAACATAAACCCTGAGCATTACAAGGCAGGCGGCATTGAGACTATTGAGTACTTGCAGGCAAAGTTAAGCAGTGCTGAATTTTATGGCTATCTTAAAGGCAACGCTTTAAAGTACATTAGCCGAGAAGGGCTTAAATCTGAAAAGCTTTCAGATAAGATTGAAGACTGTAGAAAAGCCCAATGGTACATAGAAGAAATGATTAAGGTTCATCAAACTGAAATAGCAGTCATAGAAGCCAAGCTTAAAGAAGATGAGTGGATAGAAGACTCGTTGTATGACGAAGATTAAAACACATAACCCTGTGTGCCATTTATGTGGCAAACAGGCCAGGATCTACCATCTTAAAAAATGGTGGTGCCATAACAATTTAGAAGCTGAAGGATATTGCAGTAATGTCAAAACAAAAGAAAGAAATAAAGGTTGAGTATTTTAAGGTTGAAGGGTACCCGTTTAGCATAACTTTTACACCAAAAGATAATGGTATGCAGTATCAGATTATGAATGAAATGAACTATAAGGTAATTAAAAAAGGAGAAGTATGAAATACGAGCCAATAAAAAATCAAGGCAATTTACATATGTATGAGCTTAATGACGGAACAAAGCTTAGGCGCTACGAAGTGTGTGATCTTATAGTAAAGCAGTTTGATGGTGATGCAAGGTTAACTATTCCAGAAGTAGCCGAACTTATAGGAATGGATGCTAAATCAGTTAATCATTTAATAAGAACTATTGTGACTAAAGGAGATTTGGTGTCAGAAAAAAAGCAACGGCATACTATATACGCCAAGCCTAACAGATCTATGTTGGAAGCTATATGGTTTCCGCAGCACAGCAAATTTATAGAGGAAGCAAAAAATTTAAAAGGCAAGAAGTACAAAGCCGAGCAGTTCCCTAATGTGCGAGGAAGTTTTACTACCCCACTAACAATGGGATTTATTAATTCTATATACAATAATAATTATGAGAATTGAAAGATTAATGGTAGTTTTAGAAGACTGGGCTAAGTACATGAAGAGTGATAATCATCGACTAGGCTATCCTAACAAAATTTCTTATATGTCTTCTGGTGGAGAGTCTACGGCAGATGTCTTTGATGATATGGTGAATGAAGCTGACAGCGAGAACGTCAAGATTGTTAATGCGTGTATCCATAGTTTGGAAAAGGACCAAAGAGAAGCGTTGTACGCTAGGTGGTTAGGCAGTAAGAAGCCTATGTACTATGAGTTGAAACTGGATTTAGCTATGGATAATTTACTTACTATGGTAGGTAAAAGAATTTACGCTTAGTTATTTATTTTTCCATATAATTTTTAACCAATATTTTAACTCTTCTATTCTTTTTGTATCTGTTAATTTTGCAAGAAATTGTCTTCTTTGTCCTAAACCCCACCTAGCAATTGTTTTTGCTTCGCAGTATCTCATATAGACCGAACTATAGTTATCGCTACCAGAGCCGTCAGGCAGCGTTACACCGCTTATATTTTTATGTATCTTAAGGTCAGTCATCCAGGTCAGGAATGTTAGCGTAAATGCTATCAACGATCAACTCTACATGAGAGCCATCATCCAACCATATTACCATTGTATCTTCGCCATACACCACATCAACAGCATCAATGGTTTTACCCACGATGTGTTCTGATATTTGTTGTATGTCCATTTCTTGTGTCCTTAAATGTTGATAACCGAGCTGTATTTTTTTGTTTCGTTTATTTTTCCCCATTTGCCGCAGGATTGACATTGTACTCTTACGTACGTTTTTGCTAGAGTCCGTAACGTTCCCCTTCTGTGTAGTTTTTTACCACCGCAATTCATACAAACTATATCGTCTGAATATATGTTGTGGTTAGGGTGAATTTGAATCCAGCCTTTGAGCTTGTCGTAGACCTGCTCTGTCAGGATAACATCATTACAATTGTACTTCTTCATTAACTTCCATGCTTTAGGATTTTTACTCATGCACTCAATCCATAACGGCATACCTTCGTGTGAGGTTTTTTGTCCTACACCAAGTTCTTGTGCTATGTAGTCTAGTTTGTTACTAGCAAACTTAAACTTACCCCTAGCTGTGTTTAGTAAATCTATGTCTTTGTAAGGGCTTGGAGGGTTTAGACCTTGTAATAAAAACTCACGATTAAGCGTTGGCATATCAAAGCGCCTGCCGTTGTAAGTAATGACTGCGTCTGCCTCGTCTATTAATTGATGTACTTCCTTAATCATTTGTTTGTGAGATGATTCCATAATGCTGGCAAAATGTACTTTCTTTTCGCCTACCCACTTAGCAGCCCAACAAAGAACGGATGAAGCATCAATTAGTTGATTAATACTAATGTTCTGTTGCCAGAGTCCCCAATGGAATCCTGTATGTGGAGATGTTTCTATATCCAATACTAATATTTTCATGGTTTTTGGTAGATCATTGCTCCTTCGCCATTAATAATTAACGCCTGTTTTCTAGGAGTTCCGCCATCTTCAACGAAAGAGATATGAATCCACCTATCAAACTCAAGAATAAGCTGGTCGAAAGGAATGTCGGAAGTAATAATATCAGCAAAAATAATTTGAGGACTGCCATAAGCGTTAGATGTAAAGTCGCAAGCCAGACCTTGAGTGTGCTTAGAGGTTCGTTTGCTGCCGAGTAAATCATTAAGCTCAGGACAGCGATAACCAGAAGATACATATATGGGTGCGTTAAGTAAACTTCTAACATTTTCCATTCCGTTTGCTAATATACATAAATTGTCTAGTATTCCTTCATGAGGAGTATTGTCTATACCTTTTCTTGTAGCCGTTTGGCTAAAGGTAAACTCTTCTAATGTAAAGTGTGGTGTTAACCTTGTCATAGTTGAAACAGCTCCATAAGATTGAGCAATGATTCATTGGTGGGAGTTGACGGTAATCTTCCAGACCCTTTTTTCATTGGTGTTGTTCCGTAAGATAAATTATCTAATGCTTTCCCACCACCACTATACAATATATTTCCAAGCAAACCGCCTTCATCTGCCATATATTTATACGAATCTGCCATGTATCCTAGTATAGAGTTTCTATCTGGTGATGACAATAGACTGTTTTCATTAGCAAGTAAGTCTGCTGACATTACAGAGCCTGCACCTATACCTGCATATTTAGGATTAAACTTTGCAAATTTACTTCTTATGTTTGCTGGGTTATATATTCCTATATCTTTCCAGTCATTGTATCGTGGATTTTCTTTAACAGTAAACCCATCAAAATTATTGTCTTTAATTGCTTTTTGTATATTTGGGTTTTCTATATCTTTCCAATTTCCTTCTTTTATATAATCCCATTTAAAACCATCTTCAAAATTTTTTGGTTTTTGTAATTTTCCATCAAGAATTTTTGCTCGTATAAACATTTCTTTCTTTAAATCAAGTTCATTTTTAAATGTTTTATTAAGGCTTGTTTGTATTTTTTTTATATCTTTTGGGTTGTCAAAGTTAAATATATTTTTAGATTTTATTTTTAAAGGTAAAATATTTGGAGCAGGTAAAATGCCTTTTTCTTTAGCTATTTTTTCAAATTCTGGAGATAAATTCCTTACATTACCAGCAAAAGTGTTAGCCATATTAGCATTTGGTGAAACAAAAATAGCATCACTACCATACTCACTAGACTTATCTATATTAAAATTATCAAATGATTTTTTAGTACCATGATAATAAGTCTTATCATCAAACCCCAAAGCCTTTGCTCTATCTGCTGCTGTATTATCAGCTTGTAAACCTAAACGCCTTACACCTTCATAAGCAGCATCCATGTTTAGAGCTTCATCCATTAGCTCCAACAGTCCTCTTAATTTAGCCATTATTTAGTTAATCCGTTTTTTTTCTCATAACTTCTTAAACCTCCTAGGCCAAGCATACCCATTAAGACGGGCAACATAGTAGAAGTATCAGCCTGTGGGACTATTATACCCAAAGGATGTAATAAAGGCGATACAAGAAAGTTAATAGCAAATCCTGCTACACATACCCAGCCTACTGCTGGTCGCCATCCTGCTTGAAACCATGCACCTTTAGCATCCTCTTTGTTGACAGCTATCTGTGCTATGGCTATCTCATGGGCCTGCTTCTCTGCTAGTGTAGATATTTCAAAGGCTAGTTTTTGTTTAGTGTCTGCATCAGGTATAAATTTATCTAGTATTGCTGCGACTGGTGCTATAAGGGCTGATAACATTATTTACTCCATACTTTAGACATAGTGAGGCATAGCAGTCCTGCCCCTATACCTGTAACAATTGCTTCGGTAGATGGTCCACCAAAGTGTGTAGGGTGAGTCATCATATCGGCTACTGCGGTAAAGAATCCAATAGCACCTGCCATGGCAAACTTGTTATCTGATAAACTTTTGTTGCCATATATAACTAATGCTACTGTAGCTATAGAAGCAATTACGCCTACCTGCAATGCTTTTTGCCAGTGATACATTGTAATCGCTAATAGGTTTCCCTGGGTCATCATAACCATGCAAGAGGTAGTAGATTCAGCAAGTCTTTTTATAAAAGTGTTGACATGATTCATTAGTAAATCCATCCATATAATATACAAGCAATGACAGGGCTAATAGGTAGCACTGCTAACAGTGTAAGTATCGCAAGAAAAATTTTACGCATGAGTAATGATGGCATAGCAGTAGCTCCATAATAATACGATTGCAAAACAAATGATGACGGTAGTTTCTTTCACAGCCCACCCAAGCTAATTAATACTTTTATTAATAAGAATACAATGCCTGCAAATACCGCCATGATAATCTTCTCCATCCTAGCAAGCCTTGCATTAATGCCTTCGTAACGAATGGCACAAACTTCTTCATGCGTATGTAAGTCTGCTTTTACTTCTTGTACTTGGTTAGTTGATGCCATTATTTTCCCTTCGGTGCGTTGTATAAATTGATTGGGGGTAGGGTTAATTCTTGCCACATTAAATTAACCCACCTACAGGTATTGGAGTTTTGTCTTGAAATTGACCCGCAACCCCTAAAGCGTCCACTGCACTTGTGGGTGAAATTAACCCATACCCAAAAGATTGACTAAGAGTGTTTAATAGATTGCCTGGAGCATCTATCATTTGCTGTGATATTGGATTGTTAATAAAATTGCTAACAGACTGTGACTTACTTCTAACCCCACCTTTTCTTTCTATATCTTGCAGCATTTTTATAACAGCTTTTTGTTCAGCTTCAGTGCCATTAATTAGAATTTTTTTCATATTTTCTGCTACAGCAGGAGCAATTGTTTTGTTGCTTATTTGGCTATTAATAAACGCAATGCCTTGAGCAAGAAAGTTTCCTGACGTAGGAATATTAGCGTCAGCAGCTTGCCTTAGTTGTGTAGGTGAACCACCAGCTATTGATGTTGTTGAACGAACTCTTCTGGAACTGTATTTTGCCAACGCTTCAAACTCTTTATACTTTTTGTCATCCATGCCAACTAATTTTTGTATTGCATTTTTTTGTCTATCTGTGCCAAAAACTTTTTGTGCAAAATTACCACCTGTAAATTTTTCAGCTTTATTTTGTACGTCATTAAGAATCCCAGTTTTAAATACTTCCAACTGATCTGCGTCAAGAGTTTTTACTAATTTATTTAATTCTGCAACATCTAGTTTTAAGTAATTTCTTCCTTTGTCATATATTTCTTGTAATTTAATTTCATCGGCAAACTCTTCATTTGCTGCTTTGTATCCAGGGTTATTATCTTCTATTACTGCATTAAATTCTCTTTTTCTTGCTACTTCATCACGAATAGAATTCCCTTTCATAAGGTTTACACGTATATCTTCATCCATGGTCCTTTTAATTGCTTGCAAATATTCAGTAGGAATTTCATCTAATTTTATAAGCTCCTCATAAGTTGGAATATCTTTATTGCCTTGCCATGATCTTGCTTGTTGTTTACTTCGCCATGTATTGTAATGCTTTTTAATAAGCTTGCTTTCCAGCATATTAAAATCACCATCACCAATTTGACTGATAAACTTATCTTTTCCTATAAGAACTTTTCTTGCTTCAGGGTATTTTGCTTTTGCTTTTTGTGCTTGTCTTTCTACAATTTCTTGAAGATAAGTATTGTCTATATTAGCTCTTTTTACCCCCCAAATATTAGCTAATCGTTGAGTAATTGCTTGAGGTATTTTTGCAATTCTTCCTCCCATTACATCATATATAGCATCATCTGATACGGTAGGAACTGCTAAAGAACGTCTAGCTTCATTCTCTAAAGCTTTATTGACCTCAAAGATTTGAGGAGCATCCATTCCTACTTTTTTCATTCGTTTTAGTTCGTCTACAATTTGTTGTGATGTATATCCAGCATTTTCTAAACTTAAAGCAATGCGTTTTACCGCTTCATTTTGTGCTTCAGGAAAGTCATCAGCCCCTCTGGATAATGTTACTAAAGCATCTTTAGCTGCTCCAAAAGTTTTAGTAACTCCTTTTATTGCACCAGCCATTAATGGCGAAGCTAAAGTACCTCCTGCTGCATAAATACCTGTAGTCCATGAAGGTATGTCTTCTGCTTCTGGTGCAACTCCTACGCCAGTAAGACCACCTACAGCACCGCCTCCTATCATCAATCTTTTGGCTTTATCAGCTAAAGAAGCTCCAGGCATACCCATAATTGTTTTATAAACTTTAGGAAATTTTTGAAGAGTTTTTAATGCAAGAGTTCCAGTTAAAACGCCAGCAGCTATACCCATAATAATAGACTCGCCGGCATTTTCTACTTGGTAGTTTTTAAGTTGCGCCCTTAATTGATTTCTAGTTTTTGTGTAATCTTCACCAAAAACAGATCTTATTCCAGCTTCTATTTCATCTTGATTGTCTGCAAAAACATAACTTGCCATACTTCTAGCTTGTTCAGCAGTTTTATTATAGCCTCTTGCATCAAGCTCTCTTATATATTGAGCTTCGTCAGTTGTGTAAGGTTTTTCTGTAGTAACGTCTTTGTTCCAAATAGACTCAGTAGAAGGCTCGTAGCCTCCCGGCACAAGACTTTTGTCTTCTGGCAACAAATCTACTGGATTAACGTCTTGCCAATTTTCATTGCCATCAATTTGAGTTTCATACCCTTTAACCTCTGTTGGAGATTTTGGTACTAAATTTAAAGGTACATCTTCCCATAAATCATTAGGATCTAAAGCCATGTCTTTTCCTTATTGTGTTTTAGGTACTTGCCATTTAAAACTTCCGTCTGGCTGCTTTCTGTATGTGGCTACTTGACCTGTTTGTAAAACAGTAGTAAGACCTTCGTATGCTTCTCCTTCATCAAGACGAGAATACATATCGTCAGCATTTGTAGCGCCAGTTTCTGCCATATACGTTTCTTTGTATTTTGCGTAAGCATTAGAATCTAAAGCTTTGTTATATTTGCTAATAGAGTCTACGCTAACCCTTAACCGTCTTTCAGTCAATGCTTTTAAGGTTGATCGTTCCATGTTTCCACTACCAGTAAAGACAGATATTAAGAAATCTCTTTCTGCTGGTGTATCAAGACCTCTAGCGCCAATACCTAATAAGCCTATCAACGGAAACACATCTGCGCCAAGCAAAGCTTGTAACTCTTCAGTAGAAGTAACTTTTGATAATTGTGCCGCCATTTCTGGGTTTGAAGACAATCTGGTTCTAATTTTATTAATTTGTGTTAGTGGTTGACTTAAGGCTCCTACTTGAGCTTCTGAAATTAAATTAAATGCAGCTTTAACTCTAGGTAAATTTTCAAAAGCACTTACCGCTCTTTCTCTTGTTTTGTTTAAATATTCTACCGTTGCATTACTGCCGCCTTTTTGTACTCCAGTATCAACTTGAACATTTACACCTTTAGGAGAAAAATCTAAAACTTCTAATTTACCATCTTTGTTTATTTGGTAAGTATAAGGAAGTCCGTTTTTATCAGTTCTTGGATACGTTCTGCCTTGTTGTACTTCAAAAGCTTTTAATTGTGTTTCAGAAAGTATTTGACCTTTTTTAGAAGGATTGCCTTCGTTTACAATTTCGCCAGTTCTTTTATTGTAAATAATATTATCTGGAGATGCTGAACTAAATTCATCTTTAGAATTTGCTGCGGCAATGCTTGCTTTCATAGAAAGGGCTTTGTCTACCTCTAACGCTCCATTTTTTACAGCATCATCAATTGCTTTTATTGGATCAAATATTCCTTGGTATTTTGTATCCAAGGTATTTTTATTTGTTTCTGCAAAGCTTACAGGATCTTCTCCGAGTAAACTGTTTTGAAGAAAATTTTGTATTGAATCAGTTGCAAGACCATATTTTGGCGCTACAGGAGTTTCAAGATCAACATTTGTTGGAGCTCCCATTAAACTAGAGCCAATTTGTAAATTGCTATCTTTCATTCTTGTTGGAGCAATAGTTACTTGTTGAGCCATGTCTAGCACTTGTTTTCCTGTGTTTGGATCACCCCAGGTAGACAAAAATTTATCTTTAGCTTCTTGTTGACTTTTTGCTCTTTGCATTTCTTGAAGCTTTTGCCTCATCATTGCTTCTTTGCCTAATTCGTCATAAGTCCCTTGTGATGCTTGCATTCCAGACAAACCTGCTTTTGCAAGGTATGGTATAGCACTTCCGTAACCCTGATTTTTAGGTTGAGCTAAATAAGCAAGACCAGTATTTAATAAACCTTTGTATAAAGCTTGGTCTTTTGCTTTTGCCATAGCCCCTGGGCTTAACAAATTCATGTCTTGCATTTCTTTTAAATAGCTTGGCTGACTTGCGCCAAAAATATTTATTCCTGAACCACCAATATCTTTTAAGAAATCTAAGTTAAATGCCATAATTTATCCTCTATACCTTTTTCTATAATCGTCAGCTTGTGAAAGTTCAGCCGAATAAACTGCATTTGGTCTTGGTACATTAATTGCCATTGGCTGTTCTCTTGTTGCATAATTGCCAGCAATAACTTGTGGCGAAGTTCTTGGTTGTATTGGAGGTGTTTCTTTATTTGCCATTTGATATGCCTGTAAGCCTAAACCTAAGCTATTAGAATCAACCATATCTACGCCTTGATCCATTATGTCTCCAACCTGTTTTACCCCTTTATCGTACAAATTTGGCGAAATAGATTGAGTCGCTTGATTAGCATAAGAAGGTAAGCTAGAAAATGCTCCAACAGATTCGCCAGTTGCGTTTGCAAATTGACCTAAATGTTGCAAATTATTGCTACCTAACTCTGCGCCAACTCCTGATGCAGATTGCATGAAACTTTCAGGCATATATGATCCTACTCCTTCAAGAAGACCAGAAGTTGAATTGCTAAGTGCCTCGCTACCTACATCAAATAAACCACCTGCGCCCATAACTTTATCGCCTATGCCTGCTGTAGCTCCGCCAATTAAGGCAGATTTTAATGGATCTTTTCCTTGTACTAAACCCATACCGGCGCCTAGCATTGCTCCCATTAACATTGGTTTCATTATTTACCTCCCCCACCTGATTGTGTTGTAGTCTGATTAACAGGCGCAGGTGCTCCGTACGCTGCCGCTAGATAATTGCTTAGTTGTTGTTGAGGGGCATTTGCTTGATAAGTAAATCTATTAATATCCCCTTCTAACGCTTGCCTTGCATAATCTTCTTTTGTTTGCCCTACACCAGCAAGTTGTTGTATGTCTCCGTAATCTGCTTGTGCTAAAACTGGAGCGTTAGCAATAGCTTGATTTTGCATTCCACGCTCTTGCCCATAATTTTGGTATGCTAATTTAGAAGCTGTGTCAGTTAATGCTGTTGCTAAGTTTTTAGATGCTTGTGACTCCATTTCACCCATAGCACCTGATCCATATCTGCCTGATGCAGCAGTTCTACTACCAATATCTCTAATAGCTGTGTTAAATTGATCTACCACAGGTCTTGCTGCGGCTGACATCATTCCTGAAAAATAAGGGTTACCAGCCGACAAATAATCGCCACCAATAGTGCTTAATTGTTGAGATTGAGCTGCTGGAAGTAA
>Ga0115549_1000704_pt1 | contig 21116 bp, 20 predicted proteins | sample COGITO_mtgs_1004_2_FD_87176 | JGI IMG/M metagenome (GOLD analysis project Ga0115549, IMG submission 87176) | Pelagic marine microbial communities from North Sea - COGITO_mtgs_100430 | ecosystem: Environmental > Aquatic > Marine > Epipelagic | place: Germany:Helgoland, sampling site Kabeltonne...
AAAACCGTGGTAGAAAAAATTGCTGTACACTTTGGGATGTCTAGTTGAGCTGCAAACTTTGGCATATCGGGTAATAAGAACTAATCCATTAGCGCAAATGGAGAAGTGCAAATGGATGAATTGATAGGCACAAATGAATAAATGCTTATTGCTGTGCATGAATTCACAAGCACTAAGGAAGGTCTAAATTAATTTCTTCAGGGGGCACTCCAGCGGCCAGCTTGCGTTCTAGATCTGCTTGAAATTCTTCCATAACAGGCTTTACAGTACTTTCAGGTAAGTCTGAAATTTTAATATACATGAGCCCATCTACCGCATTATTAAACAGTGGGTCTACGTTAAAAGCAATGACCCTGGCATTTTGTTTAATGTATTTTTTAATGAGTACCGGAAGCCTCAAATTACCAGGCTCAACCTCATTAATGAGTTTGTCAAATTTATTGAGATCTGCTTGAGTTTCGTCAAAAACAAAGTCCTTATCTGCGTCTTTTAATTTTACCTTAAATGCTTTCTTTGGTCTTACATACTGGGCTATATAAGGATCCCAATAGTGAGACTTCATAAACTCAATCATGAGGGATTTGGAGAAATTGGAAAATTGATTGCTAATACTCACACCACCTATCAAGTATTTATGCTCTGGAAAACGAAGGGTGGTATGAACAATCCCCTTCCAAAGCAAAAACAAAGGCATGGGTTTTTGCTGGTAGTCTGAAACAATATACGCCCGACCCATTTCAATAGATTGTGACATGAGTTCGTGTAATTCGGGCTCAAACCTAAAGAGGTCTTGAAGGTAAAATCCATCAATACCCTTTTGAGCGAAAATCTCAGATCCCAATCCCATCCTATAAGCACCTACAATTCTTTGCGCTTCGTTGTCCCATAAAAAAAGATGGTGGTAATAGCCGTCAAAAACATCTAAATCTATGGATTTATTTGTACCCTCCCCAATGGCCCTAAAAGTCTCTTCTCTTTGACGACCAATCTCCTGAAGGATGTTGGGAATAGCGTTGGCCTTGGCCAAATAAACCTCGTAATTTCTACTAGAGAGCAACAAAGCATTCGCCTGCTTGAGGAGGTCTATTTCTGCGACCAATAAAGGCGCAAACACTTCATTGGCAATGGCTTTTGGGGCCTTTGGGAGTTTTAAATTTACTGCACTTTTTAAGGTTTGAGGCAATTGATCCAACAAACTTTCTCTGGCATAGGCATTAGACAACATATAGGTTTTTCTCCGCAATAAATCGGTAAAAGACGCCAAGTCCAAATGCTGCTTTTGAACCGCCACAGATATAGGAGCTCCTATACGTATCTTTATGGGCCTGTATTTTTGTGAGCTTAGTTCAGAGGGTAATTTAGCTGTTCTAAAAAGATCCCTCCAGGAGGCCAAACGGTAAAATAAGGCAGAATTTTTTGCGTGAAAATAAATAGGCACTACGGGAACTTCTGCCTTTTGAATCAATTTCATTGCAGGTATTTCCCAGGCTTTGTCTACCATGATTTGACCCTCCTTTACCGTAGAAACTTCTCCAGCAGGAAATATACCCAACACATGTCCCTCTTTTAAGTGGCGCATGGCATCTTTAAAACCCTTGAGGCTATTTTGGGCATCTTTATGATTTTCGAAAGGGTTTACAGGAAATATATTGGGCGCCATTGGCGCAACCCTATGCAATAAAAAATTTGCCATGATTTTGTAATCTTCTCTGTAAAGAAGCATTATTTTCAGGAGTAGAACACCGTCAATGGCACCAAGGGGATGGTTAGACACCGTAATGAAAGGGCCTGATTTAGGCAGCCTTTTAAAGTCCTCGTCTGGTATTTCAAAGTCTATTTGAAAATGCGCAATGACCGCATCTAAAAAAGCACTGGCTGAAAGCTGCTTGTTTTTGTCGTAAAACCTATTGATTGCTTGTATTCTAGTCAACCTAAGCAACAAAACACCTATGGCGTCTCCAATAAAACCATAGCGACTTAGACCCAATACTTTAGACACTTCTCTAGCAGACACTAGTCCCATACGAGCTTACTTAAATGAAGGATTATTACTTGAATGAACTAAAAGTAAAGATAGAAAAGTTTCTCTATTGCACCACCAACTGTAAGGTCTCTTTGGCCCTTTGTTCTAAAAGGATCGCCTTGCCTTTTTGCAGGCTTTCTATGGCTTCTGAATTAAAATGACGGATCGTGAATAGCGATACGCCTTTGTGACAGATCACCTTAAATTCCTTTTGAAGTAGAGGCAACAACTCGTCCAACCGATTAAACCTGTTGTCTACGCAAACAGAAAAACTAATCGCAGAGTTTTGAATTAAATCTACCTTTAAGCTGTGCTGGTGTAATAGTTTAAATAAAGCCCCTATACTGTCTTCTACAATAAAAGAAAAATCCAAGGAAGACAGTTCTAATAAGACCTGATCGCGCTTGACTATAAAGCAAGGAACATTGGGCTGTATTCCCACACCTTTACCCACTGTGGTACCCGCTGCTTTTGGATCTATAAAAGATTTTACGTGTAGGGGTATTTCTTTTCTTTGTAGGGGCTGTAAGGTTTTTGGGTGAATGACAGAGGCGCCGTAAAAGGCCAATTCAATCGCTTCAGTATATGAAATCTTTTCCAAAAGAGTGGTCTCGTTAAAATAACGAGGGTCTGCGTTTAATACGCCTGGAACATCTTTCCAAATGGTCACAGAATTTGCATTCAAGCAATAGGCTAATATGGCTGCCGTATAATCAGAACCCTCTCTCCCGAGTGTTGTCGTGAAATTATTGTGGTCTGACCCCAAAAATCCCTGGGTTACATATAAGGTGTTTTTCTGTATGGCTGCTTTGGTTTCTAGGGCTGTTTGCGCCCAATCTACCTCGGCATCTCTGTACTGGTCGTTTGTTTTTATACATTTCCGAACATCCAACCAAGTGTTCTCTACACCTGAAACGCTTAGAAAGGCACTTAAAATAGTACTCGATAAAAGTTCTCCATAGCCCACTAATTGGTCGTATACAAAATTGTAGTTGGGGGATTTGTTCCAAGCCAGAAATCCTTTAATTTCTGCTTCTAATATAGACAAAGCCTTGTATACAGGATGCTGTTTTGTTGGAAACAACTCGGTACAAATAGCGCTGTGAAAATCCATTAAAGCCGTTAATGAGCTTGCAACCTCATGATGCAATCCAGACTTCTTGTCAGAAAAATAGGCTGCCACCAGTTCTTCCATTGCATTGGTAGTTTTTCCCATAGCAGAGACCACTACTAGAGTATTTTCATGACCCATGGTGTCTAATACCTGAACCACATTCTTTACCCCTGCAGCATCTTTAACGGACGCGCCTCCAAATTTAAAAATTCTCAGATTAAATGCTATTAAAACCAGCTATTCCATTTTCATCCAATTGGACAACGTTCCAATCTCTCATGACATTTGCCCCCTTGGCTTCGTAAAAATCTATCGCTGGGGTATTCCAATCCAACACCTCCCAGGAAACCCTTTTTAAACCCTTTGCTTTTGCGTAAGAAACTACTTTAGACAGGAGTGCATTTCCTATTCCCTTACCCCGCTCGGAAGCAGTAACCATCAAGTCTTCTAAATGAATTACAGGTCCTTTCCAGGTAGAATACCTAGGATAAAACAGGGCAATTCCCACTATTTCACCAGCAGATTTTTCAGCGACAAAACAATGAAACAATGGTTTTGAACCAAAACCGTCACGCTCCAAATCAGCAATACTTACCTCCACAGCCTGAGGCTCTTTTTCAAAAACTGCCAATTCATGAATTAAAGACCAAACGCCTTTCATATCTGATTTAACTGCCTCTCTAAGATGAAAATCCATGTTTAATGTTATAAATGAAACACAAAGTTATAAATTTATATTTGTCAGGGGCGCACTTCCTCAATTCTTTCACAAAAATCCCAATAGTTGTGATGTAATTGAGTGAATAAAAAAAATGGAGCGCTACTATAAAAATTGAAGGTCTGACACAAAAAAAGGGCCCAAAGGCCCTGATCTATTTCCTCGTAAAAGTGGCACCCAAATCAGTTCGAATGAAAAGAAACTTTTATAGGAGTGTTTTACTATAATGTATGTAACCTACAAAAGAGATTGGTATTCGTCAAAACTTAATTTACCGCCAAAAATAGCTGTAGATCTTAGGATTAATTTTTTAGCTTCCTCAGTGGTATATCCTAAACCTATGGCATATTTTAAAACCAAAACTTCTTCTTCCTTATCTATGCTGTGGTCTGCAAATACAATTCTAAATAAATCAAACAAACGCTCTAACCTTGTTTGTGCATCTGAAGGTGGGTCAATAGGGTACTTGTTCTCCTTTTTCATCACCTCTTTATACTCCTCCTGGCTAATCCCTAGCTTTTTAGCAAATCGGTCAATAATAGCCAATTCAGGGGCATTAATAGAACCATCTACGGCAGCCAAAGTCGCTATGGCTGCAAAATGGGCTAAATTAGTTCTGTGTTCACTGTTGCTGTATAAATCTACAAAAGACATAAAATATTCACTTTATATTAGGGGGTAAAGATAGGCCTTTTACCCTATATTTGCTAAAAATTTACCCTTGAGTAAATCGATCATTAGCAGCATTTTTTCCAGCTTTTTGTCTCCTCAATTATCTGGGCTTATTACAGAAAAAGAAGGTGTATTACCTACAGAAACCAAAACTGTTTATCTAAACGGACTGGCTGGTTCTGCGCTTTCATTTGCCATAACCGCTTTATTTAACGAGTCCAAAGTACCTTTTGTACTCATTTTGGAAGACAAAGAAACCGCCGCTTACGTGCTCAATGACCTAGAATCATTCATTGGTGAAGACAGGGTGCTTTTTTATCCGGCGAGTTATAAAAAACCTTACCAACATTCTCAAACGGACAACGCTAATATTTTATTAAGGGCAGAGGTCCTTCAAAGGTTTGGAAAAAAAGGCAAGCCACTTTGTATTGTGAGCTATCCAGAAGCCATTTTTGAAAAAGTCATTCAGAAAAAAACACTGGAAAAAAATACCTTAAATCTCAAACAAGGCGAGCTAATTTCTTTAGATTTTCTCAACGAAAGCCTTTTTGAATATGGGTTTAAGCGGGTAGACTTTGTCAGTAGCCCAGGAGAATTTTCCGTTAGAGGTGGTATTGTAGATGTCTTTTCTTATGCTTATGACCACCCTTATAGAATTGAATTCTTTGGAGAAGAAGTAGAAAGCATTAGAACTTTTGACATTGTAAGCCAACGATCTATTGCCAAACAAGAAGAAATTAGTATTATTCCCAATGTCACTCAAACAGACACTTTAACCAAAAGACAGGACTTTTTTAGTTTTACCGACAAAAAAACAACTGTACTAATCAGAAAGCCCGGGGTTCTCAAGCAAAAAATTGAAAGCCTGTATAAAGAAGCTGTCTTAAAATTTGATACTTTAGAAGGTGAAATTGCTCAAATACCGCCTGAAAATTTATACGTCCAAAGTAAGGAATTGTTCGGTGCTTTGGAGAAACATCAGTGCGTATTTCTAGAAAGCCAACCAGCAGAAATAGCCCAACTAGGCATTCAAAAACAGCAAGATAGCGCAGAAAATAATATCCTGATAGACTTTAAAGGAACGGATCAACCTGCATTCAACAAAAAATTCCCACTCATTATTGAACGATTGGCACAAAACAACCTCAAAGGCACAAACAATTATTTGTTTTGTGCCAGTGAGCATCAGGCCAAGCGCTTTAGTGATATTTTTGAAGCAGCTGAAAAAGAAGTGCCTTACAAAACGGTGGTATTGCCTATTCATAGAGGCTTTGAAATCCCTCTATTACATTTGGCTTGTTACACAGATCATGAAATTTTTGAACGATACCATAAATTTCATATCAAAAATGGCTTTGACAAAAAAGAAGCTATTAGCTTATCTGAGCTCAACAAATTAGAAATAGGAGATTACGTCACCCATATAGACCACGGTATAGGAAAATTTGGAGGACTACAGAAAATAGCCGTAGAAGGAAAAAAACAAGAGGCCATAAAATTGTCCTATGGAGAAAGAGATGTGCTCTATGTAAGCATTCATTCCCTTCACAAAATTGCCAAGTTTAATGGGAAAGATGGCAGCCCACCAAAAATATACAAACTAGGGTCTGGGGCTTGGAAAAAAGTCAAAGAAAAGACCAAGTCAAGGGTTAAAAAACTTGCTTTTGACCTCATACAAATCTATGCCAAGAGAAGGCTGCAAAAAGGTTTTCAATACGCGGCAGACTCTAGCTTACAGCACGAACTAGAGGCCTCTTTCCTCTACGAAGACACTCCAGATCAGCTCACTGCAACAGAAGACATTAAAAAAGATATGGAAAGTGAACGTCCTATGGACAGGCTTATTTGTGGAGACGTAGGTTTTGGTAAAACAGAAGTAGCTATTAGAGCTGCATTTAAGGCGGTAGACAACGGCAAACAAGTGGCTATTTTAGTGCCTACGACCATATTAGCCTACCAGCATTTTAACACCCTAACAGCCAGGTTAAAAGACATGCCAGTATCGGTAGATTACCTCAATAGATTTAGAAGCTCTAAAGAAAAAAAGGATATTTTAGAACGTTTGGAAAATGGCAGAATAGACATTGTCATTGGAACGCACCAACTGGTGAACAAAGCCGTAAAATTCAAAGATTTGGGGCTGCTTATTGTAGATGAAGAACAAAAATTTGGGGTGGGTGTAAAAGACAAACTCAAATCACTTAAAGAAAATGTAGACGTACTGACCCTTACAGCAACCCCTATTCCAAGGACTTTACAGTTCAGTTTAATGGCAGCGAGAGATTTGTCAGTAATTAACACTGCTCCACCTAACAGGTACCCCATTGAAAGCAACGTAGTGCGCTTTAATGAAACACTGATTAGAGAGGCAATTTCCTATGAAATTCAAAGGGATGGTCAGGTATTTTTTATTCACAATAGGATTGAAAATATTACAGAAGTAGCCGGACTCATTCAACGATTGGTGCCAGATGCCCGAGTGGGAATTGGCCACGGACAGATGGAAGGCAAAAAACTTGAAAACCTCATGAAAGCATTCATGGGCGGAGAATTTGACGTATTGGTTTCTACAACCATCATTGAAAGTGGTTTAGACGTGTCTAATGCCAACACCATTTTCATTAATAATGCCAATAACTTTGGCCTGAGTGACCTCCACCAAATGCGTGGTCGTGTGGGAAGAAGCAATAAGAAAGCATTCTGCTATTTCATTACCCCTCCTTATGAGGTCATGACGGCCGATGCCAGAAAAAGGATTCAAGCACTTGAACAATTTACTGCACTTGGAAGCGGCTTTAATATTGCCATGAAAGATCTAGAAATTAGAGGTGCTGGAGACATTCTTGGCGGGGAACAGAGCGGTTTTATTAATGAAATAGGCTTTGAAACCTATCAGAAAATTATGGCTGAAGCCATTGATGAGCTTAAAAACTCAGAATTCAAAGACCTTTACGAAGCACCAATAGAAGATGAAAACAAAGCCTTTGCCTTAGAAACCCAAATGGATGCAGATATTGAAATGTTATTCCCGGATGATTACATCAATAATACTTCTGAAAGACTCAAACTGTACACCACATTAAATGGCTTATCTAATGAAAGCGAGTTAGATGCTTTTGAAAAGGAACTTATAGACCGCTTTGGACCCATCCCAGACGAGACAAAGGACCTTTTACTAGCCGTTCAAGTAAAATGGATTTGCAACTATATGGGTATGGAAAAAGTAGTGATGAAAAAAGGCAAATTCTTAGGCTATTTTATTGCAAACCAACAATCTGACTATTATCAGAGTGCCCGATTTAGAAAGGTGTTGGCCTTTGTTCAAGCACACTCAAAACAATGCAGCCTAAAGGAAAAACAAACCAGAAGTGGTTTGAGACTATTATTAGTTATTGAAGGGGTACATAAAGTAAATAGCGCTTATAAACTACTGTCTAATTTTACAGCGTCTTAAGGTCTTTTATGGTCCTAAATGCAACGTCTACCTGAGCGTCGTTTACTATAATGGTAAACTCATTGGTCGTGGAAATTACCTCGTAAAGTACTATTCCCTCCCAGGCCAGTCTTTGAAAAATAAAGTAATAAATACCAGGAACAGAAACATTTTCTGCGGGTAATTTAACCGTAATTGAAGATAAATTTTCTGCTTTTTGGGTGCATTTTTCCGTTACAAAAAGTGTTTCAACAGTCTTGTCTAAGGCACCACTTACAACAATATTTAATTCATTCACCCCTCTAGAAGAAGTATAAAACACATCTTTATTCTTATTAATCTCCTTTAATAGCAAAGTTTGGTTTTCAAGAATACTGTCAGAAATTAAAAAAGTGAAATCTGTTAAAGAAGAACGCACGGTAATTTCTCCTATATTTTTCAAGACTTTAATGATCTTGTGGGTCGCTCTAAATTCCATGTCGTCCGACAGTCTTTTTAGTGCCATTACAATAGCGCCATTTCTGATGTCTTTTCCTAGTGCCTCTTCAATTTCCGGCATAATGATCCTAGAAAGGGAGGTGAGATTAATAATGCCCTGTGCTAAGGCACTTTGTAAAAAGGGTTTCTTTTTAATGTAATTTTCTACAACTGAAGAGATGGTTTTCATCTTAATAAATATAAATTGAATTTAAAATAAAGCATACTTATTGTGCAAATTTAACACTTTGTTACAAATTAAACAAATTGTGTGTGGGTTAAAAATGATAAAAAGCATCCTTAAGGTGTTCTAAATCATATGAATGGGCTTTCATTGTAATGTACACAATGTCAAAACGAGCTTCTTTGTGCACCTTATGACGGTGCATATAATAATTTGCTGCCCTGATAAGGTGGTTTATTTTAGAGGGGGGCACCAATTGAATTAAAGGAACTATCGTTGGCGCTGTTCTTGTCTTTACCTCCACTACAATAAGAAAATTCTCATGCAGCGCAATAATATCTATCTCAGCTTTTCTGTGTCTGTAATTAACCGCCCTAATCTCATAACCCTTTGAAATGAGGTATTCTTGTGCTATGCGCTCTCCTTTAGCGCCCAGATCATTGTGGAATGCCATTTTTAAGATTTTAAAAAAAGGCCCGTTCTAACTTGGAGGGTATTTGTGTCGCTTCCATTTACAATCTAGAGAATTAAAACCATCTGGCCAACGCAAACACCCTAGTTAATATACTTAAAAACTTTTAAAAAGACCCCCTGAGCTCTTGACAAATTCCCTATTTTTGTAGGTAATTTTTTATTTGCATTATGTCTCAAAATTCAGAAGCCTCCAGGTATACCATTACAGCAGCACTCCCCTATACCAATGGACCCATCCATATTGGTCATTTGGCAGGCGTGTACGTCCCTGCAGATATTTACAGTCGCTATCTCAGGGGTATTGGGAAAGATGTTGCTTTCGTTTGTGGAAGTGATGAACACGGCGTAGCCATTTCTATGAAGGCAAAAAAAGAAGGCATTACCCCCAAAGAGGTTATTGACAAATATCACGCTATGATCTCTAAATCATTTATAGATTTTGGAATCACTTTTGACCATTACTCCAGAACTTCGGGTGAAATGCACCATAAAACAGCTTCTGATTTTTTTAAAAAACTACACCAAGACCAGGCTTTTATTGAAGAAATAACCCCACAATTATTCGATCCAGAAGCCGAGCAATTTTTAGCAGATCGTTTCGTAACTGGAACCTGTCCAAAGTGCGGTAATGAAGAAGCTTATGGAGACCAATGTGAATCTTGCGGGAGCTCTTTAAACGCTACAGAACTCATTAATCCAAAATCTACCTTGAGTGGTGCTATTCCAATTTTAAAAGAAACCAAACATTGGTTTTTACCCTTAGATAAATATGAATCATTTTTAAGAAAGTGGATTTTAGAAGGGCATAAAAAAGACTGGAAACCAAATGTTTACGGACAATGTAAATCATGGATAGAAGAAGGTCTTAAGCCTAGAGCAGTGACTAGAGATTTGGACTGGGGTATTCCAGTTCCTGTACCAGGAGGAGAAGGAAAAGTACTGTATGTATGGTTTGACGCACCTATAGGCTATATCTCCGCCACTAAAGAATGGGCAGCAAAAAACAATAAGGACTGGGAACCTTACTGGAAGGATGAAAATACTAAATTGGTCCATTTCATAGGGAAAGATAATATTGTTTTTCACTGTATTATTTTCCCTGCAATGCTTAAAGCGCATGGTGATTACATCTTACCAGAAAATGTTCCTGCCAACGAATTTCTAAACTTAGAAGGTCAAAAACTTTCTACCTCTAAAAACTGGGCCGTTTGGCTACACGAATACCTCGAAGCCTTTCCGGACCAACAAGATGTATTGAGATATACCCTCACAGCAAATGCACCAGAATCAAAAGACAACGATTTTACTTGGAAAGACTTTCAAGCTAGAAACAACAATGAATTGGTTGCTATTTTAGGAAACTTCATCAATAGAGGGGTTGTATTGACGCAAAAATATTATCAAGGTAAAGTACCCTCACCAGGCCATTTAGAAGCTATAGACTTAGAAACCCTTGCTGCATTAAAAGAATTTCCTGCCACTATTGCCAACTCTCTTGAAAAATACAGGTTTAGAGAAGCCAGCGGTATATTGATGCAAGTAGCAAGGCTCGGAAATAAATACTTGGCTGACAACGAACCTTGGAAACTTATTAAAACAGATCCAAAAAGAGTGGAAACGATTATGTACGTCAGTTTACAAATCGCTGCTGCTTTGGCAGTATTATCGGAGCCTTTTTTACCATTCACCGCAAATAAGCTCAATGAGATGCTACACTTAGCCCCTTTAAACTTATCTTGGAAAGATGTTGCTGAGAAAGAAGCCCTACTTCCTAGCGGTCATATCATAAATGAGGCACAGCTTCTTTTTAGAAGAATTGAAGACAGTGAAATAGACACCCAAGTAGAAAAATTAAACCAAACAAAAATAGATAACGCCGCTATGGAAACTACTGTAGTTCCTCAAAAAGAAACTTCTAGCTTTGAAGATTTTAGCAAATTAGACCTGCGAACAGGCACCATTCTAGCTGCTGAGAAAATGCCAAAAGCGAAAAAATTATTGGTGCTCGAAGTCCAAACTGGCTTAGACACTAGAACCATAGTTTCTGGAATAGCAGAACACTTTAGTCCAGAAGAAGTGGTGGGTAAAAAAGTGACCGTACTAGTAAACCTCGCGCCAAGAGCATTAAGAGGTGTAGAAAGTCAGGGAATGATTCTTATGACGGAACAAAAATCAGGCAAATTGGTATTTGTAAACCCAGATGAAGATGGGGTGGCAGATGGTGCGGTAATCAGTTAACGTAAAGTAGGCCAAAAGACCGCAATTAAAAGCGGCTAAATTCACCTATAAATAAAGCCCGCTAAAGCGGGCTTTATTTTTTTAACTGCAATTACATATAAAATGCTTTTGACAGGGTTTAATTAATCTGTTTGAACGGCTTTGTTCTGCAACAACAACACCTCAGTACACAGTACTTCTGATTTATACTTAGTCTCCCCCTCGGGAGAGGTATAGGTTCTATGGGTAAGTTTGCCTTCAATGGCAATTTCCTGCCCCTTGTTTACATACTGCGCAATAATTTCTGCTGTTTTCCCCCAGGCAACAATGGAATGCCACTGAGTGTCTGTAATTAAAACCCCTTCTTGATTTCTGAATTTTTCATTGGTCGCCATAGAGAAATTGACCACTGTTTTGCCACTTTCTAAGGTCTTTAACTCTGGTTGCACCCCTAGATTACCAATTAACTGAACTTTATTTCTGATTGCTTTCATAATATATATAATTTATAAGGTTAATAAAAGGACTGCCTTTGAAGCTTTATCCCTTTCACCCTACAAACCTAACAGCAACATCTCCTTATAGTCGGTATAAAAATATTTGTAGTCATTTACAGTCGTTTGTAAACGTTTAAAAATTAATGGGGCTCATGGCGTTTTATGGCCGCAAGAGAAAAAACACTAACTTTATAAGACCCTTTCTTTTTAAGACGCAACTTACTTAATCATCCAACATGGAAAAAGTATGTCTTTGCTGTAAAGAGAAAATTAAAGGAAGAAGTGATAAAAAATTCTGTGGAGATGCTTGCAGAAACGAATTTCACAATACCCAAAACTCACCCTACAATTCACTGGTGAGAAATACCAACAGACGCCTCAAAAAAAATTATCGCATTTTAGCAGAAGTTGCTTTAGTTGGTGGAAAAGGAAGAATCACAAAAAGTAATTTAATCCACAAAGGGTTCTTCTTTGACCTTTTTACATCTATTTATAAAACCCAGAAAGGGAATGACTATTATTTTATCTATGATCTGGGGTATTTAAAAATAGCGCCAGATTTGTTTGTGGTGGTGCAAAAATTTAAATGAAACACCTGCATCCAAATAGGAATAAGGGGTCTATACCCAATAAGAATACGGGATATATATTCAAATAAAAATGAGGACTATGCATCCAAATAGAATTGACACTATTGTTCAGTAAAAATTATTGTTTTTTCCACTGTTGGCTACTGAGTTTCAGTGCAGCAATAACAATGTCTTTCCTACTAATTTGGCCTACCAACTTTCCGTCTTTTAAAACAGGGAGTCTTCTCCTGCTGTTGCTATGAAAAATTGTTGCTGCGTCAAAAATTGAAGCAGAAGCATCTATAGTCTCCACTTCTTTAGACATAAAAGAAGCCACGCTTTTATCTAATATTGGCAGGTTAAAATACCTGCTTTCAGAAATCTGTTTCATACAATCTGCCTCGGAGACAATGCCCACCAATTCCTTTTTGTCGTTGAGCACAGGCCCTCCAGAGATTGGGTATTTGGCAAAACATTCCATAACCTCTAAAATAGACTGAGTAGGTGAAAATGTAATGAGTGAGGTGGTCATATAATCAGATACTAAAATAGCCTCTTTTACACCTTCCTTTTGAACTTGTCTAACGCCTTGAAAACTTTTAATACCCATAATGCAACCCTTTAATAATCAGTTTAATATAATTAAAAAATAATTCCTTCGCAATTTTATTTAAGTAATTCATCTAAAGGTCGGGGCCAAAAAAACAAAATCACTTCTGCCTTAAACCAATAGAATAAGTGGTATTTTTAAAAAATATTTAAAACTCATTTCTTAAAAATACCTGGTATGAATACCTCAAAAGAGACACGAAAGGTATTGGGAATTATTGGTTGCGGGTGGCTGGGAAGTGCCGTAGCACAGTATTTTATTCAGTACAACTGGTTGGTTAAGGGCACCCGAAGGTCATTAGAAAAAATGGGTGGTTTAGAAACACTGGGTATTAAGCCTTTTAAATTTGAACTAGGCGCAGCAGCTTTGTCACACGATTTTACTAAAAACCTAGACCTGCTTCTAATCAGTGTTCCGCCACAAATCAGGACAGGTGAAAATGACGCCTTCATAGACCATATGAAATCCCTGTCTAAAGACCTTTTAAAAGTACTGCCCAAAAATTGCCAAGTCATTTACACCTCATCTACAGGAGTTTATCCCAATAGCGGAGGTCCTTATTCTGAGCTAAGTCAGTGGACCGCAGACACAGATCGGGCACAAAAACTTTTAGCCGCAGAAAAAATTATAGCTACACTACCCCACAAAAAAACCACCATCAGGCTCGCTGGCCTCGTAGGGGCAGACAGAGAGCCCACAAGGTCTTTAAGTGGCAGAACCGCTATTTCAGGAGGAAATAAAGCAGCCAACCTAATTCACCAACAAGACGCGGTAAAATTAATTTGGTTCCTATCTCAAGTAGCAGATCCTCCTACTTTGGTCAATGGGGTATTTCCGCAAAAAATCAAAAAAGCAGATTTCTACAACAATAAAGCGCTACAATTAAATATACCACCACCCATTTTTATGGAAGTAGCGCAGCCTATAGACCGCTTAATTCAATCAAAAGTTTTTTTAGGATTTACTTATGACAAAGCCCTATTATAAATTGAAAAAAAATAGTTAGTTTTAGTCCCTAATCCTATTAGAAACAACCTAACAACAATTTCATGAAAAATTTACTAGTCCTTCTTTTGATCCTTTCTGGAGTCTCTTTAAAAGCCCAGGAAAAATCTGCATTGGAAAATCACTACAAAGCATTTTATAAACAAATGCGCACCCAAGGAGATATTAACGGAATTATTCAAGCCTTAACGCACTTAAATGTAATAGCGCCAAATACCGCTAGAAGAGACACCTTAGCCTATATATACAGTAGCAACAACCAACACATGCAAGCCTTAAATTTATTGGGTATTGAACGCTTGGGGGAAGACTCAGATTTAGCCGTCCAAGTAAAAGCCATCTCTTTAAAAGCCATTGAGCAACCCAAAAGAGCCCTTGAGCATTTTGAAGAATTGGCCAAAAGAAACCCCAGTGCTTATTTGTTATATGAGTTATCTGACTTAAAAATAGTCACAGGAGATAACAGTGGTGCAATGGTTACGATAAAGGAAGGACAAGCCATGACAAAGGCAGACATGAAATACGCTTTTTACGAAAGGCAACAGCCCTATGAGGTAGCCTTAAAATCTGCTTTTTTCCACTTAGAGGCACTGGTGATTTACAACACAGATAAAGAGAGAATTAAAGAAGCCATAGCTTTAATAGATAGGGCCTTAGTGTTATCTCCAAACTTTAATTTAGCCAGTCTGAGCAAGCAAGCCCTTGAATCTAGATTGGTTGTTCCAGAAGAAACGCCTAAAGACTAAGCTAAGTACCGTCATAAGGAACGAATTAAAAGACATGGTTTAAACCAACACAAGAGATTAAAACCGCTCTTAAATTTAAGACAAGAGACAAAGACCTCTCTTAAATTCTCACCCAAAATTATTTACTGCTTTAAGCCCTTGAGACGCATGATTGAAATGCTATCTTGGGCTTTTTTTAATTCCAACAACTTGGAAACCTGATCATTAGGCACTGCGATAGACAACACATAATGGGCTATTTTCCACTGACCGTCTTCAAGTTCCAACACCCCAGATCCCCTACAAATGCCCATTTGAGTGTCCAGTAATTCGTCAAACCAAACGGCGCTGTCATTGTGATAAATATGCCGTTCTAAGGAAGTAAAAGACCAGGCCTTGCCCGCATTAAAATAGGGCTTTGAAAAGGACTTAAACGCCTTATTTTCCCAATGTTCACCAGCATCTGTACCCACAAAAACACCTTCTTGGGTCATGAGGGAAAAGTACTGATCAAAATCTGCATCGGCGGCAGCCAAATGCCAAGCGTCTATTACTTTAGAAGCCGTTTGAACCACTGTAGGCGCTGAAGTTAATGTTGCAGTTCCTTGGGCAGAAACCCCTATGGAAAGGCAAAAAATAGCCATGGTCAAATAAGTTGGAAAGCTACAATTATTCATCTTTAAAATCATTTAAATTCACTGGCGCAACAGTATGTCTGTTGAGTTGTTCTTTTAAGGCATTATATGCGGCAATAGTTTCAAGGGTGGCTGCCTTAGGGTCTTGTGATTGGTTTATTAACGCTTGGGTCTTTAGCAAATAAGTGCGTAGCAACCGCTGCCTGCTTTTCACCTCTGGAGTATTAAAATCTTCTGGGTAACCATCTTTGAGAATAGCGCCCTCTTTTTCAATTAATTCAGCAACCAACATTTTTAAATCAGGCAATGAAATCACTGATTTTAAAGCGCCCATTCTCTGGTCAAGGGCGTCAAAAGAAGGCCATTCATTTACAATAGAGTCAGACGTAACAGACAAAGGACTAAATTCCGGCAAATCTGAATAATCTAAGGACAAATTGGTCCCCGTTTCTTCTTGTTTGTCTACTTGCTTTTCACCGCAGGAAAACAGCCCCATTAAGGCTAAAAAAATGACTGTTTTTTTCATCTGTGAAAGATACGCAAATTAATAAAAGGGTATCTTTACTCCGCTTTAAAATAATACAATATGCACCATAAAATACTTATTCTAGGGGCCTGCGGGCAAATTGGCACAGAACTCACCATAGCATTAAGAGAACAACATGGAGTAGATAATGTAGTGGCCAGTGACATTAGGGCTACCGATGACGCTGTGATGAATGCTGGGCCCTTTGAAATTTTAGATGCAACGGACTTACACGCCTTAGAAGACGTGATCATGCACTATGAAATTGAGACTGTTTATTTAATGGCCGCCATGTTAAGTGGCACTGCAGAGAAATTCCCTATGAAAGCTTGGTCCCTCAATATGGATACCTTGTTTCATGTATTGAATTTGGCAAAAGACAAAAAAATATCAAAAATATTCTGGCCCTCAAGTATTGCCGTCTTTGGGCCAGGTACACCCAAAGAAAACACCCCACAGCAGTGTATTATGGCACCCAGTAGCGTATATGGAATGAGCAAATTAGCAGGAGAAGGTTGGTGCCAATACTACCACCTTAAATATGGAGTAGACGTCAGGTCTCTGAGGTATCCGGGACTGATTAGTTGGAAAACTCAGCCTGGAGGTGGGACCACAGATTATGCCGTAGATATTTTTCACAAAGCCATAGAAGACGGTGCCTATGAAAGTTTTTTATCTCCAGAAACTACGCTGCCAATGATGTATATGGAAGACGCCATTCGCGCCACATTATCTATCATGGAAAGTGAATCTAGTACCCTAAAAAAAGGCATGGCTTACAATGTGAGCGCTATGAGTTTTAACCCTCAAGAATTGGCTCATGCCATTAGAAAACAGCGGCCTGAATTTCAAATCAGCTACGCGCCAGACTTTAGACAATCCATTGCAGATAGCTGGCCAGACAGCGTCTCAGATATAGAAGCCCAAAAAGATTGGCAATGGAAACCTCAATTTTACTTGGAAGACATGGTAAAAGACATGTTGCTGCACTTGAACCGTTAAAACGCTTAACAATCACCACAATAAATGGGTTTTAAGCCCGGGTTAGATCAGTGTATTAAAGCTTAGAAAGACAACTTACAATTAAAGTGCTCAAAGTCAGCTCTATAAACCCACTACATAGCAAACGCAGACTTAAACTTAAGCTTCTTTTCAATGGCCGTGATTAAGGTATTGGCAATGTCTTTCCCCGTAGCGTTTTCAATGCCTTCTAAACCAGGGGAGGAATTCACCTCCAACAACAAAGGCCCTTTATTGGAGCGAATAATATCTACCCCAGCAACTGCCAAGTTGAGTACTTTACTCGCCTTAATGGCTAGTTTTTTCTCTTCTGGGGTAATTTTTACAATAGAAGCCTTTCCTCCTTGGTGAATATTGGCCCTAAATTCTCCTTTTTCTGCCTGTCTTTGAATAGAAGCCACTACCCTGCCATCTACCACAAAACAACGAATGTCTTGGCCATTGGCTTCTTTAATAAATTCTTGAACCAGTATGTTGGTTTGTACACTTTTAAAAGCATTAATAACACTTTCTGCCGCCTTATTGGTCTCTGCCAAAACAACCCCTTTTCCTTGGGTACTCTCTAAAAGCTTAATGATTAAAGGAGCCCCATTAACCATTCTAATAAGGTCTTTGGTGTCTAGAGGAGACTTGGCAAAACCAGTGATGGGAATGTGAATGTCAAACTTGGCAAACAATTGAGAGGCAAACAATTTGTCCCTAGATTGTGTAATGGCCTCAGCTGTATTTAAACAGAACACCCCTAAGTTGTCAAACTGTCTAATTAGGGCGCATCCATAAAAAGTCACCGCAGGCTTTATTCTAGGAATAATAGCGTCAAATTCATTGAGAATATTCCCGCCCCTATATCTAATTTCAGGAGAGTTGGCGTCTAACTTCATATAAGAGTGTTCCACATTTAAAAACACCATTTCGTGTCCTCTAGCCTCACCAGCCTCCATAATTCGCTTGTTGGAATACAGGTTTGGATTACTGGCTAAAAGGGCTATTTTTAGGCCTGTTTTAGCCTTCATATAAGGGGCGTACTTGGCACTCACCTCTTCTTCTGAAAACTCTTTTTGCAAAAAGGAATCTGCAGGATTTACCATATAACGGCCATTTAAAGCCTCTCTTCCCAGCAGCATTCTAAACTCCATGGTATCTCTATTGGCTAAGGTCAACTCAATATCAAAAGTGTCTGCGCCAATAGTTACAGGTGTTTTAATCACAAAACGTTCCTCTGCTATTCCCGAAGAACTTCTGACCGTTCTCCTGTCTACTAGTTTAGCTTCGCATTGTATGTTAATACTCCTGTTGTCTTGAATGGGGTTAATTTCAAATTTCACATACTCTTGTCCCCCACGACCAACTACTTTGGCGTTGGCTGCCTGAATGGAAGATGTTTTAGCGCCAGAGTCTACCCTAGCTTTGATGGCTGGAATACCCAAGGTTCCAAATACACACCACTCTTCACTTCCAATTACATTTAAATCTTGCATTTTTTTGTTTTTTTTGGCCTCCGGCCGATGCCTTAATTCTAAAGCAGCTAGAATAATTTTAATAGTCTAATCACAAAAAGATCCACCACCTCTACCAGGATTAGAAGGATAATAATCCATTCTAATTTACTGCTCTCTCGGTGCTCCATAATATCTTTAAAGAGCTCCAAGTCTTCTTTAATAATGGCCGTTCTTTCATTAATATACCTGTAGCGGTCTTTTAAATCAAAAGTCTGCTTTAAGGCTATATTTAAAGTATTTAAAGATTCATTTTCCCAAGTAATGTCCGGAGAATCAAAAATATAGAGGTTCTCAGAAATCTGATTCTTAATATTTAATACTTTACCAATAAAGCGTTTCAATTTAATTCCTGAAATATCTAATTTCCCTTTTAATTCAAGAGATTTAGTGTACTTATTGGTCTCTGCAAGCAACTGATCGGTAATTTCTAAATACTGGTCTAGCGCCACAGACTGGGATGTATTTAACATGACCAATCTAATGGCTTCTGGATCAAAGTGAGCGAGAGTGACCCGGTCAAAGGCAACTTTTTGCGCCCCTTCTGCCACAAAAACCCGAATGGTTTCCTTTAAATCCTGCTCCTGCCATGGGGTAGCTTCGGGATTAAGCTGCTCTATAATTGTGTTAATTTCTTGGGTGCTGTGGTTAAAAAAGGCCATTACCCCATATTGAAAAACATAGACAAATTTTTCTGTGCCGTTGGACATGAAAAGTTCATCAGAATCTGTAAATAATATGGGCAATGCGAGTTTTTGCTTGCATTGCCTAATATTAAAACTAGGGGCTATTTGAAGGGCTATAACAGAGTACATCATTAGTCTTCTGAGGCTTCTTCTAAATCAATATCTGGAATAGCATCTGGATCATTGTCATCAAAATCTTCATAATCATCTTCGTCATAATTGGCCATGGTCTTTTCTAACTTGGCGCTAATCTTCACCAGGTATTTAGTGTCTTCTGTAGACACTTCTACCGCCTGGATGTTTTCTCCTGAAGCATTTTTAAAGCTAATAATATTAAGGTCATCATACCCATCAGGATACTTCTCTACCAAAAGCTTTAAAACTTCTGGAGTGAGTTTTTTAAAATCTACAATGACACGTTTTAATGGCTGTTGCATGGCTATAAATCTAAAAGGTAAGCAAAGATTAATGGGGCTACAATGGTAGCGTCACTCTCTATAATATACTTTGGGGTGTCTATATCTAATTTACCCCATGTAATTTTCTCGTTGGGTACCGCACCAGAATAAGACCCATAACTTGTGGTAGAATCACTGATCTGACAAAAATAACTCCAAAATGGCGTGTCTGTTCTTTCCATATCTTGGTAGAGCATAGGCACCACACAAATAGGGAAATCTCCTGCAATCCCTCCACCAATTTGGAAGAATCCAATACCGTTTTCAGAATTATCTGTGTACCAATCTGCTAAAAAAGTCATGTATTCAATACCAGATTTTACGGTGCTGGCTTTTAATTCGCCTTTGAGCACATAGGAGGCAAAGATATTCCCCATGGTACTGTCTTCCCAACCAGGACAAACAATAGGCAAATTCTTTTCTGCTGCTGCATACATCCAAGAGTCTTTTAGATCAATTTCATAGTATTCCTCTAAGACCCCTGAAAGGAGCATTTTATACATAAATTCATGTGGAAAATAACGTTCTCCAGCAGCTTCTGCATCCTTCCATATTTTGTAAATATGTTTCTGAAGCCTTCTAAAAGCCTCCTCTTCTGGGATACAAGTATCGGTAACCCTATTGAGGCCTTTTTCGAGTAAATCCCATTCTTGCTGTGGGGTTAAATCCCTGTAGTTGGGCACACGCTCATAATGGGAATGGGCCACTAAATTCATAATATCTTCTTCTAAATTGGCGCCAGTACAAGAAACAATTTGCACTTTATCCTGGCGGATCATTTCAGAAAAAATCTTTCCAATTTCCGCGGTACTCATGGCACCTGCAAGAGACACCAACATCTTAGAACCGCCGGCCAATTGGGCTTCGTATCCTTTTGCAGCGTCTACTAATGCCGCTGCATTAAAATGCAAATAATATTTTTCTATAAAATTTGAAATAGCTCCTTTACTCATCGCTGTCTTGAAATTTAGTGAGGGTATTTTTTTTAACCTGTTCTAGATCGAAAGTATTGTCATATGGATCACTCGCCAAGACCTGCATGAATTTATAACTTAACATTTTATAATACAACTTTGCCGCTAAAAATTCCGACGGCTTGCTGTTGCTATTTGGGCAAAGCTCAACAATGTCAAAACCCACTACATTTTTTTCTGCAAATACTTCTTTTAAAAATGCTAGGGTTTCATACCACAACAATCCTCCTGGCTCTGGGGTTCCAGTGGCTGGTAGGATAGAAGGATCAAAAGCATCTAAGTCTAAAGTGATAAATACGTTGTCTGTCATGAGTTCTAAAGCCTTGTCGGACCAATATTCATCCTGCACCATATCATGGGCAAAAAATGTTTTCTCAGGGTCCATAAAAGATTGCTCTATCTGATCCATTGAACGAATCCCCACCTGGATTAAATTGGTGGTTTGACTTGCTTCATGAACCGCACAAGCATGGTTACAGCTAGTCCCCTCATAAGAAGCCCTTAAATCTGCATGCGCGTCTATATGAAGCACTGTTAAATTTTCAAAGCTCTCGTTAAAAGCTCTTATAGTACCTATTGAAATAGAGTGCTCTCCCCCGAAAA
>Ga0115549_1000712_pt1 | contig 20992 bp, 23 predicted proteins | sample COGITO_mtgs_1004_2_FD_87176 | JGI IMG/M metagenome (GOLD analysis project Ga0115549, IMG submission 87176) | Pelagic marine microbial communities from North Sea - COGITO_mtgs_100430 | ecosystem: Environmental > Aquatic > Marine > Epipelagic | place: Germany:Helgoland, sampling site Kabeltonne...
AGCTACCACCAATCTTGGTCCTTATGCTGTTAGGGTTGCGGGTAATGGTAGCAACAGCGGTCAAGCAAGCCCAGCTAGTATTAACAACGGCACACCTTTGGCTCCGAATACGGGGGTGGGGCTCTTATCTGCGAATTGGTTTAACCTCTTTACTGCTACTGGTCTCATCGTTATAGCTCTCATTATCTATCACCGTCGCCATTCGTTAGTACGATAATTTTCTACCATATACCTTCAGGGTAAGATACATTACTTGATATATTTATTTTTTGTGATATAGTTGTTTTCGAATGAACTTAGAGCCACATAAACTAGAACTATCAACAGTATACGATGGTCCGCCTACTTACAAAGACTTACTGCTTGCGATTGATGCTCTCGTTACTTTTATAGGTAAACAAAATGCTACTATTGCTAAACAAAAAAATACTATCGATCACGATACTATGCTGAAGACTATGATGAGCAAAGAAGCTATTACGCAGTCTATCGGCGACAGAATAAGTCGGGGTTCGAGCTTTGGTATCTTTATGCTTGATATGAATAATTTCGGTCATCTTAATAAAGAATTTAGTCAGCAATATGGAGACGAAATTTTGAAATCATTTGAAAATGAAATTTCGCAAGCCTTTAAAAGAAATAGCGACAATTTTGGTTATAACCCTATAGAATCTGGAAGAGCTGGCGGTGATGAGTTCATTTTTATCGTAGATATCGGAGATAATGACAAACGCTCTAGTGATACGCTGACGCAAATGGATGGTGTTGAGAATCTCCTCAGGCAATGTATCATGAGAGTTCAGCAAGGAAATCCAGGGTGTGTCGAATTTGGATTTGGTGCAGCTGTCGGGGGTGCAGTCTTCAATAATAGTAATTCTGTGGACCAGCTGACCCTTCTGAACCAGGCCAATGAAGCAATGCGTGAAGATAAAGAGGTGGTGACGGTTAACGCAAAATAACATCAGGTTATTGTGCGTAAGGCGACATTACCTAGGAGTCGCGTTTATTACTAGGCTAATGCTCGAAATCATCTGAGCGTCATTTTCCGATTTATTTGTGAAGCACTAAAACTTAGGCTACAATAATGCTTATGATAAAAAACAATACCCGTGGCTTCACCATTGTTGAGCTCTTGATTGTTATTGTGATCATCGGAATTCTAGCGGCAATTACGACTGTCGCCTACAACGGACTAACAGAGCGAGCCAGAATGACCTCAGCTAAATCTTTTGAATCACAGCTTCGGAGCAAATATCTCGCTGACGCAACAGGTGACTGGGGTTTTGATGAGTGTAGTGGCACAACGGTAAAAAATAAAGTTGGAAGTCAAAGTGCTGACACGATAGCCGGCAGCCAAACCTGGATTACCGACACGCCATCCGGTGCTGGGTGTGCACTACGATTTAATGGATCTTCAACCAAAATTGATACCAACGCTGTGATCGGGTCGAAATATTACGTTGAAGCTGCATGGATCCGCATACCGCCAGGTACGAATTGTTATGGTGGAACGATGTTTGGTGATGGAGCGACGGCCATTTTATGGGCGCACGAGTGTGTTTTCAGAGGTGGCTTTAACGCTGACTGGAATGAAGTCAAGTCTGATCGGCTAGATGATAATAAATGGCACTATGTTGCAGGGGTTTGGGAAAACGGGGTGTACAACTATTTTGTGGATGGTAAAAAAACTGGGGAAAAAAATATGGCAGGTCCACCTAGCGCAGTCGACCGCAAGATCTCAATTGGTACTTGGGCAAACGCGTTATTTATGAACGGCGATATCGATAACCCATTTGTTGCAGCAGGCAATTAACGATGCGCTATCAAAGTACGCTATACTATAGAGGTAAGCGCGGACGGTGATAGATATGAGAATTTGTTTTGTATAGTACAAATTTTGCTACCTGTTACTCTTCCGCATTAAGAAGGAGGTCATTCTATGGCAACAATCAACCCTAACGGTAAGGAAATTACCCGTGTTAGTACTGAACTCGCGGGTAAGACATTAACACTCGAGGTGAACCGAGTAGGATTTCGCACCAGCGCCAGTGTTCTCGTGACGTACGGTGACACGGTAGTGCTGGGAACCGCAATGGTCGGTAAGAAGCCAATTAGTGGCATGGACTATTTCCCGCTGAGCGTTGACTATGAAGAAAAAATGTATGCAGCAGGCAAAATTTCTGGTTCTCGTTTTATCAAGCGAGAAGGTCGTCCGAGTGACGAAGCGATTTTGATTGGGCGGATTATTGATCGTCCGATTCGTCCGCTGTTTCCAAAAGGCTACCGTCAGGAAGTTCAATGTGTTGCTTCAGTCCTTTCAATGGACCCAAGCTTCCGCCCCGACATGGTAGCGATGATTGCTGCGTCTACGGCACTGATGCTAACCGGTGCGCCGTTTGATGGACCAGTTGCCGGGCTCCGAGTCGGGCAAATCGGTGGTGGTTTCGGCGCATTCCTCTCACCAGAGCAGCGCGATGAAAGTCCGCTTGACTTGATTGTCGCCGGAACAGCTGCTGGCATTACGATGGTTGAGGCAGGGGCAAATGAAGTTTCTGAAAAGATAATTGGCGACGCATTAGAATGGGCTCAAGAGGCACTTCAGCCAGCAATTGCACTGCAGCAAGAGCTCGTTGAAAAAGTTGGTGTGAAGGCGCTTGAGTATGAGCTTATTTTGCCAAACGAAGAATTCCAAAATATTGTGGATGAGTGGGTGTCAGACAAAATTGGTGAAGATTTGCGCCGACCGTACCCAGAACGCAATGAATTGGTCGCGACATTACGTGATGAATTTCACGAAGCGATGATTGATAAATTTGGTATCGAAGAGTATACGATTTTGCAACGCGAATACGATGAAGCATTTACGATGGCTCTTCACAAAGACGTTCGACGAGGGATTGTAGAAGACAATAAAAGGCCTGATGGACGCGCACTCGATGAAATTCGACCGCTTAGCTCTGAAATTGGTATTCTTCCGCGAACACACGGCTCGAGTCTGTTCACACGCGGTGTCACGCAAGGTATGAACATCGTGACGCTCGCTCCACTGAGTTTTGCGCAAATTGTTGACACTATGGAAGTAACCGACGGCGAACGGCGCTATATGCATCACTACAACGCCCCAGGCTATACTGTTGGCGAAGTACGACGGCTTGGCTCACCGGGACGACGTGAAATTGGACATGGCTACTTGGCGGAACGAGCAGTTTTGCCGGTTCTTCCAAGTGAAGAAGATTTCCCGTATGCAATTCGATCTGTCACGGAAATCATGAGCCAAAACGGCTCAACTTCGATGGCCGCAACCTGTTCGAGCGTTCTTGCATTGATGGATGCTGGTGTGCCGCTGAAGCGGCCGGTTTCGGGCATCGCGATGGGACTAATGATGGACGGTGACACGGCGTACGTGATGAGCGACATTGCTGATGCCGAAGATTTTGCTGGTGACATGGACTTCAAAGTGACCGGAACCAGCGAAGGTATTACGGCAATCCAAATGGACATGAAAGTACATGGTTTGCCGGTGAGCGTGCTTCGTGAGGCACTTGAAAAAGCTAAACCTGGCCGCGATCATATTCTGGCTCACATGCTATCGACAATTGCAACGCCAAGACTAAATCTTAGCGAATTTGCACCACGAATTGAAAAAATCAAAATCAATCCTGACAAAATCGGCGCAGTGATTGGTAAGGGCGGTGAAGTGATTAATAAAATCACAGCTGAAACGGGCGCGCAAATTGATATTAAAGAAGATGGACTGATTACAATTGCCGCGAGTGATACAAAGAATATCGAAAAAGCCATGAACTGGATTAAAGCGCTGACGGAAGAACCAGAAGTTGGACGTGTGTACGAAGGAAAGGTTGTTTCGATCAAAGATTTTGGGGCATTCGTAAATATCCTTCCCGGTATAGACGGCATGGTTCACATTTCAGAGCTTAGCAACGAGCGCGTTGAGAGTGTGACCGATGTCCTACATGATGGTCAAATTTTGCCAGTCAAATTGACAGGTATTGACGAGCGAGGACGCATTAGTCTGAGCCTACGAGACATTGAGAGTCGTTAAATCTTAAGTTGCTATATGCTAATAATTGTGTTAGTGTAGGCATGATCTTTCGCGACGCGAAAGACTGACGAGATGGAAGCGAGAAGTGATATGACGATCCTTCAAATTGTCGCACTGACTATTTTGATCGTCGTGGCGGCAGCCACAGCCATGCGCTTCGACGACGTCGCGGGCAGTGTAAGCGGGCCATTCTTCGGTTATAGTAAGCCTAAGCCTAAGCGGCAAAAGGTCGACATGAGACGAGTCTATGAAGGGGCATGTATACGCATCAACGACAGCAATCTAGTGCAGCTCTACGATAGTATAAAGCGTAAGTTACAGTCGCTCAGGGTTGCCAAAAGAGATTTAAAGTCTCGTAGAACTAAGACGTGATAAGTCTTAGTTCACGCCAACTCAGCTCACCATCAGGTCGGGTGACGCCAACACGGCGTCACCCGACCACAACCTTCAACACACCTGCTATACTGTTTTTATGAGATTATTATTCAAATTACTGCGATCAAGTGTTTTTTTGGCAATCATGCGCCCGATTGGGAAATTCATTTTTAACAAAATGATGAAGCGCGCCGGAGAAGCGCCAAAGTCGCAAAAGAGTCAGCGTAAATTCGTTGCAAACGAAAAAACCGACCAAAGAAAATAGCCCGCAATAAGAAAACGGGACAAGGCGGACGTAATGTCGCGCGCTGTGTGGTCTATTTTCTTGTGCGGGCTGATCGAATCGGCTACAGCTTGAGGGCCTGTTTGATGACGTCGCTGAACGTCATGCCCTTGTCCAACTCCATCAGCCGTTTGACGGCCAAGCCCGTGAAGACGTAGATGAGGTCGAGCTGAGCGATAGTGACAGGGTACAGCAGCAGTAATGAGATCCCGAATTTGGTGTCACTGCTGAGCTGGGAGGTCACGAGAATCCACCAGATACTGGAGGTGCTGGTGATCGCGAGGGTGAACACTACGAATGCCGCGAACACCGACCTACGGCTCACACGCTTCCAACCGCCCCTCCAGATGAGCGACATCTGGAGCACGAGCGCAGGCGTGGCGACGATCGCCAAGACGACCAGGGCAACAACGATGATGGCCATGGTGGCCACCTCCTTATATATTGTGTAGGTGCGATTCTTTTTTATTATATATTATAAAATTGTTTTTGTCAACATTTGTAACAACTTTATCCTCATGAAATAATAGAAACATGAAAACCGTCACAACGCTTGAGGACCTTCAGTCAAAGATTCTTAACGATAGGATTTGCCTCGATCTCGCCGAACAAGCGACGCAATTGGTGATGGGCTCTGGAAATCCGCAGGCAGATATTGTATTCATCGGTGAAGCGCCTGGCAAAAAAGAAGATGAGTCGGGTATACCTTTTGTTGGCGCATCGGGTAAGTTTTTAAATGAAATGCTAGAGTCTGCCGGCATAGAGCGTGATGATGTGTACATCACAAACATTGTGAAATATCGCCCCCCAAACAACCGCGACCCGACAAAAGCCGAAAAGGCTGCGTTCTGGCCGTATCTATTGAAGCAATTAGAAATTATTCAGCCTAAAGTAATCGTCACGTTAGGGCGCCACAGTATGGAAGCATTTTTGCCCGATGCTAAGATAGGCGAGGCTCATGGCCAATCACACAAAATACCGGTAATTTTTAACGGTGTAACCGCCTCTGATCTACTGGTCGTTCCCTTATATCACCCTGCGGCGGCGCTTTATAACGGCAGATTGCGGCAGACCCTCAAGAGCGATTTTTTGAATGCAGCAAGAAAAATAACCGAGTATTAGTGATAGTAGATTATTGACATAACATTCAAATTGTGATAGTATCTTAATGTACCCAAAATTTTGATGAATTTTTTCAAAACACACATATAATGGAATTCCTAAACAACCCAAGAGATCCAGAGCGACAATCTTTCAACGAGGCTATTTTTGCTCCTTTGGACGCAACCGACACAAATATTTCCGGCGAGAGTTTTGCTAAGCGTGCGGAAGTGACTAAAGAAAGCCAAGAATTTTCAAATCATGTTCTCCTTGCTGTATCGGAAGAGGTAGAGTCTATATTAGCCGAGCAAGGCTTCCAGCTTTACGATCCTTATGGTTGTCAACTAGGAATACGTGAAAACGGTGAATTGCGCAAGACTCTTGGCAATTACATCCACTACACACTCCGAGGTAGCAGCGAAGCACCCATACATAAACAAGGCCATGCAGAGCCAACTTTTCTAAAAAGTCCATCTTTTCCGGGCTATGACCGTATGCCACCTGTAGACTATGCGACTCTACTCGCCATCGCCATGCTTGATGGTACATTTAAGCGAGAGAGTCCAGCTTACGACATGCCGTGTAGGTACGATAATGGTAATTTCGCTGGTGTGCACCGCGAGTCAGCCCTCATAGGCTTAGGACTCGATAGAAAAGCAAGAGATGGACTTTTGGGAACCAAACGAATCGCAGAATAGTGGCTTCTACTAAAAAGTGCGTTTTCGGAAGATAAGGAAACCCCTGCCGCATAGTGCGGCAGGGGGAAGCCCTTCGAGCTAGGTGTACCGGTATAGCATTCTGACGAAGCTCAGGGTCTCCTCGTGCTCAGTGCCGCATTCGAAGCGCAGCAGGAGGTACCGCTCGGCGTGCACTGGAGCTGCCAGCAGCTCTAAGTACTGTTCGCGGGTGAGCAGGACTTCATTGACAGCGGTCGTGGTCATGGTGCTCCATTTCCCCAGAAGGGCTCTCACGTGTTTCGGTACCTGTGCAACCGCGTGAGTTAGAAATATATTATACTTATTTATGTAAATAGTCAATGTTTGTCTTGACGCGTGAGTGATACTTTGCTAACATAGAGTCACTTACAAAGAGAGGCGTCAGGATTATTTCAGACCAGCGACCACTCCGATCTCTCTACTCGTATTTTATTTTGAAATATCAATTATTTATCTGAAAAAGAAAGAAAAAGGAGAATAAATAGTATGGGTCAACGAAGACTCGGTAACGCTCAAGGCGACGACCAAAGCAAACGACCGCAAGGTCAGCAACGACAAAAATCAAATAACAGCGTATTGAATGGCACAACCACTCGCAAGGGCGAAGTGTTTCGAGCGCAGCGCAGAACCTCAGAAGATGTAAACGCGCGGGCTTCTCAGCATCTTATCAACGTGCCTGTTAACAAGTCGCTATTTAACGGCTACCAGGGTAGACAATTTAGTCTAGCGGACCAGCCAAAACGCCAAAAGACGCCGCGTCCAACGTTACGTATCATGCCAATTGGCGGGCTGGGCGAAATGGGTATCGGCAAGAACATGATGGCGATCGAGTACGAAGACGACATTATTGTTATCGATTGTGGATTCTTGTTCCCAGGCTCTGATTACCCAGGCATCAATTATATTACGCCTGATATTACGTATCTTGAGGCAAATAAGCACAAAATTCGCGGTCAGGTTTTTACGCACGGTCACCTCGACCATATCGGTGCTTATCGTCACGTGGCACACAAAATCCCGGCGCCAGTCTATGCCAGCAAGTTTACGCTCGGCATGATTCAGCGCACAATGGAAGAAGCCGTTTCTGGCTACGAGCCGGATTATCATGAAATGAACCCAGAAACGCACGAGCGTGTGCAGCTGGGCGACCACTTTAGTATTGAATTGGTGCGAGTAAATCACTCGATTCCTGACGCGACCGCCGTTGTTATCCGCACGCCGCTTGGTGTGCTGATTGATACTGGTGACTGGCGCTTTGAGGAAAATCCAGTTGATGGAAAAAAATTTGACCTCGAGCGACTGACAGAAATTGCCACGAAAGAAGGCATTTTGCTCCTCATGAACGAAAGTACCAACTGTGAATCAGAAGGTACGCATCATCACGGCGAGCATGAAATCCAGGAAAGTATGGGGCAGGTAATGGAGAAATATCCGAATTCTCGCCTTATTTTGAGCTGTTTCTCATCTCAGATTCACCGTATGCAAGTGATTCTCGATGAAGCCAAAAAACACGAACGCAAAGTTGCGTTTGCTGGCTATTCAATGATACAAAACTTGGAAGTTGCGCTTCGTGCTGGCGTCATTAAAGTACCTAAAGATGTCATCGTGAAGATGGAAGACGTCGTCAAACTGCCTGATGGAAAAGTGACGATTGTATGTACCGGTTCGCAAGGCGAATTTAATGCAGTACTGAACCGCATGGCGAGTGGGTCGCACAAGTTTATTAAAATCAAAAACAGCGATGTCATCGTCTTTAGCTCGAACCCTATCCCTGGCAACGAAAAGTACGTGACGCGTACGGTTGATGGTTTGATGCGCGAGGGAAGTGCGGTTGTGCAAAACGGCAAAACCCATCTTACAAATATTGGCCCGCTGCACCTTTCTGGTCACGGATACTACGACGATCACGTTAAGCTAATTAACGCGCTGAATCCAACCTACTACTTACCAATTCATGGTGAATTTCATATGCTCGTGCATAACGCCGAGTTAGCCGAAAAGGAAGCAGCTATCCCACGCGATAATATCTTCGTCTGCGATAGTGGTGACGTGATAGAGATTACAAATGAAGGTGCTAAAAAAGCCGGACGTATTCCTGTCGGTGGTATTATGTATGACGATTCTGGCGCAACCGTTTCAGAAGTTGTGCTGAAAGATCGCATGCACATGGCAACAGAGGGGATGTTTGTGGTAGTTTTGACGGTCGCTCGTGGCAATGGCCGCTTGATGACCAGCCCAGATATTATTTCACGCGGATTTATTTACCTTCGTGACAGCGAAGAATTGATGGGAATGATACGTCAGTATTTGAAGCAAAAAGTTGCGCGCAGCTTTGGTGGCAAACGCATCGATCTTGATGTAATAAAGAAAGAACTTAAAGATGACATCACTCATATTTTGTACGACCAAACGAGACGAACGCCTATTGTGATTCCGGTTATTAATGAAATAGGTGGCGGCGGTAACGGAGGAAACAATGGCGGCAGCAACATTCGTTCCGATAATCGTCAGCAGCGCGGGCCGCAAGATTCGCAGTCTCATGGAAGTGATACTGCTCGTACGCCAGCGCAGAATTTTCCACCGCGCCAAGAGCCCGACACTGAGGCAAACCAGCCGCGAAATCGCCCAGACCAGCGCCCGTACTAATTCCAAAAAATTTCTAAAAAGCAAAAAGCCCCGCTGACCAGGCGGAGCTTTTTGCTCAACGCGTGGGGCGGGGCGACTAGATAGCTAGCCTCTGAAGTTGGCGTCTGAAAGCTCGATGCCTTTCAAGACCTCATCGGTCTCAACTCTCTGGAGAGCTCCAGATGCGTTGGTCACCAAAAGCATCAGGCGCGCATCCTTCACGAAACTCGTGCTGACAGTTTCTTCATCTTGATAGCAAGCGATGAAGATAGGCCCGCAGGCTATGTTGCCGAAAGCACTGCCCAGTGAGGCGACGGACGTGAGATTTTGGTCGACAACGAGATCCAAGCGGGGAGGGGCCTGGCCGCTCCGGCCGTTGCTCAGATACCTCCTTGCACTAATAACCCGACCGTCGCTCATATATGGAACTTGACGATGTCATGATGGCCACGGTCTTTCTTGGCTGACAAAACAAACATCGTTCTGGTACGAACATGCATTTCGGGCATGTCACACTTCCTTTTCTTTGATGGAAATCCGATTACTCCACCGAAATGTCTTCGAGGACAGATTCAGTTGTGTAGCTGCTGGGTGTCGGTGAGTAGCCGAATATCGCACGGGGCAGTAATACGGTCAAACCGACGCCACGCTGAAAACTTATACCACCGTTTGCTTGCACCTCGCCTTGAATCACCACACGTCGTCTAAACATTATGGTGATATTAGTGCGAGCATTGCTTTTGTTAACACCTACCACTTCGCTAGACAGTCTCTGATAGAAATCCGGGACTTCTCTTGTCACGTCATCAGTCTGGTCTTCGATGAACTTTTCAATTTCACGATTATCGTAGTTTTCGACAAGGCTGATGACTCTTTTTGGCGCAAGATAGCCGTAGATTACTCCTCTCGAGCTCATGTGGAACCTTACTCGCTGAGCCTCGCGGAGGCCAACAATTGTGAGTTCGGTGTCGGTTCGATTTATGAAGGTGCGGCCGCTCATTTTATCTCCAATCCTCAGGTGTGCGAGCAACTGCGTTAACAGTACCACTTTTATCGTAAATTTCAAACAATAAGCAAAAAGCCCCGCTGACCAGGCGGAGCAAATTGCTCAACGCGTGGGGCGGGGGTTGATAGGACTATCTGCGGCCATTTGCGCAGCAAATCTGTCGATGAGCATCACGAACGCGATTCGTGCGCTCCCTGGAACAAATTTTCTGTGCGTCTTTCCGTCGGAACGAAGCACTTTTATAAAGAGATTGCCGCCCTTTTTTAATTCGAAGCCTTCAGCCACCTCGTGCTTGATGGACAGTTGAAGCTTGTGTTCATCATTCTTCGAAAACTTGTGACAAGACTCTCGCGGAGTGATGCGAGTGTCAACGACGAGCTTGTCGCCGACAACGCGGAAGAACAGTCTCGTTCCATCCTTCAGCGACACAAACAAGAGCATATCTTGGCCCTGCTTGTCGCTGATTTTAACACGAAAATACTCGCCAGTAACCGTCAGAGTAATCACTGAAGCTCCTTGATAGATTTGGAAGGTACGATTAAAATTATTTTATAACATTGCGAGCAATTATCAAACCATAACCCTATTGCAAAATGTAGTAAATATTGCTATAATGCGCTTAGATAAGTACCGTATAATAGAAAACAGTTATGGCAAAAAAGAAAAAATCAACTCGTAAAAAAGCACCAGTCAAAAATTCGCCAGAGCACATGCTCCCGCATGGGTTTTGGGCGCAAGTTGGTGCTGTTTTGCTGATAGTTCTTTCTTTACTGTTAGTTGTCGCGTGGTTTGGTGCTGGAGGGCCAGTACTTGAGTGGCTGCATAATGCATTTCTGCAGACAATTGGGTATGCCGTGTATGCCGTGCCATTTCTTTTTATCTATGTGGCAGTGGCGGTCTTCCGAGCTGAGAAAAATAAATTACCTTTTGTGATGAAGCTGGCGACGGCGCTATTGATTGTCTGGCTCGCTGGTCTTTTTGGCTTACTTAAAGAACCAAACGGTGTAGCACACGGCGGTTTCGTCGGTGATCTTGCGAATAGTGGTATGCTCGCCCTTGTGAACGGAGTTGTGGCCGCATTTGTCTACGTTGTTCTTATTATGTTGACGGCATTATTTGTGCTGCGTGTTTCGCCATTTTCAGTTATCAGTCGTCTCTGGGCAATGACCCGAACGAATGACAGCGACGAAAAAGACAACGTAAAGGTTATGAAAAAAGCAGCCGCAACCAGCGCGACTCCGGTTGAGCCAATGGGGGAAATCAAATTAAATGCTGGTGTTCCGATGCTTGATCATGAAGAAAAGCCTGAAGAAAAAAAATCGAAGAGACTTTCGAGTCTGAAGGGAAGCGTTACACAAGACAAACATGCCGAAGAGCAAACGGCGCTGGTGTCTGTGACAAATCCCGATTGGGAAGCGCCAAGCCTCGAACTTCTTGAGAAAAATCAAAAACCTGCCAATCCAGGGGACGTCCAACAGAATGCTCAGACAATTCGTGATACGTTAGGTGAATTTAATATATCAGTCGAAATGGAAGGTGCGAATATTGGGCCAAAGGTGACTCAATACACGCTCAAGCCGCCAGCTGGCGTGAAGTTGACACGCATTTCAGCACTGGAAACAAACATCGCTTTGAACTTGGCCGCGCAAAGCTTGCGTATTGAAGCGCCAATCCCTGGTCAGCGAGCGGTGGGTATTGAGGTGCCGAATATAAAAGCGGCCGACGTGCGATTGTACGGCGTGCTGAGCGCGAAGCAATGGACGAACTCGCATGAGCCGCTTGGATTTGCGATCGGAAAAGATATTTCAGGCGACGCAGTAGTGGGCGAGCTCAATAAAATGCCCCATCTGTTGATAGCCGGACAAACTGGTTCCGGTAAGTCTGTCATGATTAACACGCTTCTGACGAGCCTTTTGTACCGCAACTCTCCGAGCGAAATGAAGCTCATTCTGGTTGATCCAAAACAAGTTGAAATGGCGCCGTACGAAGATATTCCGCATCTTTTGACAGAGGTTATTACGGAACCGGAAAAGACAATCAGCGCACTCAAATGGGCTGTTAACGAAATGGAGCGCCGCTACAAATTGCTGGCTGAAGAGAAAATTCGCGATATTCAGAGCTATAACAAGAAAGTCGGTCACGGTGCCAAGAAGATTTCTGTGGCTGATGAGGAAGGTCACGAGCAGCAAGTTGACGACGGCTCGATGCCATATATCGTGATCGTGATTGATGAGCTTGCAGATCTTATGATGGTGGCAGCTCGCGATGTCGAAGCGTTGATTGTACGATTGGCTCAAAAAGCGCGCGCGGTCGGAATTCACTTGGTGCTTGCAACTCAGCGCCCGAGCGTCGACGTTATTACCGGCTTGATTAAGGCCAATATTCCAGCCAGGATTGCTTTTACGGTAGCCTCACAGGTTGATAGTCGAACAATTCTCGATCAAGTTGGTGCGGAAAAGTTACTCGGCCAGGGTGATATGTTATTGCTGACATCAGGTATGAGCAAGCCGAAGCGTATTCAAGGCGCGTGGGTGATGGACGAAGAAGTCATGAAAATTACTGATCATTTGCGCCTGCAATCCGCACCACAATACAATGATGAAATTGTATCGCAGTCTGTTCAGATTAACGGTAAGGGTGGTGTGGTGATGGACTTCGATGGAGGTAGTGAAGACTCTCTTTACAACGACGCGATGCGTGTGGTCATTGAAAGCCGCAAGGCTTCAACTTCACTACTGCAGCGTCGCTTGAGGATTGGCTACGCTCGCGCTGCGCGTATAATTGAAGAGATGGAAGAACAAGGTGTTATTGGAGCTGCTGACGGGTCTCGACCGCGTGAAGTTTTGATCAGTAGCATGGACGATATTTCCGCCAATTAGACTCACAGTCAATCCTTCCAACTATTTCTAGATCATGTTGGTCTAAAAATTACACTACAGTCAACGATGGTTGTGAAAAAAATGCCGCGTGTCCGGGAGGGTAAGCTATGGGTGTTTCGGATGAGCCTCAGAGTAATCAATATCGCCTGCAGCTAGGCTGCGAAAGATGCTTTGAACAGTTCAATCGGTAGCACTTTTCCATTATTACGCGGGCTTTTAATCATTTTAGGGCGAATGCTAGCGCAATTTGAGTTTTTGTAGAGACGGCTGGACGTTTGATGGGTCGCCACATCGCTACTTTTAGTCTTAGTCCTAAAGTGCAACGCTGACTGTTCAGTACCCGGGAATGTTTATCGTAACTGGACTAATTTTTCGAGTACTCAGCCAAATGGCGTACTTCCGGGTAGGTATGTCGAAAAAGACTCTGGCACGACGCGATGCGTCATAGCTATACAGGACTCAAGATAAACTACTGGATATTTACAGATTTACGTCAATGGCCTAAGCTTAATAGGAATGAATAAATTTCAAAACTATTCCTCAAAAGGGTTCACGATTGTCGAATTACTGATTGTAATTGTTGTCATCGGTATACTAGCAAGTATCACGATAGTGTCTTACTCAGGAATTCAGGAACGAGCTCGCCAGGTTAAGATTGCGAGCGACCAGGGCCAGATATTGCAAGCTGTACAGCTCGCTCGCTCCCAGAATGGTAACAAGTTACTTCATTCAACAACAAGCTCATTTGGAACAGCAGGAAGTTGCATGGGACGAGGCGGTGTAGATCTTGCCAAATTGGACAGGTCTGACCCTTGCTGGGTCGATTACCTGAGGGCAATGCAACGCATATCCGATGACTCTGGCGTAAATATAACTAATATTGTCGATCCTTGGGGGCGACCATATGTCATTGATGAAAACGAGGGTGAGAATCCAAATTCTGCACGGCCATGTGGCCAGGGAAAGGATTATATAGGAACATATAAACGACCTCTAACCTCTAACTGGGATTTCGATAACTATTATCCGCTTCCATTTGCAAACACCTACACCACTGGATCCTGTTCCACATTATAGCTCTTCAAATGTAAACACAAATTTAGTAAACTATAGCTATTATGCTTACATCTAAGCAAATTCGTGGGTTCACTATAGTCGAGCTTTTAATAGTGATCGTGATAGTTGGTATCTTAGCAGCCATAACAATAGTTGCGTTTAATGGAATACAGTCACGCGCTTATAATACTAAAGTTGAGAGTACGGTCGCCTCATACAAAAAGATACTGTCGCTTTACACGGCTCAGTATGGGAAGTACCCATTATCGGCGTCTTCGGGCTGCCTGGGTGCGGTAGCTGACTATAACTCTAATAACTGTTATGCAGCTTCACCATCTGCTACGATGGAAGCTGAACTGAAGAAAGTAGCTACCACTCTTCCAGCCCCAGATTTGTATTGCTTTCAAATGTATGGACCAAATTGCCGCAGAAATATGACGCTCTATTACAACAATACAGGCTGGCAAGTTGATGGAAAGCAGCATTCGTGGTACTTAATTTACTTCTTAAAAAACAACGGTGACTGCACACTTCCAAATAATTTAGAAGGAACGTATGGTAATTTCTCAAGCACGGTGTCACGAAAGTATACTGAGCGCGATTCGGGTACAACAATGTGTGTAACCGCTCTACCGGATGACGTTTAGCGCGCTGTCACTAATTAGTGGTGCTTTGCAGAAAGGTAACGCACCGATTGAAGTTTTCGGAATGTAACTTACTATAAAAACATTATGGTTATGAATAAAAATAAAAAATAAAGGCTTTACGATTGTAGAACTTTTGATAGTAATTGTAATCATTGGAATTCTAGCCGCAATCGTGACAGCGGCGTATAACGGCCTACAAGTTCGGGCGCGTGATACTCAGCGGGCAAGTGATATCAAGGGTGTTCAAAAAGCACTTGAGCTATATGCTGTCGACAACGGAAAATATCCACTCGATGATTACGGAGTGAAAACATTCGCACAACTTAGCAATGAATTAGTACCGAAGTATGTGAGTAAGTTGCCAATCGATCCAAAAAGCGGCCCACTAACGGATTATCGATACGTCAGCGGGAGTGGCACCACCGGGTATGGTATTCTCGTTAATTTTTGAAGGTAAGCCAGCTTGCCGTTATGAAAAGTACAACCCTAACTACAATTGGTGGGATGTACAGCCGTGCACGTAGGCGCATTCTATTCGACAGCCTAGTCAATTTCTTCAGTTTACGGTATAATAAAAGTGTTACCATCTCAGCTCATTCCAGAAATGAGCATCCAACATACTAATGTGGATTCCAAAGGAGGAAATCTATGAACGAATACGAACTAACTATTCTTATCCACCCGGATCTTGAAGACGACATTGAGATGCCACTCGGAAAAGTCCGCGACATTATCAAAAATGCTGGCGGCGAAGTTGCCAAAGAAGACAACTGGGGCAAAAAACGCCTGGCGTACAAAATCAATAAAGAAGATTTTGCGGTGTACGTCTACATGGATGTCAGCCTACCGCCTGAGGCGCCACTTAAAATCAGCAATACGTTGAATATCACCGATGAAGTGTTGCGTTACTTACTTGTCAAAGTTGATGAAAAAGGCCGCAAAGCCCTCGAAGCTGAGCAAAACCGTAAACCACACGACGAACCGAGTCGTGAAGAGGAGCGATAATGGCCAAAAGTATTAATCAAGTTATTGTGATGGGTCGCCTGACTCGTGACCCAGAAACTCGCACTACGACAACTGGCAAGACGATCACAAGCTTTAGCTTAGCTGTCGACCGCGGCGGCCAAGATGATCAAGCAGACTTCTTCGACATTACAGCTTGGGAAAAGCTCGGCGATCTTGTCAGCCAGTACCTCAGTAAGGGACGCCGCTGCCTCGTGCAGGGACGCCTTCGTCAAGATAGTTGGGACGATAAAGAAACTGGCAAAAAGCGCAGTAAAGTTGAGGTCGTCGCGACGGATGTGACGTTCCTCGACGGACCATCAGGTGAGGGTAGTGGCAACCAAGGCGGTGGTCAAAGCCGGCCTAACAACGACAGCGGATCAAACTCACGCAAAAACGATGACGTTGTGATTGACGAAACTGACGACAAACCAATTGACCTTTCAGAAATACCATTTTAGGAGAAAACCATGCCATTGAAACGATTTAAAAAAGATGCACCAGCGTACTTTGACTACAAAGACGCAAAAGTTTTGCTACGATTTATCAACGTTTACGGTCAAATCGAACCAGTCAGCAAAACTGGACTCAGCGCTAAGCAACAGCGCCAACTCGCCACCGCTATCAAGCGGGCTCGTCACCTCGCACTATTGCCATTTGTGACAGCAAACTAGAGGTACTCACATGTATCAACCAACTGATCTCAAAAAAGGCGTTGTGTGCCAAATAGACGGAAAGCCGTACCGCGTTACCGATTATAACCAAAAAGTTATGGGGCGTGGCGGCAGCATCGTTAACGTCAAATTGAAAAACCTTATTGACGGAAACGTCATCCCAAAGACATTCAAGGGCCAAGACAAAATTGAGCGAGCCGAAGTGAGTACTAAAAGTGTTCAGTATCTGTACAGTGACGGCACGACATTTTTCTTTATGGATCCAGAAAGTTTTGAGCAATTTGAGCTGCCTGGCGACATTGTTGACGAAGCAAGTAGTTACCTTAAAGAAGGTGATGAGCTGGGGCTACAGTTTTTTGATGGCAACGTCATCAACGTCGAGTTGCCAAAAAATCTTTACCTTGAGGTGACCTACACTGAGTCTGTAACCAAAGGTGATACGACGAGTAGCGTCCTTAAAGAGGCGACGCTCGAAACTGGTTTGATGGTTCGGGTCCCTTCGTTTATCAAAATTGGTGACGTTGTGTCGGTCGATACCGAAACCGGTGCCTATAGAGAACGCAAAAAGTAGCCATAAGCTAACGGTGGTATACTAACTGTATGCCATTCGCGCGTTCCGAAAACAAAGAAAAAGATTTCTCGAAACATTCTGTGAGTCGACGAAGGCATGCGGCTCGGCGCGTCAAACACCACTATGACAGGCATATGCCCGACAAAAAACACCACCGAGTTCTGGTGTGGGTGTTCTTTTTGACGATTGTGAGTGTTGTTGCGGCACAACTACTGTATCCACTTGATCGTGCGCTGCCACTCGCGAGAATCCACAACGAGCGGGTCGGTTTTGCCGACGAAGCCACGTTAGCCCAACGACTTAATAGTGAATTTATGAAGTCGGAAATTGTTATTGAAAATGAAAAGGGTAAACCTCAGCGGTTTACTATTCCTTCGGCTGGGGCTGAGCCGCAAACCGATGCCATGATCAAGGAGCTAAGTGACTACGGATTTTGGCCGCGACTCATTCCTTTTTCGATTTTTGTACATCACCCTCAGCTAACGGAGTTAACTGCCGAGTATAACCAGCCAGTTCTCACAAGATTTACACGGCCGTTAGCGACAAAACTAAGCACGCCAGCAGTGAATGCAGGATTGGCAATCAAAGATTCGCAGGTCGTTGCGACTCGAGACGAGCCTGGTCGAGTAGTGAAGTTTCAGGAGCTCGCAACGCAAATCGAGGCCGCGACAATTGAAATTGGCTCGACAACGAAAATTACCCCGGTGTACACGTCGCGGCCAGCCGAAACAACAGCAGCTGATTTTGAAGATGTAAAAGCACAGGCTGAAGCGGCATTAGCGCGACCTCTCCTGCTAAATAGCGGCGAGACAACCGTTGATCCATCTGCCAAAACTCGTGCGACGTGGCTAGAACTCAGCAAAGATAGCGAAGGTGCTGTGAACGTCACAATCAATCAAACTGAGCTTAATAAATACTTTGCGTCACTGAATAAAAAAGTTGGTTCACCATCTGCGCAGACTAATATTAGTTTAGTCGATGGACGTCGTACGGAAAAAGACAAAGGTAAGGTAGGTAAGGCGGTTGATGAGCAGCTGCTGACGCAATTGATTTCACAATGGGTTCTTAGAGGTGAAGGCGCGGCAACGATTTCCATTCCGTTAAAAGATGTGCCTCCAAAAATTATTTACGACAATAAATATACATCGTCACAAAAAGGTCTCCAAGCGTACGTCAAAGATGCGGCTCGCTATCAAAACGCCAACATTGTTATTCAGCAAATTGACGGGAAGAAATGGCGAGCGAGCGATAGTGCGACGCTGAGTATTCCAAGCGCGAGTACCTATAAACTTTTTGTTGCACTTGATTTGTTTGATCGCATGAACAAAGGTCAAGTGGCGTGGGGTGATGCATTTTTGGATACTGATGTTTCGACGTGCTTTGACCGCATGACGATTGCAAGCACTAATCCGTGTTCGGTGGAGTGGTTGCGTCAATGGGGACGAACATCGGTGAACGATTTTATTTACAGCAAGGGTTTCTCGCGAGGAACTAATTTTAATGATCCGCAGGCAGTGAAAACGACTGCAGCCGATCTGGCGAAATATATGGTTGGTTTTGAGAATGGCAGCTTGATTCGCGGAGCGCAGCGCGAGAGATTACTCCATTCGCTGAGTGTTCATCCGTATCGTTACGGCATTCCAACTGGTAGCAAAGGCCAAGTGTGGGACAAGGTTGGCTTCTTGTGGGATTATATTCACGACGCGGCAATTGTCTATCATCCTAAGGGAAAATACGTCATGGTTGTTATGACAAAAGGGCGTAGTTACGGTACAATTGCTCAGATAACGCGTGACGTGGAAAGGATAATGTACCCATGACCAAACGGCGACTTGATCAAATACTAGCGCATCGTGGACTGGTGACATCGCGCTCTCAAGCGGAGAGCTGGATTAAACTCGGTAAGGTAAAGGTAGCAGGGCGTGTTGTCAATAAGCCGGGCTTTTTTGTCGATGACGCGGCGACAATATCTTTGGACGCTGCGAATCAATACGTCAGCCGGGCGGGCTTGAAGCTGGCGAGCGTGGCCGAACTATTATCGCTGGATTTTAGAGAAAAAACTGTACTCGATGTCGGTAGTAGCACCGGTGGTTTTACTGATTATGCACTCCAGCACGGCGCTCGGAAAGTCTACGCGGTGGACGTCGGAACCGACCAATTGCATCCAAGCTTGCAGGGTAATCGCGCGATAGAACTGCACGAAAAAACCGATATTCGAGATTTTTCCATCGACAACAATTTCCCGGATATTACGGTGATGGATGTGTCGTTTATTAGTTTGCGCGAGATTTTGCCGCATGTTGCGAAGAGTTTGTCTCAGTCGTCGACGCAGATTGTGGCGATGGTGAAGCCGCAGTTTGAGGCGGGTCGTGAGCAGATTAATAAAGGCATTATCAAGAACGATTCTGTGCGGCGGCAAATCCTGAGAGACTTCGAGTCATGGGCCAAGACCTTATTTGTGATTGTCGATAAACGTGACAGCGACGTTGCCGGTGCCAAGGGCAATCAAGAACGGTTTTATTTGCTCTCAGTTAAGTAAATCCTCAAGCATAGACAAATATTATATAGAATGGTAAAGTATGTTACATTGTGCATGTCTGTAACACGGATATGCGCACGTTCGACAACGCGGCTCACAAGGCTGCGTTGACAACTTAATAGCACTAGTTCATCCACACATCCAAACATCGAAAGGAGGTGTTCCTGTGAAGGGACACCTGAACGCCGCAACGGCGTTCGCAGCACAACGGTGGAGGGGCCTCATGGCCACCTTCGCCATCGCTCTGCTAGTGGTGGCAATTCCGGTCAGCGCTTCGGCGCAGACCACCACGCCATCACCAGCACCGTCTTCGGAGGAGGCACCGGTCGTCACCACGACGACGCAGGAGACGGTCGAGCAGACCAATTCCGCAGCGCCGACGACGGAGGTCGAGCCCACCAGCTCGATCAATGTCCAGACGACGTCGTCGCCGGAGGTCGAGCCCACCAGCTCGATCAATGTCCAGACGACGTCGTCGCCGGTACAGGAGTCGACGGTGGCTGACCCCACCACCACAACTGGCACCGCTCCTACCGGAACGTTCATCGCAACGTTTCGTCAGGAGTGCGCACCCACGGGTGTTGCAGTGACGTTCACCAACACGAGCGGGTCTCCGGTCACTATCTACTACGGTGATCTCGTCAGCCTCACGACCGGTGACCCAGTCACCGTGGAGGCTGGCAGTAGTGCAGACGGGTTCGTTCCACTCCCGAACAAAGCAGCCTTCAACATTCAGGCTGCAAACTCGGACTACATCTTGCCGCCCTATGAGGGCGTGCTCGACTGCGGTTCGACGACGACCACGCCGCTGCCTAACGGTGGCGTCAACGTTTCCACCTCTACCCAGTGTAACAAGGGCCAGACCCTCGATTTCAACCTTGTTAACTCCAACTCGGCCTCAGTGACGTTCTCATTTTCCGGCTTCACCTACATCGGTGGCCAGGGAATTGCGGACGTCGTGGTGCCGGGTGGAAGCACCCGGAGCACCTCCGTTGTAGGGCGCACACCCGGTGACACGTACAGCATCACCGTCACCACCACCGGGGGGTACTCGATGGTGTTCAACGGTACGTTCCAGTGCCCCGGTCTTCTGACGCCGGTGACGCCGAACGCGCCAACGTTTGCCGACCCAGACGGGACGGCGAACGACACGTATACTATTAACCCCATCCAGGGTGTGGTATACACCGTCAACGGTACCGTCGTCACTGGCACCAACCCCGGCAAGGGGACGGTGACCGTGGTGGCCACGGCCGAGCCGGGCTACGTGATCGAGGGGGAGAGCAATTTCCCGTTCACGTTCACCGACACGCCGCCGACCAGCACCACGAAGCCGACGGCAACCAGCACCACGAAGCCGACGGCAACCAGCACCACGAAGCCGACGGCAACCAGCACCACGAAGCCGACGGCAACCAGCACCACGAAGCCGACGGCAACCAGCACCACGAAGCC
>Ga0115549_1000717_pt1 | contig 20860 bp, 18 predicted proteins | sample COGITO_mtgs_1004_2_FD_87176 | JGI IMG/M metagenome (GOLD analysis project Ga0115549, IMG submission 87176) | Pelagic marine microbial communities from North Sea - COGITO_mtgs_100430 | ecosystem: Environmental > Aquatic > Marine > Epipelagic | place: Germany:Helgoland, sampling site Kabeltonne...
ATCAGCAGATCAATATCAGAATGTGGGTGCAACTCGCCACGGCCATAGCCGCCTACGGCGATCAGGCTGATATCCCCGTCCCACTCAAAACGATTCCAGGCATGACGCAGAATCAGGTCGGCAAAATGGGCCCGTTCATTGACCAGCTGGTGAACATTTTCACCCTCGTTAAAGCGCTTGTTGAAATGCTCGTTGGCGAAGCCCAGTGCGGCGCGGAATACGTCTATGGGCTCGCCACTTTCGATATCCGCAACAAAGCGTTTCTCATCAAAGAAAAGTGGCACGAGGTAGGTTTTTGGATGCATGGTTAGTTTTTCTTGTAGGGTTCTTCGTGGCGGGCGGTCAGGACTTCGACGCCGGTGCTGGTGACGACCATAGTGTGCTCCCACTGAGAGGAGAGCCGGCCGTCGCGGGTTTCGACGGTCCAGCCATCGGACTTGATCTTGGTGCTGTACTTGCCAGCGTTGACCATGGGCTCAATGGTGAAGGTCATGCCTTCCTCAAGAACCAGTCCGGTGTCAGGCTTGCCGTAGTGCAGTACTTGGGGCTCTTCATGGAACTCCATGCCAATACCGTGACCGCAGTAGTCGCGGACCACTGAGTAGTAGTTGGCTTCAGCATGGGTTTGAATAACGTGGCCTATATCGCCGAGACGAACCCCAGGTTTGACCATGTCGATGGCTTTATAGAGGCACTCTTGGGATATATCGATCAGACGTTGGGCATGAGGCGCGACATCGCCAACGGTATACATCTTGCTGGTGTCGCCGTACCAACCTTCCTTAATAACAGTCACATCAATATTGATAATGTCGCCGTTTTTGAGGGTTTTCTTCTCTGATGGAATACCGTGACAGACTACATGATTCACTGAGGTGCAGACGGATTTCGGAAACCCACGATAGCCGAGGCAAGCTGGAATACCTTTTTGCACATCGACTATATGGTCGTGACAGATTTTGTCGAGTTCTTCGGTGCTAACACCTGGGACTACATATTGGCCAATCAGCTCGAGGACTTCAGCGGCTAGGCGTCCTGCAACGCGCATCTTGGCAATATCATCCGCGGATCTTAGTTGTATGGTCATGATTGGCCTTCGTCTATGTAAGAATTGTGGGTATTGTACGCATCAAAGTTCCATTCGGGGAGTGCCTTTGGGCCTTATACGCAAACTATTCACCCTGCTATCTATTTGGCTGTTTATTCGACTATCATCCCGATGGCTATCCCACTGGTCTGGCCCTGTTGGTGATTGGCGTAAAGCGTAGGTTAAAAGCTTAGGTTAAAAGTTGTATCTGGGCTCCGCGAATGATCTTACCCGTTAGCCAATCTCACAATCATTTTTGCTTTAATTAGCCTAACCAATATGGTATAAAGCGCGCCGTCTGGTGAGATGTCTCAGCAGGCGTTAATGTAACTAAACTTTTTTTAAACGACACACACGTTCCGACACAGTGATCTGGGTGCCTAAAAGCGATTTATTAGCTTGAATGGTTGATCTACTGGGGTACGTGGAGGCTTAACCCCCAAAAGGAAAAATTATGTCTTCTGTAAGTATGCGCGATATGTTGCAGGCTGGTGTTCACTTCGGTCACCAAACCCGCTTCTGGAACCCAAAGATGAGCAAGTTTATCTTTGGCTCACGAAACAAAGTTCACGTTATTAACCTTGAGCAAACTGTACCGGCTTTCAATGAGGCACTTGAAATCCTCCGTGTAGAAGCTGCCAAGGGCAATCAAATTCTTTTTGTTGGCACCAAGCGTGCTGCACAAAAAATCCTCAAAGAAGAAGCAGAGCGTTGCGGCATGCCTTATGTCAGCCATCGCTGGTTGGGTGGTATGTTGACCAACTACAAGACTATTCGTGCTTCTATCCGTCGTTTCCGCGAATTGGAAACTCAGGAAGCCAATGGCACCTTTGAGCGTCTCACCAAGAAAGAAGTTCTGATGCGCACGCGCATGAAGGACAAGCTGGAAAATTCAATCGGTGGTATTAAGGATATGAACGGCTTGCCCGACATCCTTTTCGTTATCGATGTTGATCACGAGCGCATTGCTATCAACGAAGCCAACAAGCTGGGTATTCCAGTAGTCGGTATTGTTGATACCAACAGCAACCCTGATGGCGTCGACTACGTTATTCCCGGCAACGATGACTCAATCCGCGCGATCAAGCTCTACGCTGCCTCTATTGCCAATGCGGTACTGGAAGGCAAGGCGCAGTCTGCTGCAGTGTCTAACAAAGATGAGTTTGTCGAAGTCGCTGAAGAGGCTGCACCAGCAGTTGAAGCAGCTCCGGCAGCTGAAGCAGCGCCAGTAGTTGAAGCGGCTCCAGCGGTTGAAGCAGCTCCAGAAGCTCCAGCATCTAAGGAAGCAGCGGCTGAGTAGTCGTAGCAACCTATTATATGTAACATCTAAGGGGGCCAGAGCCCCCTTTTTTAAACACTAATTTTATGATTTAGAGAGGAATACAATGGCACAGGTAACAGCGTCCTTGGTAAAAGAGCTGCGCGATCGCACAGGTCTAGGCATGATGGAATGCAAACGCGCACTGGCTGAGTCTGACGGCGATATTGATAAGGCAATCGAAGAGCTGCGCAAGTCTAGTGGCATGAAAGCAGCTAAGAAAGCTGGCCGTACCGCAGCTGAAGGTCTGGTTGCAGTGAAAGCTGAGAATGGCTACGGCGTGGTTGTGGAAATTAACAGTGAGACAGATTTTGTAACCCGTGATACGGGCTTCCAAGGCTTTGTAAACACTGTTCTGGATGCAAGTTTTGCGGCGAAGCAGACCGATATGGCAGCGGTTATGGCTGGCGATCTGGAGGCGGCTCGTGAAGCACTGGTACAAAAATGTGGCGAAAATGTTTCTCCACGTCGTCTGGCGAGCATTGACGCCCCAGTAGTAGGCGGATATGTTCACAGCAACATGCGCATTGCAGTTATCGTCGGCTTAACCGGCGGTGACGAAGCTCTGGCTCGTGATGTGGCCATGCACGTTGCAGCAGTTAACCCTGCTGTGGTTAGCTCTGACCAAATGCCTGCTGACGTGATCGAAGCTGAGCGCGCTATCTTTGTTGCCCAGGCGGCTGAGAGCGGCAAGCCCGCTGAAATCGTCGAGAAGATGGTTCAGGGGCGTGTTAACAAGTTCTTAAAAGAAAGCAGTCTGGTTGACCAGCCTTTCGTTAAAGATCCCGATATGACTGTTGGTAAGCTAGTTGCTGCCGGTGGTGCTACTATCGTTGGTTTTACCCGCTATGAAGTAGGCGAAGGCATCGAGAAAGACGAAGTTGATTTTGCAGCTGAAGTTGCTGCACAGGTTCAGGGTGCTAACTAAGACAAGCTAAACACGATAAAGGATCCGATATGCCATTAGCTGGAAAAGAGAAAAAGTATAAGCGTATTCTACTCAAACTCAGCGGTGAAGAGTTGATGGGAGAAGAGGGCTTCGGGATAGATCCCAAGGTTCTCGATCGTATGGCTCTTGAAATTGGCCAGTTAGTGGGTATTGGTGTTCAGGTTGGTCTGGTGATTGGCGGCGGCAATTTGTTTCGTGGCGCTGCTCTTAACCAGGCTGGCATGGATCGTGTCACCGGCGACCATATGGGTATGCTGGCCACGGTGATGAATGCCTTGGCGATGCGCGATGCACTTGAGCGAACTAATATCTCGTCACATGTTATGTCGGCAATCCCCATGAGCGGTGTTGTCGAGCACTATGACCGCCGTCGCGCGATTCGCTATTTAAAAGATGGCGACGTGGTTATCTTTGCAGCCGGTACCGGCAATCCTTTCTTTACCACCGACTCTGCCGCCTGTTTGCGCGGTATTGAGATCGAAGCTAATGTTGTACTCAAAGCCACTAAAGTCGATGGCGTCTATACAGCTGATCCGATGCTCGACCCAACCGCCGAACTCTATGATCATCTCACCTATGATGAGGTGCTGGATAAAAAGCTCGGGGTTATGGATCTGACTGCCATCTGTCTGTGTCGCGAACATAATATGCCACTGCGCGTCTTCCGCATGTCCAAACAGGGCGCACTGCTCAATTTGGTTGTTGGTGGCGACGAGGGCACTTTGATCGAAGAGGGCGAAAAATGATTAATGAATTAAAGACTGAAGCTAATACCCGCATGACTAAAGCCATTGAAGCTTTGGGCAATGCCTTTAACAAAATTCGTACAGGCCGTGCTCATCCTAGCCTTTTAGACGGCATTACCGTTGACTACTACGGTGTTAATACGCCGCTGGCCCAGGCCGCTTCGATTGTCATTGAAGACGCCCGCACACTGTCTTTGACCCCTTGGGAAAAAAGCCTGGTGCCGGCGATTGAAAAGGCCATCCTCAAGTCTGACTTGGGTTTGAATCCGACTACTGCCGGCGCTGTGATTCGTCTGCCACTGCCTGCATTGACCGAAGAAACCCGTAAAGTCTATGGCAAGCAAGCCAAGGCGGAAGCGGAGAACGGTCGTATTTCGGTGCGCAATGTTCGCCGCGACGTAATGTCGAGCCTCAAGGCGCTGCTGAAAGACAAAGATATCAGTGAAGATGAAGAGCGCAAAGGTCAGGATGAGATCCAAAAGATCACTGACGGCTTTATCGCCCGTATCGACGAGGCTCTGGTAGCCAAAGAAAAGGACTTGATGGAGATTTAGTCTCCGTGGTGAAACCTCTGATGGTAGATTCCAGTTCAGATTCAGGCTCAAGCGCAGGTGCTGAAAAGCCGGCCCATCCGCTAAAGCATATTGCGGTCATAATGGATGGCAATAATCGCTGGGCCAAACAGCGCGGGCTCTCTGGTATTGCTGGTCACGAGGCTGGCGTCGAGCGCATTCGCGATATACTCCGTGCCGCCAAAGAGCGCGGCGTTGAGGCGGTGAGTCTATTTGCCTTTAGCAGTGAGAACTGGAAGCGTCCAGAACTCGAAGTGCGCGGCCTGATGTCACTGTTTTCCTCCTATCTTAAAAAAGAAGCGAAAAAGCTCCGCGACGATGGCGTGCGCCTCAGAGTGGTGGGTAATCGCAGTCACTTTAGCGACCGCCTCAAACGTCTGATCGCAGACGCCGAGGGCATGACTGCCAGCGGCAAGTTTACCCTGGTACTCTGTGTTGACTACGGCGGCCGTTGGGACATTGCCAACGCTGCACAAAAAATTGCCGCCGAAGTTCAGATGGGGCGTCTAAGGCCCACTGATATCGATGAAGCCACGCTGGGTAAGTTTCTCCAGACCACTGGCTTGCCAGACCCCGATCTCTGTATTCGCACCGCTGGTGAACAGCGTATCAGCAACTTTCTGCTCTGGCAGATGGCCTACAGCGAGTTTTATTTTGCTGACTGTTATTGGCCAGACTTTGACACTGCTGCCCTGACAGTGGCCATAGATGAATACTATTCTCGCCAGCGTCGCTTTGGTCTGCGCGATGGTGTTGACGATCTTCCGTCTCGAGGAGTTGTAAAAAGTGTTTAAACAGCGCGTGATTACTGCCGTTATTCTGGTGCTGGGCTTTTTAGGGCTGCTGCTTAGCTTGAGTGCGCTGCATTTTTCTCTGGTCGTGGCGCCGATAGTGCTGCTGGCGGGTTGGGAGTGGAGCAATCTGATGGGTCTCAAGGCCAATCGTCATAAGCTTGTCTATTTGGCCTTGCTGGCACTGACTCTGGTATTGGCGGCTCTGGGTTTAAACCTGTTTGGCACCCTTAATAGCTCTGGCAGTTTCAATATATCACTGGCACAAAACCTCTGCCTTGCTGCATCGGTTCTCTGGGCCGTGATCTTCCTCTGGGTTCAGGGTTATCCCTCCAGTGCGATCCTTTGGTCGCCGCGTCCAATACTGGGTCTCTTGGGTCTGTTGCTGCTATCGCTCACCTGGGTTGCCATCGCATTGATAGTACACCTGCCTCACGGCGCCTGGCTGCTGCTGTTCGCGGTAGTGGTAGTGGCGCTGGCAGATATTGGTGGCTATGTGGCGGGCAACTTATTCGGCAAGCACAAGCTGGCGGTGTTGGTCAGTCCCGGCAAAACCTGGGAGGGCTTCTTTGGCGGCATCCTCTTACAGTGCATTTTGATTGCCGCGCTAAGCCCTTTTATGCCCGAAAAAATCACTACCACTATGTTGGTGGCCCTAGTGATTCCAGTGTCCCTCTATTCGGTTCTCGGGGATCTCTTCGAAAGCATGGTCAAGCGCCACAGTGGCGTTAAAGACAGCGGTAATATTCTGCCGGGACATGGCGGTGTGCTCGACCGAATCGACGGCCTGATTGCGGCACTGCCACTCTTTGGTCTGCTGTTTCTCCTGCTGAGCCCGTTTTAGATTATGCAATTGATTAGCTTGCTGGGGGCAACCGGTTCCATCGGTGATAGCACCCTCGACGTGATTGCTCGACACCCGGACAAATACAGCATTTTTGCCCTCACGGCCCACACTCAGGTGGATAAGTTAGCGGCGCAATGTCAGCAGTTTAATCCCAAATTTGCTGTGGTTGGCGATGCCGCCTCGGCAGATTTATTACAGGCCAAGTTGTGCGCCTCAGGCTGCACCTCTGAAGTAATGTATGGCGTTGATGCACTCTGCCAAGTGGTGAGTGATCCTGCCGTCGATACGGTGATGGCTGCGATTGTGGGTGCGGCGGGTCTGGTGCCGACACTGGCAGCGGTGAAGGCCGGTAAGAAAATATTACTGGCCAATAAAGAGGCGCTGGTGATGGCTGGCGGTCTGTTTATGCAGGCAGTGGCTGATTCCGCTTCGCTGTTATTGCCTATAGATAGCGAACACAATGCGATTTTCCAATGTCTGCCGACGGACTACAGCAGCTCAGGGAACAGCGGTGTCGAAAAACTCTTGCTCTCAGCCTCCGGCGGCCCGTTTCGTGGCTGGACTCGAGAGCAGATGCAGTCGGTTACACCAAATCAAGCCTGCGCCCATCCCAATTGGAGTATGGGCCGCAAGATCTCGGTGGATTCCGCAACCCTGATGAACAAGGGCTTGGAGATGATTGAAGCCTGCTGGTTGTTTGCTGTTCCCGAGAGTTCTATTGAGGTGGTCGTGCATCCCCAGAGTATTATTCACTCTCTGGTGCAGTACAGCGATGGATCGGTTCTCGCCCAGCTGGGCAATCCGGATATGCGCACGCCCATCGCCCATGCCTTGGCTTGGCCGCAACGGATTGAGTCCGGCGTGGCCAATTTGAACCTATTTGAAATTGCTCGGCTGGATTTTGAACAGCCTGATATGCAGGCCTTTCCCAGCTTGGCCATTGCTCGATCCGCTGCTCAAGCGGGGGCTAATGCAGCTACTATAATGAATGCGGCCAACGAAGTTGCGGTCCAGGCATTCCTCGATCAGCGCATTGGTTTTACCCAGATCGTCGAGATTGTTGAACAGACTTTAAACAGTCAGATACTTTGTGAACCAGAATCACTTCAGGCAGTCCAAGAGTCGGATAGCGAAGCACGCCTCTATAGTAGTGCGTATATCAAAAGCCTAGAGAAATAATTTATGGATCTGTTGCAGACAATTTTTTTCACCCTAATTGCCCTTGGCGTATTGGTCAGTTTCCATGAGTTCGGCCATTTTTGGGTGGCCCGTCGCTGTGGCGTTAAAGTGCAGCGCTTCTCCATTGGTTTTGGCACGCCACTGTTGCGCTGGCGCGATTCCCAGGACACCGAATTTGTTATAGCGGCGCTGCCCCTAGGTGGCTATGTAAAGATGCTCGATGAGCGTGAAGGGGATGTGGCGGCTGAAGATCTACCCCATGCCTTTACTCAAAAGACGGTTTGGCGGCGCCTGGCAATTGTTGCCGCCGGTCCCATGGCTAACTTTCTTTTGGCAATAGTGGCTTTTTGGGTCGTGTTTCTCTCCGGCGAGCGGGGTATAGCACCGGTTGCTGGGTCGGTTATCCAGGGGTCTCTGGCAGAGCAGTCAGGCTTTGAAACGGGCACTGAGATTGTCGCGGTAAATGGTCAGCGCACCACCACTTGGGCTGCGGTATCCCGGCAGCTGTTCGGTTATATCGGCAGCAGCGGCGATATTCCCCTGACCGTGACCTACCCCAATTCCACTATTGAGTATGAACTGGCGGTACCAGTGACGGCCTGGTTGCGCGAGGCCGCCGAGCCTTCACCGCTGCGGGAGCTGGGCATTACGCCACCCTTTGACCTAGAGGCCTTGAGTTTGGGTGCTGTTGCCGAGGACGGTGCTGGCTTTGCCGCAGGGCTTCGTGAAGGTGACCGACTGGTGGCTATAGATGGGCAAGATATTCTCAGTGTTGAAGCCTTTATTAGCCGTATTTCCTCGAGTGCCGATAGCGCTGTCGAGTTGCTGGTTGAGCGAGAAGGCGATCAAAGGTTGCTGATCAGCGTGATTCCGCGATTGGTTGACCGAGAGGGTGTGCAGGTCGGTCAACTGGGTGTGCAGCTGGCATCCCTTGGAGCCTACCCTGAAGAGTTGTTGCGCGAAGTGGAATACGGTGTTTTTGGGGCCGCTGTTCGCGCCACTCAAGAGACCGCCGAGACCAGTTTGTTTGTGCTCAAGTCAATCGGCAAGCTGGTGGTGGGGGATCTGTCGCCGAAAAATCTCAGTGGCCCAATCACCATTGCCAAGGTCGCTGGAGACTCGGCAAAATCTGGCGTTGACAATTTTATTCGCTTTATCGCTATTCTCAGTATAATGCTCGGCGTAATGAACCTTTTGCCTATCCCAGTGCTGGATGGCGGCCATATTGTCTATTACCTGATTGAGATGATTAAAGGCTCGCCAGTTTCCGATGCAGTGCAGATGGTGGGCTATAAAGTAGGCTTCTTTATGCTCATGGGCTTGATGGTCTACGCCACCTATAACGACGTTATGCGGGCTTTTTAAAGCCGTTTAAAGACAATTACAAAAAGTGGATTTAAATAATTACATGAAGCAATTCTTTAACGGTTTTTTGTTCGCCCTGGTTATGTTCGCCAGCTCTGCCTATGCCGCAGTGTTTCAAGTTGATGACATTCGCATTGAAGGGTTGCAGCGGGTTTCTGCCGGCACCGTGTTTGCCGCGCTGCCGATCAGTGTTGGCGACCTAGTGGATGAGGCGGCGATTCGCGAAGCGACGCGCTCGCTGTTCCGCACCGGTTACTTCTCCGATGTAGTCATGGCTCGCAACAATGGGGTTCTCGTGGTTGGCCTCTCTGAGCGTCCAGCGGTCACTGAGATCAGTCTCGAAGGCAACAAGGCGATTGAGACTGAGCAGTTGCTCGATGCCCTGCGCGACAATGGCTTGGCCGAGGGTCAGATCTTTCGTCAGGTGATTCTCGAGGGTATGACCCAGGAGTTACAGCGACAGTATGTCGCACAGGGCCGTTATGGCGCTCTGGTTGAAACTGAAGTAGAGCAGTTGCCACGCAATCGCGTTGCAGTGAATATTACAATTGATGAGGGCGACGTTGCTAAGATTCGCCATATCAATATTGTTGGCAACACCCAGTACACCGAGGAAGAGTTACTTGAGTCCTTTGAACAGCAGACCACCGGTTGGTTATCTTGGATTACTAGCAACGACAAATACGCCCGCGAGAAACTTTCTGGCGATATAGAGACCCTGGAGTCCTGGTATTTGGATCGAGGCTACTTAGAGTTCCAGATCGCCTCCACACAGGTGTCTATTAGCCCTGAGAAAGAGTCTGTCTATATCACCATCAATATCGATGAAGGGGATGTCTTTACCATCGATGAAGTTGAACTGGCCGGTGAGCTGATGATTCCTGAAGCCCAAATCCGGGCGATGATTATTCTTAAAGAGGGTATGACTTTTTCCCAGACCCTGATGACCACCTCCAGCGAATATATTACCCGTCGCCTGGGCAATGAAGGCTACACCTTTGCCGAGGTTGAAGGCTTTCCTGAGGTCAATGAAGAAGAGGGCACTGCCAAGATAACCTATCTAGTAAAGCCCGGCATGCGTGCTTATGTGCGTCGTGTGGAGTTCCGTGGCAACACCAAAACGGCTGATTTTGTGCTGCGTCGCGAGATGCGCCAGATGGAGGCTGGGTCGGCGAATAATGCGCTGATCGAAATGTCCAAGGTGCGACTTGAGCGTTTAGGCTTCTTTAAAGAAGTGAATGTTGAGAATGTCCCGGTTGCTGGAACCAATGATCAGCTGGATGTGGTCTACAGTGTCGAAGAGCAGCCCTCGGGTTCTGTTGGCGCCAGTGTCGGCTACGCTCAGGGTACAGGTCTTATTCTCGGTGCCAATCTCAGCGAAAATAACTTTCTTGGTACTGGCAAACAGGTGGGTATTGGTTTAAATCGCAGTACCTATCAGTCCTCGGTTAACTTTAGCTATTCCGAACCCTATTTTACCGTTGACGGTGTTAGCGTCGGCTACAGCATATTTGGCCGTGAGACCGACTACGACCGAATCAACGTGGCGAGTTTCTCCACCAACACCTACGGCGCAGCGGTTAACTGGAGCTATCCAATCTCGGAAGTTCAGCGCATTGGTTTTGGTTTGGGCTATGAAAATCTCGACCTTAAGACAGGCTCGTTTGCCTCCAAAGAGATCGCTGATTTTGTCGCCGCCAACGGTTTAAAATTCGACGTCTTCAATGCCAATATCAACTGGGTTAAATCAACGCTTAACCGCGGTGTATTTGCTACCCGCGGTTCGCAGCAGCGCTTTGGCTTTGACCTAGCACTGCCGGGATCGGGTCTCGAGTACTACAAGATGACCTATTCGGCACAGCATTTACGTGGGCTATTTAGTGGTTTGAGCCTAAAGCTTAGGGCCGATTTGGGCTATGGCGAGTCCTACGGCGACACCTCGCAGATGCCTTTCTTTAAGAACTTCTACGGTGGTGGTTTCGGCTCGGTTCGTGGCTTTAAGCGCAACACCTTGGGTCCTCAGGACACACCCTGTAATCTGATTGTTGAGAATCCCTGTTCCACAGGCTTCATCGACGACCCTGATCCTATCGGCGGCAACGTCCAGGTTGAGCTGGGTGCCGAAATTATCTTCCCGTTGCCATTCCTCAAAGACCAGCGCTCAGTGCAGTCTTCACTGTTTTTCGATGCGGGTAATATATTCAACACCAAATGTGGTGATATGCAGGTCAACTGTTTTAAGCCTGATGTTGGAGAACTGCGTTATTCCGTGGGCATAGGAGCAACGTGGTTAAGTGGGTTTGGTCCGATCACTTTTAGTTTGGCCAAGCCGTTAAATTCAAATGAGTTTGATGAGACCGAAGTGTTTCAGTTCTCATTGGGTAATCAATTTTAATAATAGTTAGGGAGAGGCGTTTTGTATAATTTGAAAGCATTAGTAGTCGCGTTGGTAGTCGGTTTTTCGGGTACAGTTTCTATGGCAGCAGTTGCTGCGGACAAGATTGCGGTCGTGGATATAGCCCGGGCTATCTTTAGTTCCAACATGGCCCAGGCGCGTCTTAAAGAAGCTGAGACCGGCGCAGATTTTGTCGCTCTTAAAGCGAAGTATGAAAGCTCAACTGCCGATCTTCAGTCACTGGCCAAAGAAGCTGAAAGCAAGCGTATGACCTGGTCTCAGGAACAGGCTGTCGCACACCAGAAAAAAATGGAATATGCCAAGGCAGATGCTGAGTTAGCTGGACGTAAGATTCAATCTGAACAGCAGCAGTTGCAGCAGAAAATCATGCAAGAAATCGGCCCCAAGGCTCAGGAAGCACTTCAGGAAGTCGTTAAGGAAGAAGGCGTAACTATTCTGTTGAAAGTTGATGCCGTACTCTTGGCTGGCCCTGAAAGCAACTTGACCGCTAAAGTTGCCGATCGTCTGAACAAAAAAACGCAATAATTATTAATGCCTAAAGCTTATTCGTTAGCTGAAATCGCCGCGTTTCTCGGTGCCGAGTTACGCGGCGACGCTGCTCTGCGGATAAGTGGTTTGAACACGCTAATAAATGCCAGAGCAGGTGAGCTGGCATTTTTGGCAAATGAAAAGTACAGCAGCCAATTGGGTGCCTGCAATGCCTCCGCAGTGATTATGGCGGCAAAGCATCTGTCTTCTCAGGCTAGTGCTAGTCAAGGTGTTGACAGTACAGAGTATCAAGGCGCTGTGCTGATTCTCGACAATCCCTATCTGGGTTATGCGCGCATCTCACAGTGGTTTGACCGCGCTCCCCAGACGGTTCCCGGAATTCATCCCTCAGCCGTGATTGCCGATTCGGTCGCCTTAGGTGCGGATGTTGCGATTGGCGCGAATGTGGTGGTTGAAGCTGATGCGGTTATTGGCGCCGGCAGCTATCTGGGTGCCGGTGCCTATATAGGCGCGCGTTCCCAACTTGGTGACAATGCTCGGATATCCCCCAATGTGTGTATTTATCACGATGTGATTATGGGGCGTGATGTGACTGTTCACAGTGGTTCGGTGATTGGCGCCGATGGCTTTGGTTTTGCGCCGGATGGCAGCGGACAGTGGATAAAAATTTACCAGATCGGCGGTGTCGAGATTGGCGATAATGTTGAAGTGGGTGCCTGCACGACGATTGATCGCGGAGCCCTCGGGGATACGCGCATTGGCAATGGTGTGATTGTTGACAATCACGTGCAAATTGCCCACAACGTAGTCATTGGCAACAACTGTGCACTGGCGTCTTATTCCGGTCTTGCTGGCAGCGCAACCATGGGTAATAACTGTATTTTGGCGGGAGATGCCTGTGTGGTGGGCCATGTGACTATTTGTGACAATGTCCAAATAATGGCGCGGGGAACAGTCACTAAGTCGATTACCGTGCCCGGCTCTTACTCTTCTGGTATGCCATTGATGAGTACCAGGGAGTGGCGCAAAAATGCCGTGCGCATCACCCAGCTTGATAGTATGGCGCGTCGTTTGAAGAATGTAGAGCTAGATAGAGAGCTAGATAGAGAGCTGGATAGAGAGCTGGATAAATAGCTAGGCAAAGAGCCAGACAAAGAGCACCGCAAACTCAGATGAACTTGAGCGAGCGATATACCAAGACCTAAAGAATTTTATGGATGGAACAATGACTGAAGGCACACCCGATACCGCCAACACTGCAACTGCCAGCCCCGTAGTTGACAGCTCAATGACGATAACTGAAATCATGAGCATCTTGCCCCACCGCTATCCTTTTTTACTGGTTGATCGCGTGCTGGAGTTGGTTGAGGGTGAGCGTATTCTGGCGATGAAAAATGTCACCGGCAATGAAGATGTGTTTAACGGTCACTTTCCCGGCGCACCGATTTTCCCCGGCGTGATGATTATTGAAGCTCTGGCTCAGGCCTCGGGCATTCTTGGATTTAGGACCACCAATACCACAGCAGATGATGGCAAACTCTATCTGTTTGCTGGCGTCGATAAAGCACGCTTTAAAAAGCCCGTCACACCAGGTGATCAGTTGATGTTGGAATCCCGAGTGGTTGCCGTGAAGCGCAATATTTGGCGTTTCCAAACCCGTGCTACGGTCAACGATAAACTGGTCTGCGAAGCCACCTTACTCTGCGCCTATCAGGATCGAGATAAAGTTAAGTGATTCATCCCAGTGCCGTTATAGATCCCTCCGCGAAAATAGCCGACAAGGTTAATATTGGGCCGTGGACCCTGATTGGCGCCGATGTTGAAATAGGCGAGGGCTGTGATATCAGCTCCCATGTGGTGGTCAAAGGGCCGACCAAAATCGGTTCCGGCAATAAGATTTATCAGTTTTCAACTATTGGCGATGACACTCCTGACCTTAAATACAACGGTGAACCCACCCGGTTACTTATTGGCGACAACAATGTGATTCGCGAAGGCGTGACCATTCACCGTGGCACGGTTCAGGACAATAGTGAAACGGTTATCGGCAGCAACAATTTATTAATGGCCTACGTCCATGTGGGCCATGACTGCGTGATTGGCGACAACGTTATTATGGGCAACAATGCTAGTGTTGCCGGCCATGTCTATGTTGGCGACTGGGCAATTTTGAGCGGCTACGCTCTGGTACATCAGTTTGTCCATGTCGGGGCTCACTGCTTTATTGCTCCTGCGGCCTTTGTCTATCACGATGTTCCAGCGTTTATAACCGCCTTTGGCAGCCCCGCAGAGCCGCGCACGATTAATCGCGAAGGTCTCAAACGTCGCGGCTATAGCGCAGAGCAAATTGCCCTGGCCAATCAGGCTTACAAACTTCTATACCGCCGCGGTCTGAAGCTCAACGAAGCTATCGAGGCGATTGCCAAGCTCGGCGATGACCCGGCAATAGCCCAGTTCCTAAGCTCTATCGAAAAGTCCACTCGCGGTATTATTCGCTAAGCCATGCCTGGCTCACCTGACAATCTAAGTGCTGATATGACCTCCCCAATCTTTGCCATAGTCGCTGGAGAAGCCTCCGGCGATACACTGGGTGCCGATTTAATTCGCGCGCTAAAACGCCTTTATCCCGATGCTCAGTTCGAGGGTATTGGCGGTCCGAAGATGATTGCCGAGGGCTTTGTCTCCCATCATCAGATGGATCGACTGTCAGTGATGGGCTTTGTCGAGCCTTTTAAACGTTTGCCGGAACTGCTGTCCATACGCCGGGATATTATTCGCCGCTACAAGCAGAGCAACCCTGCGGCCTTTATCGGCATAGATTCCCCAGACTTCAATCTGGGTATCGAAAAGGCCTTACATAATGACGGTATAAAAACCGTTCACTATGTCAGCCCCTCGGTTTGGGCCTGGCGTCAGGGTCGTATCAAAGGGATCAAACGCTGTGTTGATTTGATGCTCACGCTGCTGCCCTTTGAGGAGGCCTTTTATCAGCAACATGAGGTTCCCGTGACCTTCGTTGGTCATCCTCTAGCGGGGCAGATTAGTCGCGCACCAGACAGTGCCGCGGCGCGTCAGCAGCTGGGGCTCGATACCAGTAGGCCCGTGCTATGCATTATGCCCGGCAGTCGCGGCGGTGAGGTGGCGCTGATGGGCGAACTGTTCCTGATGGTTGCTGAACGTCTGCTTGAGTCAAACGCCCAGCTGCAATTCTTGATCCCCGCCGCCAATGGCGATCGTCACAGACAGCTAACTGAGATTCTCGAAGAGTATCCACAACTGCCTGTGACGTTGATTGAACAGCAGTCGCTACTGGCCATGGAAGCCGCGGATGCAGTATTGCTCGCGTCTGGCACTACAGCGTTGGAAGCCATGCTATTGCAGAAGCCCATGGTGGTGAGTTACAAACTGGGCAACCTAACTTATAAATTGGTGAGACCGTTTATCAAGACGCCCTTTGCGTCGATCCCGAATTTATTGGCCGGAGAAATGCTGGTGCCTGAATTGATTCAGGATGCGGCCACTGTGAAAAGTCTCAGTGCCGCGGTCACTGTGGCTCTAGATCAGAATGCTCGGCATCTTGTGGAGCAGCGCTTTAATCAGCTCTATGAACAGATTAACCGGCCATCCGGTGACACTGCCGCGGCGGCCATTAGCAAGTTGATCAGTCTATGAAGGCCTCTAAATTATGAAACTGTCAAAACGATGAAGCCTTGGAGCCCCCCAGCCAATATCCAATTTCTTGCCGGCGTCGACGAAGTAGGACGCGGCCCTCTGGCGGGCGATGTGGTTACCGCCGCAGTTATTCTGCCGGCCAATCATGGCATTGAAGGCTTGGCTGACTCAAAAGCACTGTCTAGTCGCCAGCGCGAGAACCTCTATGGAGATATCACCAGTCGCGCTATTAGCTGGTGTGTTGCTCGCTCTTCGGTAGCTGAGATAGATCGCTTTAATATTTTGCAGGCAACCTTGATGGCCATGCGCCGGGCGGTGATGGGCCTGAGTCAGCAGCCGGATTATGTGGCTGTGGACGGCAACCGACTGCCCCAGTGGGAGTATCGTGGCGAAGCGGTGGTCAAGGGTGATGGCCGTGTCGAATGCATCAGTGCGGCATCGATTATTGCCAAAGTAGTGCGCGATGCAGAAATGAAAGCTTTCGATACCACCTATCCCGGTTACGGCTTTGCCGCCAATAAAGGGTATGGCACGCCACAGCACCTTGAAGCACTCGCTCGCATTGGGGCATCGCCTATTCATCGCAAAACTTTTGCGCCAGTGCGGGAGCAACTAGAACTGACACAATCTGGCCTTTTTGATTAGGTAGCCTCGCGGTTAGTCGATATACTATTAGCCATAAAAGCGGGGGCAGATTATTGATCTTGATGCCTGCCCGAGCATTCGAATAAAAATAATTACTTTTGCATTTGAGGGGATTGTCTTGAGATATGCACAGATAACCGGTTGGGGAAAATATGCTCCGCCGCTGCTGATGACAAACGATGATATGGCCAAAATTGTCGATACCAGCGATGAGTGGATTTTCTCTCGCTCGGGTATCCGTCAGCGCCATTACAGTCACGTTTCCACCGGTGAAATGGCCTGGCTCTCTGCTGAGCGAGCACTGGCAGCTGCCGGTGTCGATGCCGATGATATAGATCTGATTATTCTCGGCTCCACTACCCCTGAAGAAATTTGCCCCAATACTGCCAGTTATATTAAGAATAAACTCGGTGCCAAAAAAGCCGCTGCATTTGATCTCAACTCCGCCTGCACTAGCTGGTTCTATGCCCTTAACAGTGCCACGGATATGGTTAAAGCCGGCTCAATTAATAAAGCCCTAGTGATTGGCTCAGAGCGTATCTCTCTGGCTATGGACTGGCAGAAGCGCGAGTCCTGCTTCCTGTTTGGCGATGGTGCTGGCTCGGTGGTTATTGAAGCGGTCGAGGAAGAGTGCGGCCTGTTAACGGCAAAAATGAGCTGTGTTCCCGATAGTCGCGATTGCTTGCGCCTGCCTACTTGGGGTATGTCTCCTGCCCATCTTACCGGCGACATGTATGTTTCACTGGACTTTGATGGCGCGGAAATATTTAAGAGTGCGGTCAAAGGCATGTCTGACGCGATCAATGATGTGCTCGAGAAGCAGGGTTTGACGGCAGCCGATATAGATCTGTTTATTCCCCATCAGGCGAATATTCGAATCATCCAATCACTGGCTAAACGCCTCGATTTTCCCATGGAAAAAGTGGTTGTGGCGATTGATAAATATGCCAACACATCGGCAGCGTCGATTCCCCTGGCACTCTGTGACGCCTTGGAAGATGGCCGGGTGAAGCCGGGTATGACGATTCTCACCGCAACTTTTGGTGCTGGCTTAACCTGTGGCGCCGGAATTATTAAATGGGGTGATCGCATAGAACCCATATCAGAGTCGGATAAATCGATTCCTGAATATGAGGGCACGGTGTTTGATCTAATGAAAGATAGCTTTACACACTACGGTGTTGATGCCAGCCATCTGCTAACTAAAGGCAAAGGGTAATCCAATAACTACTGCATCATTTGTTCATCTGCGGCTGCATTCTGAATACTCATTAGTCGATGGGTTGGTGAGAATAAAGCCACTGGCCAAGGCCGTCGCCGATCTGGGCATGCCCGCGGTGGCGCTCACCGACTTCAATAATTTCTTTGCTGCGGTAAAGTTTTACAAAGCCACCCAGGGTTCTGGCGTAAAGCCGATTCTCGGTGCTGATCTGCTGGTGCTCGATGAGAGCGGTGAGGGCAGTCCCACGCAGCTGGTATTGCTGGTTAAAGACCAGGCCGGCTATGCCAATCTCACCAAATTAATCTCTAAGGCCTATCAAGAGGGCCAGCGCCAAGGCGTGCCGCATATTAAAAGGTCGTGGCTGGCGGAGTTCAGTGATGGACTGATCGCGCTGTCTGGCGGTCGCAACGGCGAGATCGGTGTAGCGCTGGTGTCCAGTCGTCTCGATGATGCGGCCACCGCGCTGGAAGAATTTATCGCCCTGTTTGGCGATCGCTTCTACCTTGAGTTGCAGCGCACCGGTCGTGTCGAAGAAGAGGATTACCTGCATGCCGCGGTTGACCTAGCCGCTCGCTACAACTGCCCAGTGGTGGCCACCAACGATGTGCGCTTTATCGGCAAGGGCGAGTTTGAAGCCCATGAAGCCCGAGTCTGTATCCATGAGGGTCGTGCCCTAGATGACCCCCGTCGCGAGCGCCGCTTCTCGGAGCAGCAGTATCTGCGCAGTGCTGACGAGATGGCGGAGTTGTTCGCTGATATCCCCGAAGCTCTGGAAAACACCGTTGAGATCGCCCGTCGCTGTTCTATAGAGCTGCGTCTGGGAGAGTACTTTCTACCGGATTACCCGATTCCCGATGGCATGACCATCAATGAATTCTTTATCCTGGAATCTGAGAAAGGCCTGCAAGATCGTCTCGAGGTACTCTACGATACCAGTGCCGCTGATTTTCCTGAGATCCAAAAGCGCTATACCGAGCGTTTGGAATTCGAGCTTAAAATTATTATCCAGATGGAATTTCCCGGCTACTTCCTGATTGTGATGGACTTTATCCGCTGGGCAAAAACCAATCTTATCCCTGTAGGGCCCGGACGGGGTTCCGGTGCCGGCTCTCTAGTCGCTTACTCACTACTGATTACCGATCTCGACCCTCTGGAATACGATCTACTGTTTGAGCGCTTTCTCAATCCAGAGCGTGTCTCCATGCCGGATTTCGATATCGATTTCTGTATGGAAGGGCGCGATCGGGTGATCGCCTATGTGGCCGAGCAGTACGGTCGCGACGCCGTATCACAGATTGTCACCTTCGGCACCATGGCGGCCAAGGCGGTGGTTCGCGATGTGGCGCGAGTGCAGGGCAAGTCCTATGGCCTCGCCGATAAACTCTCCAAATTAATTCCCTTCGAAGTGGGCATGACTCTGGAGAAGGCAGTCGAGCAGGAAGAGTCGCTAAAACAGTTTTTGGATGATGACGAAGAAGCCGCCGAGATTTGGGGCATGGCCGTGCAGCTCGAAGGTGTTGCCCGCAACTGTGGTAAGCACGCGGGTGGTGTAGTGATTGCACCGACCAAGATCACCGATTTCTCGCCGATCTATTGCGATGAGACCGGCGGCGGTGTGGTGACCCAGTTTGATAAAAACGATGTGGAAGATGCCGGTCTGGTTAAGTTCGACTTCTTGGGCCTGCGCACACTGACGATTATTGATTGGGCGGTGCGCATGATTAATGCGGACCGCAGTATTGCTGGGGAAGCGCCCCTCGAGATCGACAAGATCCCCCTCGACGATCAGCCTACCTATGGTTTGATGCAGCGCGCCGAAACCACCGCGGTGTTCCAGCTTGAGTCCCGGGGCATGAAAGAGCTGATCAAGAAGCTCGGGCCCGACCGCTTTGAAGATATTATTGCACTGGTGGCCCTGTTCCGCCCGGGACCACTGCAGTCCGGCATGGTCGACGATTTTATCAATCGTAAAAAAGGCCGTGCCGAGGTTAGTTACCCCCATTCCCAGTATCAGCACGAGTGCCTGAAGCCAGCCTTAGAACCGACCTACGGCATTATTCTCTATCAGGAACAGGTGATGCAGATCGCTCAGGAGATGGGTGGCTTTACATTGGGTGGCGCCGATTTACTCCGTCGCGCCATGGGTAAAAAGAACGCTGACGAAATGGCCAAACAGCGCATGTTGTTTATTGACGGCGCCATAGGCAAGGGCTTTACCAAAGAGCTGGCCTCAAATATATTCGACCTGATGGAGAAGTTTGCCGGCTACGGTTTTAACAAATCTCACTCCGCCGCCTATGCTCTGGTGGCCTATCAGACCGCCTGGCTAAAGCAGCACTATCCCGCCCAGTTTATGGCGGCGACCATCTCCTCGGACATGGACAAGACCGATAAGGTCGTAACCTTTATCGACGAATGCCGGGCCATGAATCTTGAACTATTGCCGCCGGATGTGAATGGCGGTCAGTTCCACTTTAGTGTCGACAAGCAAAATAGTGTGATCTATGGCCTGGGTGCCATTAAAGGTTTGGGTGAAGGCCCAGTGGGTAATATTCTCGCGGCACGGGAGGAAGGTGGTGCCTTTAAGGATCTCTTCGACTTCTGTGCTCGGGTGGATGGTCGCAAGGTTAATAAACGTGCCATCGAAGCGCTGATTCGCAGTGGCGCCTTTGATCTCATTGGTCCAGAGGGCGAGATCGGCTATCGCCGTGCGGTGATGCTGGCGGCCATGGATCAGGCGGTGAAGCTCGCCGAACAACATGCCCGCAATACCAGCAGCGGTATGGGCGACCTGTTTGGCGAATCCATTGTTGAGAGCGCCTCAGATATTAATTACACCAGCTATGGTGCGGCCCGCAGTCTGTCCGGCAGAGAACGGTTGAATGGCGAGCGCGATACCCTCGGGCTCTATCTGACCGGGCACCCCATCGACGAATACGAAGACGAGTTGCGGATGATGCATCCCAATCGTATCTCCAAGCTGCGCCCGGCCAAGGTGCTGGCGACGATCTCCGGGATGGTTATCGCCATGCGGGTGATGAAGAATAAACGCGGTGAGAACTTTGCCTTTATTACCCTCGACGACAAAAGTGGCCGTCTTGAGCTGTCGATATTTGCCGAAAAATACAATGTCTACCGCGAGATTTTGGTTAAAGATGCCCTGCTCGTGGTACAGGGAGTGGTCTCGGAAGACAGTTTTACCGGCGGCCTTAAAATGCTCGCCGAATCAGTGCAGTCGATCTATGAAGCGCGCTGTAGCAAACTGAAGCGCCTGGCGCTGACTATCGATAGCAACTCAGAGGATGGCACGGCAAACGGCAGCCCCTGGGTCGACAGCTTGCAACGGTCGGTCAATAACTACAAAGATGGCAACTGTCCCCTGGAGGTTGATTATATTGGGGCTAGCGCCAGTGGACGCCTGAAGCTGGGCAATCAGTGGCGAGTGCAGCCGCGGGATGAGTTGATTGGCCAGCTGCGGGAACAATTCGGAAAAAATAGCGTTACTTTGCACTATGATTAAAAGGTTCGCCCTCAGGGCTAGACAGTACTAAACAGTACTAAA
>Ga0115549_1000735_pt1 | contig 20658 bp, 14 predicted proteins | sample COGITO_mtgs_1004_2_FD_87176 | JGI IMG/M metagenome (GOLD analysis project Ga0115549, IMG submission 87176) | Pelagic marine microbial communities from North Sea - COGITO_mtgs_100430 | ecosystem: Environmental > Aquatic > Marine > Epipelagic | place: Germany:Helgoland, sampling site Kabeltonne...
CACTAACACAAGTGACTAACGCCTATGCCTACAATTCGTGTGCTTGCCTGGCCCGCCTATGGTAACGAGCATTCAAATCCCTACAACGCTTTACTGTACAACGCCATGCAAAACTCGAGCGGGGCGCAAGCCCAGCGCGAACAAATTCGCGTGCAAGAATTTAGCCTCGCTCGGCTGTTTACGTCAAGAATAGACGTTTTGCATCTTCACTGGCCGGAGCTATTCCTCAATAGTAATTATTATTTTAAGGCGCTATTTGGCTCCATCGCACTCTTGTTTGGGATCAGTGTGCGGCGCTTGTTTGGGACTCGTTTAGTTTGGACTGTGCATAATCTTGAACCACATCGGATACGCTTTCCACGCACCAGTTGCTGGTTTTGGCGGCACTTCATTCGTAAAGTTGATGGGATTTGTTCGCTGTCTGCCGCCAATGAAAGTCTTGTTTTAGCACGTTATCCTAAACTATCGACGATCAAACGTACCGTAACGTATCATCCATTATATCCTGTCGAGGCGAGTGCGCTATCTAAAGTTGAAGCTCGGCAACGATTGCAATTGCCAACTGATGACACCAAAGTCTTCATTTGTTTGGGGCAGATTAAAGCCTACAAAGGGTATGATGCGTTGTTAGCGGTATTTCAAACACTTGAGCATTGTCAGCTTATCATTGCGGGAAAGTGTCGAGATGCAGAATATTTGCAACAGCTGCAAGCCCAAGTGCAAGGCAAAAATCATATCGAGATTCGGCCAGGTTTTGTTGCAGATGCAGATCTACCCTTGTATTTTGCAGCAGCGGATTATTCGATCATTCCATTTCAAACAATTTTTAACTCCGGCAGCGCGTTGATGAGCGTAAGTTTCAATGTGAGCGTGGTGCTACCGACGACCGCCAATTTTATTGAATACAATCAATTGCTCGATCAGCGTTTTAAGCTGTACGAAGGCGCATTGTCTGCAGCGTTTATTCGCTCATTGCTCGCGACGAAAGTCCAAACTAAGACGCCTCATGTCGATGCACTCCTGACTTGGCCAGTTGCGGCTGATCGCACAAAGGCGCTCTATCGAGCCCTGCTAGCGGATAAATAACAACCAAATGAATGAATTGGTCTTTCACAGTTTGGTGTCAAGGCCAGTTTACTTTATACTGCGTGCGGGCACGGTTAGGCTTGGAGTTGGATTGAGTTACTAGCGCCAAAAAGGCGAGCAAAGGCAAATCAAGGAAAAAATGGCCGAGAAAGCGCAGTTTACTCGGGGCATCTTGAAATAACTCCAGGGCATTTTGACATTTAGATTTCAATATGACATTGCGCGCCAGTTGATTATTTGAGCTGTTCAGCCACATTCAGCCATAGCACTGCCAGCCATAGCACTGCCAGCCATAGCATGTGCAAATATAGGAGCCTACAGATGTTCATCCTTCGACACAGTATTATCGCTCTCGCGGCTCGTTGTTCGCTACCCCATGCCGCTGCAGTAGGGTGTTTGGCCTTGTTTGCCGGCGGTTGCGCCAGTCAACAACAAGCACAAACCCAGGAACCGGTCGCGAAGGTCTGTAACAACCAAGGCTGTCAACAGCGTGACCCTAGTACTGGTAGACCCGAAACTAAAGCGGGTGTAACTCCAGAGCAACAACGCAAGCTTGAGGCGCTCACCGAACTTGCCGAGCGCGAGCCAAGTGCGGCCTATGATTTGGCGTTGCGATACCTGCGCGGTGATGGCGTCAAACAAAACGACTATCAGTTTGTGCAGTGGTTGCGCAGCGCTGGCGAGCGTGGTCATCCGGCAGCGCAAAAAGCCCTTGGTCGGCTGTATCTAACCGGGCTGAGTGAAATGGGCGCTGATGGTCAGGAAGCGCAAAAGTGGCTGATGATTTCAGCAAGCCAAGGCGATAAAGAAGCTAAGGAGCTGATGCAAATTGCGACAACTATGCGCAACCAGCAGCAAGCCGATTATCGTTGGCGCACGCGCTTGCGCGATTATTATCACCCCTACTGGTATGGCCGTTTTCATTATGGTTGGCGTTGGAATAGTGGCCGATGGGCGATAAATCCATACTATCGTGATGTGCGAATTGTCTTGCCATCTGTTTATTAAACATTACGCTGATATGAAGAGGATCAACTATGCGGGCATTTGTACAATTTATTGCGACGGCAGCTACGGCTGTATTATTGACTGGCTGTCTGGGTAATACTGGCTCATTGGGTGGCGCCAAACCTCTCGCTGGTGGTGCAGCTGGCGGCGCTGCAAGTGTCGATGCCCAAGATGGCTTACCGCGTTGTGAGAAAACCCTCGGCACAATCGCAGTGGACGATGGCCGAGATAAACAATGGTATCGCAGCTTTGGCAATGCAACTCAGATTACGACGATTGAGCCACTCATTCGGTTGGCGGTGCAGCAGTCAAATTGTTTCGTGATTACATCCATTGGTAATGCGGCCAGCGATAGTAAAATGTCAAACATTACGGATAAACAGCGCAATTCCGGCGAGTTCAGGGCCGGCTCAAAGCAGCAAAAAGGCCAGCGAGTCGCTGCTGACTATTATCTCGAACCAGCTATCATCATTAACGAAAGCCCAACCGCCGGTATTGCCGGTGGGTTAGGCGGCTTTTTACCTCAAGGATTGAGCTCGATTGCCACAAATATGAAAGTCAAAAGCGCTGTAGTCACGCTTACAGCTTTTGATATTCGCTCAGGGGTGCAGCTGGCAATTTCGGAGGGTAACGCAACGTCAAGTAACTATGGCGCAGCAGTTGGTGCTTTTGGGCGGGGCGGCGCTGGTACTTTAAGTGGCTTTAGTAAATCTCCAGAAGGCAAAGCAACCGTGGCAGCGTTTATGGACGCCTATAGCCAGATGGTTGGCGCCTTACAGAACTATCAGGCCCAGGATGTGGAAGGCGGCCTTGGTACTGGCGGTAGCTTGCAAGTCAATTGAGCGTGATGCCTTGATCGGGAAAGTCCTGATTCAAGATCCGAAACGCTGTTGCTAAAGCCTCATTAAAAACCCCGCTTCAACTGAGCTACTGTGTTGAAGCGGGGTTTTTTATAACGATTACCTGTACTTGTTGCTGTGCCTGATTGCGGGTTGCTTTGATTTAGTCACTGGCGCGAAATGGCTGCGCTCGCAATATCTTTGTTGAAAATATCTCTCCCTTTATAAAGGCCAGCCCCGATACTCGTTCGCTAGAAGCCTAGCAGGCATGCTACGCAAACTTTTTGATCGTCTTATAGGCTTACTGGTTTTAAGATTGCTTGAGTCGTGCAGCTTTGTTGATACTTGAAGAGTACAAGATCTGAACTTTGCAGCATTGATTGTGGATGGAAAGCTCTTGCTTACTGCACGGTTGGCACAGCTTTTGCAGCTCTTTGATCAACAAAAGAGGTGTTGTATGCCATTAAATCTTGATTTAGGAATTTCAGCCCAAGCGCTCCAAGTCCGAGCGCGGCGGGCTGAGTTATTAGCGAACAATATTGCCAATGCCGATACTCCGGGTTTCAAGGCCCAAGATATTGATTTTCGCGAGGTGTTAGCCCAGTCCAACAATCCTGAATTCGGGGCAAATCAGCTGGCGCAAACCCATAGCGGCCATCTTGATTTACCTGAATTTGCGGGCGCTGGCGTGCTTGCTGGCGCTGGAGCTCAATATCGAATTCCGGCGCAGCCAGCCTTAGACGGTAACACAGTCGAGGCGCAGATGGAGCGGGCCGAGTTCGCTGAGAACCAGTTGCGCTATCAAGCCAGTGTCAAATTTCTCGATGATCGAGTGCAAGCCTATAAACGCGCCTTTCGTGGTCAATAGCTTTAAGGAGTAGCCAATGTCTTTACTCAATATTTTTCAAATCTCGGGATCGGGTTTGACTGCGCAAAGCCTGCGCATGAATACCATTGCGAGCAATATCTCTAACGCTGAAGCAACCGCTGCCAGCGATGATGAGGTCTACCGCGCACGGCATCCAGTATTTACCACTGGCGAGCCACAATTTGGTGATGTATTCGCCCAATCTCAATTTGTAGGTTCGGCAGGCTTTGCCGCTGATGCCGGCCAAGGTGTCCAGGTTGCCGGTATTGTCGAGAGTCAAGCACCACTGCCAAAGCGCTATGAACCCAGCCATCCTATGGCCGACGAGCAGGGCTACGTAACCTATCCGAATGTTAATGTAGTTGAAGAAATGGCCGATATGATTTCTGCTTCACGCAATTATCAAACCAACGCCAGTTTGATGGACTCGGGTAAAAAAATGATGGAGAGCCTGCTGAGTATCGGTCAGGGTTAATGCTGGCGCGGCTCGTAAGCGCTTGACAAGGTATAGCAACGGAGAATTGCCATGATTCCTATCCAAAGTGGCGCCACCATACAACGGCCCGATCCCGAATCAAAGCTTGGTGAGCTTGGCCTCAACCCAGAGATTGCCGAGGCCGAACAAAGCGATAAAAATCAGTTTCTTGAGCTGATGATCGCCCAGCTTGAAAACCAAAATCCCCTCGATCCCCAAGAAGGCGGTGAGTTTCTAGCTCAGCTTGCGCAATTTAGCATGGTCGATGGTATCGAAAGGCTGAATGCGAATAACGAGCAGCTCCATACTACCTTTCGAGGTAGTCAAGCCTTGCAAGCGGCAAGTTTGGTCGGGCGTTCGGTCATGGTGGAATCGGACCGGCTGGCGTTTGCCGGTGAACCACTTGATGCAGTCGTCGATTTACCACAAAGCTCTGGCGCAGTACGAGTTGTGGTCAGTAATTCCCAGGGTGAGGTCGTGAAAGAGCTAGCTTTGGGCGATCAAAGCGCTGGAATCGTGCCGTTTACCTGGGATGGCACGAATGCTGCAGGAGAGTTAGCAGACGTTGGCAGTTACTCAATCGCCGCTTATGCCAAAACCCTTGATGGTGAAGAGCAAGTGCAAACGCAACAGGATATGAATATCGATAGCGTCACTCTTGGCGCTGACGGTGAAGTGGAATTGAACGTGCAAGGCTTTGGACCATTGAGTCTTGAGGCGGTACGCCAAATTCGCTAAGCCGGCTCGAAATTCTGCAATAGAACAGGACGTTGTGAGCATGAACCGATTGGTTCGTTTTGATTTGTCATAGTGAGGAGAAGTAATCCATGGCATTTAATACTGCAGTCTCTGGATTAAAAGCTGCCAACTCGGATTTAAGTGTGATCGGTAATAATATTGCCAACGCAAGTACCACTGGATTTAAAAGCTCCCGCGCCGAATTTGCGGATGTCTACGCCGCTTCGGGCATCGCCAGCGGTGGCTCTACCATCGGGGCTGGAGTCCAAATTAAAGATGTTTCACAACAATTTGGTCAGGGTAACGTCTCATTTACTAACAACGCTTTAGATCTTGCAATCAATGGCAACGGATTTTTTGTGGTCAGCAACAATGGCGCTCGGGAATATTCTCGAGCCGGCATTTTTGGGGTTGATTCTGAAGGTACTATTGTCGACGCTACTGGTAAAGCTTTGCAGGGCTTTCAAGCCTCAGAAACTGGCGCTATCGGCGGGAGTTTATCTGAACTCATCATTGATACTGCCAATATAGAACCCCGTCAGACTACCGCAGTAACCAGTCAATTGAATCTCGATGCTTCAGAGGTTGAACCGGCCGTGCGCGGTAGTTCGGCAACCAGTACAGGCGCAGCAATCGGGCGAGTCCAAAGCACGGCGGATAATGGCTATCCATCGGAGTTATTTACATTTACCGCTGCCGATGGCTCGACCCGTTCAACTACAACTGCGGCTAACGCTTCAGCCCGTGAAATTGCCAGTCAGCTGAATTTAATTACGGATGTCTCAGCTGTGCCAACCACCCAAGCGAGTATGGTCATTAACAGCGATAATGGCGGTCTTGAACTCACTCTAAACGATGTCACGCTGATTGCTTCAACAGGTGTGGGTTCGGTCACACCTCAAGAGGTAGCAATTGCTATTAATAATCTCAGTAATACAACATTGCCGGGTATTGTGGCGACCTTTGACGCTGCGACCGATACAGTTAACGTGACATCCACAAGTGGTGAAGACTTACGTTTTGGCATTAATAGTTCCGGGGATCAGCTCGACCAAGTCACTATTGTTGGCAGCAACGGCACTACCAGCGTATTACGAGGCGATGGTTTAGGCGATGGTGATAATGACGGCAGCGGCGCGCCAGACGGGACCAATGATGACGGCTTTGTTGCCACTGTAGGCGGCAGTGTCGTCCTGACCATGGATGAAGGTATCACTGTTGACAGTGCAACCATTGTTGGTGGTGCTAGCGTTGACGATGGCTCTGGGTTGTTCGCACAGGATATTGGCCAAAGTCCATTTATTGAAAATGCGTTTGAGCCGGCAGATCAAGAGACGTACAACCATGCTACATCCTTGAGTATTTTTGATAGCCTTGGCAATTCCCATGTGTTGACCATGTATTTCGTCAAGGAATCTAACCCAAATCAGTGGACCGCTTATGTTCAGGTTGACGGACAGAACGTCGGTGAACCTAATCCTGCATTGAGCCCACCTGATAATACTCGACCAACTTTGGCGGGTTATAATTTACAGTTCAACGAAGATGGCTCCCTTGATGAAGCCGCCAGCGATCCGCTACAAGTAAGCTATTGGAATCCAGCCAACAGCGAAGGTGAGTACAATGGCGCGGTGCAAGGGTTGCCGATCTCCCAAGGCGGCGTGTTTCCAAACAATCCACCGAATTCATCCAACTTTGAAATTGATATTGGGTCAGTGACGCAATTTGGCTCTGATTTCGCGGTACAAGATATCAGTCAAGATGGTTTTACGACCGGTCGATTAGCTGATGTTGATATTTCCGACGATGGAACGATCTTTACGCGCTTCACCAATGGCCAAGCGCGGACTCTTGGCCAAGTTGCATTAGCGAATTTTGCCAATGCCCAAGGCTTGCAGCCAGTTGGTAGTACTGCTTGGACCGAAACGGCTGATTCCGGTGATGCCATCATCGGTACGCCAGGCTCTTCGGCACTTGGCACCATTCAATCTGGTGCTCTTGAAGAGTCTAACGTCGATCTTTCGAAAGAATTGGTCGCTTTGATTATCGCCCAGCGAAACTTTCAAGCCAACTCCAAGACTATTCAAACCGCCGATGCTGTAACCCAATCGATCATCAATCTTCGCTAATTGATGAGCTTGGGTGAGTTAGGCGCTCACCCAAGCTCATTTTAGTTTTAAATAACGCGTAATTGCAGGAGAGGGTCAATGGATAAATTGCTCTATGTCGCTATGACTGGCGCAAGTCAAATGATGAACGCTCAAAGCACCCACGCCAACAATCTCGCCAACGTCGACACCCAAGGCTTTAAAGCCGATTTTGTACAGGCGCGCAGTCAGCCCTTATACGGCGAGACGTTTGCAACCCGAGTCTTTAGCCAAGCCGAGCAACCTGGCACAGACTTTGCATCAGGTCCAATGCAACAAACCAACAATCCTTTGGATATGGCGATTAAAGGCGAAGGGTTTTTTACAGTGCTCGATGAGCAAGGCGAGGAAGCATTTACTCGCGAGGGCAGTTTTTTTGTCGACGTGAACGGATTTATGCGCAATAACAAAGGCCAAATCGCAATGGGCAATGCCGGACCGATGATTATTCCACCTTATGAAACTCTCGAGATCGGCGTCGATGGCAGTGTTTCAATCCGTCCGCTTGGTCAAGACGCCACAGCTTTAGTGGAAATTGATCGACTGAAAATGGTCAACCCTGAGCTTGAGCAAATTGAAAAAAGCCAAGACGGCTTGTTCAGGCGCAAGGACCAAGATTTTGAACCACCAGCTGCTGGAGTGCGAGTGCAATCTGGCTTTACTGAGGGCTCAAACGTTAATCCGGTGCATTCGTTGCTCTCAATTATGAGTTTAAGCCGCCAATTCGAGTTGAGCATGAAGGTGATGAGTCAAGCAGAGACTATGGACCAAGCTTCGAGCCAGCTGCTGCGACCTTAAGTGAGCTGAGTCGAAAACCGATTGAATGAACGTTGAGTAGGAGTACCCATATGCATCCATCCCTTTGGATTAGCAAAACCGGCCTTGCGGCCCAAGATACCAAAATGAACGTCATCTCCAACAACTTGGCGAACGTTGCCACTACCGGCTTTAAGCGTGATCGCGCAGTATTTAATGATTTGCTCTATCAAATTAAACGCCAGCCCGGTGGCGCATCATCCCAAGATACCACGCTGCCGAGCGGCTTACAGCAAGGTACGGGGGTGCGGACTGTCGCGACTCAAAAAATTCACGCCATGGGTAATTTAGAAATTACCGATAATAGCTTGGATGTCGCAATCAATGGCCGCGGCTTTTTGCAAGTGAGTATGCCAGATGGTACGACCAGTTACACTCGCGATGGCCAGTTGCAAATCGATGAAACAGGCCAATTAGTGACGGCGAACGGCTATGTGATTCAGCCAGCGATTTCGCTGCCAGCGACCACTGCGACGGTTACGATTGGCAATGACGGTATTATCTCAGTACGCGACGGTGCAACTGGCGTTACCAGTCAAGCGGGTCAGGTCCAGCTTGCGGATTTTATCAATCCAACTGGTCTTCAAGCCATCGGCGACAACTTGTTTCAAGAAACGGTTGCCAGTGGTGCGCCGACTACCTCGAATCCTGGCATTAATGGTATGGGTAGCGTATTGCAAGGCACGCTTGAAAATTCAAACGTGAGCGTAGTCGAAGAGTTGGTCGATATGATCGCCACGCAACGGGCTTATGAAATGAATTCAAAAGTCATTTCAACTGTTGATCAAATGCTTGGCACGATTAACCAAAATCTGTAGGCGTAACAAGGTCGACACGAATTTACAACAGGTTTATGGACGCAATACAAAAACGATTAAGAACACAATTAAAAAAACTGATAGAGCAGGGATTGTTTGGCATAAAGACGCATATCAATTGTTGAGCGTATTGAATCGTAGAGCCGAGGTTAGCGTGAACCAGATGTATATTACAGGCGTTAAAATTGCTGTGCTGTTGCTGAGCGCAGCGTTTCTATGCGGCTGTGTGCAAGCGCCAATTGTACCGAACGATCCATATTATGCACCCGTAGTCACTGCGCCAGTGCAGAGCTCAGATCAGCTTGAAGGCTCCTTGTATCAACAAGATCAGGGCTTGTCCTTATGGAACGATCAACGAGCTCGGCAAGTCGGCGATATTCTCACAGTCGTGCTCGAAGAAAACACCAGCTCATCGAAATCGAGTACGACGGCAGTTGGTAAGGATTCAAGCGTTGGCTTGAGTGCGCCAAATGTACTGGGATCGGCAGCTGCGTTAGCAGGTTTTGATCTCCAAGCGGAAATCAATGGGACTCGCGAGGCCAGTGGCGATGCCCAGGCTAATCAACAAAATCAACTCAGCGGCAATGTTGCTGTGACTGTGACTCAAGTGTTGCCCAACGGCGCTTTGGTTATCCGCGGCGAGAAATGGCTCTCACTCACGCAGGGTCAAGAATTTGTCCGCATTACCGGTTTGGTGCGACCAGCTGATGTGCGACAGGACAATAGTGTGTCGTCGACTAAAATCGCCGATGCGCGCATGGCCTATGGCGGTACCGGCCAATTTGCCGAAGCCCATCAAGTCGGTTGGTTGACTCGATTTTTCAATTCTCGCTTTTGGCCTTACTAAATGAGAGATGTGATGAAAGCAGTGCTCTGTTCCCAACTCACAATGACCAGTGCGGCGCGAAGTCAGATGGCAGTTGTCATCGGCTTACTCGTGATGATGCTGAGTTCGACTAGCTTTGCCCAGCGTATCAAAGATATCGCCTCAGTAGCTGGTGTCCGCGATAACCAGCTGGTCGGCTACGGCTTAGTGGTCGGCCTCGATGGCACTGGCGACCAAACCAGCCAAACGCCGTTTACAATTCAAACCTTTAAAAACATGATGTCTCAATTTGGGATTCAAGTCCCTGACAATATAACGCCACAACTTAAAAACGTTGCCGCAGTGAGCATTCATGCCAATATGCGCTCGTTTATACGGCCTGGGCAGCGTATCGATGTCACGGTTTCATCAATTGGCAACGCCAAGAGCTTACGTGGTGGTTCGTTGCTGATGACGCCGCTTAAAGGCATCGACGGTCAAGTGTACGCGATTGCTCAAGGTAACCTTGTGGTTGGTGGCTTTGGCGCGGAAGGTGCTGATGGCTCAAGTATTTCAGTTAACATTAAAAGCGTTGGCCGCATTCCCCAAGGTGCATTGGTCGAGCGTTCGATCAAAAATCCTTTTGCAACGGCTGATTCGCTCACCTTATTGTTAAATTCGCCAGATTTTACCACTGCCAAACGAATTACCGACACTATCAATCAGCTGATTGGTCCAGAGACGGCGCATTCACTTGACGGTGGTTCGATTCGAGTGGCAGTGCCAACCGACCCATCCAGGCGAGTCAATTACTTGAGCGTACTTGAGAATTTACAAGTTACTCCTGGTGAAGCCAGTGCCAAAGTCGTCATTAACTCCCGCACAGGCACCATTGTGGTTGGTCAGCATGTGCAAATTAGCCCCACAGCGGTCAGTCATGGCAATTTATCGGTCACCATCAGTGAATCACCAGCTGTGAGCCAGCCCAATGCGTTAGCTGATGGCGCAACTGTGGTCACCGCACAATCAGCAGTGGCGATTGAACAAGAAGAAGGCCGCATGTTTGAATTTGACCCTGGCGTTTCCCTACAAACATTGGTGAAGGCCGTCAATGAAGTAGGCGTTGCACCAGGCGATCTAATGGCAATCCTTGAAGCGCTGCGCCAAGCTGGCGCGCTGCACGCTGAACTTGTGGTGATTTAAATGAAAACAGCGCCGCAATTGGCAATCGATATTAAGCAACTGAGCCAACTTAAAGCGAAGGGGCCAACTGATTCTCGCCAAGAGCTTGAACGGGTGGCTCGAGAATTTGAGTCAATTTATTTAAAGATGATGCTCGATTCCATGCGCAAAGCAGAGCGAGTTTGGGCTGAAGACAATCCATTATCATCTCGGGAAGTCGAATTTTTTCAGGATATGCTCGATGGTCAACTTGCCAGTAACATATCGGCCAGTAATTCAGTTGGCTTGGCGGATATGTTGGTTCGTCAACTTGGCCGATTTGTGGATGAACCGGCTACAGCTCAAGTTGAAGCTCGCGATCAAGTAATGCCTAGTACTGGTTCAAAGGCGCTATCCAGCGTGACATCCGGATCCTCCCATGCTTTGACTGAACATGGTCTCCAAGCAAGCCTTAAGACTCAAATTCAACACCAGGTCGCGATTTCGCCTGACGACGCTGAAATCTCGTTTGCTGGGAAGCCTCAAGCCTTTGTGCAAGCGCTTTGGCCTCATGCGCAACGGGCCGGGCAAGCGCTTGGCGTTGAGCCAAAGATTATTCTTGCCCAAGCGGCATTGGAAACTGGCTGGGGTCAAAGTTTGACTCGAGCTGAGCACGGCTGGAATCTGTTTGGAATAAAAGCTAATCAAAGCTGGCAAGGGGGTCAACAGCTGCATCCAACCCATGAAGTCTACAACGGCCAGATCATTCGGGAACAGGCTGCTTTTCGGAGTTACGACTCGCCGCAAGCGAGTTTCGATGATTATGTTGCCCTGATGAAGACTAATCGATACCAAGAAGCTATGGGCGCTAAGAGTGGGCAACACTATCTGCAAGCGCTGGCCCAAGCAGGCTATGCCACGGATCCGGCCTACGCTAATAAAGTGCTCAGTATTGCCAATAGCGATCGGTTCAATAGTCTATTGCCAAATGTTGCGAGGCAGTAGACCTTATCAGAAAAGGGATAATATAGCTAGTCGCTGGCGCCAAATAGGCGAGCGAAGGTAAATCAAGGAAAAAAAGGTCGAGAAAGCGCAGTTTACTTGGGGTATCTTGAAGTAACTCAAGGGCATTTTTGACACCGAGTTACCAAGCGCAGTCATTTCGCGCCAGTGACTAGCTACTCTTAAATTCATGATCGAGGCTAACTTCAAGGGCAGCAAAGCCTGCAGGCTGTGCTGCCAAGTGAACAAAATCTATGCAGACTCTTGACAAAACAGCGTGAACTTGACATAAGGAAGCGCCGCCATGTATCAAAACGATATCGTTTCGTTGGGTGCTTAGAGCGCCTTGATAGCGGCTGTTGTTAGTCATGAGTTGAAAATTTTATGGATGCTTCGTTGAGTTCGACAAGTGGTCAGCGCTCAAGTTCAAGCGCCCAGGATTCCTTGGATTTATCATCGCCAAGCTTGTTACTGAGTGGCGAATTTTCTCAGGTTGCTCTGATGCCGACAGCGCGACTCGATCAGCCTTCGCTCTCATTGTCGACACCGCAATTGTTGAGTCGACTGCAAGCGGTTCAGATCAGTAATCGCGTCAAAGCACCAAAGGGTTTGTTCGAGCGAGTCCACGAAGTATTCTTTAAAGAGCCGTTGCGCTTACAAGCCCAAACTTCGAAGCAGCAAGTGCTATCCGTATCCTTGCAATCATTGCTTGATCCGTTGAGCAAGCAATTTTATGTCAAAGGCTCAGGTGTTGCCCGATTGCTTGCGTCGAAAGCAAAACACGCCAAGGCGAATACGCCCCTGAATGACTACGACTTAGCCGTGCGGGTCAAAACTTTTAATAAGCAGTTTGTGCAAGAGCAGTTCGCAAGGCGCCTGCGGGATCAAGGCAAACAGCATAAGAGCTGGCTCAATACCCTTAGCGACGAGCAGGTCCTGGCAACATTTTTTCTCAATCCCGTCGAAGGTGAAAATTGGCTTAAGCTACGCACCGCAGTTGAGCCTGGCAAAGTCCCCTACGATATATTGATCTATCAAGCCTTGCCAGCTGAATTCGATGCAATTCAAGCCAGTGCAACGATTAAGGTCGATACCCAAGCGCGAATTGCAACGGTAGATCAACCGCTCGATTCCCAAGGTTTGGCTTGGTTGCAACGCCATCATTTACTTTGGGTCAATGAACAGATGACTGGTGGTCTGCGCCGGGTGTCGCGTTGGTTGGCAAAGCAACCTCAGTTACGATTAATTCAACCGCCACCAGTGCTTGAGCGGCTGTACCAAAGCTCATCAGCTCATGAGCAGGCTCATTTTATCGTGAACCAACTTACCAGAACAGCGCCCACACCAGTGTTAACGCCTTTGCTCAGCGCTCTAAAATCGGCGCAGAATTTAGAGCCAGTGCTTGCGAATAATTTAAAGCTCGAATCAACTGAGCTTGCGAGTTTACAAGCGCACTTAAGCGTTTGCGTCAAAGTATTTTCCGGTGGTGCCCAGGCGCTGCGTGATTTTTTACAAGCCAGCCCGGACGTGCTGGCCGAACTTGCGCCTTTGGTAGAAGGCTTTGTGCCAAGGCCTGAGCCCACCGACTTAATCGGCTTGTGGCACAGTCAAGATGTGCTGCAACAGAGTCAGCTGACGGTGTTGCTTGAATCTGTGAGTCAGTATATTTTTGCAGAGCAGCCGCGCTTACTTGAGCTGGAATTAGCTCGGGCGAGTGCCGCCGCCGAGCAGGACGTGTATGGACAATTGCAACGCTTAAACGAGCTCTATCAGTATGCGCAAAGTCACGATTTGCAAACTGGCGATCTTGCCATAGTTGCGCAACAATTACTGCTTGATCAGCTGAAATTGCACAACGCATCAACGCCTAGTCTAGCATCGCCCAGTCCACCCCTGCATAACCGAACCCAACAACAACTAGTCCAGCCAAATCTAGCGCCCCAAACAACTCAAACCGAGCATTGGCCCCAAGCTCTCGCGAGCGCACTCAATCTTGCCTTGTCAATCTATAGCAGTGACACATCCAAAACAGCCAAAGCGTTGCGTGAACAAGTTGGGCGCGCGCAATGCTCAGATATACCAGAGATGGCCTTAAAGTGGCCTAATCTAGGGTGCTGTATCGTCAAGCCGCGATTGCTGGCGCAGATTGAACTTGTCAGCAAAAGTTTCAAACTGACCCTTAACGACGTGGAAAAGCTGGCTCAGCTTGAGCAAAGTATGGCTGATTTATCGAAATTAGGCCCGATTGTTCATAATGCTATTGCTACTGGTCAAATGGAAGGTTCACTTGAATTTGGTCAATCCGATACCCAGGCATGGATACGACCTGATCCAAGCCGCAAGCTGGTGTGTGTATTCGGTGCTAAAACAGTTTATGTTGGTGAGAACAAGCGCATCGGTGCCCAAAAGCGAGCGGTTTTGCATGGTGATGGTGTGATGATTCAAACTATGGATCGCTTGACCTTCATCGGCCGATTTCAAAACGATCGGTTAGTCGATCAGCAGCTTATAGGCTGCGGTCAAAAATACTTTGCAGCTCTCACTTTAAGCCAAGGTAGTTTTAACGGTCCGGCAACATTTGTGTATCGAACCCGCGAGCCCGGATTAATGTCAAGTGTGCGTATTGGCAGCGCCGTATTTAACGCGCAAGACCAAAAAGCGCACCTGACTTTGCTTAATCCCTTGGCATGTTCTGTTACTGGTCAATTGCAATGCGCATTTGAACAAGTTTTTGGTGACCCGCTCACGGCAATGCAAGCAACTGCTGAGCTTGTGATTACTGATCATACTTACATCGAGGAAGTTTTTGGGCTTGAAAAAAATGCCGAGTATTCAAAGTCGATTGTTCCCCAAGGGCACACAACAGCGCCTGCTCAATTGACGATACAATGGCAATCAGGTCAATTACCGTCCTTACAAATCCAAAATTACCGAAATAGAGCAGGGCACGAATTAACAATAAGCCTGAATTTTGATTTAGCAGCACCATCATTAATCCCAGGTCAGCCACATCGACCTCAAGCATGGCTTAAAGTGCCCGATTCAAATAATCCTTTGGTTGAACATCCGAGCGCTACTGGTCAAACGACAGTACAAGGACACTATTCGCGTCAACTTGGAACGCTGTATGGAGAGGCAACCGTGCAATACAGCAATGGCGAAAGCTATGTTGGTGAAGTGTGTGACCATGTGGCTCATGGCAGTGGTCGACTGATGCGAGAGGGACAAAGTTTTGGGGCGCTTTGTCAAATGCATAAAGGGCGACTATATGATTCAAATCTTGATAATTTTATCCGCAGTCGCATGCACGGGCACTCTTTAAATAGCTCGTCAGCAGTAGTATTACCTTACGAAATACCGCCACGAGATCTTAAGCTGTCTGAACCGTGCTATTTTTCCTTACTCGGCGCTAATCAAAATCGCTTTGCAGGCTTGCGTGCTCCGAGTAATGTCATCTCGGGCAACTTAAGTTTGATGAAGTCCGGTGAATCCCACGAGATTGTGAGTCAAGTCTTAATTGTCGGTAAAGCAGTCCAACAATTTTGGTTAGCGTGCCTGGAAAGTGAGTTTCATCCAGCTTGGCAAGATGTGCTTTCAACAGCTGGAGCTATCCCGGGTTCGAACAATCATGCCAGTATTTTCCACGATCCAAATGGGCGTGAGATGATGGTTGTGCCAAATGCCAAAGCCTTTTGCGCTGACCATAACGCGAATTGGCATGAGCACTACTATGCTTTCGGTTTACACCTCAATCCAGACTTGCTGTCGCTTAATTCACAAGATAGCAGCGAAATTATGCTCGCATTTCCAGATAAGCCTTTTAGACAAATCATGCTCGCCCCCGAATCGGTAACGAGTATGATTTACTCTCTTGAGGGCTTGGAGATATGGCGATCGATCAAGCCAAATCAGCGAGCGCAGTTTGCAATCTCCGGTGTTGGCACCCATACCGATAGCGTGAGTCATTATAGCGGTGAATTACTTGGCAAAGATGCTCACGGTAAGGGCATACGTCGTTTTATCGATGGTGCCTCTGAGACAGGCACATTTCATCACGATGATTTTAAGCAAGGCGTATTTGAAATTCCAGATCTTTTACGAGTCGAGGGTACTTGGCCGACTCACACTAACGCGGCTAACTTGCAATGCACCCTACAAATTCCGTCGCTACCCGATCGCGCTATACAGGTACCTCTGACGGAATTACCTGCAGTTCTAAAGCAATTCAAAATCGAGCTTTCAATCCCTCATCAAGCTCGGTTATTCAATTGTTGACCCAAGACTGACTATTGCTCAGCCTTGATAAAATAGTATGAACTTGACATGAGAAAGCGCAGTAGTGTATCAAAACGATATCGTTTAGTTGGGCCCGCGATGGGATCGCAAACCTTTATTGTATGTTGAGAATCCTATGGATGCGTCGTTAGCCGGTAGTGTTGACCAACGCTCGAGTTCGAGCGGGCGAGCGATCTCTGAAAGTTCAGAGGCCGAACTTTCAGAGACCAGTTTACGGTTGAGCAGAGCGCTTTCTCAGGCCAGTTTGATCCCCACATCGCGACTTGCGCAACCGAGCTTGTCGTTGTCGACGCCGCAATTATTAAGCCGGCTGCAAGCGGTTCAAGTCAGCGATCGAGTTAAGGCGCCGAAGGGGTTGTTCGAGCGAGTCCATGAGGTTTTCTTCAATGAGCCACTGCGTTTGCAAGCCCAAACGGCGCAGCAACAAGTGTTGTCGGTATCACTGCAGTCGTTGCTCGACCCATTGAGTAAGCAATTTTTTGTGAAAGGCTCAGGCGTCGAATGGCTGCTGGCGCCTAAGACCAAAAACCTCAAAACCAATAAACCGTTAAACGATTACGACCTTGCGATCCAGGTGAAGAGCTTTAATAAGCCGTTAGTGCAAGAGCAATTTGCGCGCCGGCTCAGGGATCAGGCTAAACAGCATAAGCGCTGGCTCAATACACTCAGCGATAGCGAAGTACTGACAACGTTTTTTCTGAATCCGGTCGAAGGTGACGGCTGGCTTAAACTTCGCACCGCTGTCGAGAGCGGCAGAACACCGTTTGATCTGTTGATTTATCAACAACTACCAGCTGAATTTGATGCTATTCAAGCCAGTGCGACCATCAAGGTTGATACCCAGGCCCGGGTCGCTACTGTTGATCAACCACTTAATACTCAAGCCTTGGCTTGGTTACAGCGCCATAAGCTGCTGTGGTTGAATGAACAAATGACTGGCGCATTGCGGCGGGTATCGCGTTGGTTGGCAAAGCAACCTCAGCTGCGCCTGATACAGCCGGCGCCAGTGTTAGCGCAGCTCTATCAAAGCGCGTCAAAGCTTGAGCAGGCGCATTTTATCGTTAACCAATTCAGTCGACAGCAGGCCTTCAGACCATTGCTCGCGCCGCTACTCAATGCTTTGCAAGTCGCATCAGATCTGGCGCCGGTGCTGGCGCACAATATGAAATTTAAAACGAGTGATCTAGCAACGCTGCAAGAACAGCTTGGTATTTGCGTGAGAATATTTTCCGGCGGAGCCCAGGCGCTACGCGATTTTCTACAGACTGAGCCAGAAGTATTGGCAGCACTTACCCCGTTGGTGGAAGGTTTTGTACCAAGGCCTGAACGAGCTGAACTAATCGGTTTATGGCATAGCCAGGACGTATTGCAACACAGTCAGCTTGCGGTATTACTCGAATCTGTAAGTCAGCATGTGCTGGCAGACGAGCCACACTTGCTCGAGCTTGAATTGGCACGAGCAAGTGCAGCTGGCGAGCAGGATGTGTACGCGCAACTGCAACATCTTGCCGAGCTCTATCAGTATGCGCAAGTACATCAGCTGCAAACTGGTGATTTGGCGATGGTCGCGCAACAACTGCTGCTGGAGCAGCTTGCGCTCTATAGCCCGGCAGTGCCAAATCGAAATCAGCAACCTCAAACCCAGCCAAAACTGATGCAAAAATTATCATCGCAGCCTTCACCGCAACTAGCGCAAACCCAGCATTGGCCTGCAGCGCTCGCAAGCGCCCTCAATCATGCCTTTTGCGTATACGGTGGGATTGCATGCGGCGGAGCAGCTTTGAAAGCCGACAGCTCGAAAACAATCAAGGTCCTACGTGAGCGAGTAGGGCAGGCCCAATGCGAGGATTTACCAGCCTTGGCGATACATTGGCCTATTTTAGGCTATTGGGTTGCGAAACCAAGGTTGCAAGCACAAGTGGAGCTGGTGAGCCAAAGTTTCAAACTAGGTCTTGAGGATGTCGCAGGCCTCTCACGTTTGGAGCAAGGGATGGCTGAGCTGTCGACATTAGGGCCGCTGATCCAGAATGCGCTTGCCACGGGTCATCTACAAGGTTCGCTTGAGGGTGCGTTACTGGAGGGTGCATTAAATAGTGCATTAGATCGCACCAAAGAGGGGTCACTGCACGTCAGCCAACCTACTACTCAAGCCTGGATACGACCTGATCCAAGTCGTAAACTTGTGTGCGTATTTGGGCCTGAAACGCTATATGTTGGCGAGATCAAACGCATTGGCACCCAGAAGCGGATTGTGTTTCACGGCAACGGCGTGATGCTGCAAAAGGCTAAGCATTTAACGTTTATCGGCCGCTTTCACAATGGTGAATTGATCGATCAACAGCTCATAGGCTGCGGCCGTCGCTATTTTGGCTCTCTCAAGGTGAGTCAGGGTAAATTCCAAGGGCCAGCAACATTTGTGTATAGGACTCGCGAGCCAAACCTAATCTCTATGGTGCGGATCGCCAGTGCAGTATTGAATGTCCAGGATCAAGACAATCACCTGAAAACCCTCAATCCATTGGCATGCTCGATTAGTGGTGATTTGCAACATACATTTGACCAGGCGTTCGAAGATCCGCTCACTGCAATGGGGTCGAATGCGCAAATTATGATTGACGATCGTGGGTACATCGAGCAAGTCTTGACTTATAAAGCCAGTCGCGACTACGTGGAGGCAGTCGTGTGCCAGCAGCATGTTATGGAGCCTGCGCAATTACTCATCAATTGGCAAGCAGATGGTTTGCCTGCTGTCAAAATCCAAAATTACTGTCATCGAGCAGGTCATACCTTGGCGTTGAATCTTGATCGTAGCAATGCAGCCCCACCGCTAGCTCCAGGTCAACAGCATCGACCCAAAGCATGGTTAAGCGTACCTGATTCTAACAATCCGTTGGTCGAGCAGCCCCTTCCGACTGGCAAAACCTTGGTGGATGGACATTATTCGCGCCAGTTTGGCCTGCTTAATGGCAAGGCAACAATTCAATATAGCAATGGTGAAAAGTATATCGGTGAAGTATGTGATCATGTTGCCCATGGTGGTGGACGGTTATTGCGAGTTGGCCAAAGTTTTGGAATCGTTTGCAAGATGGCAAAAGGCCTTTTTAGCGATCAGCGACTGTTAGAGTATATTCGCGTTCAAAAACAGCAAGGGAGTTTAAGCAGATCGCCAGTTAATTCCTCGGTATCGATAACGCCGTTTGAGCCACGGCCAGCATCCAAAGCTTGTACTCAATTGCTACGGTATTTCTCGCTTTTGGGCACCAATCAGAATCACTTTGTAGGTCTGCGTCGGCATACCAATACGATTATGGGTCACTTGGTTTTATTCCAGCCAGAGCAGTCGAAAGAAATAGTGAGCCAAGTGTTGTTCGTTGGCAAAACAGTGCAGCAGTTCTGGTCGAAAGTGTTGCAACATGAACAACATCCTGCCTGGCAGGATGTACTTGCACTGCCTTCCAAAACAGCCGGTGCAAGCTACCATGGTGGCACGTTTCATGATTCCGATGGGTTTGAGCTCATCGTATCGCCAAACGGTAAAGCGCTTTGTGCTGACAATAGCGCCACTTGGCATGAACAGAATTTTGCGTTTGGTTTTTTACTCAATCCAAAGTTGGTCACCTTGAGTTCGCAACACTCAAATGACTTGGTGCTCGGGTTTGCAGACAAGCCATTTCATCAAATAATTATTAAGGTGAATTCGGTGACGAGCATGATTCACTCGCCTGCTAGTGTGAAGAAGGTGCAGCAGCACAAAGCTCGCAAATCAGAGCAGATCGCAGCAGCGTGCAAAGAGGTTTTCGGTATTGGCACGCATACTGACAGCATAAGTCATTATTGCGGTGAGTTATTCGGCAGCGATGCCCATGGTCAGGGCCAGCGTCGCTATATTGATGGCGCGACCGAGATAGGCAGATTTCATAAAAACGAATTTCACCAGGGTATATTTGAAGTTCCCAACGTGCTCAGGGCTGAAGGCGTATGGCAGCCTTGTGCACCTCCGATTGACCTGCGATGTACGATATTGGTTCCGGCGCTGCGTGATCGTAGCATTCAAGTGCCCCTCGCTGAGGTGCCTGCAGTGCTTGCGCATTACAACATTGAGCTATCGAAGCCTCACCGCAAACGATTATATGGCAGTTAGTGTGAAGCAAAGCTTTAGATTGAATCGTAGCAAAGAGCTGAGAGTTAAATTATTTTCACAGCTAAAAGCGCCATAGCGTTATCTCGCCAATACTGGTCTTGAAGCGCCTTGAACCAGTAGGACACGGGCTTGGCCATAACGACCAGTAACAAGTCATCACCGCTGATTTTAAAGTTGACACTATGCAAAACGCACGCTTGCAACTGCTAAGGGTTCATGAGTATGGGTGGGCGCAAAAGGTGAAACCATGAGTGACAAATCTCTCAAAAAACGAGCTAAAAACTGACTAGATGAGCACGAAGATAATCAATGTTGGCAGCAGTATCGTCTATAGGGGAAAAGGCTTGCATCACGTGCGTAAATGACGCCGCAATTGCTCCAGTCGCCGGCGGTTCTGACCGAAATCATAGTAACCAAGGGTTGATGCTGAGCGCCAATGCAATAGATTCGCTTGCGGA